>Ga0307373_10001648_pt1 | contig 41710 bp, 48 predicted proteins | sample OX2MG_FD_202534 | JGI IMG/M metagenome (GOLD analysis project Ga0307373, IMG submission 202534) | Soil microbial communities from Risofladan, Vaasa, Finland - OX-2 | ecosystem: Environmental > Terrestrial > Soil > Coastal area > Acid sulfate soil | place: Finland: Risofladan, Vaasa | collected...
GGTTTCCTTTACGACCGTTCCTTCCCCAGCTCCGTCGCGCAGAGCAATCCACAAACGCCCCAAGAGCTGATCGACGCGGCTTTCCTCCGCGGTTCCCAATGCCACTCGCCGCCACCAATAGATCCCCCTCCAGACAAAAACACACAGGAGCACGAACAACAGGGCGTACATCATGACGATGAACGCGATTGGCACATTCCACAGGATCTGCCGCGTGACTTGGTGGTTCATGTCGTTGGTTAGGAAACAAAAAGGTGCTTCCCCATGAACCGGATTAGCTGTTGAAGGCTTTTGAACCGGGATCGAGTTTCTGACAGCATAGTGAGACGAATTTACTACGCGTTCAGGTCTCGATGACTGTCATGAGAGCATCGCCGAAGAGTCTGAAGCGAGGATCGTGCTTCTCCATCAGCCGGCGACGCAGTTCAATGAGCAGATCGTTACTCTCCAGCAACAGTTCCTGACAAAAAGGCGGTCCCTGGCACAAAGGCGGAGTCTGGCAAGGGAAGATTCGCTTGTGCATGCGATTGAAGCCACCGGGTGCAATCAGCAGTACGCCGCGGCGGTCATTGATGATGACAAGGCCACAGCGGACGCAGCCTTGCATGTCGCCGATCACGTCACTTCCATGAGCCCGCCATGACGCAACCCTGGTGAAGTAATGACCAGTGCCATTGACCGCGCGTGACCATTGAGCGCTGGTCGAAAGATTATCAGCGTCGGGCCCATCGTGCATTGCTAGACATGCCTCCTCAAGAGCCCTGCCAGCGGGGTCACGCGCGTCAGCGATCCGCCATACTTCCTTGCTCTTCTCCTTCAAACTGTTGCTTGACGTTCACCTAGCGGTCTTAACTATCCAGCTCCATGTGCGACGGGGCTGGCTCTCTGGCTCACGCTTTTTCGAACCTTCAGTACGACTCGGGCTGGCCTCGCGTAGAGAAAGTCGCTGGACCATTCACCGCGAAGCGTCATGGGCGGGCCTTGCTGAAGGAAATAATGCTCAGCACTCAAAACCTCGTGCGGGTGAGAATCCGGCGGAAGGACGACGGTCTCGCCAACGCGAGGAACACATTTTAGTCCCTCGAAGGGGACGTGCCACTGATGGCCTTCTCCATCGTCGAGTATCAGGGAAGCCTCACCTATGTCTGTGGTCTCATTTACTTTATTGCTCATTGCTCACAATTCTCTTGTCTTGTGCCTTAATTCGTCGCTAGCACGGAGCGCCCGTTACCCCTTACTCTTGTAGTTATGCTCGCGTTCCACTTACCGCCAATACTTTGTTTCTATGGCACTGATAGTCCAGAGCTATGGGCAAACAGCTTCTGACTCAATTGTTTCTGCGTAAAGTCCGGCATTCACAGATCGACGCGCATTGCAGACCAATGCTGGGATCGAGTGCGAACTTTACCCGCCTGATTGAAAGCGTCTCGCACCAGAACGAACAGCGTCAGATGGGCATCCGATAGCCATAGAATTCGTGGTCTTCGTTGTAGCCACCCTGGCCGGCGCCGAGGTGGGCAAAGTCGTGAACGAACTCGATGGCTTCGATCCACTTGACCATCTTGAAACCGAGTTCGTTCTCGCAGCGCAGTCGCAGCGGCGCTCCGTGGAGCACGCTGACCGGGGCTCCGTTCATCTCGTAAGCCAGAATCGTCAGGTGGTGCCGCATGTTCTCGATCTTGTGAGCGTCATAGTAGCCGCCGCCCGCGGAACCTTCGGAGAATGAATAGAAGACCGCATAGCGGGCCTCGGGTGTGGGCTTCACGATTTCGAGGATATCGCGCATGGGAACCCCGCCCCATTTGGCGACTCCCGACCAGCCCTGAATGCAAAAGTGCTCGGTGATCTGTTCCTGCTTGGGCATCGCCTTCAGCTCCGCAAAAGAGAACACCCTCGGATTCTCGACCAGCCCGTCGATCCGCAAGCTGTAATTGGCAAACCCGTTCCCAACCAGTGCGTTGAATTTCTCGGAGTTCGGCATGGTGCCGTTGGGCCAGAAATAGGGCGAGATGTCTTTCTCCGTATATTGCTTGTTCGGGTCCCACCATTCACTGAATCCCTTGAGCCAGCCGACCATGAACTCGCCAGTTTTCTGGACCAGACGCGGATGCCTGAGCGTGAACGGCGAAGCCGCAAACCACACCACGATCACCACCAGCATCGCGACGCAAAATATAACAAACCCTTCCGGGCCGTTGCCGTTCACACCGGCGAACATGTGGTTAAGGTTCTGCCGCAGCCCGGTTATAAAAATCATCGTCACGTGAATGAAGATAAAGAACACGAACCAGCACAGCACCAGAAAATGGATCGAGCGGGCCGCCTGCCGATGCAAAACTCTCCCAAACCATCCAAGCCGGTTAGAGATCGCCGGTGCCTGCATCAGGCCGGTGATAATCGCCAAAGGGGCGGCGATGAACACGGTGATGAAGTAAGAAAGTAGCTGCACGCCATTATAGCGAATCCAGCCGTGGTCCGCGGGAAAGTTCAGCGAAGCGTATTGAATCGCGGTCGAGAGCGCGTTGGGAAACACGGCCCACGTCTGCGGCACGATCCGCTGCCACTGATAAGTCGTGAATAGCAGCACGTAGAAAATCGCACCGTTAAGCACCCATAACAGGTCGCAGGAGAAGTGCCACCAGCGGGCGAGACCGATTGAGTGGCGGATACCCGGAATGCCGAACCATCCCGGCAGGGTTACCGAGTCATCCTTCGCCGTCCAGATCCGATCCTTGGGTACTTCATGCTGAAAACGGAACCATTCGGTGCCCGGCGTACAGTCCCGGTTCCAGTACAGGCGGGGATGGTCGGCGAGGATCTGGATGCCCGCCCGAATTATGAAGAAGATGAGGAACAGGTTGAAGAAATGCTGCCACCGCAACCAGGCCGGAAAGCCCTTGTAGTATTGGGGCGCGGCGCTGATGCCCGGATAGCGCGCGATGAATTGCTGTATGGCCAGACTATTCTGGCGCAGATCCTGGGCCAGGGCGATGCTGATAATCAAGCCGGCGGTCCCAAGCGGGATGATCCAAAGCACATTGTACCAGCGCTTCCAAAAACGAATGCGCGGCATCTCACCCCATTGCGGCGGGAGCCACTCGCTCAGGCGAAAACGGTCATCAGCATGGGTGAGTCCGGCCTCCAGAGGCTCCTGCTGTCTTTCAATCTCTCGTGGTTCCATCGTTTACTTAAACCCCGTGTCCGGGTTCAGATACTCGTGCTCCGGATTCAGCCACGGTCCGTCGGAGCCAAAGAGCTGTGCGGCCTCATTGGTCTCCAACTGCCCGGCTTGTAAAGGTAAAGTGGCGTCACGTTGCCCAGGAACGGATCGACCACACGCCATTTGGCCTCAACGAAATCCTCACGCGCAAAGAGCTCACCGATGCCGTGCATCGCATCGCCCAGCAAGCGTTGGTACGGCGGCATGTCAGCCGCGGCCTTCGTCGCGAGGATAAGCTCAACGTCGTTACCCACCATGCACTCGCCCGGTGCCTTCACCCGCGAACCCATGCCGATATTGATGTCTGGGCTTATCCGCTTCCGCACGTGGCTGGAAAGAGACGACACGATTTCCCCGAACGTCTCGCGTGCGTGGCCGTCGGAACTCGACCACCAGCTCGGTGGCAGTGACTGGAAGTTCTCGAGGCTATCCTTGGCGCGCGCCCTGACCTGGTCGAGATTCCAGCCCGACTTGGCGACGCCAATGATCGCTACGTTTAGTCCCTCATCGCGAATCAGCGCCTGGAGCGAAGGAAATATCTGTTTGAAGGCCAGATCGCCGGTTGCGCCGAAAAAGACGAATGCATCCGATTGCGGCATAGCCATCAGCGATCTCCCGCACGAATCACTTGATACGGACCAAGGTTTCTTTCGCCACCACCACCACATGCTCCGGGGTGAAGCCAAACTCGCGCATCACCACGGGCCCCGGCGCGGAAGCACCGAAACGATTTACGCCGATGATCGCGCCGTCGGGGCCGACATAGCGCTCCCATCCGAATGGGGCGGCAGCCTCGATGCTCACCCGCGCGCGGACGTTCGGCGGAAGGACGGCATCGCGGTATTGCTGCGGCTGGACGTCGAACAGCTCCCAGCAGGGCATCGAGACCACCCGGCTGCGGATCCCTTCCTTGACCAGCCGCTGGTGAGCATCGAGCGCAAGTGAAACCTCAGAGCCGGTGGCGATCAGAATCACTTCGGGTGGGAATTCGCCGACCTCAGCGAGGATGTATGCTCCCTGCGCCAGACCGAAGGCGGGAGCGAGGACCGTACGGTCCAGCACCGGCAGCTTCTGCCGAGTAAGCACGAGCCCCACCGGCCCTCCGGTATGTTGTAGCGCGACGCGCCACGCCTCCACCGTTTCGGTGGCGTCGCTCGGCCGTATGATCATCAGATTCGGCATAGCGCGAAGGCCGGCCAGCTGCTCGACCGGCTGATGGGTTGGACCATCCTCCCCCAGAGCGATGCTGTCGTGGGTCCAGACATAGATCACCCGCGCCTTGCTTAACGCTGCCAGCCGGATGGCCGGCCGCATGTAGTCAGAAAAAGACAGGAAGGTGGCGCCAAACGGGAGGAGACCGCCATGGAGCGCCATGCCGGTCATGATCGCAGCCATGGCATGCTCCCGCAGGCCAAAGTGAATGTTCCGTCCCGCGTAACCCCAGACTCCGCCCGCCGTTCCCTGCGTGGGCAGTCCATTGCCGGACTCATCGACAGACGGACACTCGAAGTCTCCGCATCCACTCATTGCGGTGCGCGTCGAAGGATCGAGGTCTCCCGATCCGCCGACCAGGTTCGGCACCACCGCAGCCAGCACGTTGATCACCTTGCCCCCCGCGTCGCGGGTGGCCAGCTCTCCATCCGCGGGCTTGAAGACCGGGAGCAGTGCCTCCCACCCTTGGGGAAGCTCGCCGGCGAACGCCTGGGCAAACCGCTCAGCCAGGTCGGGATGCGCGCCACGGTAGTCGTCCGTTCGCTGCATCCATGATGCCTCCAGTTCGGCGCCGCGCTCTATCGATTTTCGAAACTCGCGCAACGCCTCATCGGGCACGTAAAAGGTGCGATCCTCGGGCCACCCGAGCGCATGCTTCGTCAAGCGCACCTCCTCCACGCCGAGCGGCTCGCCGTGAGCATGCCACGTGTCCTGTTTGTGCGGACTGCCGTATCCAATATGCGTGCGCCCCACGATCAACGACGGTCGATCTTCGACCGCACGAGCCGCGGTCAGCGCCGCGTCGACGGCGCCGGAATTCTGGCCGTCGATCCGCTGTACATGCCAGCCGTAGGCCTCGAAGCGCGCGGCGACGTCCTCGGAAAATGTGATATTCGTCGTCGCAGAAAGGGTGATGAGGTTCGCGTCGTAGAGCACGATCAATCGGGCGAGCCGAAAGTTGCCGGCGAGCGAGGCCGCTTCGGCGGCGACTCCCTCCATCATGTCTCCGTCGCTGGCAAGCACGTAGGTGTAGTGGTCCACGACCTCATCGCCTTGGCGATTGAAGGTCGCCGCCAACCACCGTTCCGCGATCGCCATCCCCACGCCATTTGCCAGCCCCTGGCCGAGCGGTCCGGTGGTGACCTCCACGCCCGGCGTGGACTCGTGCTCGGGATGACCAGGCGTGCGGCTTCCCCATTGCCGGAACTGTTTGATGTCCTCCATGCTGAGGTCGTACCCGGTCAGGAACAGCATGCTGTAGAGCAACATGCTGGCGTGGCCGGCCGACAACACGAACCGGTCGCGATCCGGCCACGCGGGATTCTTCGGATTGTGGCGGAGGTGGCGGGTCCAAAGGATGTACGCCATCGTTGCCGCACCCATCGGCATTCCCGGATGGCCGGAGTTCGCTTTCTGAACTCCATCGATAGACAAGGTGCGGAGAGTGTTTATCGCAAGCCGATCAATATCGTCGTGAGCTGTCACTTGTTTCTCCAGCAAAACCACCGATCACATTCCTGATCACGCCAGAAGCCGCCGATTACGTAGTTCCGGTCGGCCCTCACCAGGATCGTCGTCATCCCGGTTGATGCGGGTAGAGCCGTCGATCGAGCGGCTGAGGTCCAGGGCCCTTCGAGAAGCAGTCCCAGGCCCAGTCCATGAGGAATCAGGTCGAAGGCCAAGATCACAAGCGCGATAGTCGATCTTGCCAAACGTGGAGGTTTCCATGACACGCTCGTGTCATAGCGAGAATCCAACCACATAAATAGATAATCACTCGCGGAGCGGACCGGTCATGGAGGCTCGCTCCCCAAACCCGTTGCCGCACGAATCCTCTATTGGAACATCAGCCGCGACGAGAACAGCTTGTCACCAAGCCGCTTCCCGCCCTCCAAGGCTCCGCCCGGACGCTGACATCGCGGGCAAGCAATTCTGCTACCCAAAATTCCGACATTTGAACGCGTGATAGTTAAGTCGAAGACACAGCGACAGCCTGGATTTTGACAAACCGTTCTGTACACCACTTCCTCAACACGAGATGTCGGACCGTCATCAAGTGTGGCTGCTTGTTTCATACGTGGGCTCCTCTTTGCATCACTGTTCCAGGTAGCCAACATCGATACACGGCGTGTACTTGTTGCTCCTGCTGGCAGAGTGTTGAAAAACAAAATTCGTGGCATCTTTCCGGTCGAGGCAATCTCTCAACACTCTCTAGCAGCCTCCGTTCGGGGCGCCATTCAAGCCTCACTTAGTAGAGAATCTTTCTCCGACTGCCCATTTCGGACGAATACTCTCGTGCTCCAGCAGCTCTACGAGAAGCTGCCGTCGATCAACTTGTCCGACCACGTGCTCGCAAGTAACCCGATGAACTTGGCGGTGCGCGCGTAGGCAAGGGTAAAGCGCAGTTCGGCCGGCAGCATCATTGCGGCCATCATCAGGGTCCAGCTTGCGACGAAGCCCCAGAAAGGACCGAGCGGCGTGCCGGGCCCGGCATCCATTCCGCCCATCATACGCGCAGTCGCAATCCACGTCGCGAGGATGGCTACGATCGGCCACTCAGGTCGCCGCGCGACTGAGCGTCTGAGTGGTGTGCGGTGGGAAGCCGACCTCCCAGTCGTCCACTGTGCCAGCCCACAGGTCACCGGTGAACCCGGCTATCATTACGATGTTCCTCGATGCGCGGGCCGACGCAGGCACCCACGGACAACGTTTGCGAAGGCGTGCTCGCGTATAACGTCAAAAGGGTACGCTGCAAGATCCCCGGTCACATACGCGCCGGCGCGGCAGCGCTGACCGGTCCAACCGCGGATCCCGCGCGCCACGGGATATTGCAACTGCAAACGTCGAACCAATCACCGCGGACGTGCCATTGCGGAATGCTCATCGACTTTCTCCCAGTGCATATGTGTGACGTAATGTTGCCACCGCACACGGGTGCGCAGTCATCCGCGACAACGCTGACGCCGTGCACGCGCTCATACCTTGGTGTCGCTCAAGCTAACACCACCCAACCCCCCATTTTCGTTTCGCAAAGGATCAATGACGGAACTCTCTACTATAGAAGATTACAGGACGTGCTCCTGGACCACGGTTGATCATGGCCCTTCTTGCGCAGCGAGACGGCTTGAGTCGCCTAGCGGATTCCCCAGTGTGGATGGGCTCATACTCCCGCACACGATTGCTAGAAAGGACCTCTGAACCGCGACGCTATCAAGTCCCCGCACTATGAATACGATTTTCGTACTACGATCGATATCCGGCCATTCCTCCAAGTGAACCGGCTCATGAATGTGATAGCGAACTACATGAATCGCTATCGCTCCAGAGCGGCCCGGCGCAAATAAAAGACCCTTAATGCGAAGAATCCGATCGCCGTAATGATGGACCAGCGCAGACAGCCAAACGGCGAACACGGTCCAGTCAATCTCTTCCGTGCAGCGGATATGGAAACTACCAATACCGCTCCTATGCCGCCAGACGTCTAAAGCCTCGCTATCGGAGGCGGGACGAAAAGCCGACAGTCGAGAGCTCAACAATCGTGTCCTGGTCATGGCCTCCTCAATCGACGAGGAAGCCTCTTTAAGAAGTTCCGGCCACGTACCGTCCCATTCCCGCGCATCGATGATGCTCGCAGCTGGATTAATACTTGTCAGCCGAGACGCTATTGCGGTTATCTGCTCTCTGTCCGCAAGATCTGTTTTTGTGAGCACAATCTGATCGGCCATCGCGATCTGATTTAGGCACGCGTCCTCCGTCTCGATCTGCAGCGCACCGTGTAACGCATCGACTACCGTAATCACCCTGGAAAAGCGTACCTGCCGCACCAACATTGGATCGCTTGTAAGTGTTTGAGCGATCGGATCTGGATCGGCAAGCCCGGTGGTTTCGATAACTATTCGATCGAACAGTGGTCCATCGGGGCCATCACGCATATCGATCAAATCACGGATCGCCTGGCGAAGATCGGCGCGAATAACGCAGCAGATACAGCCGTTCTTGAGGACCAGGCAGCTGCCCTGCACATTCTGGACAAGCAGGTGATCGAGGCTGATCTCGCCAAATTCGTTAATAATTACCGCCGTGCGTTTACCGCCCGCACCCGACAGCATTCGTCCCAGCAGCGTTGTCTTACCGGCACCAAGAAATCCGCTGATTACAATGACGGGAATGCGCTCATCGGCCCGCCCTATCATTGCGCGACTCCGGCATCGCCAATAAAAGCCTCATCAAGTGGATCGACCGGACGGCGTCCAATTTCTGCAGCCCCTAGCCAGACATGAGCTAAATCATCAATGACTCGAGTACGGCCAGTGAGACTGCTGAGCACGAGGCGCCCTGCCGACTCAGTCAGTTTCGTGCCCGTTGGCCGGAGCAGATGGTTAACGATACGGATACGTTTCTGGCGTTCAGCGAGCCGAGCACCTGCGGAACGCTCCGGACCTTCCTCCAGCCATTCAGGCCCACTTCGCAGGACGCCACAAGCACCGCACATGTTCGTCTCCAAATGTTCTTAAGATCCACGGCGTCTTCATAGACCGCTTGGCCCACCCACTTCGATATTGCTGCCGTATGGCACCCGGCGTCGGAAGTCTTCAGCGATTTCGGCGCAGGTAATGATTCGAACACCGGAATGCTTCAACATATGATCAAACAGCCGCTCCATCATCATCAGAACGTGCGGCTTCCCGGCGGCATCCGGATGAATGCAAATTGGAAGAATCGCATAGTCGAAACTGCGGTAAACCCAGTCGAACTGGTCCTTCCAAATCTCTTCAAGCTCGCGACCCGTTATCCATCCATGGCTGTTTGTCATAGCTTTCACGAACATGGTGGGAGGCGCATCGTCAAGATGCCAGCTCGATGGGATTTCCACTAAGTCGACAGTCCTACCAGCTACCCAGGGATTCATCCAGTCTTTCGCCGAACCAGAATAGTCGATTTTGTTCCAGCGATCTTCGACGCGAAGATAATAGGGATGATAGTCATCCTCCATCAGGCTGCTGTCGTACTTGATGCCTCGTGACAGAAGCAACTCCACGGTATTAGGACTGACTTCCCACCAGGGTGCCATATAGCCGACTGGAGAGGATCCCGTAAATTTCTTAATCACTTCTATCGTGCGGTCTAGAACATCGGTTTCTTGTTGTCTCGTCATTGCCAGGGGATTTTCATGAAGATAACCGTGCATCGCGATCTCGTGACCTGCGGCGACGATCATTTCAGCAGCGCGAGGAAAACTCTCCATTGAGTGGCCTGTAACACCCCAGGTTGACTTGACGTCGTACCGTTTGAAGAGCTCGAGCAGGCGCGGCACGCCGCGCTTCGCGGCAAACACCCCACGCGAGATATCACCGGGAGAATCCTCGCCGCCAAAGGAACCGATCCACAGTGAGACGGCGTCAAAATGTGGATTGATGCTGACTTGGATGTCCTTTGATTCAGTCATACCTATCTCCGAGTTAATTAGGACGTTTCCTATCTGCAGAACAACTAACTATTCGATCCCGTTAGCTATCGAATAATATTGCGCGTTTCAGTTCAAAAGCTGACAAAGTCTTTCCGACTGCCCTACCGACGACACTAAAATTTCGGCCGGTTGTTCTTCCACGGCTTCGTGGCTCCCTCGAACGCCGCTGCAGCCCGAAATACCGAGAGATCATCATATGTGCGTCCGACAATCTGTAGACCGGTTGGGACACCTGTAGAAGGCGAAAATCCGCTCGGCACGCTCATCACTGGGCACTGGCAAACTATATTGAATGGGTAGGTCATGAACCAGCCTGTATAAGGCGGGACTGTCTTGCCGTTGATTTTCATTGGTTCGTCATGCTTGCGACCCGCCTTCACCGCCGGCACCGCGAGCGTCGGACAAATCAGGAGGTCGTAGGTGTTAAAAATAGCGCCGAGTTTTTGATACATTTCGAAACGAGTCTTATGTACACCATAGAAGCGTGACACCGAGTGCTGTCTCCCGCGTTCAAGAATCTTAACAACGAACGGGTCCATTTCATCACGCCAGCTCTCGAGTAATTCGCCCGACAGAGAGTAGAACAGCCCTTCCCAATTCGTGAGCCAAGCGTCCTCGGTGTCTTTGGTCCAACCAAGTTCGACTTCATCGACCGTACATCCTAGCGATCTGAATTGTTCGGCAGCGATCCGTGTGTTCTCTTGAACCTCTTGATCTACTTCGAAGTATCCTAAGTCCATGGAAAGCGCGACCTTCATGCCGCGAATTCCTTCAAACCTTTCAGGCAACGTGAGGCGATCTCGCAAGGAGTAGATATCAATCGGATGTGGCCCAGACATAACGTTCTGCATCAATGCAGCATCGGCAACGCTGCGCGCCAGAGGACCGTAGTGCAAGCACGTCTCCCCAGGATGTTCAGTGTCCAGTGGATTGCGTCCGAAGGGCGGCTTGTAGCCGAAGACCCCACATGCGGAAGCGGGAATGCGAACCGAACCGCCCCCGTCTGTGCCGTCGGCCAAAGTTGTGATTCCTGCGGCCAATGCGGCGGCGGAGCCGCCAGACGATCCACCTGGGTCATACTCGAGATTCCACGGGTTGCGCGTGATGCCCCAGAGGGGGCTATGTGTCGTCGGCCCGTGCGCGAACTCAGGTGTAGTGGTTCGGCAATGCATAATGGCGCCGGCCTCGAGTAGACGCTCTACTGTTGGAGCGGACTGCTCGGGACGGAAATCACGGAAGACCTTTGAGCCGTATGTTGTGATTTCACCTTTGACCGAGTGAAAATCCTTGATCGCGCAGGTCACGCCTTCCAGAGGACGGGTGGCGCCTCCCTTCATATACTTTGCTTCTGCTGTTTTCGCCTGCTCCAATCCGCGGTCAAAAAACTTGTAGGTCAGGGCATTAAGCGCCCCGTTCAATTTTTCTGCTTGGGCGATCTGTGCTTTAAGCAACTCGACAGGCGAAAGTTTTTTTGCTTTGAACGCCGCAATTGCTTCTGTCGCAGTGATGTAGCAAATATCTGTGTCAGGATTTGCCATTTAACTCCAGGTTGGTTGGACAGAACTTATAACGTCAGGAAGACCGAATTTTAAGCAAATCTCGCTCCGGGCTTTAATATAATAGTTGTGTCTCAGCAGCTCGAGCAGGGTGAGACCAAATATCCTTCACGGGAAATGCTCCTATGGGTGCAAAATGAACTTGTTTTGTAGGTTCAGACTTTTTTGTTGCAGGGCACGATAGGACGCGATGCGCTCTTTTAGGCCGGGCCGGGCTGCAGAGCGCACCAGCCGCAGCAGATCCTGTGCATCACCAGCGTCGCCACGACGCCGACGGCCAGTATCGATTGCCTCGTGGATGGCCCGCTGTGTTGGTGCATCCAGCCGCCGCACGCGCTCTTTGAGTCGCGGTAGTTCGGCGCAGAGCGCTTCCGGCGCGAACTGACGCGTGGCCAAATCTGCAGCGAGCGCTGCCTGTTCGTCGATAGTCGCACCGCCCTCGACCCATTCACGCGCCTGCGTAGGGCCGACGATGTCGGCTAGGCGGGCAGTTCCCAACACCAGGCCAAAGGACGCTCCCGGAAACGCAAATGACGTCTCGCCGATCACCCAGCGTTCCGAACAGGCGCAGACGAGGTCTGCCCCTGCGCCTGTGGCGCGGCCGTGCGCAAGTGCGCGCGTCATGAACGGTGCCGCATGCAAGGCATGCAGCAGAAACTCCACGCGTGTGAAGCGCGCGAGCAGGCTGTCGTCGCTCTCCTGATCCAGATTGGAGAGATCGAACCCAGTGCAGAAATGCTTGCCCGCGCCCGCGAGCACCAGCAGTCGGACCTGCTCCGCGTAGACGCTGTCCACGGCTTGCATCAGGCTGTGCACGAGGGTAGCCGACAAAGCATTGCCCTTAGCCCCGCGCTGCATTGTGAGGTGCATCACATCTGCGCTGCGCGTGATCAGCAGTTCGGTGTGGTCCGTCACGCCGACTCCTGCGCCCAGAGGTTTGGCCCCAGCGCATTTGCGTAGCCCGATACGAAACCCTTGCTTTCACCGCTTTCGGGCATAAAGGTGTGACGTGCGATGCGCCCGATGGGTCCTCGCGTTGATCTCGTTTATAGCAGAGGCGGTGCGCTCCCATCAATAATGGTGGGCCCTATAAGCAACCTCACGGCTGGTTGTTCTGATGGTCCGTGAGCTTGAGCACCTATGCGGTTGCTCCAGGAGCACCCCACTCAGCCCAAGGGGAGACCACGTGCGCTCGCCAAAGGCCGGTGGCCGAAAAAACGTCAATTTCACTTAGGCGGTACCCAATCTGCTCACCGTTGGCGGCATAAAACGGTAGGGTTGACCTGATCGGTTCGTCACTCCAAACAAAGGAACCAGCATGCACGATCTAGAAGCCGCCAAGGCCCGCGCTGCCGCGACGTACAATGCCGCCGCTGATCTGTTCGACCACCCCACCAATACGTTCCGGGATCGCTTCGGGCAGACGACCATTAATCGCCTCAACCTAAGGCCAGGACAAGCCGCGCTTGATGTCTGTTGCGGCAGTGGCGCCTCGGCGCTCCCGGCAGCGGAAGCCGTCGGCGCGCAGGGACGGGTAATCGGGGTCGATCTGGCCGAAAATCTATTAGAACTGGCGCGTGCCAAGGCCCGGCAGCGCGGGATGGCGCAGGCTGAATTCCAGGTCGGGGACATGATGTCGCTGGGATTCCCGGACGCGGCCTTCGACGCTGTGGTGTGCGTCTTCGGTATCTTGAACCTTCCCCTCCAGCCAGGATAACCGCCCCCAGATCTTCGTCTCTTCCTTTCAGCATTGAATCCTCCGGTGCGCGTCGGGAAGGACTCCTAAACGAAGCAAGCGTGCACTGCTGTTGAGCACCAGCGAACTACCCCGGCGCGCTGAAGTTTTTCTCCTCATTATTCCAGCCGAGCTTTCAGCGATATGTTCGTGCCTATCAGCCGAGAGATAAAGCAGTCTGTTTTCGCGCCGACCGCGGCATCGATGAAATCGATCTTCTTCGCGCCCGGTATTTTCGCTATCACGTCGAGCAGAATACTTGTGACGGTCCAACCTTTAGTAAGACTTGCCGATGTAACCGTGGCGGTTGTAGTTATGCGCTCCGCCGGAAATCCGATGCGATCCATGGCATCGGACAAAGCCCTCGAGAAGGAGGCGGCGTGAGCGGCCGCGATTAATTCTTCCGCGCAGGTAGTTTTATGATTGTTGGCAGCTTTATTGATTCTTTTAGGCCCGATCCGTCCAGTGTAGCGAATTTCGCGGATAGCTCCGTTCCGTGTGGTAACCCTGCCACTGCCGTAGTTTCCACTTCCCTTCCAGACTGCAAAAGCTTGATGTTCCATCAGAGGCCCGCGCGCGACGGTCACCGCTTTTCGCGGCCATCGCATTACCGTTACCCTCACGGGCCGGCTCCTCGCCAATACTTTGTTTCTATAGTGTCTATAGGCCAAGCCTATGGACCTCGCCGTCTCAATCCATCATGAAGGCCTGGCGACGGCCCTTACCATGGACGGCGTGCTGGTGGCCGCCTCTCTCTAGTTTGATTCTGCGCGAAGGTGAGCAAACGCTGCCGGACTGACGCAAGCGGAGCCGCCAAAGGTGCGCACGGTGATGGTCGCAAAACCCGCGGGTTACGACCATTAACCCGGTCCTACGGAGACGCGCCTGTCAGATTCCGCGCCCCGCAATACTCGGGGTTTCGCAGAGGGACATATTCCATTAGAGGAAACTGCTCAGAACGAACGGAGAGGCAAAAAGTGCAAAAGGCATTCGGTCGATCCTCGCCCAGCCGGAATTCCATCCCAGGAACGTCACGCCATCTCAACCGAGCGCTTCTTTCACAATCCTGACATATTGATGCAACGGTTTGGAACGGTTATCGAGTCTCCACGCTATCCAGGACTTCACCGTGAGCGGCTGGCTCAAAGGGCGGAAACGAACGCCACTATACCGCTGGAATTTGATGTGTTCCGGCAGCAGCGCCACTCCCATACCCGAGGCTACGATGCCGAGCATCGCCTGGACACCATCGGCCTCTTGCAAGGTTCGAGGCGCGGCAAGGCCCGCTACGGAAAGCGAAGAATTCACCGCATCCTGCCAACCGGGATATGCCCTTTCGGACATACCGACAAGAAAGACTCTCTCGATGTCTTTCAGGTCAATCCGAGGTTTCTTCGCAAGCGGACTTTTGTCGGACACGGCGACCAAAGTCTCATAGCGGGCAACACATTCTCCTGCCAGATTTGCCTCGCTCAGCGACTCGCGTAGACCGATGAAACCGAGATCGATTTTGACCGCTTCGAGTGCTTCGAGCTGTTCGGCAGGCGTCATGTCGAACAGGTTCAGGGCGACATCTGAATACGCCCTGTGAAACGCGTCCAGTGTCGCAGGGAGTAAGTGATAATGGAGACTAGTCACGTAACCGATTTTGAGTTGCTCGGTCACCCTTGGATTCCGGTGCCGGACCGCCTCCACACTCTCCGCGCTCAGGGCGAGCACCCGCTTGGCATCTGCCAAAAACGACCGCCCCTCGTCGGTCAGGGAAACGCGGCCCTTGCCACGGTCTAGCAGCCGTACCCCCAGTTCCCTTTCCAGAAGTTTTATTTGAACAGTCAGGGAGGGTTGCGCCACGCGAAGCTTTTGCGCCGCGCGAGTGAAGCTCAGTTCTTCGGCGACTGCCACGAAGTCGCGCAAATGACGCAGCTCCACGGGAACTACGAACTCCTATCGAATTGTTCCAAGCAGGACACCACCTGCACTAAGCTCCATAATTCCACGAACGTCCCGAAAAACCAAAGTGAATTCCTAGCCTGCTTGGTCGCTAATAAAGCTCTGAAAGCATCGGGAAGTCTAGTGATTCACCTCGGCCCGCCGCAGCGTTGCCGGCATGCTCGCAAGCATCTCGGCGCTCCTGTTTCGGCTCGCTGGTGGTTTCGCAGCCGCGGTCAGCTGTTGACACGGCAACCAACGAGTATTGGGCCATACACGATCTCGAATAAGCCGAACGCCGCAATCCAAGATACTGCCGACAAGGCCAGGAGAATCATCATATCGTCCGGATTCCAGGATGCAGCGACCCGCGTGATCGCGGCGGCGCTGATGAGAACAAAGATAGAGACCGTTGCCCGGTTGGCGGTCAGGTCGCGCCCGGTATGTCCGAGTGTAACGCGGGGCATCACGGCGAGGATCATGGTGCCGATGGCGCCTGCCGTCAGCGCGTGGATCGCCGAGGCGACCGGAACTCCGGCGTCGAGAATCGAAAGTCCAAGAAGCGCGATACCGATCACCACCCAGGCGTAGCCTAGATGCAACATGAACAGCAGGGGCTCCGCCCATGTGGAGCCGCCGACCCAGCGGGCAAGCCGCCAGGCATTGACGATGGCGGCGATGACCAGAATCATGCCTGCCACACGGAAATTCGGAAGCACGGCCCAGATAATAAGCCCCGCACCAAGCAGGCCGACCGCCATGCGGTCGACGGCGCTGTGAGCAGCTGGTAGACGCGCACTGTGACGCTTGATCAGCCAGTTGCGCGTGAAGTTCGGAATGATACGCCCGCCTATCACCGAGATGAGCAGGATCGGCGCCGCCAGTCCGAGGCGCCAGCCGAGGCCGCTCGGTACGGACATACCCAGGGACTCAAGGTGCATGAGCAAGTCGGCAATGATGAAAACCGCAAGGAGCACGATCATCGGCGTATTACGCCAGCTCCGGCCGACGATGATTTCGCGGGCGGCAACCGCGAGGAGAGCGACCGGGAAAGACAAATCGGCGACGACCGCCAGCCAGGCTGGAAGATCGGCCGAAATCAGGCAGGCGATGCGGCCCAGCAGCCACAGGCCCGCGAGCAGAGCGAGCGCGCGACCTCGCACTGGCAGCCGGCCGGTCCACGTCGGAATGGCCGTCAGGAGGAATCCGCCGACCGCCGCCATCACGAAGCCGAACAGCATCTCGTGGATATGCCATGCCAGTGGGTCGAAGCGAGTCGGCAAGTGGAAATATCCGAGAAACATGGCGAGCCAGACGGCGATCGCCACGATGGCCCAGGTTCCCGCTGCGAGAAACATCGGCCGGAAAGCGTAAGTGAGCACCGCGGGTTGCCGTACGCGGGAGACGCGTTCGTCTTCGGTCCGCCCGGTATCGCTTGCGACATTCTGCCCAGCGGCAGCAGATCGTTGTTTAACCCCGCTCAGGGCCGGATGTGAAACCGCAGGCTTACCCGGCGTCGCTCCCGCGACGGCCTATCTTCGAGCCGTCGCGTGCCCAAACTTAGGCTGGTGAGAGAAACAATATAATTAATCCTCGCCCTCATATGCGCGTGTTTCGAGAACGACCGATCGCCCCGCGCATTTTCCTTTAGATGTCCCTACCACCGATCACGTAATAGAGCGAGGGTCATTGACCTCGCGCTTTCGTATTTCATCGGGGAGCAAAGGGTGTCTGCAATCTCGATCGCCAGCGACGTGAGGTCGACATGAGATTGCTCCTCGATGGCAAACCGCGAAAGCAACGCGAGATCGTTCAGTGAACCAAGAGCCCTGCGACTTATCGTCACTCCGAGCACAATCTGCTCCATTTGGTGCGTTTCACGTTCTACCACATCTGATGGGCCCCCCGCATTCTAAGACCGACTGCACTTGTTCCTGAAACCTGGTAGCGAAAGAAAATATATCTCTCGCTTCGACGAACACAGGAAGCAGAGAGCGTTCGCTCACGCAAATGAAAAGTCGCAAGTGCCTGGTGAAGAGCAGGTTCGCGTACCAATCGCCGAGGCTCGTAGTAGGATGAATGTATTCGGCGGGGCCCTCGGCGCGAAGATATTTGAGAAGCCTGCGCGTGCAAAGGATTGTGAGCAATTGTGCGAGTCCCTCTCTTAATCGCAGGTAGGAGTGCTCTTCTCGGATTCATAGAAGGCCGCGAGCTTTGCCGCACTCTCCTTGAGCATCGCTTCGTCGGCAACCTTGTAGCGCTGATAAAATTGATTCCGTGCGGTGGCCGACCATCGCCATAGCAGCCGAACGCGGGATGCCCGCGCGTTCGAGATTGCGAACTGCGGTCCGCCGAAAATCATGGGGCACCTTTCCTACTATGCCCAGCACGCTCGCAAGCCAACGCCCAAGCTTTTCTGAAATCCTTTATCGGTTTCCCGTTACGGTGGAATAACCACGGAACGATCCGGTTGGTCTTGCTCTCAAGTTCGTTTGCCTTTCCAAGCTGTCGCATTAGTAGTTCGCGGATTCCCGGCGTGAGCGGAAATCTGCGCTCTTCCCCGCTACTGGTCTCTTCCCGCTCTGATCTCAGGAAGCCGCATTGAAGGTCGAGGTGCCGCTTTTGGCGGCTAAGAATCTCCGACTTGATGCGCCACCCGGTGATGTAGGCGGTCTCAATCACGGGCTTGAGATATTCGGGCAGATTCTCTAGCACCGCCCGGTACTGATCGGCCTCGAAGAAGCCCTTGGGGTGATCTTCCTCACGAAGCGTCGAGATTTCTGGCCTGAAGGTGACCTTTCCGGCCTTTTGCGCGAGCCGAAACGCTCGCCTCAAGGCCGCTAGTTCCCGGTTGATCGTCGTACTGGCCGCACGTTGCTCCTGTCGCCAGCTTATGTAGCTCTCGATGCGATCGCTCGTGATCTCAAGCGCCACGACGCCGCCGAAAAATCCGCGCAGATGGCCCAACGCGTCCGCCACGCGCTCAAGACTACGCCGCGCGTTAACATGGACTAAACGCGCTCGCGCCTTTGGCTTCCGATCAGGACGAATCAGGAGTGGATAAGCGGGAGTGATGGCACAGTCGACGCTCAGGCTTTGGTCAGTGTGTGGCAAAGAAATCGCAAACTAGGCATATCGTTGGCAGGAAGAAAATAGTCAACGTACGGGAGCGCCGCCGCCATACCTCGAGCTACTGGCGCGAAACCCACTGTTCCTATCAGAGGATTAATCCACAGAATGCTACGAGTGCGCCGATGCAGAGCCTGCATCTCCCTCCGAACAGTCTCCGGACTACCCTGATCATAACCATCGCTGATGATCACACCCACTGTCGAACGGGCAACTCCTTCGCGGAGCACGACCCGATTCAGATAAGCTAGCGCTCCACCTATATCTGTACCGCCCGACCAATCCTGAGGAAGACGGGCAACCTCATCAAGTGCCTCGACAACCGTATGCCTTTGCAGCACGTTCGTAATTTCGGTCGTGCGTGTACTGAACACGACCGTCCGTGAGGTTTTGCAGACCTTCTGCAAACCGAACATCAGCCGCAACAAAAATGGGGTATAACCGTCCATCGAGCCGCTGACATCACAAAGCAGCGCAACTCGTGTCTTACGAATTTTGCGCCGAGCCCGAGACAATTCCAAAATATCAATTCCATGCTTGATATTGCGACGCAATGAACGGCGCAGATCGATCCGGCGCCCCCTGTGCCCCGCTACCAAGCGTCTGCTCGGCCGTGTTGCCAGCCGGCGTGCTAGGTCTTTAATTACCGCTCCCATCTCCGCCGATTCGCCGGGCCATTCCGCGCATAAATCCTTGGTACGCAGGATCTCCTCGCGGCCGTATTGCAGCGGGCTGCCGCTCGGCTTCCTGCGATATTCGAACTCCGTGTCCGCGCCGATGGATTTACTCTCGAGCTTGCGCGCCTGTTCGTTGTCACGTTCTTCACTCCGCCAGAATTCTGCGAAGAGTCTATCAAAAACCTCTTCCTCCTCATGGCTGCTTGTTAGATTCACGCGCAAGGCAACACGAACGTCTTCGCGGCGGCGAAACTCCACGTACTGGAGGCCACGGAAAGCATCGATGATTCGAGCAGGCGTGATGTTGAAGCCCGTCCGCTTGAGCAAGCGGCAGAACTCCATCACACGACTGAAAAGAGGATTGACTAAAACATCGACAGGTGACTCCGGATTTCGTGAGCAATTTGCCGGCTCCACCACGACCAGTCCTCAGCTTAGGCGGTACGCTCTGTTAGGCCAGCTACGATCTGGGCTGCACCTATTGACCTCAAACGCTCAATGTCGTCTTTGTACTTGAATACGCAGCCCGCAGTGTCCTCCAAGATCGACGAGTCAATACGGTCAACTTTCAATCCCGCCAGGGCTCGCGCCCAATCAAGCGTCTCTGCTACCCCTGGCCGCTTGTTGAACTCGATCTCGCCCAGCGTGTGTATAAGCTCACAAACCTGCTCGGCGAGCGTCGACTCGATGCCGGGAACTTTTCGCATCACTATCTCTCGCTCTTTACTCGGTGTCGGATATTCGATCCATAAGTAAAGACAGCGTCGCTTGAGTGCATCGTTAAGTTCCCGAGTTCTATTTGAGGTTAACACTACAAATGGCCGTCTCTTTGCCTCGAATGTTCCTAACTCCGGCACTGTGATCTGAAAATCTGATAACACCTCCAGAAGAAAGGCTTCGAACTCTTCATCCGCACGATCGATCTCGTCAATCAAAAGAACGGCGCGGCCAGGCCCCTGGTAGCGAACGGCGCGCAAAAGGGGACGCGGCAGCAGAAACTCATCGCTGAAGATAGTGGCTTCTATGCTCGGACGATCGGCATTGCTTTCCGCCATGCGAATGGCCAGAATTTGCTTCGCATGATTCCATTCATAGATGGTGCTCTGCGCGTCAAGACCTTCGTAACACTGCAATCGGATCAGTTCGCTGCCAAGTATCCGGGCTACGACCTTGGCTACTTCAGTCTTGCCGACTCCCGCTTCACCCTCGAGAAGAACAGGTTTGCCAAGCTGAGCAGCCAACATGATCGTCATGGCCAAGGGGCGCTCAGCTATGTAATTCTCGCTGAGAAAGGCATTCTGCACGGCCTCTACTGAGCAAAAAGCTTTTGCCGGATCACAATCCTGCTCTTCTCTCATGCCAGTTCTGTTCCTTCTGCACCTATACCGGGCCGTCGATACATTCCCTGTGTCAGGTTTTACTGCTGTCTCTGCCGTGCTTCTCGGATGGTGTCCCACACGCGGTTGGGAGTTAGGGGCAGTTCCGTGAATTTAACGCCGAAGGGCGCCAAGGCATCAGCCAAAGCGCTGGCAATGGCTCCTGGCGGAGCGATCGCCCCGCCCTCGCCCATTCCCTTTACTCGTCCAACCGTCAATGGTGTGAGCGTCTCAATGTGCCCGAACTCAATGTTAGGCACTTCAGTTGACGTAAGTAACAGGTAATCCATAAAGGAACCGGTCAGCATTTGACCGTTTTCGTCGTAGATTAAGTGCTCGTACAGCACCGTTCCAAGCCCCTGTGCAACGCCACCAGTTATCTGACCTTCGACTATTGTCGGATTAATCACTTTGCCGCAGTCTTCCACCACTACGTAGCGCACAATCTTAACTTTGCCAGTCTCTATATCAACTTCAATCGTGACGATGTGCGTTGCGTTGGCGAACGTGAATGCCGGCGGATCGTGATAATAAGTGGCCTCCAGGCCTGGCTCTTCGCCCGGCGGCAATCGTCCGGGTGAAAACATCGCGATACGAGCTACATCCCTGATTGCGACCGCGCGTGTGGGGGCTCCTTTGACTTGCGCTTTGCCGGAGACGAGCTCGAGATCCGCAGGGCTGACCTCGAGCATTTTACCCGCGATTCGCAATATCTTTTCCTTTACCTTGCGTGCCGCGTATACCACGGCGCCGCCACCAACAACGGCACTGCGGCTTGCTCCCGTGCCCCAACCATACGGAGTCGCCTGAGTATCTCCTTGGACAAGTTTGATATCTTCGATCCTTACCCCTAGTTCGTCAGCAGCCAACTGAGCGAATGTCGTCTGATGGCCTTGGCCGTGCGAAAGGGTGCCTACAGACAGCGTAACCCCACCGCCAGGATCCATTCGCACAATCGCGGCATCATGATTGCCGTGGTCAACGCCTGCCGCGGTCATAAACTTCGTACCGAACACTGTCATCTCGATGTACGTCGAGATGCCGACGCCTATGTACCTTCCTTTGTGAACGCGCCTGGAGTTGCTACTTTCGAAAGTCTTCATAACCGAGCATATTGGCCGCCTTCTTTAAGGCTTCCGTCGAGCTACCGCTTCGTAATTCAGCCCGGTCAGGGTCACGTAAGGAAATTCATCTGGCCGGATCATGTTTTTAAGCCGCAACTCGATCGGGTCCATCCCAAGCTGTCTCGCGGCAAAGGTCCATCATGTGTTCTTGCACATAAACCCCAGGTACGTGTCCCACGCCGCGGTATGCCGCCGATGTCATTTTGTTAGTCCAGGCCGTCGACACCTCATACGCATAGCCTTGGAACTTATAAGGCCCCTCCAACGTAGCCGCAAGCTGTAGCCCTTCGAAAAGCGAGGGCCACGAATCGGCGCAATAAGCTCCGAGGTCTTGCACGATCTTGGCTCGCATACCGCGCACTGTTCCGTCCGCAGAAAACGACATCTCGCACTCGACTATGTCTTCCTTGGCATGAAAGGTGGCCAACAAGTGCTCGCGACGATCCTCAGTCCACCTGACTGGCCTTTTCATACATTTAGCGAAGTAACAGGTCAACGTCTTCTGGATACACAAAAGCCTTGGGCCCAAAACCGCCGTTAACATCCAATGCGATCACTCGTAGTTTTTGTTCCGGGAATCCCATGATGTCCGCGACCCGGGTACGCAACATGTGCGGCATCTCGTTAGAACTCCACAGGGTTATATCACCGTCGGCATCAACCTTTGCCAGAGTCGCTCTACCTTCCAATGCGCAGCCCATATGCCTATTAGTATGAAATCGTTTGTGCACCACCAGCGCTGCATCACGAAATGCCGTATCAACGTCACCGCCTCCGCCAGTGACATGCACCATCATGTTGCTGTCGAACTCCTCGTGAATAAGGGGTGCGCCAGGCTTCAGGGCTTCCTCGGCGTCCGTGATCACAGGCAGTTCTTCATATTCGATGTCCACAAGCTCCGCCGCATCCTCGGCCAGATAACGGCTCTCCGCAAGGATTGCCACGATAGACTCGCCCACGTAGCGAACCTTGTTTATGGCCAAACAAGGCCACTTGGGTTGATGACATACCGAAGGCGACAATACCTTGTCGCTGTAAGGCTTCCCTATTGGCTTGAGCGCCTTGGCGATGTCAGCCCCAATAAAGATTCCACGCACACCGCGCGCCTGACGAGCGGCATCAACGTCGATGCGCGTGATCTTGGCGTGCGCTCGTGTGCTGCGCACAAACGCAAGATGTAAAGTATCCGGCAACCGAATATCATCCACATACGTGGCCTTACCAACCACAAAACGTGGATCCTCAACTCGCCTCACCCTACTTCCAACCAATTGAGTGAATGCCACTTCAGCTTCTCCCTATTAGCGAGCCACCAGGCGCGATTTCCGCTCCTTACGTTCCGGGCTTATCGCGAAGTTTCTTAAGAGCCTCGCGAACCGCGGTCACGATATTCTGATACCCTGTGCACCGGCAGATGTTGCCCGACAATCCGAGACGAATCTCGTCCTCGGTGTCCAGAGAATAGTTCCTGACGAGGTCGACAGCAGTCATCAGCATCCCCGGGGTACAGAAGCCACACTGAAGACCATGATTATCCCAGAACGATTGCTGGAGCGGGTGCATTTGTTCTGGATCGCCCAAACCTTCTACAGTAGTAATTTCGCGACCATCCGCCTGAACAGCGAACATAAGACATGACCGTATACTTAAGCCGTCAAGCAAAACCGTGCAGGCGCCGCAGACGCCATGTTCGCATCCGAAATGTTTACCTGTCAGATTAAGGTCCTCACGCAACAAGTCACCAAGGAGTAGACGGCCCTCTACATCGCGCTCATACACAACTCCATTGACCTTCACGCTGATCGTGTGCTTATCCTTCATTCCGATACTTCCGTTAGAATTGTTTCGCTTCGCACAGCTCGCGCGACTGCTTCTCTGAGCGCGCGTTGGGTCAGCACATTTACCACGTGTCGGCGAAATTCCGCCGAGCCGTGGAGGTCGTTGGATGGGTCTGATGCCTCGCTAGCCGCTTTACCAACCGCCTCTCACACTTTGTCGTCAGGCTCTTGACCTTCGAGCAGCTTTTCCGCATCGGATGCGCGCAGTGGAATAGAACCGACGCCACCCATGCTGATCCGGACTTCTTTACACTTGCGACCTCGCATCATGACTGTTGCGGCTACCATCGCGATCGCAAAATCACCGGGTCTGCGAGCGAGCTCCTGAAATCCCCATCCCATGCCTGAAGGAAATTCCGGGATGTAGACATCCGTCAGGATCTCTCCGGGCATCACGGCGGTAGTGAACAACTTCAGGAAAAATTCATTGGCCGGCACCGCTTTTGTACCGCCTAGACTCCGAATACTAATAGTCGAGTCGAGTAGAAGTGCTATCACGGGAAACTCCGCAGCCGGGTCGGCATGTGCCAAACTGCCGCCGAAAGTGCCTCGAGTGCGGATAGCAACATGCGCTACGTGTTCCGCCGCCGCGCTATCGGGCACTTTTGTTTGATGCTGCCGGAGGTTTCGATCGTTCGGTGCCGAGTGAGACATCCAAGTCGCAATCCTGCGCCACTCTCCGCAACGAACTCGGGCTCCTTTATGCGATTTATATCAACGAGCACCTTTGGGTGTACGAGCCTGAAATTCAACATGGGAGTCAGACTCTGGCCCCCAGCTAAAATCTTAGCGCTGTCCGGTTGAGAGCTGACTACGCTCAGTGCTTCATCAACGGTGCTCGGAGCTATGTACTTGAATGGAGGTGTTGGCGGTAAGAATATACTCGGGTCAAATGAACCCGGCGAATCTCGTTCAGGTGCTCGAATTTTTTCGAACGGAGAGCTGATTCAATTTAATTCGAATTCCATCCATTCGTTGTTGGCCTGGTAATAAGCTTTGCGGAACGCATGGTCGCCGTCGAAGGCGGTGCCGGAGAGATGCTTGAGTCGTAGCTGGATCTTCAGCGGCCGGACGTCGAACGGGTAGGGCGAGAAAACGACCCGGTTGCGGCTCTCAGCCTTCATCGAGATTCTCGCGCCTCTGTCGCCCCCATTTGAATATTTCACCGGCACCGGCTCGATGTAGTCGTTGCGCACTTCCTGGCAGCAGAAATATAGTCCAAGCAGGTCCCACACCTGCATGAGCCGGTAATTGGTCCACAGGACGTCCTGATCGAACTTCGGTTTCTGCTCGTTCTGCCATCGTTCGTTCTCGTCGGTGAACTTTGCGATATCAGGCGGTGGGTTGGTGAAGTTGAACGCCGTCGGGTAATCGATAGTCCCGTAGCGGCCTCTCCACAGGCCGGTGCGATGCATACACATGATGAGCGCGGAGTAAGGGTCGATCTCGTTCATCCAGTCCACCACCCACCGGTAGGCCTTCAACTGGGTCCCCTTTAACCCGACCTGTAAGAAGCCGTAGGGCTTGCCGCTCTCGGGATCGGAAGCGGGAGTGGTCTCGTAAGGCAGCCAGCCGAAATCATGGTACACGGCAGCACGAATCACCGACTCATACGGACGCGGGGTGTCGAACTGCTCATTGCCCCAATGCGAGGCAAGCTGGCCGACAAGTTGTGAATGATCCGTCTGATTGACCAGAACCACGCCGCCGTTCTGCTCGCCTCGAACTATCATGGTCGATCTCCTTCCGAACGTGCTCTACTGCGCCACGTAGCCGCCGTCTATAGGTAGCGCCGCGCCCGTGACGAAAGATGCCGCCTCGGAGCAGAGCCAGACGACCGCCTCGGCCACCTCTTCCGCCAGTCCCCATCGGCCTACCGGCAGCCGGCTCATAATAGGCTCGACCATCCGCTTGGCATCGGGGTGCTCGCGTATCACTCCTTCACTCAGTGGTGTCTTAATCGGCCCGGGACATACCGCGTTGACCCGAATCCCGAGAGCCGCGTACTCGAGTGCCGCAGCCTTGCTCACGCCTAACACGCCGTGCTTGCTGGCGGAATAGGCAGGCATGCCGGCCGATGACACCAAGCCGAAATTCGAGGCCGTGTTGACAATCGAGCCGCCACCCTGGCGCAGCATAAGCGGAACCTCGTACTTCATGCAGAGCCAAACGCCTTTGAGATTGGTGGCGATGATGCGGTCCCAGTTCTCCTCGTTGCACTCCACCGTGGTCGCGATCTGGCCCTGGATGCCGGCGTTGTTCAAGGCGCAGTCCAGCCGGCCGAAGCTCTCGACCGTCCTCTTCGTCAAGGCTTCGACCTGCGCGAGCTGCGGGCGGCCAAGCAATCGCGCGCGCAGACGTTTCGCAAGCCGGATCGCCTGCGCGGTTTGCTCACCCCCCGTGGCGTCCACATCCGATATGACCACCGATGCGCCCTCGCGTGCAAAGGCGACCGCCGCCGCACGGCCGATACCGGAGGCACCCCCAGTCACCAAAGCTACCTTACCGTGCAATCGTCCCGTCACGAGAATCTTGCTCTATGCTGCCCGAGATATTGCCGATGGCACCTTCTGCCAACGCGGATTAGAGGAGCTGTTCTCCGACTTGGAAGCGGGCGCGATCGAATCCGCTAATTGCCTTGGGTTGCCGGTACAGTTCCGTCGCGATGCTGACTTGGCCTTTTCGTCGAACTGACAGCACTGCGCAAGGGTTATCTTGTCGAAGTCGCCACTTTTAATCTGTTCGGCTACGCCGTCGAGATAGCTGATCAGATTCTCGCGCGGACTCGGATCGAGGTTGATGAATATGAATCCGTTCCAGACCTCCGTGGGAACCGGGCTTAAGCCGAGTTCGCTCTTGTTCAGATCGTAAAAGTTGACTTCGTCTGGCACCCACTTGAGCTGCCCGGCACTGTCGTATCCCCAGCTATGGAAGTTGCAGGTCAGGTAACCACGGCAGGTGCCCCTGGCATTCGCGACCAGCTGGTTACCGCGATGGGAGCAGACGTTGTAAAAGGCGCGGACCTCTTTGTCCCGGCCGCGCATCACCAGAATCGAAACGTTGCAGACTGCAAGGTCGCGGACGAAGTAGTCGCCCGGCCCTGGGATCTCCCAGACCGCGCCGACGTTAAGCCACGAGCGGCGGAAAATCCGTTCGCGTTCGAGCTCGAAATAGTCGGCTGAGACGCAGGACTCGGCGGAAATTGGTCCAGTACCAAGCTTTGGATACTTCTTGGCCCATCGCCTGTCGGCTATTATGGTTTTCATGTTCCACTCGCTCGTGCCGTTGGCGGGACATCACGCTTCAAGCGTCCGGCGTCCTAAAACGCACGTCCCGACCTTGGCTCCGGCTTCACTGGCCGAATACCAACCGCGAATCTTTCCTGTCAACCCCCTCTCCGTCCACCGCTATTGAATGGCTTGATTAGAGCACGACCGATTGGCCGCCGTCCACGACAATCTCGACCGCTGATCGCCTCGACATCCCCCGCCTTTGGCGTGGAGACCGCGATTGGGATTAGAAAGGCAGCCGCTCAAGGCCGACTGGCAGGGGGGGCGAACTTGCCTCCTATTCGCCTCTGATGGCGGCAGCCTCGATCATCTTTTTGTCTCGGATGACGCTCTATATTATCGCTCATATGCTGTCGGCGGACAGCAGCGCAGCATTCCTGTTCGGAGCGCCACCAATGGCATGAACGGAACTGGCGGAAGCTGGGTTAAGAAAAAAGATGTTGAGGGAATTTGTTAAGGCAGCCAAGACCAGCGACGTTTCCGATGGCACGATGACGAGCGTAACGGTCGAGGGCGAGGCGATCCTGATCGCCTGCGTCGGCGGTAAATATTATGCGATTCATAACAAATGCAGCCATCAAGGCGCCTGGCTTGACCAAGGCGATTTACTCGCCGACAGATGCGAGGTGATGTGTCCACTGCATGAGGCCTGCTTCGACCTCAGAACTGGCGACGCGAGCGCCGGGCCAGCCAAGACACCGGTCAAGGTCTACGCCGTGCGCGTCGAGGGGGACGACATCCTGCTTGGTCCGGTTGGCGGTTAGCTCAAGAATCGGTGTATCGAGGGCTTCGCAAGTATCAGCTCAGAAGCGTTATGCCTCGGTCGCTTTGCAGCGGGGTCATTCGATCGCCAACGATGATCCAGGAGCGGGCGTGAGACCCTCTGGCCCGCGAACGCGTTGGCAGAAGGCGCCGCTTGTGATGAAGAAACAAGCAATTCGGGAATTAAGGAGATCATCCCATGATCTACGAGCTCAGGACGTACACATTGCTTCCCGGCAAGCTCGGCGACTATCTCAAGCTCGCAGCTGATGCAGAGCGCGAGGTCTTCGGTGCGGATAACGATAAGTTCGGAAAGTTGGAAGGATAATGGTACACCGAGTTCGGCACACTGAACCAAGCGGTCATTCTCGTGCGCTACCGCGACCTCAACGAGCGCGACCTTATTCGGGCCGAGCCGTTCAAGAGCCAGGAGTGGTTGCGTTCCACGCAGAAGATCCGCTCCACACTCATCGCCCAAGAAACCAAAATCCTCCGGGCCCTCCTTCCGCTCAAGCCACCCGCCAGCGAGGGGAACGTCTACGAGCTGCGAACGTACCGCACGCGGCCGGGGGCTGCGAGCGAATGGCTCGAGCATTTCAACGCAATCATGCCGGTGCGTGATAACTACTCGAAGAATGTCGGGCTTTGGCAGACGCAGATTGGACAGCTAGACGAGGTCACTCACATGTGGGTGTACCGGGACCTAAATGACCGCACCTCTGTACGCGCCAAGCTCAAGGAGGACCGGGAGTGGCAGGCGTTTCTCTCGAAAGGGAACCCGCTCCTCCTAGACATGAAGTCTGTCGTGCTGAACCCCACACCGAACTCCGCTATGAAATAGTGAAATCGAAAGTGCGCTGCGCGGAACGGATCGAGTCCGCTATGCTTAAAAGAGCGGGAAACGCAACCGCCCGAAGAGAGCAGCATAACCGGCGGACGCTCTTGTGAGGCGGGAAATGGGGCGCAGACCAGGACATTTGTTGCGCTTCTCGTCACATGACGAGGAGTTCGCGCGGTAGCGGACGTGTCCCTCAGGTCCGGTTGAATACCAAAACGCTCGATGAGCACTCCCTCGGCATCGAAGCAGTTGTAACATAACGTCTGGCCGCGCGCCGTTATGCGCACTGGCTTGCCGCATCTACAAACAATACCGGTGCCTCGCTTCGTCTCCTGAAGCTGTCCTAACGACACTACACTAGGAGCATTCGCTTCAGCCTCGTCGAGACGGTCTCACAGTTTCTCGTGGTTTGATAGCCAGTGGATTGCCGCACTGTATCCCGTCGTCGCTGCTTACTACAGACTGTCGTCGCAACGATAAAGCTACAAAAACTAAAGCGCGCCGCAGGCTCGACTAGTCATTGAACTACATGTACGGTTAGGCCACACTGAGCGCAGCTTGCTAGACCATGAACCTCACGCTCAGATGGGCGCGTCGCAGCGTTATTGAAGGAGGGGGAGTTGAATGGCGCTACTCAGTAAAGAGTCGGAAAATACACACCCCGAACGGGTAAAGGACACATCGCAATCCCCGGCAGCGCGGACCTTTCAGTCGCGGGCGGAAGACAGGGTTGCCCCAGCGACTCAAGCCATCCTTGCGCGGCACGCATATCTAGATCGGGATTCCAAGGTCGAAGGCAAACTGAATTTCGAAGGAACGGCACGCATTGACGGCCAGATAGACGGTGAGATTTTAGCGAAGGATCTCATCATCGGTGAGAGTGCCTTAGTAACGGCTCAGATCAAGGCCGCGTCGATCATAGTAGCGGGTACAGTCAAAGGCGCGATCATTGCCAGCCAATGCATCGAGATTCGTGCCACTGCGAAGATATCAGGCAAGATAACGTCTCCAATACTGGTCGTGCATGAAGGCGCCGCATTCGAAGGCCATTGTGCGATGCAGCCAGAGAAGGCGCACGCGGTTCGCCCATCTACTGCCTTTCCGAAAGACGAGCTCGCGACAGAGCAGCCGAAAGAGCGGAGACAAGTTTCGTAGTTCAGACGGCGTGAGCAATTAAGACTCGCCGCGCGGCAGTTCACATGAGGGATGCTGCCATAGAGGTCTCATCGCACCATCTGTTTATCGGCAGAGGATGATCTATGGCGCTGGGGCAGTCCAAGCCTGCCCAGCGTAAAGGCTCTACACCAATTTCGTCGCGGAAAGATTGCATCTCTATCCTGACGAACATCATCGAGTCGCAACACTCAGCGTCGCCGCGTTCCCTGACTCGCGCATATGCTTGAAGCCGCTCGGCGCCCTGTGCGGCTTCGTCTGCGGCAAGGCAAGCCTCGTATATCCTGTCGAGCTTGACGCCGAACGTTTCCATCGCTTCCCGGAAGCCGTTGCGCAGCACCCATATCGCAAACTCCGTTTGTGACTGGAAAAAGTTCCGGCGCTGTGGGGTCGGGTACGAACCGCATCGAAGCGTGCGCCGAAGATGAAATTCCGCGAGACGCGGATCGTTCGCGCGTTGATCGCGAAGCCCGCGAAGGTATACCCGCGCGCTACGCCCTTTAGCGCGGGTTCAAAAATCGCATCGAGGTGGATATTCACCGCGCCTGATCACTCCGTCCCAGTCTTCTTCGGTTGCACGACTTTCTGCTCGGTCGGCTCGCTCTTGTCGAAGAACGCCGCCGGTTTCGCGCCGCCCGGGCCCCCGGCATACACATGCAAGAGAACAATTCCGGGAGAGTGAAGAAATGCCTCCAAAGCCCCAACGACGAAGTGGCAGTGCGATCGGTGCGGGGAGACCTTTAGCCGTGGAGATGACTTTTCAGCTGCCGGACCGGTAAATCCTTAAAACTCTTGTTGAAGGTTTCGTCACAAATTTACACGGACAGGAAGTGTTGCTCACTGTAGGAGCAGATCGAGAGTCATATTCTCATTGACCGCGCGTTTGACGTTTCGTTGCTCCGACGCTTTGCGTAGCGGAGCCGTGAATTGTACATCGGCGTGTTGGTTCGCGGGAGCATAAGGTTTGCCTGTCGAACGATCTGTTTACTGCAACAGTAGCGGGCTTGTACTCTTTATCTCCTGATTAACCGCACCGTCTGAAGTCGGTTGCGCCAAGTCGTATTCAAGTGCGCAAACCATCACCTCGCTTGGCAGAGCGACCCGCGTCCCAATCTTCCGCGCGGCGGTCGTGGCTTTCGACGGCGCGACGGGCGATGCTGTCTGCGCCGCTGGCCGGTAAGCTCTTCTCGATCAATCATCGTGAAGACCGACAAACAGGTGAAGAGACCGTAAAGAATTTCGATGAGGTGCTCCGAAACACGCCTCCAGTCGACGATCACGTTGTTCTGTTTTTGCCCGGCCCTGTCACAAAGGCGGACTTGCTCAGGGAGAATCTTATACGTGCCGCGATTATCAGGCGGCGTCGACGACTGCGTACACACACCAGATGGTGTAAAGAGAACGTCGGAACCATCGTGTTCGTGATTGGTCTGTTAGTTCTGGCTTGGTTCGTAGCTGCTCGCTAGGTGCGTTTACGCCCGACGCAACCCCAGCCACGCTGTCGATCCGGCTTCGTCGATCAATATCAGCTTGCGAGAGACCTTGTGCGCAAACCCCCAGTTGCGTTGCTTCGCCGTCCCGCGAACCTACGCGGGCGAGCGCCTGCAGACTCACTCCGCCCGCTCCGGCGTGAGCATCGACGCCGATCGGCCCCGTACGTCGCTGTCGAAGCCAGCCGGCCCTGCCTTGCTTGTGGCGTATCCAATGCGCCGGTCCCACTAAGTGTTTTGGTTGGTGCCGAGGGCGGGACTTGAACCCGTATGTGCTTGCGCACGGACGATTTTGAGCCCTCTGCGTCTGCCATTTCGCAGCCGGGCCTGAATTTGAGTCGCCGCCGTTTCAGGCGCCAGTTTCTCGACCGGACTCGGGCTGAGCCGCAAGACCATCGAAGCCCTCATCGAATGGGTGTGGCAGCCGCGCTCGGCGTGGAATTGGGAGCCGGAACTGTCGCGAAAGTTGGGCTCGGGGTGGGAGTCGGGCTCGGGGTGGGCGTTGGGCTTGGAGTGGGGCTGGGAGTCGGCCGAATCCAGGCGGCCGCCTGGGGTACTCGAATCAACGCCGCGATCTGTCCTGCACAGGCTTGCGGCATGTTACCGATCGCTTTGAACTTTCCGCGAACCGGATCGTAAATCTCCGCGCTCGCAAGTGGTTTGGAGGTCGGCGTCCATCCGCCCGCGATCAGCACCGTACCGTCGGGCAGCAGCGTGGCGGAGTGTCCAAAGCGGCTGACGTTCATGTGGAGTTGCGCGACAAACCGCTCGCTGACCGGGTCATATAGCTCGGCCGAGTTGTCGTCATGCCCCCCGGCTATCAGTACGCGGCCGTTTTTGAGCAGCGTAGCGGTATGGCCGGCGCGGCGCCTTTTCATTTTCGGGCCGGCTTTGAACGTCCCGGTTTTGGGATCGTACAGCTCCGTGGTGTCGAGCGCGGAGCTTCTGGCATAGGCACTGCCGCCGGCGATCAGGACGCGTCCGTCAGGGAGCAAAGTGGCGGTGTGATAGATGCGGTTGTGACGCATCCAGCCGGTCGGCGCGAACCTGCCGGTGGCGGAATCGTAGAGTTCGGCGCGGCGCGGTCCACCGCCGCAGATCAGCACCTTACCGTTTTGCAGCAGCGTCGCAGTCTGCCCGTAGCGGCTCTCGGCCATCGCGGCCGTCGCGGAAAATCTATTCCTTTTGGGATCGTAGAGCTCGGTGTCGCGTTCACCGCCGCCCACGATCAACACCTTGCCGTTTCTGAGGACCGTGGCGGTGGGTTCGTCGCGTCGCGTCTTCATGCTGGCGGCCTCGCTGAAGTGTCCGTTGCGAGGATTCAGGATCTCGGTCGACGAGAGAATCCACGGCATTGCCGGACCGGGAAACGAGACTAGGGGTACGAGCACCGTGTCGACGCCGCCGACGATCAGCACCTTGCCATCCGGCAGAATCGCGGCGGTATGACGGTCGCGATGCGCCGTCATCGGATTGGTCAGGACGAATTTGCGCGTGGTCGGGTCGTAGATTTGCGCGGTATCCAGGACCGCGGGGCTCTCGCCGGTCGGAGCGTCGATCGTTCCCGTGCCTCCGGCAATCAGGACCACCGCTCTGAGGGCCGGCGTGGGCTTGGCCGACGGCGTCGGCGCGGGTGTGGATCTGCGCGCGTGGCGCGCATGCCTTTTGCGATGCGCCGCGTTTGCGGGTGACGTCGGATTCGCGAGCAACACGGCCGCCGCGGCGAAAGACACCAGCCAAAGCATGAGATTCGATCTGGCCCTGGCGGTCATTTCATTGCTCCACGGTGCGTCGCGGCATTGGCTCGTCGCTAGTCCTGGGCCGGGGCCACGCCCATCCGCGGCGCGCTCGAAAGATCCTTCGCTTCGGCCCACGCCTTTTCCTTCGCCGCAACCTCGAGCGGAAGGCCGCGCGTTTCATCGATGAAAATTCCAAAAATGGCGGCACTGGGAATGCCGAGCAGGGACAGGTACCGGATAACATTGGTAAGGCCGCCGAGCGGCCCGATTAGTGCCGCGATCATCACTTGCGCCAGCATCGAGAATGCGGCGGCGACAATCCCCTGCCATCCGATCATCGTGGTGCGCAATCCGGCCGGGAACAATTCGGTCGCGGCCGAGTTCGCCCCGACAGTCATGACGCCGGAGGCGATCTTGAACCAGCAGTAAGCGGCAAGCAGCCAGGTCAAAGGCCACGTCACTCCGTTCGGCGGGCCCCAGTAGAAGGCGAAGGCTCCCAACCAGGCGGCGCCGCCCACGTACATCACGGTCGGCACGCGACCGAAACGATCGGAGGCCCACGCGCCCACCGGAAAGCCCAGCATCCCGAGGCCCATGCCGGCGACGATCACGGAACTCGCCTTTTGCGGCGACAGTCCGATTATCGAAACCGAGTCGAAATAGAGCCAGCCGTTGACGGCACTGCCGGCGATCGTATCGAGCGCGGCGCACACCAGGAGCGTGATCGCGCGGCGCCGGTACAGTGGATGAAAAATGTCATAAAAGTGGCTGCCGGAAACAGAGTTGGTCGCCGAGAGCCGCGCCCATCGCGAGTCGACCGGCAGCATTCGTCCAAGCGGAATCGCCAACATCATGCCCGCGACGCAAGGCGCCAGCAGCCACCGCCACGAATATCCCCACTGGAGCAGGAAGGGAATTACGACATAGCCGAGTACGCCGCCAACCGCGCTTGCGCCGGCGGCGAACGCCTGACCCCGTGCGCGCTGCTCGATGGGGAGTTCTTCGGCGAGCAGGACGATCGCGGATGACACCGAGCCGCCAAGCATCGCGGAGATCAAAATCTCGAAAAGTGCAAATAATGCCGGGCCGCGCGCAAGGGCGGCTCCTGCCGCGCAAAGCGGAGCCAGAATAAGACTGGACAGAATGATTCGCCGTCGTCCCACGCGATCCGCCAGCCGGGCGAGGATGAGCGCGCCAAATGCCGAAAGCGACATCCAGGCGAATAGTTCCGCCAGTTTCGCCTGGTCCAGAGCAAAACTCTTGGCAATCCAAGGCGACGCGACGCCGACGATCGAAAGGCTATAACCCTGATAAACAAGGAGAATTACGATCGCGCCGATGATCGTTACCGCGCCCGACGCGGGCGGAGTTTCATGGACACGCTCCGGATCGGCGCTCATCTCCAGACCTTGAACCCCTCTCGATGCCATCTCAGGTCTCGCCAGCAGTCTCACACTTCATGCCAGAGGCATGCCGGATTCTACGTTCCTTGCACTGAAAAAGAAGAGGCGTATGCCGGTGCATGCGGTCGCGAACTCAAGCAGGGCACTGCGGGCCGTTGTCGCCTGAATAGCCGTTGGCGCCTCCGATATAGGTTAGTGCTCGACGATTTCGTGTGCTCACGATCATGGAGAAGCCAACTCGGAGCCAAGATTGCACCACGTAACGCGGCTGAAGCTGTAGGCACATCCATTGCTTCTTCTACTTTAGCAATCCCGTATCTCGCGCGGAGAATTTGTCCGCAGGCGGAAAGGTTCAACTCATGGATTCAAACCAGGTCGGCTCTGCTCGTTCGCCTTTGCCGAGGTTTCTGTCATTCGTCAGGCCCTACCTTCGCCTGGTCGTCGGTGCGGCGCTGATGGGCGTCGGTAAATTCACCCTGCCGCTCGCCTTTCCGCTGGCCTTTAAATACGTCATCGATGTTCTGCTGACTTCGCCACCGAAGTTGGACGGAATCAATCGGCTGATTGACCGCTGGTGTGCCGGGCTCGCGCAGTCGGCCCATATGACGCCGACCGCGGACCACAAGCTCGCGATGCTGAGTGGCGCACTGTTGCTGCTCTTCGCGGTGCAGTCCGTCGCCAGCTACTACCGCAACTACTGGGCAGGGATCGCCGGCAATCGGCTGATTTTCGACCTGCAGTGCAAACTGTTTGCGCATCTGCAGCGGCTGCCGCACGCTTTCTTCGATCGCAATCCGTCGGGGGCGATCGTCTCGCGGGTGCTCAATGACGTCCAGCAGGCACATGAACTGGTGAATTCAGCCCTCATCGACGTCTGGATGGATGGGGTGTCGTTGAGCCTTGTGGTCGTCGTTCTGTTGGCGATGGATTGGCGGCTGGCGCTGGTGGCGCTGTGCATCGCGCCCGTCTGGGTGACTTTCATGCGCTACTTTTCGCCCAGGATCAAGGCCGTAAGTCATCGTATGCAGGAGACGCTCGAGATTATTTCCGGCGAGGTCCACGAGCGGGTTACGGGCGCCACCACCGTCAAGTCGTTCGGACGCGAAGACCACGAGGTATGCCAGTTCAGGGAACGCAGCGAGCGCCTCTGCGAGCGCACGATCGACAAGGTCAAACTCGCGGCCCGGCAGGAGATGTTCATCCAGTTGCTGACGCGCTGTGCGCCGGCGATCGTGGTGTGGATAGGCGCGCTCATGATCATGCGGGGCACGATGACGCTCGGAACGATGGTGGCATTTTTTACCTACCTGGGCTTTCTGTATCTGCCCCTGGAACGTTTCGCGCAATTTTCGGTGGTAATGTCGTCGTCGCTGGCGGCGATAGAGCGAATCTTCGAATTCCTCGATTTAAAACCCGAGATCAGCGACCATCCGCTAAGCCGTCCGTTCGCGGTACGCCGCGGTGCGGTGCAATTCGACCGCGTCGGCTTCAGTTACCCGACGCGCAATGGGGAGTCAGGGCGCATGACGCTCACGGATCTCAATCTGAGCGTGCCGGGAGGCTCCAGAGTGGCGCTGGTGGGACGCTCCGGCGCCGGCAAAACGACCTTGGCGAGCCTGATTCCACGCTTTTACGACGTGAGCAGCGGCCGCGTGCTGATCGACGGCAAGGACGTGCGTCACTATACCCTGAAGTCGCTGCGCGGCAGTGTCAGCCTGGTGGCGCAGGACGCCCTGCTGTTCAGCGCCAGCATCCGCGACAACCTGCTCTACGCGCGGCCGGAAGCCTCCGATGAGATGCTGTGGCAGGCGCTCGAACTGGCGAATATGCGCGAGTTCGTCGAAGAACTGCCGGCCGGCATCGATACGGTGATCGGCGAACGCGGAGTAAAGGTTTCCGGTGGGCAGCGCCAGCGGCTCGCGCTCGCTCGCGCCTTTCTCAAGGACTCCAAAGTCGTGATTCTCGATGAGGCGACCTCGGCGGTCGACTCGGAATCGGAAAACTTGATTCATGAGGCAATGGAGCGTTTGATGGAAGGGCGAACAGTTTTTCTCATCGCCCATCGGTTGCGCAGTGCGATAAACGCCGACCTGATAGTCGTGCTCGACCACGGCAATATCGTCGAGACCGGCACCCACTCCGACCTGCTGAACCGCGGTGGAGCATATGCCCGCCTGTTCAGGGAGCAGCTTCGCGGTATGGCCCTGGAGCCGGCCCTTGAGGAACGTGAGGTCCGCTCCACGATGCAAGCATAGCCCGTCGGGCGTGCCCTATTACGCACCGCGCACGAGAAGCGAGCCGGCTCGGCCGGCCGACAAACTCGATTTGTCAGCAACTGAACATCGGGAGTACAGCATTGGATCGACCCAATGAAGGCAAGGGCGGATACTCACACACCGGAACTCCTCGGCTGCGCGTCGCGCAGGTGGCACCGCTGTACGAGCGGATTCCGCCGAAGCTGTACGGGGGCACGGAACGAGTGGTTTCCTACATCACCGAGGAACTGGTGCGGCGCGGACACCAGGTCACGCTTTTCGCCTCGGGAGACTCGCAGACCGGCGCGCGGCTCGCGTCTGGATGCCCGCAGTCGCTGCGGTTGGCGGGCAAACCCGAGCTGGGCGCTTTCCTCCAGCTTCCGATGCTCAGTGAAGTGTACGAAGGAGCCGCCAACCGGTTCGACGTGATTCATTCCCACATCGACTATTGGAGTTTTCCTTTCGCCCGCCTGACCAGCGTTCCGACCGTCGCCACGATGCACGGGCGGCTGGACATCGAGGAGTTGCATCCCGTCTACGCGCGATATCGCAACGTTCCTCTGGTTTCGATCAGCGATGCGCAGCGCGCGCCGCTGCCGCTTATGAACTGGGTTGACACCATTTACCATGGCCTTCCGCGCGATCTCCTTCGTTTCAGCCCCGGCCCGGGAAAATACCTGGCGTTTCTGGGCAGAATCTCCCCCGAGAAACGTCCCGATCTCGCAATCGAGGTCGCTCGCCGAGTGGGTATTCCTCTCAAGATTGCGGCCAAGGTCGACGCCGTCGACCGCGACTACTTCGGGACGGTTATCAAGCCGCTCCTGTCACCGCCGGACGTTGAATACATCGGTGAAATAGGCGAATCCGAAAAGAGCGAATTCCTCGGCAATGCGCTGGCCTTCATGTTTACCATCGACTGGCCCGAGCCGTTCGGGCTTGCGATGATCGAGGCGTTGGCGTGCGGAACGCCCGTGATCGCCCGGCCCTGCGGCTCGATCCCCGAGATCGTCCGTCCAGGGGTCACCGGCTTCGTTGCGAGCAGCGTCGACGAGATGGTCGCCGCGGTGGGGAAAATAGGTGAACTCTCGCGTCAGGAATGCCGCACGGAATTCGAGAACAGGTTCACCGCGGAAATCATGGTCGATCGTTACGAGCAGGTTTATCGCCAGCTAATCGAACCGGAGCAGCGCAAGGTCTTCGAAAAGCCGAAAGAGACTTACCCCTCACCCACAAGAATGCGCTCGATACGTGGGGTTTCCGAATCCGGCTCGTGAAGCGCCGAAGCGTCAAGCCCGCCGCGGCGAAGATTCGGAGTCGAATCGCCGGCGGCGGGCGCGGGGTGCGCAACGTACTCAAAATCGGCCCCGACTTCTACGTTCTTGCTTCGGCGCTTGCCTCACGCCGCGCCTCGCGCGTGCTGGCCAACGGCGAGAGCTTCGCGGTCTTCGACGTCGGTGGCGATATTCTCGACAACCCGCTTGAAGCGCTGGGCTTTTTCCATCGCGATACGCGTTATCTGAGCCGCTTCGAACTCAGGATTCACGAGCGCGAGCCGTATTTCCTGAATTCCTACTTGAGCGACGACAAGGCACAGTTTCGGATCAACCTGACCAATCCGGACCTGGACGGGCGCGGCCGCGCGATCAAGTTGCCTCGCGATGCAATCCAGATCGAGCGGAGCTGGGTTCTCGCCGACGCGACCCTGGTCCATCGTCTGAGAGTCCGCAACTACGCCGGCATAGCGCTGCGGATTCCGCTCGAATTTTTTATCGGCGCGGATTTCGCCGACATCTTCGAAGTGCGCGGTGTCGAACGCAAACATCACGGCAAAACCCCGCATCCGGAGGTGCGCAAAGGCACGGTCAGGTTCTCTTATGAAGGGCTCGATGGGGTAAGGCGCTTCACCCAGGTCGCGTTCGACCCGCCGCCGCGCGCGCTCAGCCCGGAGCGGGCCGCATTCCTGGTGGACCTGGACCGCGAAGCGGCCGCCGAGCTGGAGATCCGCATCGCGGGTGGAACAGAAAGCAAGGGTCCGCGCCGGCGCTCCACGCCCGCGGCCGATTTCGACGGAGCACTGGCCGCAAGACGGTCGGCAATCGAGAGATCCCAGGTTTCATGGGCCAGGCTCTCGGCCAGCAATGAACTCTTCGATTCGCTGCTGACTCGGTCGCGGGCGGACCTGACCTCGCTCATTTCGCACACCACCGACGGCACGTTCATCATGGCCGGCATCCCCTGGTTCGCGACCCTCTTCGGCCGCGACAGCATCATTACCGCGCTGGCGCTGCTGCCTTTCAATCCGGAGGTTGCCACACACACGCTCCGCGTGCTGGCGGGAATGCAGGGATCGCGGATCGACCCGGCGCGCGAGGAACAGCCGGGCAAAATCGTGCACGAGATCCGCGCCGGCGAGATGGCGGCGACCGGCGAAGTCCCGTTTGGCCGCTACTACGGCAGCGTCGATTCGACGCCCTTGTTTCTCTGGCTGTTCGGGCGCTGTATCGCGGACACGGGAGATCTCGCGCTCGCCGAGGAACTGTGGCCGAGTGCCGAGCGCGCGCTCGAATGGATCGAACGATGCGGCGATCGCGACGGCGACGGATACGTCGAGTACGTGGGCAAGACGCCGCGGGGCCTCGCGAACCAGGGATGGAAGGATTCCTTCGACGCAATCTCGCACGCGAGCGGTGAGTTGGCGACAGCTCCGATTGCGCTTGCCGAAGTCCAGGGTTACGTTTACGCCGCTTACGTCAGCCTCGCGGACGTGGCGGCACGGCTGGGACGCGGCGGCGTTGCGTCCCGCCTCGCCGAGCGCGCTACATCGCTCAGAAAGGCATTTTCGCGCGACTTCTGGCTGGAGCCGGAGTGTACCGTCGCGCTCGCCCTGGACGCTGACAAGCAACCCTGCCGGGTTATGTCTTCGAACGCCGCCCATTGTCTCGCCACGGGCCTTCTGGATCCGGACCAGGCGGCCGCGGTGTCGCGCCGCCTGCTTGGGGACGACATGTTTTCCGGTTGGGGCGTGCGAACGCTGGGCGCCAACGAGCGGCGCTACAACCCGATGAGCTATCACAACGGATCGATATGGCCGCACGACAACGCGATCGCGGCGATCGGCCTTGCACGGTATGGGAATCGCGCCGGCGCGCTGAGTATTCTAGAAGGCCTGTTCGACGCGGCCGTGCATCTGGAGACCGCCAGCCTCCCCGAGCTTTTTTGCGGCTTCCCGCGCGAGCCGAGGCTTGGCCCGGTGCCCTACCCCGTTGCCTGCTACCCGCAGGCGTGGTCGGCGGCGAGCGTGTTCATGATTCTGCAGGCGGCACTGGGCCTCCGGGTGATGGGCTTCGAGCGGCGACTTTTATTCGACTCGCCGGCGATTCCGCCCTGGTTGGAGTGGCTGCGGATCGAAGACCTGAAGATCGGTGACAGTTCCGTCTCCTTGTTACTGAGACGCACGAGCGACGGCGCGGCCATGACCGAGATTCTGGAAAGAAACGGCTCGATAACCGTCGAAGTCAAGAAATGATCTCGGGGCACGGGGTCCGGTCCGAGTTGACTGTCAGGTCGGACGCGGTGCCGATGGCGGCGATCCGGACTGAGTAATTACTCCCGCTTCCGTGCCCGCCGCAATGGCGGGACAAAGTATCCTCTCCCGCGCCACCGGGGATCGAGTCAAAGCGAAATCGTCGGGCACCTTTCCTATTGCACCGGCGCCACTCGCCCGCTCGCCCCCCGCTCTTTACTCAACTCGCGCGTGCCATGGACGCGACTCACCGGCAACCGTCGAGCCGCCGCCGCCCGAAAAGCGGTTCCGCAAAGTTCAAAAACAGGCAGCCCGCTTTTACCGTACCCGCGCCGTATCATCTTTCCGCGCACGCACAGACCGCGCGGTGACGTGCACAGGATCGATCAAGCACCGGAACTGGTCTAGATGCCGAGCCCACCACCGGTCGGCGTTCTCCGTCGCGATCCTATTGGGCGCGGTCAAGGAGTTCGGCCTATCACGCCATCGGAGCCAGTCGCGGTAAAGCGCGTCGATGCTGCCGCTCTCGAGCCCTGCACGAACAAGTGCGGCACGGGTCAAACGGTATCGTTCTTCAAGATTGATATTGGCGATGGTCATAATAACTCCGAAAATAGATGTGCCGGGTGCGAGCTTGATATTCACTCGCGCCGTTTCTAGTCGGGCGTGCCGCCCGCTATCTCGTCCAGCGAAGATCGACGGGAATAAACATATACTATCACAAATCGAGCCTCGGAATCGGATAACCCTCAAGACAATGTTGCCCGGCCGGACTGCACTTCCATGCGCGTGAAACTCGTTCAGGCGCGGGAATTCAGCCTATGCCTGCCAGGAGCGCTGTCCTATATGTGCCGTGTGAACGCCGCGTATCATATCGTCGCTAAATTAGGAACCCAGCGCCGGCGGCGAATGCCACCGAAAGTCCAGTTTGGTACTCGTCGGAACCTTGGCGCGCAAGGTCGAGTCCAAGGTCGAGTCCAATGTGTTAAAGTCGGCGCACAAGTTCCTCATCAGTCGCAAACAAGCGCCTGACGAATTGCGTCGTTTTCGACGCGCTATCGCACCGACGCGAGCGCGTTGGCCGGCTTGACTGCGACAGTACGGGTTCCGCTCGGGAGTGACATGAAGCGACCAATCAACAATACCGCGCCCCGCCGTTGGTGCGTTTACGATACTGCGAGGCGACTGTGAATCTCGTGTTTCTTCGTGCGCTGAAGGCTCCGCCCTCCGCCTTTGCCGCGAACGCCAAAGAACCGATCCGAGCGGAGCTGTTCAGTATCGAGCGCCTCGAGCAGCACGCCGAGAGCCTCGCTGCCGCGCAACCGGTCACGACCAGGCCGACCACCGGACGCGGGTTTGCAACCCGGCTCCGGGAAAACGGGCAGGTCCTGCTCGAAGCGTATCGCAACATCGCCGCCGCAATTCGCGAGGAACGTGCCATCACTCCCGCGGCCGAGTGGTTGGTCGACAACTTTCACGTGGTCGAGGAGCAGATTCGCGAAATCCGCGACGACCTCCCGCGCGGCTTCTACCGTCAACTGCCGAAGCTTGCCGATGGCCCGTTGGAGGGCTATCCGCGCGTGTTCGGCATCGCCTGGGCCTTTGTCGCGCACACTGACAGCCGGTTCGACCCGCAAATGCTCGGCAAATTCGTGCAGGCCTACCAGCGCGTGCAGCCGCTGACAATCGGTGAGCTCTGGGCGGTTGCGATTACGCTCAGAATCGTTCTGGTGGAAAACTTGCGGCGCTCCGCCGAGCGCATCGTCAACGGCCGGGCGGCGCGACAGGAGGCCGACGCTTTGGCCAATCGGCTGCTGGGAGTTGGCGGCCGCGCAGCGGAGCCGGCAGAAACGGCCCTTAAAGGCGTCGCGCAAACGCCCTTGCCGAGGGCCTTCGCGGTCCAATTGGTTCAGCGCCTGCGCGATCAGGATCCCAGGATGACGCCGGCGCTGCTGTGGCTGGACCGGCGGCTGC
>Ga0307373_10001649_pt1 | contig 41677 bp, 41 predicted proteins | sample OX2MG_FD_202534 | JGI IMG/M metagenome (GOLD analysis project Ga0307373, IMG submission 202534) | Soil microbial communities from Risofladan, Vaasa, Finland - OX-2 | ecosystem: Environmental > Terrestrial > Soil > Coastal area > Acid sulfate soil | place: Finland: Risofladan, Vaasa | collected...
CGGAGTCCATCTCCCCAACATGCAAATGTAGCCAGACACTCGCGTCCCCCAATAACTTGCCAACTGCTTCACCGAGAAATACTTACCACCCAATCCCTCCCCTCCCCAGCGGGGAAGATCCGTCGGAGAGGATTATATTGACCCGATTCAGCGCGCTAAAGCTGAATCGCAATCGAGTTGAATTATGGTGCAGAATGAAGTTGAGATCGAGACTATGAAAAAGTGTGGGGCGGCCGCCCTTGAGCAACTGGGGGACCGGGACCCCGTCCTGCCGCGCGCTGAGGAAAGTCATAGGCCAACACCTTTTCAGGCTTGCCCGCGGGTCTCCAGACGCGCCCCGCATTGTGAAAGGCTCCCACCCACTCCTTTTGCTGCACATTTCTCCAATTGCACATTCCATGAGCAGACAGAAGCTCTACCACCGGGGGCACGCGAAATCAGTGCTGGCTTTGGGATTCAAGCTCTGCCGGTGTCTTGCGCCCCGTGACCCCGGACGTAATGTCCTGGTTGGCCTTCCGCAACTTTGCCAACGCCTTCTGGTATTCGGCGATTTCTTTGCTCCCCGCCTCCCTATGCCCTGAATCCCTGTATGCCGTAGCCAGGAGATAGTGAGCACCAGGGTTTTCGGGTTGAAGCTTAACGGCGGATTCGAGAGGCGCGATTGCTTCGGCCGGTTTCCGCAATGAGATCAGCGTCTTGCCCAGTTCCACCATCGCCTGGACGAAGTTGGGGTCATCCTTGACGGCCCGGGAAAGGTAGGCGGCCGCTGTCGTCCAATCCTGCGCTTGCAAAGCGATTTCACCCAAGACGTATTCCGCGCCCGCATTGTGAGAGTTGACGTCGAGTTCCGCCAGAAACTCCTTCTTAGCATCATCGAACGTCGTCGCGGTCTTCGGCTCGGAGAGAATCAGCCGTCCCAATCGATAATGGATGCCGGGCAGTCCGGGCTTCATTTTTAGAACCTTGCGGTATGCCGCCGCAGCCTCGTCCCACTTGCCTTGCGCTTCAACCGCCTCGGCGTTGAGTTCCTCCGCCTGGTAGGAAGCGGGATTTGTGACCAGCAGCTTCTGGGACGCCCGGGTGGAAAGATCGGAGAAGACGTGGACGGTGAGATATAGAACCTCCGCGTCACGAGGAAACTCGCGTTGTAGGTTTCCTAGAAAGTCAAGCGCCGCGTCCTCCTGGTCGAGTTTCATCGCGCACCTTACGCCGTCCATCCCAATCGAACGCTTCAGATGGATGTCGGTGACGTGGCGAGATGCTTCCTTCAGATCAGAAAGCGCCTCGCGGCAGCGGTCGCTCTCCGCCAGGCTCGCGCCCAAAATATAACGCGCTTCAGCAATGCCCGGCTTCAACTTCAGAGCCTCCTGAAGCGGCTCGATAGCGTCCCGAGGGTGCCCCGCCGTGTAATAAGCATCACCCAGTCCATACAGGAGTTCGGCAGAGTGCGGAGCGGCCCTCACCAGCCTTTCATAAGCCTGAATTGCTTCCTGCGTGTTTCCCTGTTTTAGGGCAGCTTGAGCCCTCCGCAGAACCTCACTTTGGCTCTCATCCTTGCCTGCGGTGCGGGAAAAATCTCTCTGAAGTGAAAATGAGAGGGGGAAAGCGCAGCACATCAGCAGGGCGACGAAGATGATGCCTTGAAGTGATTTTCCCAATCTTGTCCTCTTCTACCTGAAGCTTTCGCTGACAGTGAACTGCATCGGTCTAATTTCAAGATAGAGAAAAGCTATGTTGCGGTCAAGAAGCAACGCACAACGCCCGCGTGCTGCCGGCGCGATTCCACCAGATTTCAGGTAGTCGCGCCGTCTGCTGTAGCGGCACTCTATGAGCGCCGGAAACTTTTGAGTATCCAATGTTCGGCGCTCATAGAGCGCCGCCTGGAGTTTCGACATTTCCGGAGTTTGGGAGTTTCTGCCAAACCTCCAGCGCTGTCATCCTGAGCGGAGCGAAGGATCACTGTATTTGATCTTCTGCCCGGCAGCGAACTGGAGACCCTTCGCGGAGTTTACCCTGAGCGAAATGCCGGGATTCCTCGCTACGCTCTGCAGAAACTCGATGCGTAAGTCATTTAGATTCAGCATTCGCTCTCCTCTGGCGACGCGTCGAGTTTCTGCCAATGATGGGCAGCCGCAAGGCTGTGATCGCTCAGAATGACAGGCGAAGGGCTCAGGATGGCAGGCGAAGGGCTTGGAATGGCAAGCTGGCCGGCCAAATGTAGAAACTCGACTCGGCGCTCATAGAGCGCCGCTACAGCAAACAAATTGCGCCACTGCCAGATTTCACGGGGTTTTGCGGCGGCGACATCCACATGCTATTCTCTCTCGTTAACACTGAGACAGAGGTTCGATTTTGAACCAAGCGAAAAGGACCACACGCTGCGGATTCACAACCTCCCTGTTGCTGGCTGTGTTATTGCTATTTGCGGGCGTTGGTGCTTCTCAGGGTTACGCTCAATCGGTTGCGGATTATCTCTCCAAGGCTGCTCAGTTCGAAAAGAACCAGGACTACGCCGGAGCGGAGAACGTCTTCAAGGAGGCTCTCCGCGCGTTCCCTGACCAGCCCGAACTCCTCAAGCAGCTCGGCATTCTCGATCAGACAGAGTTGAAGTTCCCCGACTCCATTGAGATTTTCCAGCGAGTTCTGCGGAAATCCCCCAATTATCCCGAGGTGAATTTTTACCTGGGGATCTCTTACTTCGGTCTCAACCAGTATGAAAAAGCTCTCCAAGCGTTCAACGCCGAGCTGAAAGCACATCCCGATTACCCGAGGGCTCACTACTACTCGGCCGTGGTCCTCGAGTCTCTGAGCCGGAACGTGGAAGCCATCCAGCATCTCACCGCCATCGTGCGCGCCAACCCCGCGGATGCCAAGGCCTGGTATGAGCTGGCGCGGCTCTACCGTTCCCTGGCCATGGACGCCTTTCAGCATGTGGCGACGCTGGCTCCAGACTCAGCCTTGATCCATGCGCTCAAGGCTGAATCGTATGACCAGGATCAGCAATACCCCCAAGCCGTCAAGGAGTACGAAGAAGTCCTCAAGCAGCAACCAGATTTTCCCGGCATGCATTTCGCTTTGGGCCAGGCCCACTTCAACAACGTTCAATACGCCCAGGCCGGGAAGGAACTGAAGGTGGCGCTCCGGGAGGATCCCAACAATCCCATGGCAAATTATGAACTGGGAGATATTCTCCTGAGGAACCAGAAGGCCGGCGAAGCTCTGCCCTTGCTTCAGATCGCTACCACAGGAAGTCCCAAATTCTTGCCGCCACTCATTGACCTCGGCAAATGTTATCTGGCCCTCGGTAATCTCCGGCAAGCGCGCGAAGCATTGCTAAAAGCGGCGGAAACGCATCCGAACGCCGCTGAGCCCCATTACCTTCTTGCCCGAGTCTATGCGCGAATGCATGACCTGGAGAAACAAAAGTACGAGATGTCAATATTCGCAAAACTGGCTAAAAAGAAGGAAGAAAGAAATCTAAAATCCGCCAGGGAAGTAATTCAAAAGTCACAATAAGCCCCAATGCTGTTCCATCTTTCAACCGGCACCCCTCACCCCTGCCCTCTCCCCACAAGCGGGGAGAGGGCAGGGGTGAGGGGATGTATTGGGTCCGAAATGGAACAGTTATTATCTGACAGTCCCTTGCCGGAAGTTCGTGAATAAAAAACCCGCAGCGTCACTCGTGGAAACGAGTCACACTGCGGGTTAACGGGCGGCGTCCCTTAGTGCAGCGTTTCGTAAGTTCGCTCACGTATTCTCGCAACCCCTCACCCGCCGCTTCGCGTCACCCTCTCCCCGCAAGCGGGGAGAGGGCAGAGGTGAGGGGATGTATTGAATCCGAAATGAAACAGTTATTATCTGGCAGCCCCTTGCCGGAAGTTCGTGCACAAAAAACCCGCAGCGTGGCTCGTGGAACCGAGTCACGCTGCGGGTTAACGAGCGGCGTCCATTAGCCAAAAGCGGCCATTAGTAATAGAGCTTCAGGCCGAACTGGATGTTGCGTTCACCTTGCGAAGTGTTGATGGCCCCAAAGCCTCCGCCGAGCCACACGCTGGGCGCATCGAGGATTGGAGTGTTCGTAAAGTTGATAAACTCGGCCCGAAATTCGAGCCGCTTCGTTTCCTTGATCGGGAACTCCTTCTGGACGCCCAAGTCGAACGACTGTAAACCGGGTCCGCGGACTGTCCCGACCCCACAAGTGCCGAACTGTCCTAGTTGCTGCGGACCAAACGAGGAAGGATTAACCCATTGAATTCCTGGCTGAGCTACACCCCCTGCCATGTAATACGGAGTTTTGGGATACGTGACGGGCGCGGTGCAGTCGGCCCGCGCGGTTCGTTCACCCGTCCCTGAATTGTCACTGGCAAAGACCGTGCTCGGGTAGCCGCCATGCAACTGAAAGATTCCGGTTACCTGCCAGCCGCCAAGCACTCCATTCTCGACCGGGTTCCAGGAACTGCCAAATTTCTTTTGGCGTCCGAACGGCAATTCATAAACGCCATAGCTCGAGAGCATATGGGTCACGTCGTTCTCGCAAGGCGCCCACTCGGCCTTGGCGTTATAGAGGTTTTGCCAATAAGCAGCCGTGGGAATGACCTGCCCGCCCCATGACCCGTAGTACCCGATCGAATTGGTCATGCACTTGGAGTAGGTGTACGCGACCTGGTACTGAAGGCCATTGCTGAAGCGCTTTTGCAAAGTCGCTTGCAGGGCGTTATAAAACATGTCGCCATTCGACTCCGTCCCGGAAATCTGGCTGATATTGGCGAGCGCGGGATTGCCGGCAAGGAACGGGCTGGCGCATGTCGGTACGCTACCGCCCTGAAAAAGAACGGAGCTCGCCGTAGTGCAGCCAGCCTCACCCACTAGCCGCCGCTGGAAATACGGCATGGGGTTCATCAAGTGAGTGGCGTTCTGCCCGACATAACCAATGGATAGCAACGTCTGGCCCGGAAACTGGCGCTCTACCGAGAAATTCCACTGTTGCGAGAGCGAAGGCTTAACGTCAGGATTCCAGAGCCGGATGACAGCATTGGCAAAGGGATCGGTGGGCGACGTGAGAATGCTGAAACCCTGATCTGTGGTGGAACCGGGATAGGTAAAAGCGTCATAGAGGGTATTGTGTTCCTCGGCAAAAGGCGGGTTCAGCGGGAGTCGGAGATTCGTCCCGGTCCCCTCCAGGTAGCTTGAAACCGTGTAAGCGCCGCGAACTACAACCTTTCCGTCGAACATGCCGGGTGACCACGCGAAGCCCAGGCGCGGCTGGAAGTCGAAACCGAGGTTGTAAGAGTTGTAGAGCGCGTTGCAGTTGCTGTAGGGGCAACCAGATTTCCCGGCAAAGTATTCTGTGCCACTGAGCATACCAAAATTTGCCTGGCGGTTATCCACTTCCCCCCAGGGCGTGTGAGTTTCGTAGCGCAAGCCCATGTTGAGAGTCAGATTATCTTCAGCGCGCCAGTCGTCCTGGAGGTAGGCAGCGACCGTATTGTTACGCTGGCCCCAGGTCCCTGTGTCAATACCGCGCTGGACTGCCTCGGGAAGTCCAAGCCAGAAGTCCGCCTCCGGGAATCCCGCGGCCGCGCTTGCTGACGAGGTGTCGGCAGGTCCGGCAGTGAACTTTCCATTGAAGTTGATGATCCCGGTCCGGCCATAGTTTCCAGCGTAGAACGTGTCAATTCGTTCCCGCCAGAACTGGAATCCGGTGTGGAAGATGTGCCGGCCGTAGGTGGCGACGATGGCATCCTCGGCCTGAATCACCGTATCCCCAAATAGTTGCTGTGCTCCAACGTTGGCATTCCCGATGCCACTGGCATAGGTAAATCCCCCAATTGCGGGCAACCCCGGACCCCGGCTGTTAGCATCCGCGATGCCAAGAGTCTGGCCAACATTCCCGAGGCCTTTATCCTGCCCGCCGTTGTTTTGCAGGACGTAATTGAAGCCAATTCTGGCCTCATTCACGAGGCTGGGGCTGAGGCTTCGCGTCCAGTCGAGCGCCAGGCTCTTGGTGGGCGCGTTGTTGAAATTGTTGTAAAGCAAAGGAAACGAATTATCGGTCGGCGTGTCCTGTCGGCTCCACGAGAACCGGCCAAAGAGCCGATCTTTTTCGGTGAGGTTCGCGTCTAGCTTGACGTCGAACTGGTCTCCGATCGTCTCGCTGCGGGTGGTGTTTATTTGGTTGTTCACCAGGTTGCCGTTGAGGGCAGCGGGATAGAGGCTTGAAGAAGAGAAAAGCTTCTGGGCTACGGGATCCATCGTCAGGCCGGCTGCGGCAAGGTTGTTGAAAGGAATGAAGGCCCGGTTGCCGTTGACTACATTCTTAGGATTGTAAAGCTGGATGCCGTTCGTACACATCCCGGCGGAACTAAACGCGCTGCAGATCTGGCCAAAATCACCGGCGCGTTCCCTGGCGTTGAAGACGTTAATAAAACTGGTCGAGGCCGGAAAATCAAAGCGCTCGCCCTGGTAATCGCCGAAGAAGAAGAGCTTGTCCTTCTTGATCGGTCCGCCGACGGTCGCACCGAACTCGTTATATCGCATTTTAGCCTTGGGGGCGCCCGTCAGATTGTTGGACCACGAGTTGGCATTCAGAGCGTCATTCCGGAAAAACTCGAAGGCGTCGCCGTGGAGCTGATTGGTTCCGGACTTGATGGTGGTGCTCACGATTGCTCCCTGAAAGTTGCCGAACTCGGCCGGCGCATTTTGGGTGATCATGTTGAATTCTTGGATGGCGTCCACGCTCGGCGTGTATCCGACCAGGTTGTCCGAAACCTGATTGTTATCCAAACCGTCAAGCAGGAAGTTGTCGGACTGCTCGCGGTTGCCGTTGACGAAAGGCCGGCCGGAGGAGCCTGTCGTCTGCGGGCCGGTCATACTGCTGGGATTCGGATTATTCGTGCCTGGCGCGAGCAGGGTCAATTGAACGTAGTTCCGTGTGGCCAGCGGCAGATCCTCGTTAATCTTGGAAGTGATGACCGTGCCGAGTTGCATCGTATCGGTCTGGAGGATTGGCGCTGCGCCGGTCACCTCCACGGTTTGCGTCGTGGAACCGAGCTTCAAAGCCACATCTACACGCGCCCTTTGATCCAGTTGAAGAACGATTCCCGGCCGGATGGACTTCTGGAATCCTTGCGCCTCAACCGTCAAGCTGTAAGTGCTTATCGGCAGGCGCGGCAGGTTGTAAACACCTGCCGCATTGGTCTTCGTCGGGTAGACCGTTCCGCGCAGGTCATCCTTCGCCGTTACTTTAGCTCCGGCAATCGCCGCACCTGAAGGGTCGGTGATTGAACCGGTGATGCTGGCCGTCACTTCCTGGCTCCATCCGCCCCTTATATTCGCAAAGAAGACCAGAAAAGTCAGAGCCCCCATCAGCCAGGCAGAGCGTTGCCTTGTAACTTGATGAATATCAAGCTTCATTGCCTCTTCTCCTTTCCGAATCCTGCCGTAAGACTATCGCGGCTCGCAAAATCGTGCCGACCGGCTGGTACCGGATCTGGCTACAGGTCCGCTCCGTTTGCATCCCTACAGCAATGGATTCGCCACCACAATTGACCCTTACTACCCGACTGAATGTCATAATCGCTACCACGGGCAGTTAATACATGTCAAGGACTTTGTTATTCGGGTAGTGGTACATTTTCGCTGCTGTAGCGGCGGTCTCTGACCGCCGACTTTTATTTATCAACAGCTTCCGGCGGTCAGAGACCGCCGCACCAGCAAACTGACCCACTACCGTTATTCGCAACAATCGTGATTTGAAGGAAGGGAGAATTGCAGAACGCCTTGTGGGTGGAAGTGTAATAAGGATTTGGGAAGTCCCAAACACGACACCAACAAGGTGTTCTGCGATGAACAAATTACAGCAAACTTTATTGCCGATTAAGCAGGAGCAGACCGAGCGGCGGCTGACCAGCCTGGCAGGACTGATCGTGGTGGAGGAGTTGAGGGCGGAGCGGGAGGAGCTGACGCTGGATGTGGACGCGACGATCATCGCGGCAGAGAAACAGGAAGCGGAGTGGGCCTACGCCAAGGTGAAGGGCTATCAGTCCTTGTTGGGGTAGGTGGAGGGAGTCTCGGTGCACCTCGATTTTTGGGCCGGGAATGAACCGGCGGGAGCGGGGGCGGTGGAGTTTCTGAAAGGGCGCGAGGCGTAACTGCCAGCCGGGGAAAAGGTCTATGTGCGCAGCGACAGCGCCTTCTACAAGCGGCGGTGATGAATCATTGCCGGGAGCGGCGGGAGACGTTCACGATCGCGGCGGACCGGGACTGCGCAGTGAAAGCCGCCCTTCGACAGATTGCGGAGAGTGACTGGAAGGCGTATCGCTCAATCGCCGATTTTGGGAAAATAATTGGGAAAATAATTCCGGCTTGATCTCTCCAAATGTGGTATTATGTCGTACATGTTCAGTTCACGCAGCCGGTTCATGTGTTGTTGTCGCCCAACCGCCGCAGTGTGAGCTGAGCCTCTCGTTTTAGCCGTCCCAAGCTTAAAATTCAGGCAGCTCCCACCCAAGGCCATCCGGACTTGCGCCGGGTATTTCCATTTTCAATTCAAAATTTAGACTCGTTTAGAGGAGGATTACATGGGGTTCCAAAGCAATCAACGCCGGGTGAACCGGAGAATCGTTATTGTCGGTGGTGGAACGGCGGGTATCATCACAGCCAGCCTGCTTCATCAGGCAGGGCAACACGACATCGCAATTCTCGAACCCTCGGAGCGGCACTTCTATCAACCCATCTGGACTCTTGTCGGCGCCGGCGTGGTGGCGAAAGAGACCAGTTCCCGAAGCGAAGCCCGCTATGTTCCCAAAGGAGTTCAGTGGATTCAGGAGCAAGCTGTTGAAATCGATCCCGAGGGCCAACTTGTGAAGACGGACTCGGGGACGACGGTGGAATATGATTTCCTCGTCGTCGCGGCAGGCGCACAGCTCAACTGGGGCGCGATCCCCGGTCTGACAGAAGCGATCCGGAGAGGGGATGCCTCCAGCAATTATGCCTACGAGCTCGCGCCGAAGACCTGGGAGCTAATCCGGAACTTCAAGGGAGGCACGGCGTTGTTTCACATGCCGGGCACGCCCATCAAGTGCCCCGGCGCGCCCCAGAAGATCATGTATCTGGCGGCTGATTATTTCCGGCGCAAGGGCATTCTGCGCGATACCCATGTTATCTATGGCTCTGCCACACCGTCGATTTACGGCGCCAAGGAGTACGCCGCCGTGCTGAATCAGGTGCTGCAGCGATACGGCGTGGACGCGAAGTTCAATCACGAACTTGTAGAAATCCTTCCCGATAAGAAAGAAGCCGTGTTCCAGCTCAAAAATGATCCCGGTGGGCAGCGGCTCACCATACCGTACGATATCCTGCACGCTGTTCCTCCTCAAAGCGCTCCGGACTTCATCCGGCAAAGTCCGTTGGCCGACCCCCAGAAACCGAAGGAAGGCTGGGTTCTGGTGAATAAGCACACGTTACAGCACGTGAATTACGCCAACGTGTTTGCGGTTGGTGACGTGGCAGGCACTCCCAATGCGAAGACGGGAGCCGCGGCTTCACGTCAAGCGCCGGTCGCTGCCGCAAACCTCCTTTCGGTGATGCAGGGCAGGGAGCCTCTGGCTCAATACGACGGTTATATCGCCTGCCCCATCGTCACCGGTTATGGGCGCATGCTGCTTTGCGAGCTCGACTACTCAGGCAAGCCCTCGCCACGCATTCCATGGATCAATACCTTTAAGGAGCGTTACGACATGTGGCTGCTGAAGAGATATGGCCTGCCCTGGCTCTACTGGAATGTCCTGTTGCGTGGACGAAAAGCGCCGTTCTTAGGACGGACGTTAAGCGTCGAGGGACTGCAGCCCGCCAAGGTGGCTGCGCAATAATGGAATTGCGAAATGGGAGAACGCAAAGTACTCCTATTCGTAATTACGGTGACGTATAAATCAAGCCGCCGATCCTGCCCCCAGCCCTCGCCCCCTTTGGGGGAGAGGGTGGCCCGCGTAGCGGGACGGGTGAGGGTCGCCTCAACTACGTCACCGCAATTGCGAACATCAGTATTAAGAGCAAGCTACGGTCAATTGCTTTTCGACCGGCCGTGGGCTTGTCCTGGAAGAAAAGCCCACGGACAGTAAAGCACTGTCCGCGGCTCATTTAAGGCGTAGGCGAGAACGTTCTCGCAGCGTTTCAAGGAAACGCAAAATAAATATTACCGACAGTAATATCAACGACCAATTCAACATCTTGTCCATTTTTCCTAGCTGCAAGTTCTCTTGTGCCAGCCATGCCGCCAAATCGCCTCGGCCATACGATGCAGACCAGTCCTTCTTACGAAAGATAGCCTTCAATTGAGAAGCCTCGAAGTTGCGAGTGCTGTACCCAGCGTACATAAGGGTGAGCGTTTCGCCTGGATTAAGGAGACCGATTCGCCATTGGTCCTTCTCAGTTCGGCTGGGTGGAGAATCGTGCGAGAGGCGCATTGCATCAACGAGTCCGGGTGGCTCAGTACGTTTCAGGGGTTCCCCGACGAGAGTAACACCCGCCGGGGCCCTTACGTATAACTCCCCATTTTCCAGCGACTCTCCACCGGTGTTGGTCACGCTGATGCGATAGATAAAATAGGATTTGATCACGGTCTTGGGATTAGAGAGTAGAGTAAATCGTGCTCGGACTCCTATTAGTTCTGCATCGGGAAAAACGAGGTTCGGCACTTTGTCTGAAAGCACGGACACAGTCTTTCTCAACGCAGTCGCATCCTTCAGGGACCGTCTAAGATAGAATTTGGGGACAACGAACAAGAGCGCCAAGAGACATAAGATCAGAGCATTTCTAATGCTATGTATGACCGCTTCCAAGCCGCGATTTTGTTTCTCGCCGGGCGGCATTCCCGGGTCGTCAGATTTCATAAGCAGTCACTCAGAATTTCCGTTCTGGCCTCCCAGCAAACCTACAAGATACACCGAGTGCCGTCAACCCGCAATCGACCAGCGAGGCCCTTGAGCAGGTAGCGCGGTGCAAGTAGCGCGGAGTTGTTTTTTAACTCCGCGGCTCTTCGTCTTGAGCACGTAGCGCAGACTTCCGTTTTCTTGGAAGCTTTTCCCGGTCCCGAGACAAAACTCGCAAAGTTTGAAACACGCGAACTCTGCGCTTGTATCTACCCGCTGGACGAAAAGCCCACGGACACTAAGGCGCTGTCCGTTGCTCCTTCTTGGCCCGGCCTGGGCGTCACGGCCCTTTCATATCACCGCTGAAAGCGTTATATAACCACGCAAAGAAAAGGCCTCCCAGTCCACCGTCAACCAGCGCGTACCCGGTTCCGATCAGTACGCTGGCAATGGTGCGGGAGTTGTGGAAGCCGGGATACACAGAGCTTATCATTTGCAAAAAGGTGAACCCGTAGCAGGGAAAGATCAAGTTGAGGAGTCCGACAAGCAGGACGCTACCCGCCCACAAGAGCGCGAGAGAAATCGTACAAGCCTTGATGGATAGACGCATGTTACATGCCCCCTTGATTTAGATTGGAAGACCAACTGCCGGACATGATAGTTAAGCTGGCCCCCATTGTCTAGACCATTTTTTTCTTTCAATAAGCCGGGTGCACGAACCTGGCCTTCCAGGTCCGCGGCCCTTGGTTTGGGACTCGGTGGAATAACCGCAGACCCCAAAAGCGAGCTCTGCGCTTGGATCTTGGTTTTTGCCCGTGGCTTTGCTCTTGTGCTTGTCGTTGATTTGGGTTTGTGAGCTGGGCTGCTGCCTACACGCTTCTGCCAAGGCAGCGGAATTGAGCCGGGTACGTTTACAAGGACAGCCAGCTTGCTGGCGACATCATGTGGCCCCGGGCGCGAGCCATGGAGAAAGATGGCGATCATAAAACTCTTCCGGGAAGCCCCGGAGGGGCGGCATTGCTATAACCGCGCGGAATGAGCCTCGACCGTGACGATGGTATCTGTGTGGCCCACATAACATGCCGCCGCTGACGGGGCTTGCAGCATTTCGTCGCGGCCTTCTATCCCACGGCTACTCGCCGAGACTCACCATCGTCCTGGGATGGCGGCACCCGGAGGGAGAAATTCCGGCCTGCCGCTCGAATTGGGCCAACGTTGCGAGGGGCGAGGGCCCCAGGGGGGTTGGCGAGAATCTGAACCATCTGGGGTGACGTCCAAACTCGGAGTTTGCCCACAACCCATTACCCAGCAATAAGTTATATACAACATTGGCACTGCAAAATATGGGTTTCGCGTGGAGCAATCGCTCCGCTCGCATACGAGACGGGGGATAGGTCACCGTCACAATAACCGATTGGGTTCCGGTCTGGTGCAGTTCGACGTTGACTTTCCGGGGCCACTATTGTAGATTCTGGCGGTCCCATGAACTTCGATTGATGGCCAGGAATGCCAGCTAGGGGTAAACGTCGTTGCTGCTGCCGAGGGGATTTGCAGGAAAACAAGGGATAGGAATTCAGGTCTGTCCCCGTAACGCCGTGGGTGCCGGAAGTCAAAAGCGTGCCGGCCGGGGGTCCCGCCCGTGAAAATCCGGACCCAAGAAAATATGAAAGCGGACCCGAATACCGTGGAAATCACGTTGGCGAGCGACTTGCGGAGTGTTGAGGCGGCGGAAGAAATTACGCACAAGGCCTGCGAGGCGGCAGGCTTGGATGCTGAGGACCAGCACAAGGTCGAAATGGCAGTACACGAATCCATGATCAACGCCGTTTGCCACGGCAACAAGTTCGACGACGCCAAACGCATTTGGTTCCGCCTGCAAGTTTTTCCCGACCGTCTTGAGATCCGCATCCGCGATCAGGGTGAGGGCTTTGACCCTGACTCGCTGGCGGATCCGCTTGAGTCCGAGAACCTGCTTCGTATCTCAGGGCGAGGGATCTTTCTGATCCGGGCGTTCATGGACGAATTTCGCGTCCAGAAACTTCCCGGCATTGGCACTGAGGTCACTCTGCTCAAACGAATCGCTACCCGTAACCAAAACTTAATCAAGGAGGACTAGGACTGTGAGCATGAAGACCACAACGCGCCAGGTCGATTCTGTGGTGGTGGTCGACCTGAACGGACGAATTACTCTCGGTGAGGGTTGCAGCCAGTTGCGTGAGTTGATCCGCGACTTGCTGGCAAAGGGTCACAAAAAGATTTTACTGAATCTGGCCGACGTCACTTACATCGACAGTTCGGGGATCGGCGAGCTGGTGAGCGGTTTCACCGCCACCTCCAATCAGGGCGGAGAACTGAAGCTGCTGAATCTTACCAAGAAGGTGCATGACCTTCTTCAGATCACCAAGCTGCTGACGGTTTTCGACGTTCATGAGGATGAGGCCAAGGCGATTGCCAGCTTTGAAAAAGGGGCGACAGCCTAAGCCAACTTTCTCGAATAGCACGGAGGCTTGGCGTGGCAACCCGTTGTTGGGGGTTGACAAGGTTTTTGATCCCTCTGGACCGCCAGAGGCGACTCTTCAGCGCCGATCCTAGATTGTACGGACAGAGGCTCCCGCCACCGGTCAGTGGTGTGGCAACCCGCCATTGCCCGTTGCGGCAGCCAGAATGTGAGCCTTTACCCGTCGCATCATAGGGTCCCCAGGGTGGGCAGGGCCATGCAGATACGATTTGCAGTTTTTCCAATTCCGCAGCTTAAATCCCATTATTGCGCAAAATCCTTGTGGAATTACGCCTCTCCTCCAAACAAACCGCACTTCATTGCTATCCCCTGTTATATGAACAGTTTGTATATACATTCCTTGGCGGGGCATGACAATTCAACTCCCGGCCTGGCGGCTTTACCCTTTGGCGCGATCCCTTCGCTCCAAAACTTAACATGCGCTTAAAATGAGCGTAGTAGGATGGAACACTGTGCCGAAGAATTTCGCCTTTGTGAAAAATGCCGGCTGATCAAGTTAAGGGGGGGAAGCTTAAAAAGCGTGCAACGCCGGACCGGCATTCAACGACATTGCGCGAAGCTCGAACCGCTCATGTTTTTGAGATTGTTTGAAATTACATTAATCACAAGGTGGACTTCAGCCGATATTACCTATGGGATGAGAGAATTTAAGAGCCAGAAGGTAGGAAGGTTCGGAGGCCGTCACCCGAACTACTTCAGCCCCAACGGTCCGGACAAAGGTGGGAGGCTTGGTGAGCTTGGGGAGTGGCGCGGATGGGATTTCCAGAACTATTTTGGAGGCAATGGGCATGAACCGGCGCATGGGCAATAGGACGCCACTGGAGCTGACATTGAGGGTGGTGGTGAATTCAAGAAATTCCTTACCCTTATCATCGGTTCCACGAGCGAACACCGGCACGGCCAGAGGGATCCGTGCCGTAGCGCGCCGTTCCTTTAGCTGTTTCTTGGGCCGCAGTTTCTTGCTCCTTGGCTCGGCTTCCGCAACCATGACTGTCGTAGGGTGCCTTGACACTGCTTCCACGATGTGATAGTTATAGCAAGTAAGAGGCCAAATCCATCATTTCGTACATTATTAAAGACGGTGCTAAATATAATGAATTATTATGTTTCCAGCTTCCGCAGGAGTTGCCTGGGGGCTTTTAGCACCCCTCCAGCGGACACTGTGCAATTGTTTTCTTCAAATGGGAAGATGTTTTCCACTAAGTTAATGGGAGTCGTCTTCCTCTTCAGTTCATAGAAACCTGCACTTCTTGGTTGTTTGGGCGCGGTCAAAAGCAAAAGGATTGAATGGCCGGGAGGCGCAAGGCATAGCCTGCGGTTGTCCTGCCATCCGGCCCGCAGTCTTGGCCATTCCGGGTGATTCACGGAAGAAATCTTGAAACCCGTAGAAGGATCGATCAAGCTTCGAACATCCATTTCGGGTGCTTGGCGGGTGACGAGCCAGAGCAGGTTTTAATCATGAACAACAGTGAAAGCCGGACAGAACCTGCTTCCCTAATGCGGCAGGGGGTGATGGAAAGCGATGAAACGCCCTCTGGATACATGGAATTGTTGGAGGCCTACCAGCATCTTCAAGAGGAGAACCGCCGCCGCACCGTGGCCCTGGGCACCGCGGCTCACCAGTTGAAGACTCCCCTGGCGATCATTTCAGGCTACATTGAACTCCTCTTAACCCGGAAGGCCGGCGACCTCAGTGACCGGCAATGGAACATCCTGGAGGAGGCGCGTTTCAATTGTAACCGGCTGCAGCAATACATCGAAGATTTTCTAAGTTATAGTGCCTTGGAAACGGGAAAGCTGGCGTTGAAGTTTTCAGAAGGGGACCTGAATGCCTGCCTCCTGGAGCTCTACTCTTACTGGCTGTCGTCGTTCCAGAAGAAAGGTGTGGCGCTCTACCTTCCGGCGCAAAGGGAACTGCCCCGGTTCCCGTTCGACTACGACAAGGTTCAACACGTGGTTTCAAACCTTTTGGAAAACTCACTGAAGTTTACCCCCATAGGCGGAACCGTCTGGCTGAACGCTGAGCTTTATGCCTGGGAACGGCGTGGCCGCCAGGAACCAGGCATCCCAGAGGAGAGGCGCAAGCGGCCACTTTCCACCCCCAATGCGGTCCGTGTCAGCGTATCCGACACCGGCTCTGGAATCGCCCCGGAGTACCATCAGGAAATTTTCGACGATTTCGTGAAGCTGCCGCAGCCTTCGGAAGCGCCAGGGGGGATGGGTCTGGGATTGGCAATTGCGCGGCGGCTGGTAACGGCGCACGGAGGGAAGATCTGGGTGGAAAGCGAGATCGGATCAGGGTGTGCCTTTTCATTCCTGCTACCTTTAAGACCTCCTTTCAAGTGAGGGTTTACGACGATTTGGCGGTGGCAAAAGGGCTGGCAAAAAGGCAGGGGGAATTTCTCTTTGGCAACGGCCGCCGCTGCCCCGGTTTTGAACCCGGAGGCCGGACGGTGTAACTTGGGAGCTTAACTAATATGAGCAATAACGCACGGATTCTTGTTGTCGATGACGAGCCGAGCATGCTTCGCTACCTCCAAACGGTATTGGAGGTTGACGCCTACGAAGTGATGACGGCACAGGGCGGAGCGCAAGCACTTGAAAAGCTGAAAAAAGAGCCACGGCCTGACCTGGTGCTGCTGGATTTATTGATGCCCGAATTGGACGGCATGCAAACGCTGGAGCGGGTCCGGCAGATTCATCCGAACGTCAGCGTGGTCATGCTTTCCTGCGTCAATGACACCCGCAAGGTGGTGCAAGCGATCCGCCTGGGCGCGCAGGATTACCTGACCAAGCCCTTTCAGAAGGCTGAACTCGATGCCGTCCTGAGCCACTGCCTGGGAGCACGCTCGACCTCCTTTGGGAGCAACGATCAAAGGGGGGATATTGAGGACCTGGGTGATGACCAGTTCTTTGTCGCTGTCAGCCCAAGCATGAAGAAAGTGCGGGATCAGGCCCGCCAGGTGGCCAATGTGAATGTGCCTGTCCTGCTGCTGGGAGAGAGCGGCACCGGCAAGGAAGTCGTGGCCAAGCTGATCCACAAGTTTTCGCCCCGAGCCAACCGCCCGCTGTCGAAGGTGAACTGCGCGGCACTGCCGGAGGAGTTGCTTGAAAGCGAGCTTTTCGGCTACGAGCCCGGCGCTTTCACCGGCGCCACGCGGTCCAAGCCCGGCAAGTTTGAGCTTTGCGACAAGGGGACGATCCTGCTGGACGAAATCGGCGAAATGCCGCCTGCCTTGCAAGCCAAGCTCCTGCACGTCCTGCAGGACCAGCAATTCTCCAGGCTGGGCAGCCGCACCACGGTCACGGTGGACGTGCGCATCCTTGCCGCGACCAACATCAACGTTCAGGAAGCCATCGCCAACCGTAAGCTCCGCGAGGACCTTTATTACCGCCTGAATGCATTCACCATCCACCTGCCTCCCCTGCGCGACCGGCGGGAAGAGATCCCGCTGCTGCTCCGCCATTTTATGGCGCTCTTTGCCACGCGTTACGCCCGTAATCCGCTTCCAATTTCTCCCACGCTTATCGAAACGAGCATGCATTACCGCTGGCCCGGCAATTTGCGCGAATTGGAAAACTTTGTGAAGCGCTATCTGATCCTGGGCGATGAGGCGGCGGTACTCAGTGAGATCGAAATGAAGCAGGATGAGGTAGCGCCCTCTCCGGAAGCGGCGCGCGCCGCTTCCGCAAAAGCCCATGAGACGGGAGACCTGAAGATGCTCGTCCGCAGTATCAAGGATGAGGCCGAGCACGATGCTATTTCCCACGCCCTGAAGCGTACCAAGTGGAACCGCAAAGAAGCAGCCCGTCTTTTGAACATTAGCTACAAGGCGCTACTTTACAAAATCCGCCAGTATAACTTGGACCAGCAGACGTAGCCGCCGGCGCGCCGGCGCCAACCCCACCGTTGTTAGCCCGCATTCCTCACCAGCTTTTTTGAAGGCTGACAGCGAGGCCGGAGGGTGGCTATTCGAGGGTCTTGGGCAGGGCCGTGTCGCCGAAAAAAGGAGTGCGACTTCACCTCGAGACCACAGCCCCCTTTCGAGAGGTCGTGCCACCTGAATTACAAGGATTTGCCCATGCCATCAGACACACTTCCCCCGGTGGATATTGCGCAGTGACCAGGAGGGAAATTCTTACTCCACTTTTCAGCTGCGCAGGGGAATCTGCTGAAGCTGATCCCAGATTCTCGCCCACCATGCCGCGTAGGGATAGCCTCCCGCCAGCGCCATCCAAACCTTCCGCACCGTCACCCGCATCAACGCCCCGATCTTCAGCACCTTCAGCCGAATCGTCGCCGCCTGCGCCCGGATCGTTTTAAGGATGCCGCCCGCGCGTGGCGCGTAACCCGTTGCGTGACCGCAAGTCAGCCCTCAGGAAGCAAGAATAGGTCAACCCCGGCCCGCTCCGCCGCCGCCCGCAGTTGCTTGTCGAGCGTTGCCAACGGCAGGCCTTCAAACAGGGCCAATTCGAGGTAGCTTGCATCGTAAGCGGAAAGCCGGTAATCGCGCGCCAAGGGGGGAATGGAAGTGTGGGCTCTCGGGACCACGGCGGTGTCGATCTCCACCGGCAGGGCCTTGAGGTCAGCCAGGAATGCTTCGAACTGATGCCCTCGAAGTTTCTTGAAGCGCTGGGCCAGGACCAAGCCGTTGATCATCTCGAGTAGCCACAGGACCGGCGCCACCGCCCGATCGCCTTCCGCCATCCGGTCGAGCACGGCTTCGCTATACGCACTCTTTTGCTCCTCGAAGTACCAGCACAGGCTCACCGATGCGTCGACGACGAAACGACTCAAGACCGTCTCCCTGCCTCGATCAGGCGGCGGATGGTGTATCCCTTGGGGAGCCGCGCTCCCTTTCGGACAGCGCGCAGATGGTCAACCACCACGCGAGCACTCCGATTGGAACGTCCTGCCGCCGGCACCAGCATGGCGACGGGCTGTCCGCGCCGCGTGATAGTGATCTCCTCGCCTTGGGAAGCTCTCTCTACAAAAGCGGAAAGACGGTTCTTGATTTCAAACAGTCCAACGGATCGCATGGGTTACTCCTCCTGAATAAGCTAGCTGACCAGTTAGATTGTAGCACGATTGAGGCTGCTATGTTAAGACCTGGTTGGAGGCCGATTCACGGCTGTGTTCATCGGGTGTGCGACAAATCTGTAGGTACGAACTTCCGGCTGCGGAGCCGGATTTGGCGGTACCTGTGTAAGTATAGGCCGATCCGTCCTCTGATAGTATTGAGACTATTAGAGCACGCCATTTGGCCTTGATCTGTAAATCGAAACCTACATCCGTAACGCACACGCGTGTTCACCCTCTAGGTCTTCGAATCGCCTGCGTTATGTTAGTATGGCAATTTAATGCCTTTCTACTCTTCCAAACCTTCAAGATCAAGAGGCCTTTGTGCTTAAGATCGGTATCGTCGGACTTTCCCAGGTGGGCAAGACTACACTGTTCAGCATTTTGACTCACGCTCAGATTGAGGCGCTGATTTCCGGCAAGCCGGAGGCACACGTGGGAGTGGCCACTGTGCCCGACGCGCGTCTGGACCACATGGCTCAAATGTACAAGCCGCGTAAGCTGGTTCACGCCACAGTGGAATACGTGGATACTCCGGGTGGCGTCATCGATCTGGCCCGCGCCGGCGCGCAAAGCGCAACCTTGCGGGAGGCTGCGGCACTCGTCCACGTCGTCCGCGCCTTTGGGGAGGGTGATTCAGAGGACGCCGCGCGAATTCAAGGGGACATTGAAAACGTCGAGCTGGAGTTGATCCTTTCCGATCTCGCCGTGGCGGAAAAGCGAATTGAGCGTCTGGAAAAAGATGTGAAAAAGCAGAAAACTCCAGCGCTCGAACAGGAGCTTCGCACCATCCTCACTTGCAAGGCATCGCTGGAGAAGCAAGTTCCGTTGCGCGAATTGACTCTCGATGCCAGCGAAGAACGCGCCATCCGCGGCTTCACTTTTCTCTCCCAGAAACCCATGCTCTACGTGCTGAACCTGGATGAAAAGGCCGCGGCCGAGACTGCCCATCCGGAAAAACTGGCCGCGCGCTTCGGGCTGAAACCGAGGGAGAAAACCTCGATCACCGCGGTGTGCGGCAAGGTGGAAGCCGAACTCTCGGAACTCTCCGACGCTGAGGCCATGGATTTCCTGGCCAGCTTTGGACTTGCGGAATCCGCCATCGCCCGCCTGATCCGCTCCAGTTATCAACTGCTCGGGTTGATTTCCTTCTTCACGGTCGGTGAGGATGAGTGCCGCGCCTGGACCATCCGCTCCGGCGAGACGGCCTGGGAGGCTGCGGGAGAAATTCACACCGATATCCAGAAAGGATTCATCCGCGCCGAGGTCGTCCGGTATGAGGATCTAGTTGCGGCGGGAAGCCTTGCCGAAGCCCGCATCCGGGCAACGCTGCGGCTGGAAGGTAAAGAGTACGTCGTCAAGGATGGCGAGGTCGTCCATTTCCGGCATTCGTCGTAAGGGGGTTCCCAGGTGCGGAAAAACTAAAATGTGGGCTGCGTGCCCGGAAAGTGGAGAATCTCTCACAGGGATCAGCAGTCAGCCACCAGCCGTCAGCAAAAAGAAGCAGCCACGCAAGCTGTGAACTGACGCCTGATTGCTAACAGCCTTCTCATGTCCTATCTCTGGATCAGCCTGATTCTTGGATTGGTGGCGGGAATTGCCAATCTTCTGGGATGCGGCATTGTCGGCGCTCGTCCCTGGAGCCGCTCATTCCTGACCTACTTCATCGCTCTCGGCGCCGGCTTCATGCTGGCGACGGCGCTGGCGGAGATGATTCCGCAAAGCTTCAAACTTTCACCCGCCGCCACGCCTTTGCTGGTGCTGCTCGGTTATTTCATTGTCCATTTCTTTGAGCACTCCTGGCCTGGCCATTTCCATTTCGGCGAAGAGACCCATAAGGAAGCTTTCATCAAGCCGCGAGCCGCTTACACGGCGCTGGGGGGCTTGCTGATTCACACTTTTTTTGACGGGGTCGCCATCACTTCAGGATTTCTGGTTTCCACCAGCCTCGGCATCCTGATTTTCGGAGCCATCCTGCTGCACAATGTTCCGGAGGGCTTCACCATGGGCTCCATCATGATGGCGGCGCGTGATGACATCCGCAGTGGTTATTGGGCCGTGTCGGCGTTGGCCCTATCACGGATCATTGGCATTTTGTCGATGGCGGCCACCCACCGGTTTGTGGGCTATGGCCTGGCAATTTCAGGAGGAGTCACTCTCTACGTGGCCGCTTCGGACTTAATCCCGGAGGTCAACAAGGCGCACGGTTTGAGGATTGCCCTCTTCGTGGCCGGCGGCGTCGCTGCTGTGATCTTATTACAGAAGGCTTTAGAATAGGGACTTCAGCGGGAGTCTCACAAGCATGGCGGTCCTTGCCATGGCGCCAAGCGAGAGGCCGCAAGAGAAAAGGCATGTATTCTTCCAGGATTCTTGACCACTTCCATCATCCCCGCCGTGCGGGCGAGATTCCCAAGGCCGATGCCGTCGTTGAAGCGCAAAACCCGGTTTGCGGCGACGTGCTGAAAATGTGGGTGACCGTGAAGAACCAAACGATTGTGGAAGCCACCTTCAAGGCCGCCGGCTGCGTGCCCGCCATCGCCTGCGGTTCCTGGCTTGCGGAATGGATTCAAGGGAAGAACAAAAAGGAGGTCTCAGGTCTTTCTCCGGCCCAGATTGAGGACGCCCTGGGCGGCTTGCCGCCAGCCTCAAAACATGCTGCGGCTCTCGCATGTGAGACCCTGAAGAAACTCCTTGAAGAGCTTCGCTAAACCGGCGTCCCCCGTTGCGAATTTCGATTTTCCGATCTCCGGAGCCCCATCAGTTGAAACAGGCTCTGTGTGATCCAAGACAAACCTCATCTGGCTTCGAGAGCGAACCCCCATCGGGATTTTGGTTGCAAACATGTTCAGCCGGCGGTTGACGCCTTGAAAACCAGCATTGACACAGTTTATCGCATCGGGTAGAATTAAAGTTTAGCTTATGAATAGTCATCTGGCACATTCCAACCATCATTCAAGCTCGCATGAAATGTGTCAGTGGGCGGCTGCATAAGCCGGCAAGAAGGTTCAAGAACAAAAAGCCCGCTGACCTTAAAAAGTCAGCGGGCTTTTTTGTTTCTCTCCCTGCGCGCCTTTGGAATGTATAGACCGGCAAGGTTGCATGACGTTGATGCGTAGACACAAAATCCGATTCCTTGCGGAAAGGACCCAAGATGGATCTGAGATTCCAAGATGGCTTGATTCCCGCCATCGTACAGGACAAACAAAGCGGCCAGGTGCTGATGCTGGGATATATGAATGCAGAAGCCTTTGATCTGACGATTCGCACCGGCTACGTCACGTTCTTCAGCCGTAGCCGCGGCAAACTGTGGGTAAAAGGAGAAACATCGGGTCATCGCCTGGCGGTACGTGACGTTCGGGTCGATTGCGACCAGGACGCTCTGCTGATTGAAGCGGAACTCGGTGGTCCCGGATGCTGCCACCTGGGCTATCTCTCCTGCTTCTTCCGCCGGATTACCGCCGAGGGTGAAGAAATGATTGCGGTCCGCGAATTTGATCCTGCCGCAGTCTACAGCGGAGAAGCATCCAAGCATCGCGCGGAATGAGGGCACGCCCGAAGCCTCAAACGTTTTGCTGATTCACCAGAAAGGATATTCTTCATGAAGCTCAAACTGGGCATACCCAAAGGAAGTCTGCAGGAAGCCTCACTGCAATTATTCAAGCGAGCTGGCTATGAGATTACTGTAAATCCTCGTTCTTATTTTCCCCACATCGACGATGAAGAAATCGAGTGCATGTTGATTCGCGCCCAGGAAATGGCGCGGTACGTCGAGGATCGAGTGCTGGACGCTGGCCTGACGGGAAAAGACTGGATTTTGGAAAATGAGGCTGATGTCGTTGAGATAGCGGATTTGGTCTACGCCAAGCAGACGCTGGGCAAAGTCCGTTGGGTGCTCGCCGTGCCGGAGAATTCAACCATTCGCAGCGTCAAGGACCTGGAGGGGAAAACCATCGCCACGGAGTTGGTTCGCGTCACCCAGAATTACCTGGCGCGCAACGGGGTGCGGGCCAAGGTGGAATTTTCCTGGGGCGCGACGGAAGTAAAGCCCCCGGTTCTTGCGGACGCTATCGTGGAAGTCACGGAGACAGGATCTTCGCTCCGCGCCAACGGCCTTCGCATCGTCGAAACCTTGATGGAGTCGAACACCAAATTCATTGCCAACCACATGGCTTGGGACGATGCGGCCAAGCGCCAGAAACTCGAAACCCTCATCATGCTGCTGAAAGGCGCGATTGAAGCGTCCGGGAAAGTGGGCCTGATGATGAACGTGAGGCGGCAGGACCTGGACGCGGTGCTGGGCGTATTGCCGGCCCTGAAACGCCCCACCATTTCCGATCTCACCGAATCGGATTGGGTGGCCGTTAACACCGTCATAGAAGAAAAAACTGTGCGCGAGATCATCCCTCGACTGAAGGCCGCCAACGCTCAGGGCATCGTGGAATATCCGCTCAATAAGATTGTGATGTGATGATCAAAATCATTCGTAGCACCCACAAGGAGGCGCTTGAACGCCTTTTCGCTTCGCGCATGCAAATGGGGCGCGAGGGCATGGAAACGGCGCGGCGCATTCTCGAAGAAGTGCGCAAGGACGGCGACGCGGCTCTGGCGCGGCTCGCCAAGAGGCTGGACGGCGTGGACTTGAAGGCGGTCGGGTTTAAGGTGAGCGAGGAAGAAATTCGCAATGCCGCTCGCGAAGTTCCTCGTGAATTTATGAAGGCCTTGCGCGAAGCGTCCGTCAATATCCGGCGCGTCGCCCAGAGGCAATTGCCGCGCCCGTGGCGAATGGCAAACGGCAAGGGCGTTGAAATCCGTCAGATTGTCCGGCCGCTGGAACGCGTCGCGTGTTATGTTCCGGGAGGCAGGTTTCCGCTTCCCTCCACGGTCCTCATGAGCGTGATCCCCGCGCAAGTCGCAGGCGTCCATGAAATTTTCATCACCACGCCGCGCCCTTCACACGCTATCCTCGCCGCGGCCAATCTGCTCGGTGTTCGCAACGTCTACCGGTTGGGCGGCGCGCACGCCATCGGCGCGTTTGCTTATGGCACGAAAACCGTGCCCCGGGTAGATAAGATCGTGGGTCCGGGCAACCGTTATGTCGCGGCAGCGAAGAGCCTGGTGGCGGGAGTTTGCGGGATTGATTTTGTCGCAGGCCCCACGGAAGTTGCGGTGGCTGGGTCTACGGGCAATCCGCGATGGATTGCCGCAGAACTTGTGGCGCAGGCGGAGCATGACCCGGACGCCTTGGCGGTTTTCATCACTTCTTCGGCGCGCCTCGCAACCCAGGTTCAAAAAGTGCTGGATGCAATCGTGAAGAAGTTGCAGGTGCCTGTGGCTCAGGAATCGCTGGCGCGGCAAGGAGCCATCATCGTGGCAAAAGACCTCGCTGAGGTCATGCGGCTGGTTAATCGGCTTGCGCCGGAGCACTTATTACTCCTCGACGATGCCGCCAAGAGGCTCAACGAAGTTCAATCTGCAGGTTCGATCTTCTTGGGATGCTGGAGTCCGGTGGCCGCCGGCGATTATGCCTCCGGCCCGAATCACACCTTGCCGACGGGTGGAGCGGCGAGAGTGCGCGGGGGGTTGAGTTCAGCGGACTTTGTGAAGGCGATCACCGTGCAGCGGCTTCGTCCTGCAGGCCTTGCACGCCTGCGCAGAACCATCGTCACGCTGGCCGCCGCCGAAGGTCTGAAAGCACATGCCCATTCCATCGAGACGAGGTTTGCTGATGCTTCGGCCGCGCAAGGCGATTGAAAGGCTGCAAGATTACCATCCTCCTCAGGAGGGCCGCGCGGAATTCGTGCGGCTCGACTTCAATGAGAACACGGTGGGGTGCTCTCCAGCGGTAGTGCAATCCCTTCGCCGCGTTATCTCCCGGGGATGGCTGGCAAGCTATCCAGAATATCAAGAGAGCCGCGCCACACTGGCCCGGCATTTCGGCGTGGCGCCCGCCGAAACCATCATGACCAACGGCGTGGATGATGCCATCAAGCTCATCTGTGACACCTTTGTTGAACCCGGCGAGGGACTGGTGATTCCGTCGCCGACTTTCGCGATGTATCAGTTTTTCCAAACCGTTTCCGGCGGCGAGGTCCGGCTTGTTCGTTACGACGAAAAGATGGGGCTGCCCCCGGAGCGAGTGATCGCGGCCATCAACCGCAAGACGCGCTGGGTGGCGCTGGCTAACCCCAACAACCCCACGGGAACTCTGATTCCAAAGAGTGGCATTAAGAAGATTCTCGAAGCCCGGCCGGAGGCGCTCATCTTTATCGACGAAGCCTACTTCGACTTCTCAAACCAAACCGTGCTTCCCTGGATCCGCAAATATCCGAACCTGCTGGTGGGCCGGACATTTTCAAAGGCATTTGGCCTGGCAGGCCTGCGCACGGGCTTTCTGTTTGGCAATTCTCGCTTGATCGAATTGCTGCGGCGGGCGCACGCCGTCTTCGCCGTCAACTCGATGGCCCTGGCGGCGGGAGTCGAAGCCATCAAACACATGAGATATGTCGATCGTTATGCGAAGATGATCGTCAAAAACCGCGAGAGCTTCTCGAAGGCTCTGGGCCGCAGGGGAATAGCGCACTTGCCGAGCGCCGCCAACTTCATCCTGGCGCGCATGGGCGCGCGCGCGCCGCTGATAGCCAGGCGCCTTCGCCAAGCGGGCATCCTGGTGCGCGATTGGAATCATGATCCACAATTGCGGAAGTATCTGCGCATCACCATCGGAACCAAAACCCAAATGAGCCGTCTGGCTGTGGAACTGAAACGACTTGAACACTTGATCGAAACGCAATCCGGCGAGAGTCCCTGGCAGGACCTGGCCTCCGGTTCGCCGGCTGAGCATTTCCCATGAAACAACGCAAAGCTGCGATTCATCGTAATACCCAGGAAACCCGTATCCGCGCCACGCTCAACCTGGATGGCAGCGGCCGTTACTCGGTCTCCACCGGCATTCGTTTCCTCGATCACATGCTGGAACTGTTTGCCCGCCACGGAGCATTCGATCTGGATCTCGAGGCCCAAGGCGATCTTGATGTGGATCAACATCACACCGTCGAAGACACGGGCATCGTGCTCGGCGAGGCGGTCCTCCAGGCGCTTGGCGACAAAAAGGGAATCAACCGCGCTGGTTATTTTGTGATGCCCATGGATGAAACGCTGGCCCTCGCCGCCCTCGACCTGAGTGGGCGTCCATTTCTAGTGTTGAACGCACCGGTGCGGGCAAGCCGCGTGGGCGATTTGCAAACCGAGCTTGTGGAGGATTTCTTTCAGGCATTCGCCACCAGCGCCAAGGCTAATCTGCACTTGAAGGTGGCTTACGGAAGGTCGAGCCATCATGCCGTGGAAGCGATGTTCAAAGCGTTTGCTCGAGCTCTTCGTTTTGCTTGCTCCCGCGACCCACGGCTGAAGCGGCAGCTCCCCAGCACCAAAGGATTGCTATGATCGCCATCCTGGACTATGGCGCGGGCAACACCGGTTCTGTTTTGAAGGCCATCAAGCACCTGGGTTATTCTGCCCAGCCTGCCGATTCTCCGGAGCGCCTCGAAGCCGCCACCAAGCTGATCTTTCCCGGCCAGGGTCATTTCGGGACCATGATGAAGTCACTTCATGACCGGCGACTCCTCGAACCGTTACGCCGTTGGTTGCGCGAGGGAAGACCGTTTCTAGGCATTTGCCTTGGACTTCAGGCGCTTTACGACGGCAGCGACGAAGCTCCGGATGTTCCTGGCTTAAAGATGTTTTGCGGACGGGTCCGCCGGTTTGAAAATGTCTTCAAGGTTCCGCAAGTGGGATGGAATCAAATTGAGATTTGCCGGGAATCCAGGATTCTGGCTGGGATTCCAACCGGAAGCTACGCCTACTTCTGTCACTCTTATGTGGCCCCGGTGATGGATGGAAGTGTTGCCGTCACTGAATACGGGCAGAAGTTTACGTCGGTGGTTGAGAAGAGTGCCCTGTGGGCTGTTCAGTTCCACCCCGAAAAATCCGGAGACGTCGGCGTGCAGCTTCTGCGAAACTTCTTGAGTTTGTGAGCGGCCTTAATCCGTACCATCGTGCGCTTGTTGGCAAGGGTCACAGAAAATTGTCCAAACAGGGGGGGACGCTGCGATTTACAAGTTATGATATGGACTTTCCTGGGTGCGGCTATTTTCGGAATTGCCGCGGGATGGCGGGCGGCAGAGGGGAAAGCTAAAGCGTGTTAGCAAAACGAATCATTCCATGTCTTGATTGCAAGGATGGCCGCGTGGTGAAAGGCGTTCGCTTCCTGAATTTGCGCGACGCCGGCCATCCCGCGGAGTTGGCCGAGGCTTACAATCGCCAGGGCGCGGACGAACTCGTCCTGCTGGACATTTCCGCTTCACGCGAAGGGCGCGCCACTTTGATGGAGACCGTGAATCAGGTGGCCAGCCGTCTGTTCATACCTCTGACGGTGGGCGGAGGAGTCCGTACTCTGGACGATGCGAGGCGCCTACTCTCTTCCGGCGCCGACAAAGTCTCCGTGAACACCGCCGCCGTGGAGTCGCCGGGACTGGTCGAAGAGATTGCATCGCGCTTCGGGAGCCAAGCCGTGGTGGTGGCCATTGATGCCCGCCGCAAGGTTGTGAACTCCACTACCCCGCAGGGCGGCGCTTCGCATCGGCCCCCGAAGCCGGCCTGGACCGTGACCACGCATGGTGGCAGCCGCCCGACGGCTCTCGATGCCTTCGAGTGGGCAGAGCGGGTGGAGTCGCTGGGCGCGGGAGAAATTTTGCTGACCTCGATGGATACGGATGGAGTGCAGACAGGATTTGACTGCGAGTTGACTGCGGCCGTGGCCGGCCGCGTTCGCATTCCGGTCATTGCCTCGGGAGGAGCGGGCGAGCCACGGCACTTTGCCGAAGTCTTTTTGGAGGGCCACGCGGACGCCGCTCTCGCTGCTTCGATCTTCCATTTCGGCCAATACTCGCTTCCAGATCTTAAGTCTTACCTGCGCCAGGAGGGAATCCCAGTAAGGGTGATCTGACCCGTGTGCCGTTTGGCGCGTCATATCCGCATGAGAGAATGGAGAAGATAGCAACTTCCGCCAGGACTACGATGATCATTCCTTGCATCGATCTGATGGGCAACAAAGTGGTGCAGCTCGTTCAAGGCCGCGAGAATGCCAAAGCCCTGGAGTTGCCCGACCCTTACAAAGTTCTTGAAAAGTTTTCCGCCTTTCCGGAAGTTCAGGTCATCGACCTGGATGCAGCCCTGGGCCGGCCCCCGCAATCCCATTGGGTTCGCGGTCTGTGCCAGCGGAAACCGTGCCGCGTGGGGGGCGGAATCCGAAACGTGGAAGTTGCGAGCGAAGTTCTTTCCCACGGCGCATTGAAGGTCATCATCGGCAGTGCCGCTTTTTCCGCCGGTGGAGTGAACCATTCGTTTCTGAAAATGCTGAACCGGGCGATTCCCCGCGAGCGGCTTATGATCGCCGTCGATTGCTTGAATGATTGTGTGGCCGTTGCCGGATGGAAGCGCATTCTGCCGCTTCGTTCGGGCGACGCCGTACGGCAGCTTGAGCCTTACTGCTCGGAATTTCTCTGCACTTGCATTGACGTGGAGGGGAAACTCCAGGGCACCGATCTCAACTGGTTTCGCAAGGTCCGTGCGGGCACTTCGCTGCCGGTCACCGCCGCGGGCGGCATCACCACCGATGAAGAAATTCACGCCCTGGAAGAAATGGGCATGAACGCAGCGCTTGGAATGGGAATCTACCGGAAAATGTTTCCGGAATTGTTTCCCGCTGCAAGCGCTGGAACTTTTTAAGCGCCCATTGAAATCGGTACGGGTTTTTTCATCCTGAGCGCAGGATGACAACGGGCCACGGGCAGAATGACGAGGCGTTTCGCCACAGAGGGCAGCGGCGAAGCCTATTCCGATAAGGTGTGATGAACGAAAACTTCATTCCATGACAGGAGATCTCTTTTATGAAACGACGCAGGTTTCTGGCTTCATCGCTCGCTGCCTCCGCGCTCGCGGCGGAGGCTTCATCGGCTTATTTGCAAGGCGCGGCAGTTCCTTCGAAACCGGCAGGCCGCGAATATTATGAACTGCGGCGTTACGAAATTCGCAGCGGGCCGCAAGCCAAGCTCGCCGACACTTATTTTCAAAACGCCTTGATCCCGGCGCTGAATCGTCTCGGCATCACGCCGGTCGGCGCCTTCAACACGGTCATTGGTCCTGAAGCGCCCGGCATCTATGTTCTGCTTCCTTGTTCCACGGTAGAAACGCTGGTTACAGCGAGGTTCCAGCTTGACACCGACGCCGCGTATCAAGCGGCGGCATCCGATTTTCTTAATGCGCCCGCCGGTCAGCCGGCGTATATCCGGATGGAGAGCGAACTGATGCTGGCCTTCAAAGGCCATCCCAAGCTCACCCTTCCTCCGGCCACAGCCTCGCGCGGCGCCCGCATGTTTGAGGTTCGCACCTACGAAAGTCCCAGCGACCGCGATCACGCCAGGAAGGTTGAGATGTTCAACAGCGGAGAATTTGACATTTTCCTCAGCGCCGGCTTCAACCCGGTCTTTTATGGTGACAAGCTGAGCGGGCCGCGAATGCCGAACTTGACTTACATGCTTTCCTTTGACGACCTGGCGGACCGGGACAAAAAATGGAAAGCGTTTGGGTCTTCTCCGGCGTGGAAGAAGCTTAGCACTTCACAGAGGTACGCGTTTGAGGAAATCGTCTCAAACATTACAAACGTGATTCTGAGCCCAGCGGCCTACTCGCAAATCTAGCCTGGATGGCTCATGAACTTGACTTGGAACACCGTCAGGGCACGGTTAAAGACGTGCCCCCAAGGTACGGTCACGCCTCGACATAAATCCTTGGGACTCGTTTGCCAATCGAGCACAGCACCTCATAAGGCACCGTGCCCAGCTCGCGGGCAATTTCAAGCGCCGTGATTCGGGCGTCTCCAGATTTCCCAATCAAGGTCACTTCATCACCCACGGCGACGCCCGGAATGTCCGTCACGTCAAGCAGCGCCAAGTCCATGCTGACGCTGCCCACCAATCCCGCGTACTGCCCGCGAACGATGGCCCGGCCGCGATTGGACAGGGCGCGACTCAGGCCGTCGGCATAGCCCACGGGAAGGGTTGCGATCCGCGAAGCCCGCCGAGTGAAAAACGATGCCCCGTAACCCAGGGGCGTGCCGCTGGGAACGTCCTTGAGGTAGACGACGCGCGATTTGAAGCTGAGGATCGGCTCAAATTCAGGAATGGCGGGCGCGGGTTTTCCGGGACCGGGACGAAGCGGCAGGCAGTAACCATAGAGCAGAGCGCCGATGCGCACCAGATTTTCCGGGAACGGAATTTGCGCGAGCAGCGCGGCGCTGTTCGAAACGTGAATCCATTCCGGATTCATGCCCAATGGGCGCAGCAAGTCCAGCGCCGCAGCAAAACGGCTGCTCTGTTCATCGGTTTGGGAAGCGACCAAGTCCTCGGCCGAGGCCAAATGGGTGAAGAGGCCGGTGAGCCGCAGCATGGGTTCGCGGGGACCTTCGCAAACCTCGAGCCAGCGGGCAACGAAAGTTTCCAGGCGGTCGGGCGGAAGACCCAGGCGACCGAGTCCTGTATCGATTTTCAAGTGGAAATTGATGGGGCGGCCCTCGCGGCGCGCACATCCGGCATAGGTGTCAAGCCGCGCTGTGGAGGATACTCCGGGAGTCAGGTCGTAAGCGATGAGGTCGGCGGGATCGCTCATGTAAAGACCGCCCAGCAGCAGAAGCGGCTGGCGGATGCCGGCCTCGCGCAACTCCACCGCCTCTTCCACCGTCGCCACGCCGAGCCAGTCTACGCCTTGCGCCGCCAGCGCCCGGGCCACGGGGACGGCGCCGTGGCCGTAGGCATCCGCCTTGATCACGGCCATCACCTTGCGCCCGGCGGCAAGTTGGCGCACACGGCCAAAGTTGCGGACAAGAGCGGGAATCGAGATTTCCGCCCACGTCGGTCGAAGCAGCTTGGCAGTTTGAGGAATCAAAGGGTCAAGGGAGGGCAACCGGTTAGATCGCGCCATCGTCCGCCGAGTAGTTTTCGAAGCGTGTGAAGGGTTTCAGAAAAACCAGCTTGAAGGGACCGGTGGGACCGTTGCGTTGCTTGCCGATGTTCAACTCCGTCACCACGCCGGGCTCTTCCAGGCCCGACCCATCGTTGGCGGCGCGATGAATGAAGATGACCACGTCCGCGTCCTGTTCGATGGAGCCCGAATCCCGCAGGTCGGAAAGCTGCGGCTCGCGCCCTTTCCCCGCTTCCGGAGCTCGGCTCAATTGCGAAAGCGCCATCACCGGCACATTCAATTCCTTGGCGATGCTCTTCAGCCCGCGCGAAATATAGCTGACTTCCTGGGTGCGATTTTCAAAGCGGCCGGAACCGGTGAGGAGCTGCAGGTAATCGACGATCACCAGGTCCAGGCCGCGCTCGGCCTTCAGGCGGCGGGCCTTGGCGCGAATCTGCATGATGCTGAGGGCCGGCGTATCGTCAATCAGCAGCACCGCCTCGGAGAGCCGGCTCAGCGCCTTGGTCATCTTTTGCCAGTCTTCGGGCGAAGCGAATCCGGTGCGCAATCGGTGGCTGTCAATGCGGCCCTCGGAGCAGAGCATGCGGATCAACAGCGACTCCTTGCTCATTTCAAGTGAGAAGATGGCTGCGGTTTTCTTCTGGTTGATGGAGGCGTGGGCGGCAATGTTCAGTGCCAGCGCCGTCTTGCCCAGCGAGGGCCGCGCCGCCACAATGATCAGTTCCCCGCGTTGCAGGCCGGAAGTCATATTGTCCAGCGCGCTGAATCCGGTCTCGACCCCGGTCACGGACTGGCGACTGTCAAACAGCACGTCGAGCGTGCCAAAGCTGTCCTTGACAATGTCCTGAACGCGGTAAAAGCCGGAGCGGACGTTCTTCTCGGCAATTTCGAAGATCTGGCTTTGCGCCTGATCCACCAGCGTTTCCGCGTCGTCGGTGGCCTCCATGCAGCGGGAGATGATGTTCTGCGAGGCGTTGATCAGGTTGCGAATCAGCGCCTTTTCCTTGACGATCCGCGTGTATTCACTGATGCTGGCCACGCTGCCGAGGGGAACGCCATCCGTCAACGCCGCAAGGTAGGAGACCCCTCCCGCTTTCTCCAGCAGACCCTGCCGCGAAAGCTCCTCGGAAATGGTGACCAGCTCGGCGGCGCGGCTCTTTTCTGAAAGATTGAGGATGGTTTCAAAGGTAATGCGATGGGATTCGGCAAAGAAGTCGGCGGGCCTCAGTACCTCCACCGCCACATTCAGGGCGCTGTTATCAAGCAGGATGGAGCCGAGCAAAGCGCGCTCAGCCTCCAGGTTGTGTGGAAGGGACTTGTCCAACACCGAGCTTTCAGGCATGGAGCAAACTGAACCTTTTTGCGAAATCGATCAGCCAAGGAGAGGTCATTATAACAGGCGGCCGAACCCACCCGGCAGCATTCGTAGAGTTTTCTCGGAATCGCAAATTTCAGGAGAAATAAACTCACCCCCGCTGCAACCACATGCCAAACCACCCACGGTGTCGCCACCTGGAGGCAATATCCGCCACGTCTGCACCACGCCCGCTTGAAAAAGGCTTTCGTAGAGGCCGGCTTCAGCCGGGCATGATGCTTTACGTAGAGGGCGTGCTGCTGAATTCAAAATCCCGCTCTTTAGGGTGCCTTCAAGATGCCGCCCTAAAAGGCGCCGCTACGAAACCAGCAGACGGCAGGGTCACGGTGGTTGAAGTCAGGGCGCACTTCGTGACCGCGATCCATATGCCGGAGGCGGTGAACTCGGTGGCGGTGGGGGATCCGTCGTGGTTCAAGGTGGAGCACTCGGAGCGTTAACCCGACGTCGTGTTCGTCAAGGCCATGACCACCAAGCCCGTGGAATGGACGAATCTCCTGGTCTCCACGGTGAACGGCCAGGAGACGAGCCTGCTGCTGGTCAGCCGTGGCAGCCGTTCAAATAACTATTGTGTTATCTTATAGATACAAGGAATGCGGCCTTGACAAGCAGTTATCTTGCTTGTTTTCAATAGCTTATACTGATCTTCCGGCCCCGGTGTAGCGCCCGGTTGCAGGTAGCGCGGACTTGTCGTTTAAGTCCGCGGCCTCTGCCGGTATTCCGGAGTAACCGCCGCGGAGTTACAAAACAACTCCGCGCTGCCGTCATTGGAAACCCCGAAAGATTAGAAATGCTGATTCTAAAGGGCATGCCATTCGCTTAGGGTTCGTTCCGTAAATTTTGTTTCCTTTCCCGTACCTGCCCGGCCGTTTTCTAATCGCTCTTCTGCTCTGGCCACCTTTAGCCCACACTTCAGCATAGCAGACGACAAGAAGAATTTTGAGACAAATGGGACGGTTTTTTTGCCGCCCATCCCGGTTCGCCGTATCGCAGACCTTGAAGGTCTGCGCCAGCCCGTAGTGGTGAATTGCAACGGGCCGGATTCAAAGTAATGGTGGTAGAATGGCGCGGCTGGATGGAGTATAGTGGCCCAAGTTGTGCGGTAGGGACGGGCAAGAATCGCAGACCCAAAGGTTCTGCGCCTGCCTGCGCTTCAGCCGTCATTCATCGTGCTGGCCGATCACATTTGCGGTTCGCACAAATCCCAAAGGCAGGGACGTATGCGCCACCCGCGACCTCGGCTTAATGGCATTGCCGATACTCTTGTCGAAGAAGAAGCGCCACTACTTGACCCTTTACATCAAGAACGACCCAAAGGTTGCAGCCCAGGAGCGTGAGAGGCTGGCCAAAGACCCGAAGGCTGCGGCCAAGCGGGACCTGGCTGCCTTCGAGATTAACAAGCACGACTATGCCGACATGATTTCGATTCTCCAGGCCAAGACCGGGGTGGCGGTCCAAAAGGAAGAAGTGAAGCGGTAAGCCTTGGCCCGGTTCTGTCCGGCTCGTCCTGGGGCATCCTGACGCGATGGCGGGATATTTAAATTCCGCCCTGCCGTGCCTTTGATGCCCGCTCGCAAACGCTTCTACCCTGGGTTAATATCGGCAAGAAACTTCCACACGCAAGGAGTATGAAAACGTGAAAACCATAGCCGCTGTTGTTCTCGCCGTTATTGGGACGGCCATTGGCTTTTCTCTGTTGCCCCGTAGTAAGGCAGGAACCGTCCCAAGTGCCCCCGTTGGACGGTACGCGATTCTCCATACCTACCAAAATCGCGTCCTGATGCTGGACACCGCTACCGGAGCGGTTTGGAGGTTCGGTTTTGGCGACTATTGCCAGAGCAAGACTGCCCCATACGATGTACGGCGGGGCGGTCAAACCGAGCAGTGCAAGGCCACTGAGGACTCGATTTCCCACATACCATATTTCGGGCGTGTTTCTGTCGAGGGCCTCTATAAGACGCCGGTCCTGGCGATGATAGATGCACATTTCCAAGCGGAGGCTCAGGCTCAGATGGCGAAGGGCGTGAAAGAGCAGCGGGCCTATGACCGGCTGAAGCAGCACTCGAAGCCCAAGCAATAAACGGCGCGATGGCGACCCATTCCGCGGGTGGCGCATACATCGCGCCTTTTGCGATGTGTGCGACCATCCAAACACGCACACATGGCACACAACGCCATGTATGCGCCACCCGTCGGACGTCGCCGAGTTGCTGGCGCGCATCGGCGGAAGGACCTTCATTTTCGGATGGGTCAACTCAGGCCATCATTGAAAAAGGGCACCGGGGAAATTCGTCATGGACGCAAGGTATGAGCCACTCGCGTCTGATTGGCGGTTACTCACTCACCGCTGAACATAGGCAATCACGGAGTTGTCCCACTGATCGTACAGCCATACGCTGCTGAAAGGACTCTTTTGGAGCTCACTGACGATTCTCTGGTGTCCTTTTGAAATCTCCTCCCGCAGCAGCTCAGTGTGCGGAAACTGATGGCCCACAGCGTAATAGAGCAGCAGGTGCAGCGGACGTCCGCTTGTGAGGTATATTTTCGAGCACTTCTGCTTGAAGATTCGCCACAAGGGAGGCAGTTGTGAGAACCATCCGCCAGAGATGTGCTGTCGTCGCTTTGTTGCCTCACTCGCCTTTTGGGCGATGATCTTATCGGTAACTTCACCAAGCTCGAAATAGTGCTCCTTGCCTGAAATGCGGCAACGAATATCCGGCTCCGGCGGCTTCCGGTTCTCGATGGTCCGTGGATCGACATCTAACGGGGCTACGCTTGCGAACTTTTCAAATGCCCACCATTCCCTGTAGACTTTCTGTTGGTCTGGGCGCAGGTCATTCCAGGCCCGGCCTTTGGGACCATGGGGCAATTTGCTGTGCCAGTGATGAAATTCTGCAGGGTCCCAGTTTGCGGGCATGACGATACCCCCTCTGCTTTTAGGTTGTCCCATTAATCGTAGGCTGTGCCGAAACTCTGTGATTTTGTAAACTAGACACGCACCAAACCGGACGCTCCATGCCTAAGACGGGCACATCGGGGGACTGCAGAACACTGCCCCCTCTCTCGGCACGCACTAATCCGCCTTCTGAGATTGGCTCAATTGCTGAAGTACTTCGCCAAGCTGATGGACACTTTGAAGCATAGTCGCAATCGCTGCTGGTCCTGTTGACTTCGCTTGTTGTTTCTTTGCGTCCTGATAACGTCTCTCGAATTCTTTTTTCACATCGGGAGCTTTCGCAAAAAGAGCGTCCTTGAGAGCCGCCAATTCCAAGCGTAGTTCATAATACTCGGGAATAATCCGTTCAGCGTACGCCGTTATGGTGCGTATCGGTACGGCCGGATCAGAAATAGTCATGTAATCCCTCAATCGCTTGATAGCAAAAACTGGCGGGCTATTTTTTCGAGCGCATAAAGCGTAATGTTACGCCGTCAAAACCCCTAAAGCAATGTTTCCTCGAAAAAACCTTGTCTTCATGTGCTAGGGCGGGTAGATACAAGCCACGATCAGCGTTGTTCCTGACCGTGGCTGACCCACGTTCTTTCGAACCCAGTTCCCACTCCCCATCTGTCCCCGCAATTGGCCTCGCACGGATTTTTGACAGATATTCGCTTCGGGGCTATTACCAATCTCAGACGGGCAACAATCTCAGCCGGGTTGCGCGTCCGACAAGTGATCGGTCTGGCAGCCTGGCGGAAAGGAGAATTGCATGCGAATCAAGCTGGAGGCGGGTAGCCACGGACAAAGCCTTCCTGTCCGTGGGCCTTTCGGTGCGGGAGAAGCCCACGGCCAATCAAGAACCGATTGACCGTGGCTACCAGTTCGGGATCGCGCTACTCATGGGCGGAACTCACGCCTGGGCGCAGAACCTCGGCGGATCGCCCCAGACCAATGTGGCTGTTCAGGGTGAAACGGGCGCGCAGCCCGAGGGCGCGTTTCTAAACTTCGTCAATTGGATCGGCAACGTCATCGCCCGGTGGGAGCCGGCGGGGCTAGGACCGTTGTGGTCCGTGGGGCCCGCTGTAGGCGGCAGGCCTCAAACGGTTATTCCAACTCCAACTCGCGGGAAAGCTTGGCGGGGTCATACGGTGAGCAGTGAAATATGCGGCCATTCACGTCAAAAGTGGGCACGCGGCGCTTGCCCTCGTTTGCAGCGGTTACAAATTGCTCAGCGCCGTCCACTTCCTCAATGTTGATTTCTTCGTAAGGGATATTGCGTTCCTTGAGGAACCACTTGGCGCGGCGGCAATCCACGCACCAACTGGTGGTATACATTCGAATCTTTCTGTTCATCGATTGTCTATTTATCCCCATCTGCCAGGTGGCTCGCCACCCGCAACCGGGCTATGGACTTCATGAGGGCGCCGCGAGCGCGCTCAAAATCAACGTTCGCTTCGTGAAGTTGCTTCAGCCGTTGTTCCGCCCGCTCTTTGGCACGCTCGGCGCGGGCCACGTCAACCTCCTCCGCAAACTCGGAGGTTTCCGCCAGCACAATGACGCGCTCCGGCAGCACCTCCGCGAATCCCCAGCTTACCGCCAGGTAGCGCGCGCCCGAGCTGGTGGTATAGGCAATTTCGCCCGGCTGAAGCTCGGAGAGCAAGGGGGCATGGCCGGGCAGAACGCCGAGGTAGCCCTCTTTGCCAGGAAGCGTAACGGCCTCCACGGATTCGCGCACCACCTGCCGTTCGGGAGTGGCGATTTCGAGTTGGATTCGCGTTGGAAGTGAGTCAGCCATGGTTCAATTCCGTGGTCGGCGCTAATTCTGCAAGGTCTTGGCCTTTTCAAGGGCCTCGTCGATGGTTCCGACCATGTAAAAAGCCTGCTCCGGAACGCCGTCGTGCTTGCCATCCACCAATTCCTTAAAACTGCGGATGGTATCCTCCATCTTCACGTATTTGCCTTCAAGCCCCGTGAACTGTTCCGCCACAAAGAACGGCTGCGAAAGAAAATTCTGAATTTTGCGCGCCCGGGCTACCACGAGCTTGTCTTCTTCGCCGAGCTCGTCAATGCCCAAGATGGCGATGATGTCCTGCAGGTCGCGGTACTTCTGCAGAATCGCCTTGACCGCGCGCGCCACGTTGTAATGCTCTTCGCCCACGATGCGCGGATCCAAAATGCGCGAGGTGGAGGCCAGCGGATCTACCGCGGGATAAATGCCGAGTTCGGCGATCTGGCGGGACAGCACTGACATGGCATCGAGGTGCGCAAAGGCGGTGGCGGGCGCGGGGTCCGTCAAGTCGTCGGCCGGAACGTAGATGGCCTGAACCGAAGTGATGGAGCCCTTCTTGGTGGAGGTGATGCGCTCCTGCAGTTCTCCCATTTCGGTGGAAAGGTTTGGCTGATAGCCCACGGCGGATGGCATCCGGCCGAGCAGCGCGGAGACCTCGGAGCCGGCTTGGGTGAAACGGAAAATGTTGTCGATGAACAGCAGCACGTCCTGCCCTTCCACGTCGCGGAAGTATTCGGCCACGGTGAGGCCGGTCAGTCCCACGCGCAGACGCGCGCCGGGGGGTTCCGTCATCTGGCCATAAATCAGAGCGGCCTTGGATTTTTCAGAATCGCCCGGCGTGATGACGCCGGACTCCGTCATTTCCAGCCACAGGTCATTACCCTCGCGGGTGCGCTCGCCCACACCGGCAAACACGGAGACACCGCCATGTTTCATGGCGACGTTGTTGATCAATTCCATGATGATCACGGTCTTGCCCACGCCTGCGCCGCCAAACAAGCCGGTCTTGCCGCCGCGCAAATAGGGCTCGATCAAGTCCACCACTTTCACCCCGGTCTCAAACATCTCCAGGCGGGTGTTCTGTTCATCCAGGGGAGGCGGATGACGGTGAATCGGGAAGCGCACGTCGCACTTGACCGGGCCCAGCTTGTCCACCGGCTCCCCGATAACGTTCATCACGCGGCCCAGCGTCCCCTTGCCGACGGGCACCGTAATCGGGCCGCCGAGGTCGATGGCTTTCATGCCGCGCACCATTCCATCCGTCGGCTCCATCGCCACACACTTCACGCGGCCTTCACCCAGGTGCTGCTCGATTTCGGCGATCACGCTGATGGGCGAGGGAACCTCAAACCCTTCGGAGACAATACGGATCGCGCTGAAGATGGGAGGCAGATGCCCGCTCTTAAAGGACACCACCACCACCGGCCCGGTGATCTCAACCACTTTACCAACATTGTTTTCTTCTGCCATCGAACTCCCTTCAAACGCTCATCCCGCGGTAGGGGCGGCCCTGCTGGCCGCCCGAGGGCGGGCATCAAGCCCGCCCCTATCAAACGAAATCCCGGTTACTCCAGATACGACGGCCTACGAAGCCGCCGCCGCACCGCTGACGATCTCAATAATCTCCGTCGTGATCTTGGCTTGGCGAACCCGGTTCAGGTTCAGCGTGTATTGATCGATCAGGTCTCCGGCGTTGCGGGTGGCCGCATCCATGGCCGTCATTTTGGAAGCAAACTCCGCCGCCTGGGATTCGAGCAGCGCCCGGTAGACCTCCGCTTCCACGTAACGCGGCAACAAACGGCTGAAAATCTCCTCGGGCGGCTGCTCGTAGATGTAATCGACGGGCGTTTCTGTCACCGCGGGGGTGGCCGGCCTGACCGGCAGCCGGCGCTCCACGACAAGGTGCTGAGTGAGGATGGATTTGAACTCATTGTAGACAAAGTCTACCGCGTCCACCGCTTCGCTCATGTAAAGGTCAATGATCTTCTTGGCCAACTCGTGGGCATGATAAAACTCCACCCGCCGGCTGAAGATGTTCACGTACTCTGCAGACATCTTGATGGACTGCCTGCGGAAGAAGTCCCGGCCCTTGCGTCCCGCTGCGATCAGCAGAATCTCCTTAGTCCGGTTCTCCATAAGGTATTTGTGGGCGGCGCGAATGAGGTTGGCGTTAAAAGCGCCGCACAGCCCGCGGTCCGCCGTCACCAGCACCAGCAGAACCCTGCGCACCGGCCGCTCAACCAGCAGCGGGTGAGAGCGATACGACGTGCGGGCGGAGAGACTCTCCAACAGCGAAACCATCTGCCGCGCATAAGGCCGTGCCCCCAGCACCTGTTCCTGGGCACGGCGCAGCCTTGCCGCTGCCACCATTTTCATGGCTCGCGTGATCTGCTGGGTGTTTTTCACCGACCGGATTCGCCGGCGGAGGTCAAGAATGTTGGGCACGCCAAGCCTTTCTATAATTAACCGTTAGCAATCGGCCGTCCTTCTTCAGAAAAAGGGCGCTGGGACCGCGTTCGCTGAAAGCTGACGGCTGAGAGCTGATGGCTAAGTCTAACTCTTTGCCGCTTGATGTTCCGCTTGGAACTTCACCTTGAAATCATCGAGCGCTTTGCGGATTTCGGCCCGGAGCTGATCATCCAGGGCTTTCTTTTCGACGATCTTCTGCCCGATGGAAGGGAACGAGGTATCCATAAACTCGTAGAGCTCCTTTTCAAAGGCGTGGCATGCTTCAATCGGCAGATCGTCCAAATAGCCGTTGGTGCCGGCGAAAATGATCAGGATTTGCTTCTCCACCGGAAGCGGCTCGTACTGGCCTTGTTTCAGGATCTCCGTCAGCCGTTGTCCGCGATTGAGCTGGGCCTGAGTGGCTTTGTCCAAGTCGCTGCCGAACTGCGCGAAGGCGGCCAAGCCGCGATACTGCGCCAGGTCAAGCCGTAGCGTTCCTGCCACCTGCTTCATGGCTTTGATCTGGGCGTTGCCTCCCACGCGCGAAACCGAAAGTCCCACGTTGACGGCGGGGCGGATACCGGAATTGAACAGGTCCGCCTCCAGATAAATCTGGCCGTCGGTGATGGAAATGACATTGGTGGGAATATAAGCGGAAACGTCGCCGGCTTGCGTCTCAATGACGGGCAGAGCCGTCAAGGATCCGCCGCCAGCCTGCTCGTTGAGTTTTGAGGCGCGCTCCAGCAGCCGCGAGTGGAGATAAAACACGTCGCCCGGATAGGCTTCACGCCCGGGCGGGCGGCGCAGAAGCAGTGAGATTTCACGATAGGCCACGGCGTGCTTGGAAAGATCGTCGTAAATACACAGCACGTGGCGGCCGCGGTCGCGGAAGAATTCGCCCATCGCGCAGCCGGCGTAAGGCGCAATATACTGCATGGGCGCGGGAAGCGACGAACTGGCCGCCACCACAATGCTGAATTTCATGGCGTCAGAATCTACCAACGTCTTCACCACTTGGGCGACGGTTGAAGCCTTCTGGCCGATGGCCACGTAGATGCAAATCACATCCTTGCCGCGCTGATTGATGATGGTGTCCAGCGCCAGCGCGGTTTTGCCCGTCTGGCGGTCGCCGATGATGAGTTCGCGCTGCCCCCGCCCAATGGGAATCATCGCATCCACGGCCTTGATCCCTGTCTGGAGTGGCTCGCGGACGGGGAAACGGTCAATCACGCCGGGGGCGATGCGCTCAATCGGGTTGTAGCCCTCGGCCTGAAATGGACCACGGTCATCCAGCGGCTCTCCCAGCGAATCCACCACCCGCCCGATCAGTCCCTCACCCACGGGGACGGACATGATGCGCTTGGTGCGCTTCACCGTGTCGCCCTCTTCTATCAGGGTGTAGTCTCCCAGCAGCACGGCGCTCACCTGGTCTTCCTCCAGGTTCAGAGCCAACCCCGCAACATCGTGAGGCAGCTCGATCAGCTCGCCCGCCATCACGTTGTCCAGGCCGTGAATCCGCGCCACACCATCGCCCACGGAGATCACCGTGCCCACTTCACTCACGGTCACGCTGCTATCAAAGTGTTCGATCTGCTCGCGAATGATGCTGGTGATTTCGTCAGCTCTAATCTGTGCCATCTTTGTGACCTTTCAGGAATCTCTCTATCGAAATTTTCGGTCGGCTGCTCCCACACCTACCCCGAGGATAGGCATTAAAATAAGCATTTCCCACTCCCTGAGCCGGGCAAGCGGCGATAGCAGTTCCTGGCCCTTATTTTGGTAGTGGTACATTTTCGCTGCTGTAGCGGCGGTCTCTGACCGCCGAACTTTATTCTTCAACAGTTTCCGGCGGTCAGAGACCGCCGCTACAGCAAATTGCGCCACTACCCTTATTTTAACGCCGTTGCCCCTTCTGCCGGTTCTCGGGGAGTGGGCGATGGAGCCTGTGAGAACACACCGGACGTTGCTCCCTCTCCCCGCTTGCGGGGAGAGGGCTGGGGTGAGGGGATTCCGCTCATCGCCCTCCACATTTCACGATTCGAGCAGCCGGCGCCGGACCCGCTCCAGTTGGTCCCGCACGGAACCGTCATAGACCGTGCTGCCCGCCTGCGCCACCACTCCGCCAATCAAAGCCGGATCGATGCTGAATTCGCACTCGACCTTCTTTTGCGTGAGCCGCTCAAACCGCTCCCGCAAGGCTTGCCGCTCCGCTTCCGTGAGCCCGGTGGCGGAAAGCACCTTGACGCGAATCAAGCCCTCGCGGTCATCCGCAACCTTGCGAAACGCCCCCACGGTCTTCTGCAGGAGATTCATCCGGTAATTCTCCAGCAGAACACGAAGGAAATTCGCAACGGTCTTCGAAATCCCCATCCGGGTCAGAATCGCGTCCAGCACCCGCAGCTTGTCCGGCGGGGGCACCGCGGGGCTTTCCATCACATCCCGCAGGCTGGCGCTCTCATTGCAGGTTGCGGCGAAATCCTGCAACTCGGAAAGCGCCGTGCGAAAATCGCCCTGTGGCCCCAGCACTTCACTGAGGGCGCGAGCATAGCGGTTGGCAACATCCATCGACATAAAACAAGTCCGGCTCGTTTCGGATAGAGGCGTCATTTGCTTGCTGTGGCGGCGGGGAGC
>Ga0307373_10001650_pt1 | contig 41659 bp, 38 predicted proteins | sample OX2MG_FD_202534 | JGI IMG/M metagenome (GOLD analysis project Ga0307373, IMG submission 202534) | Soil microbial communities from Risofladan, Vaasa, Finland - OX-2 | ecosystem: Environmental > Terrestrial > Soil > Coastal area > Acid sulfate soil | place: Finland: Risofladan, Vaasa | collected...
TCTCAACCAAAACCCCGCGTATTCTACACGCCAGGTTGAGAAAGGTTGCCATCTTCGCGGAGATTTTTTCCAAAAGTTGCCGGGAAAATACGGGCCAAGCGGATTTTCCGACAGGCACTAGCTAGCTCGACGAGCCGATCCACGTCGACCCGCCCCTCGCGGACATCCTGTTTGAGTTGCGCAGCGGCATCCATGCCGAAGATTTACCCGAAATCGAAAATTCCCGCTGCGCCAGTTTCACAGATTGGACGGCTACGTTTGGGCCGCGTGGGTGTAGCACGCCATCTTCTTCACCCGCCAGACAAGCTGGCGGGGGTCGGAGCGGAAACCTCTTATTCTTGGCCGCGCGAAGTATATACTGCGAGCGGGCCGCTTCGACACTTCGACACTAACCCGCAGCGCAAGCAAGGCGCGTAACGATTGGTTGCTATACTGCGAGCGGGCCGCTTCGACACTTCGACACTAACCCGCGGCGCAAGCAAGGCTGCGAGCGGGCCGCTTCGACACCAACCCGCAGCGCAAGCCGGAACGCCACGGCGGGCGTTCCCTACAGAACGCAATGCGACGACCTTGGCCTCAACCGCGCACCGTTCAGATGAACTCGCGATGCGGACGTTGATCCCGCATGAAAAGACGATGTTGGCGCAACGGCACACACATCGTCAAACGCAGCCCGGCGGCATAATGGATGCGGGGCCTCGCGGATTCACGTCTTCGCGGCCCCGCCCATCCCTTTTCGCCAGCAGCGATCCATGTGAAACCCAACCTTCATCTTTCTTGGAACCCGTACTCCGTTTGGACGTCACACGCGGTTCTGTGGCAAAACCACCCACGCATCTCCGTGCATGAGCCCCTTCTTTCAAGCCCTTGGTACGCAGTTTCCGGACGCTGAATTACCCTCCTTCTATGAGCACGCCGCTGGCTACCCCAAAGCGGTTTCGCTGGCGATCCAGGGCCGGCCGAACGTGGCGAGGGTTCGTTGTTCCCGCCGCGTCCGGGCAATTTCATCGGCCGGCGCCGTCCAGGCGACGATCGAAGGATGATGGGCGAGCCGTGCGCAGACTTCGTCGGCCCAGGCCAACGGCACGAACTGGACGACCTGGCAACCCGTGGCATCGAAGCGGCCATACCAAAGGTCGCTAAGAATCTCTCGCAGCCCGACCGCCGCGCCGCTTGGCAGGCCAAGCGTAGCAAGCCACTCGCTCAAGCGCCGTTCGTCAATTTCTCGCGCGGGCGGATCGATCGCGGGCACCGGCAACTCCACCGCTTTACCGGCGACTACCAGACGACTCATGGCGTGCTCCCACACGATGCGCGAGCAGGCCGCGCGGCGGATGGTCCGCCAGGCGGCGCTACCGCCGGCCACGAGCTTGATCTCCAACGGCAGCGTCGCGTGACCGCCCGATACCGGCGCCCAGCGAGGCAACTCGGGAATCCACTCAGCCAGTTCAAACGATTCACCGACGGGAACCTCGCCATAGATCAATTCCCGCTCACAGCCGCCGACCACGACGGCCAGCGACGGCCCCTCGGCTTCGCCGCCGATCCGGCCTGCGACGCGCAACCGCCCGGCGCCTTGCTCCTCTTGCGCCCAGACCGCCAAATGACTGATGAACACCGTGGAACGTACTTCGAGCCGCACTTCGCCGATCGGGCCGCCGGGCTTGAGCTCACGACCCGGCCGCAAGACTCCCTGACCACCCATTTCCGCGGCCGAAAGCTCGACCTCCAAGTTCAATTCGTTGCGTGGTCCGACCCACTCCGTGACGTCGAACTCACGGTGCAATGCGTACGCGGGGATCTCGCCGAGGTCTCGGCCGTTCAACGTCACGCGGGCTCGCGCGTCGGCCCCTTCGACGACCAGCCAGACGCGCTCGTGCGGATCGAGCCCACTGGGCCGGTTGAAACGGCGGCGGTAGCGCACCCGGCCGCGGAAGCCAGGGCCTGGCGTATCGCCCCAATCGCATGGAAGCGTCGTCCTTCCCGCCGCCGCGAGGTCAGCCATGTCGTCGCGCCGCTGCCCGCGCTCGTCGGTCGACGTCGGCGCCAGCGCCAGGATTTTATAGTCCCAAGGGCCGCGGAGGCGAATGGCGTGCGGATAGGAGGGCATGGGCGAGTACGTTCCTTGTTCCCGCGCGGAGCGTGGGAACAAGGAACACCCTTCCGGCAAAGGTGGCCTGCGGTCGCTGCGCGATCTGGTTCGACCCGTTCCACACTACAATCTTTTCCCCTCGAACGCGAGCGGCGGCAATTGGCTTAATTGGCTTGTTCCCACGCCCCGCGTGGAACAAGGTAAGCTGCGTCCGTCCGGAAGGCCGGCGATCTCGCTCCATTTTCTCGTGGCGGGATCCCGACGATGATGCACTTACGGCCAAGTATCACAAACGAACGCAAAGGGACGTGCTATTTCGCCGGTCAACCGTCGGTGACAGGTCAACCGGCGAATTCGCTCCCCGCGCGAGCCCGGCCGTTCTGACTTGGAAAATCCATCGGGATGTAGGGTAACGGCGGCCCGCGTGCCTTGGGAGCGCGAGCCGACCACCGCTGCGCGGCGGTGCCCGGGTTCCACTCCCACTATCCCGACTTGAGCGCGGTCCGGTGTTGTAACGGAAGCATGGCGATCTGATACGTCGCCGGACGAGCGATGAGCCTTGGGGGTTCGAGAGGAACCGATTCACCAGGTCGCGGACAGTCAGCCCCTCCGGTGTCACGCGCGGGGGCCGGCCAGCGAGCAAGTCGTCCTTCTGATCGAGCCACTTCGCCAGCGCGGCATCGGGATCGGCCCAGGGGCCGAAGTAAGCTTGCCGCGAATCTTCTTCGCCCATCGCTTTGTGGCGTGGGGGGGACAAGGGCCTTCTCCGGTTGATCCCAGGGACCGAAGTAGTGGAACCTCCCGCTGATCTTCTTCGCCCAGCGTTTGGTTGCATGGGGAAAGAGCGGAAAGTTGGGGTGGGGCTTGGCGGGCTTGATGGGCTTGATGACGCGTACTTTGCCGCGCACTGCCGGTGCGGTAGACTTGGGCATGACACTTACCTCTGTGACAGGTTGGTGTCACTGGCGGTCGCTGGTTCACGCCGGCGGCCGTCAACTTTTGACACTTTAGCCGACCCGTAAGCCTGGTGTCAAGTGTCCTAATGGGTGTCATGCACTGGTGTAAGACACGATTTCAAATGTGGAGAGAACCGTGAAAAACGCCGTAAAAATGGCGTAAAATGGCCTTTCGCGCCCGTAGCTCAATTGGATAGAGCAGCGGACTTCTAATTCGCAGGTTGCAGGTTCGAGTCCTGCCGGGCGTGCTTGGGGCGTAAGGTTGTTTACCGCCGGCGATTGGCGTATACTAAAAATCCACTTGAAGGAGTCCAGAATGCCCCGAACCGGGACGATATCGGTCGTATTGTGGTTTGCAATGTGGTTGCCGATGACCGTGGCGCGCTGCGACGAACCGGTCGAGCGAACGGTGCCGGAGGACGGCGAGACCTCGCCTAAAGAACCATTCCTGCGGCTGACTCGAGACTCGAAAGGCCGCCCGACGGCCCTGCAGACGGCCATCGTGCGCTTTGAAGCCGACGACGCCGAGCGTGAGGGTCTGGTCGTCGACCTGATCGGAGCGGTCCACATCGGCGAAAAGGCGTATTTCGAAACATTGAACCACGAGTTCGAGCAATACGACGCCCTGCTCTACGAACTGGTCGCTCCCGAGGACGCGCGACCCAAACAGGGGGATCGGAGCGAGCACCCCATTGCCAAGCTGCAGACCGGCATGAAGGGCTTGTTGGCTCTCGACTTTCAATTGGACCACATTGACTACGGCAAACCCAACTTCGTCCACGCCGACATGTCGCCGGATGACTTCGCCAAGTCCATGGCCTCCCGCGGTGAAAGTATCTGGACGATCCTGGAGCGTCTGATGGAACGAGCGATGACCCAGCAGGCCAAGAACGACGACGGCTCGGCCGAGGCCAAGCTGTTCGCCGGCCTGTTCTCCAACAACCGCTCGTTGAAGCTGAAGCGGCTCTTGGCGGAACAGTTCGAGGACATCGACGGCGCCATGGAAGCCTTCAACGGACCCGAAGGTTCAACCCTGATCACCGAACGCAACAAGAAGGCGTTGTCGGTCCTCCGGCGCGAGATGGACAAGGGAAAGAAACGCCTGGGCATCTTCTACGGCGCGGGACACATGGACGACATGGCCCAGCGGCTGGTCGCCGACTTCAACCTCGATCGCAAGCAGACTCGCTGGCTTACGGCATGGGACTTGCGCTCGAAATCGGCCAAGAAGAAGGCCCAAGCGGCGGCGGCCGGAGAATGAAGAGGCGTCTACCGTCACACGAACCCGCGGCGCAAGCTCCACGGGTCCGCGGAGCGGCCCACGAACGGGTCGTACCGCACGATCAGGCGATCACCGCGGAGTTTCGGGTCGACGGCGTAATAGACCCCGTCAAGGCGGACCGGAGTCGGGAGTGACGAGCACCACATGGCGCGACGACGTCAGCGTGACCGTATGGAACCAGGTCGCATCTTTTTCCGAAGTATGGAACAAATCGTTTAATCCTCCATGCCCGGCGTCTCGAAGAACCAAATCCAGGAATCAATGGCGCCAACCTTGCCCGCCGCGGGGAAGAACCAGACTTCATGATCGTCGAGATGGGCTCGTAGTGACTCGGCGCTCATGCCCACGAAACCATAGTGCCAGCTCCGCGGCGACTCGTCGTTGGAGCGCAACTCGACCAGCAGCAAACAGGCTGGGTTGGTCCCGCTTCCGAAGCCGAAAATCGCTCCGTCTTCCTGACCGTGCTCGGGGTCGGCATAGCGATGGATCGCGCGCGGCATGAGCCGCAACTGTTCGCTGCGTTCGGTCCCTTCGCTGGAGCGCACCGTGAAGCGGCGCGCGAGATCCTTCATCTGCCGGATACGGGCCGCCTTGGTCGCGGCCGGCTTCGGCGCGTCGTCGCAGGGGCGCAGCTCGGCGCCCGGCTTGGTCGCCGTCCAGCGACGTCCACCGCGCCATTCGGCGGCCACCAGCCCGGACGAGAGCGACGCCAGGCAATATGTCCAGTGTAAAGGGGCCGGCGGATAATACTCGACTTTTTCGAGCGCCGCCGGCCGCCCCGGTCCGCCCCAGACCCAAAGGGTGCCGTCAATGATGTCGCGGGGCTGGTCGTCGTAGCGGAATACCGGCTCGGAAAGCATTTCGACTTCCTGGTGGCCATCGTCGCCGACGATGAAGACCCGCGTTCCCTCCGCTCGCCGGCGCAGTTCGAGCAATCGCTCGGCGCTCGCCTTCTCCTTTTCCTTCACGGCGGCGTCGGACGTGGCTTCGTCAGCCTGCTGCGCGCGGGCCGGCGGCGACGGCCAACTGATGGCCGTCGTCAAGAACACGCACGCGACGGTTCCGTTCACGGTCATGGTTTGCTCCTGTCGGAATCCATGATACCACACGATGGCTCAGCTTCAAAATGAAGTATAGCGTTGACAGTTCGGGCCGGTCGCCGGACAATGGAATGAGCGTCAGGAATCGCGGAGCCTTATCATGCAACCCACGCGGGAGTTGATCGACGACATTTACCGCGACAAGGTCATTCAAGCGCGCCGGATGTCGGTGGAGCAGAAAATCCTGGCCGGTTCGCAGTTATTCGAGATGAGTTGCCGGATCATGACGGAAGGAATCCGCAATGATTTCCCCGACGCGGACGAGGCGCGAGTTCGGGAGATTTTTGAAGAGCGGCTCGCCCTCCTGCGCCGTTTGCGTGACGACTCATGACGGGTGAAACAACAAGCGACCTTCGAGACGGTTACGATGACGACTCGCCGGGTCGTACGCGTCGCGGAGTCCCCTTTCACCATCGAGTTTTTTCATTTGAGCGAGGATCCGCACGATCAGGAGCGATTCCGGCGGCGACACCGAAGAACGGTGTTGGGTCGTGAAGTGCAACTTCCGACGGCCGAGGACGTTGTCATCACCAAGCTGCGCTGGGCCGTCCAGGGTCGACGCTCAAAGGACCGCGACGACGTGCGTGACGTGATGGCAGTGCAGGGCGACCGTCTTGACTGGAGCTACATCGCCGTATGGTGCGATCGCCACGGAACGAGGGAACTTCTCGACGAAATTCGGCGGTCGATTCCACCGCTGTGAGCGACAACCGGACGATTCGCCGGCGGTCTCCCGCGGAGGCTCCCTAGTCAGGCCGGCAGTAGCTTGCCCGTCACTTCGCCGAAACCGACGCGGTAGCCGTCGCCCTGGCACCAAGCGCTCATGGTCACGCGGTCGCCGTCGGCCAGGAAGCGTCGGATCTCTCCGCCGCTCAACTCCAGTGGCTGCTTGCCTCCCCAGGTGATTTCCAAAAGCGATCCGCGCGAGTCCGAGGTCGGCCCGCTGATCGTGCCGCCGGCCAAAAGGTCGCCGGTACGCAGGTTGCAGCCGTTGACGGTATGGTGGGCCACCTGCTGAGCGAGGTTCCAGTAGAGATGCCGATAATTCGAGGCGCAAATCCGTTGCGGCTGGGGCATCGCGGGCGATTGCAGCCGGACTTCAAGCCGGATGTCGAACGACGGATTGCCCGGCGATTTCAAATAGTCCAAAGGCGGCGGATCCTGCTCCGGCCCGGCGACCCGGAATGGCTCCAGGGCATCGAGCGGGACGACCCAGGGTGAAATGGACGTTCCGAAGTTCTTGGCCAGAAACGGACCCAGCGGGACGTACTCCCATTTCTGAATGTCGCGAGCGCTCCAGTCGTTGACCAGCACCAGACCAAAGACATGCTCCACCGCGCGCTCGACGGCGATCGGCTCGCCCAGAGGGTTGCCCTGACCGATGAAGCAACCCATTTCCAGTTCGAAATCGACGGCGTCGCTCGGCCCGAACGAAGGCGCCGCGGCCGTATCGGCCTTGGTTTGGCCGCGCGGCCGGTGCAGATCGGTGCCGCTGACGACGACCGAGCCGGCCCGGCCATGGTACGCGATCGGCAGGTGAAGCCAATTGGCCGGCAAGGCGTTCTCCGCTCCGCGGAACATCGTGCCCACGTTCGTGGCGTGCTCTTTCGACGAATAGAAGTCGGTGTAGTCGCCGATTTCGACCGGCAGCAGCATCTCAATCTCGGCCTGGCGTACAAGTGCCTCTCGCCGCAACGTCGCGTCGTCGCGCAAGGCCGGCTGGTCGTCGCGCAACAAGAGACTGATCCGCTCGCGTGCGCGGCGCCAGGCGTCGCGGGGGAGCGCCATGAAGGCGTTGAGCGAGCCGCGATCGAAGATTTTTTCGCCGCCGTGGACCGCTGTTTCCAACAATCCCGCGCGTTCCAACACGCTCAGATCCAACACCAGTTCACCGATGGCCACGCCGGCCCGCGGTGCGCCGCCGGCCCGCGGGCGAAACACGCCATAAGGGAGGTTCTGGATCGGAAAGTGCGACTCGGGCGCGACGGGGACGAAGCTCCGCCAATGGGGCGCGGTGCTGGAATTCATCGAGGTCGTCCTCATCTCACCTTGGTCAAGGAATGCCACATGCTACTCGTTCGGGGCACCCGCGCAGCGGGTCGGCTCCGCGTGGCCTTGTCAGCTTACACCCCTTTGGTATAGAATATGGTGGAAGTCGTCGGATGACTACTCTTCGATGTAGAGTAGCCGGCCGCGTGCCAGGAAGCTCGTTGTAGAGTAAGCCGACGTGGTCGAATGCCCTGGGGCGTTGGGCCACGTCGGCTTTTTGACAACCCGCCTGAAGGCTGGGATTGTCGCGGCAACGGCATCTGTACGGAACCGCTCCGCGATGCGGAGTTGACGTCGGTGCGAGCGACACGGCACGGCGTTTGCTTCGGTATCGTATGGGGCGCCGATCTCGCGTTGCGGTCGGCGACTGACGGCGAGCTAAGGAGGCGCGATGAACGGACTGCAAGCTCAAACGCTTTCGACGGCGCCTGGCGAGCCGATCAAGTTTCGCGCGGGCGATGGGTTTCAACAGGCCCTGCGCCGGCGGGTCGAGGCCTACTTTGAAACGACGGGGCGTCGTGAACGCGATTGCCCGCGTATGTACCTCAAGACGGCGCTCATCCTGGTCTGGTTCGCGGCGTCGTACATCGCCTTGGTATTCTTCCTGCAATCCTGGTGGTTGGCCCCGCTGGTGACGGTTTCGTTGGGGCTCTCAATGGCGGCCATCGGGTTCAACATCCAGCACGACGGCGGGCACCATGCCTATTCTTCTCGCCCGTGGGTCAACAAGCTGATGGCGATGTCGCTGGATCTGCTGGGCGGCAGTTCCTACGTGTGGAACAAGAAGCACAATGTGGTCCATCACAGCTTCTCCAACATCACCGGCCACGACGACGACATCAACATCGGCGTTCTTGGCCGGCTGTCGCCGCACCAGGAGAGGCGGAAATTCCATCGGCTGCAGCACTTCTACCTGTGGGCGTTGTACGGACTGCTGCCGATCAAGTGGCAGCTTTACGACGACTTCCGCGATGTGCTCATCGGGCGGATCGGCCGGTATCCGTTGGCGCGGCCCAAGGGCTGGGATCTGGTGACGTTCATCGCGGGCAAAATGACGTTCCTCACGCTGGCGCTCGTGGTGCCACTCTGCCTGCACCCGCTGTGGGTCGTGTTGCCTTTTTACGTGGCGGCGACGTTCGTGCAGGGGGTGGTGCTGAGCGTCGTGTTTCAAATGGCGCACTGCGTCGAGGACGCGGCCTTTCCGCTGCCTGGCCAAGACAGCGGCCGCATCGAAACCGCCTGGGCCGAACACCAGGTCGAAACGACCGTCGATTTCGGCCGCGGCAACTGGCTGCTCTCGACGTTCGTCGGCGGGCTGAACTTCCAGATCGAACACCACCTGTTCCCCCGCGTCTGCCATCTCCATTATCCGGCGCTGGCGCGCCTGGTGGAGGAAACGTGCCGGGAGTTCGGGGTACGGTATACGGCGCACGAGACGTTCTTGGCCTGCGTGGCGTCGCATTTCCGCTGGCTGCGCCGGATGGGAATGGCGCCCTCATCATAGCGAGGCAGTCCGCCGGAACCGAACGAGCTAGCCAGCTAGGCATGTTCGGATCCCCGCTTTGCTTGGCTCCCGCGAGGCAGCCGCCGCAGAAAAGCTACAGGGTCGAGAATGGTCAAGCCAGGGAATCGACCCCGGAAGTCAAGGTCGTCCATCAAGTCCAAGAGATCCGCATCGCGGCTCACCAAGTGCTTGGCGCCCGCGGCGACGGCGAGGTTCAAGTAGGGCTCATCCTCCGGGTCGCGAGGGTATGAAAAGTCGCAAGGGATCTCCGCGATCAAGACCGCTTTGGCCTCGACATTCTCAAGGAACGCCTCGACGCGCTCAGCAGTGAGACGCGGGAATCTGGCTCGTAGCGGCGCTCGGCTCAGGACGTCGCGAACTTCGGCCAGCACTTCGGCGCTCACGCACAATGTCGCAAGGCCCTGATCCACACAACGGAAGCAGGCGAACGCGGGCCCATCTTCGTTCGCCACGGCTTGAAGGTAGATCATGCAATCGAAAACGGCCCGGTCGGTCATGTCGCTTTGCCCTGCCGCCGCCCGCGCTGCTTACGGACTTCGGCGAGCGTTTCGTTCATGAGCGCATCCAAGACGGCCTCGTTCATGCCGCTCCGGCGAAAGTCTTCGTGGACGGGGGCTAGAATTTCCGCGAACGTGGGCAGTGGTGCGCGGAACTTCTCCTCGACGGCCTCCCGGACCAAGGTGGCGACGTCTTTCCCGGTCGCCGCGGCCTGGGCCAGAAGTTTTCGCTCGGTCTCCGCCGGAAGGTCGATCGTCAGCGTCATGGTTATCGCTCCCACATGGGTTTCGCCATACCACCTCATTCTACCACAAGCACCCGCTCGTGTCGCCTCGCGGTGCCTGCAAGCCCATTCGCTCCCCCGGAAGTGATGGTCGATCAAACGATACCGCATGCGCCGTTGCAGCGGGTTGGTTGACGGGTTAGACTTTCCTCACGCTTGAGGGTGCCCGAATGGCGAACGACAATCTGACCATTTCAAACGACTCAAGCGACGCACTTCTTCCGCTGGCGTTCGATGTTTCGTCGCCGACGGCCGGAGCGTCGGAATACCTTCACGATCCATTCATTCGCCGGCTCGCCGATTTTTTCCAGAGCAAGGGGCTGGAGGCGCTCCAGCGCGAAGACCGGCAAGAGGTCTGGTATCAGGATTGGATCGACTACCAGGCGGAACACGGGATCTACGCGGGCCTGTTGTCGCCCCAACGGTATTCGAGCCGGGGGCACCGGTTCGATTTATGGAGGCTGCCTCGCTTTCTGGAAGTCTTCGCCTACCATAGCCCGGCACACGCCTACAGTTTGCACGTCTCGTTCCTGGGGCTGTTTCCGATTTTGATGAGTTCCAATGAGGCGCTGAAGAAAGAAGCTGTCGCGAAGTTGGAAGGCGGCGGGCTATTCGCGCTCGCCGTCTCCGAAAAGGAGCACGGGTCGGACCTGCTGGCCAATGAGTTCATGGTGAAACCGGCGGGACCGGGCGGCCTGCTCGCCGAGGGAACGAAGTATTACATCGGCAATACCAACGCCGCGTGCATCATCTCGGTGCTGGCACGGCAGGATGACGTTGAATCGGGCCGCGCGAACAAGAGGCTGCCGTTCGTGTTGTTCGCGCTTCGGCCCGGCGAAGCGCCGGCGTTTGGCAATGTGCGAAAAATCCGCACCCTGGGTGTCCGGGCGGCCTTCGTCGGCCAATTCGATGTCCAGGGCCATCCCTTCACCGCCGCCGACGTCATTTCGCGGGGCCGCGAGGCGTGGGACGCGGTCTTCGGCACGGTCGACTTCGGCAAGTTCTTCCTGGGGTTCGGCTCCGTCGGGATCTGCGAGCATGCCTTCGTGGAGGCCGCCGCCTATTTGCGCTGCAGGGTGCTTTACGGCAAACCGGTCGCCGAAATGCCTCACATCCGCGCCACGACGGCCATCGCTTTCGCGCGGCTGGCGGCGATGAAGCTTTACGCCTACCGGGCGCTCGACTACCTGCACGCGGCGAGCAAGGACGACCGCCGATACCTGCTGTTCAATTCCGTGCAGAAGGCGAAGGTCAGTACCGAAGGTGTCAAGGTGATGGGGCTGCTTGCCGAATGCATGGGCGCCCGGGGGGTCGAAGCCGAGACGTACTTCGAATCCGCCCTGAGGGATGCGCAGCTCATCCCCGGCCTTGAAGGCAGCACTCATATCAACTTCGCCTTGACGGCCCGGTTCATCGACGCCTACTTCGCGCGTGCCGGCAACGAGGCCGGGCCGGGGCCGGTGGACGCGCACCGGGCCGGCGCCGGCGAGAACGCCTATTGGATGCGATCCGGCGACCGCAACCCCAAAACCGTCCGGTTCGCGCATGACCTGAGGGCCTACCAGCGCCTGCGATCATTACCGAACGTCACCTTGTTCGTCGAGCAGGTGGAGGCGTTCCGATCGTTCGTGGCAGACGGCGTCTCGGCCTCGCCCCTCGCCGCCGACGGCGAGTTGACCATTGAAATGGGCAAGTGCTTTTCGATCATGGTTTACGCCCAACTGGTCGCGGAGAACTGCCAGTCCGCGGCGGTGGCGCCCGCGCTGGTTTCGGTCATTTTCCACGCCCTGATCGAGGATCTTGGCGCGCAGTCGCTCAAACTTTCGGCGATGTTCCCGCCTGGGAGCAGCCAACGGGCGTCGTTGCAAGGCGCGGTCAGGGTTCCCGAGACGTCCCCCGCCGACTGGCAGTTCGTATCCGACTTGATCGCGGCGCGATAGGTTGGCATGTCGGACAAAAAAAGGTGGATCGCTGCGCCTGGACGAACCGCACGACGGTCGCTTCGCGGCAGCCGCCGCAGAGCTCGCCGGCACGGTCGTAAACGCGGTGCTGGTTCTGGTAGCCGCCCGCCTCGTTCTGGGCGTTGCGGTACGTGCCGTCGGAAAGCGTCGAGCCTTCGTACCGAATCGCCTCGGTGAGCACGTCAATGACCGCGCGGGCAAGCGCCTGCCAGTCGCCTGGCTTGAGCCCCTTGCACGGGCGCGCGGGGTGAATGCCGGCCAGGTGAAGGATCTCGGCGGCGTACAGGTTGCCGATGCCGGCCACGCCACGCTGATCCAAAAGCGCCACCTTGATCTCGCGGCGGCTGGCTCCCAACCGCTCGCGCAAAAGCTCTGGAGTCACGGTCAAGGCGTCGGGGCCGACCAGGCCGAGACCGTATCGCCGCTCGAACTCGTCGGCCGCCACAAGGCGCACGACGCCCAGGCCGCGGCGGTCCCAGAACAAGAGCTCGGGTGCGATACCATCCGCGAGTTGGAGCACGAGCCGCATGTGGTCTCGGTTGGGTGGCTCCGCCAGCAGTACGAGGCCCGTCATCCGCGGTTCGATCACGATCGCGTCGCCTCGCGCTCCATCGAGCCTCAACACGACCCGCTTACCGACCCGGTCGATCCGCTCGATGGTCCGACCCACCGCGCGGCGGCGAAAGCCAGCCAGCGCGGGCGTCATGGTGATCGGCTTGAGATGGCACTGGGGGCGGACGACGCCGACGATGCGGCTACCGACGACCGCGTTGATGCCGCGGCACATGGTTTCGACTTCGGGAAGTTCCGGCATACCGTAGGTATACACCATTCCTTGTTCCCACGCTCCGCCCCGAGCAGGCCGACGCTCCCCGCGCCGCTATCCTTTGGGAAATTGTCGGCAAAACTCGTACAGCGCCATCGCCGTCGCCGTGGCCACGTTGTAGGCGTGCGGCAGCCCGTACACCGGAATCTCAACCACATCGTCGAGCAGCGCCAGGATTTCGTCGGCCAGTCCGAGACGCTCGTTGCCGACCACCAGCACCGTGCGGCGCTGGAAAGCGAAGGTGTGCAGGTTCTCGGAGCCGGTCGTTTGCTCCAGCCCGACCAGACGATAACCTTGCCGGCGGAGCTCGGCCAACGGTGGAGCGAGCGTGCGATGCACCCGGATCTCGACGGCCGAGACGTTCTCGTCGTCCACGCTGTCGCGCGCGATCTTCTCGACGATCTTCGCCGTACCGCAACAGATGACCTGGCGCACGCCGCAGCAGCCGGCCGTGCGCACGATCCGCGATAGATTGACGTTGCTCCGCAGCGGGGCGCAAGCCACGATCAACTCCCGCGGCGAGTCCAACGCGGCGGGCGGCTTGTGGCGCTGGTGTTCGAAGCGGGGCATGCCTTTCTAAAACTCGTCGGCGGGCTGGTAACTCAGCACGTAATCCTCGAACCGGATCCGGCGCTCGTCCTGGGGGACGGCGGCGAAGAGCATGTCGAGCAACTCCTGGAACCTCCGCGGCAGCACGCGGTAATAATTGTGCTTGCCCTCGCGCCGGCACTCGATCAACTCCGACACGCGAAGCAGGGCCAGGTGATGGCTGACGGCGGGTTGGCTCTGCTTGAGGATCTCGCACAGAGCGCGCACATGCAACTCGTCGGTGCGGGTCAGGTAGAGCAGGATGCGCAAGCGGGTTTCATCCGAAAGCAGCTTGAACACCTTGACCAGATCCTTGACTACCGTGTCGGGGATCTCAGGCAACGTGGCGTCCAAGGTCATCGATCCGCCGAATTCCTCTGATTTGCCGATCATATTCATCTTCCTGTTCTCCAATGGAACGCGTGCCGCGCGAGACCGTGAATCGAGCCGGCCGTAGCGTTGGAAAGGATCTGCGAAACAGACCTTCCGATCCGCGCGGCGAGCCGCGTGGCCAAGGCAGTGGACAAGTCCACAGTTGTTGGTTACGTAGCGTTCAAACGAATCCTTGAGGTGAAAACTCCGCGTTGGCGGGCACCCTTCGAGAACCACAGAACATGGTTCGTATTCGATCTGGAAGGGCGTATCCACCGGTCGAAGCGTTGCCTATTGTAACCTGCCCGATGGAAAATGAAAAGCACGTCTTCGTCAAGAAATCGAAGAATTTTCGTCGGGTAGCCGGCTTCGCAAACGGTTGCCGTTTGGGTCGAAATTGGGGCCTTTGCAGTTTATACTGCACGCGGCCAAGAATGAGACATTTTGTCACGAGAAGGTGGTGGCTGGTGGCAGAGCGTAAGCGATGCCCCGGCTACATAGCGACCGGGGCATCGCTTAGGCTCTGCCCCAGCCACCGTGAACGTCTCATTCTCGGCCGCGTGCAGTATAGCAACTCCATGTTAGCAACAAATCAAACGCCGGCAGCGGCCAAAGGCAAAAACAGCGGCCGGGCAATGGTGCTACGAAGACGCGCATCGGTCTTCTCCGTGGCTATCGTTCACGATCGGCGGCGCGCGGTTTCGAGCAACCGGCCGACGAAGTCGTCGTAGCCAAGACCTGAAACCCGAATGGCGCGGGCAAGCCCGGCACTCGGGCTGATGTCGGGGTTCGCGTTGATCTCGAGGATGAAGACCCGCCCGTGGGGATCGACACGCAAATCGACGCGCGCGTAGTCGCGGCAGCCGGCCAGGCGAAAGGCGGCCAGCGAAACACGCCTGATCTCGGCCGCCAGTTCCGGCGCGGCGGCGGCTGGGCAGCGAACCGGCGTGCCCGCGTCGAATTCGACGCTGCCGGGGGTCCATTTCGCGTCGTACGTCACCACGTTCCACGGTACGCGCCCATCGCTGGGAAACTCGATCTCCGCCAAGGGGAGCACTTCGGCTTCGGGCAAGGCAATGATCCCCGCGTTGAACTCTCGACCCGCGATGAACTGCTCGACCAACATCGCGCCGTAGCGGCGGCCGACCTCGTCGATCCGCGAGGCAAGTGAAACCAGGTCGGTAACAACGCTGGCTTGCCCGATACCCAGGCTGGCGTCCTCATGGGCCGGCTTGACGATCAACGGCCCGACAGCCAAAGCCGATTTGAACCGCGCCACGTCCAGCGGCGCGCCGGGCGCCACGAGTTGAAAGTCGGGCGTCGTCAGGCCGGCCCCCGCCAACAGCCATTTCGCGCGGGCTTTATCGCGAACCAGCGCCAGGCCGTCGGAACCGGTGCCCGTAAAGGGAAGGCCACGCAACTCCAACAAACCGGCCACCTGCGATTCGCCCTCCCCGCTGCCGTGGAATCCCTCGAAGAGGTTCACGAGAACGTCGGCCCTCGTCCGCCCCAGTTCCAGCGCCAGCGAGACCGGATCGGCGCCGACCGCCATCCGCTGGGAGGAGTGGCCGAGCGAGGCCAGCGAGGCTTCGACCGCTTCGACCGACTCCAACACGCCCGCCTCCTGCGCGTAATCGGCGTGTTCGGGCGGAAGGCTCGGAGCGTTGTAGAGGATCGTGGCGAGCATGAGGGTGGTGAGAGGTTGGAGGTTAGGGGTTAGGGTAACAAACAGGGGGCTAACGCCCCCCGCTCGCCTGGAACACATCTTCGGCCGCTTCCGCGACGACCGAACGCCGCTGGGCATGGGGACGCGGAGCGTGGGAACGAGTCGGCTCCTAACTCCTGACTCCTGACTCCTTCCTTTCTCTCCCGATTCGCTCGACGGCGGCCTGAATGATCTGTCCGATCAACTGAGTGTGCTCGATGCCGTTGAAACGCGCGATGAACACCAGGTCGCCCGACTTGGGTGAAAGGCCGGGGAGCGGATTGACCTCCAGGAAATAGGGGACGCCGGCGCGCAGGCGATAGTCGAACCGCGCCACGTCGCGACAGCCGAGCGCCCGCCAACATGCCAACGCCGCCTGTTCGACCGTGGCCGTGTCGGCGGGCGAGATGCTCGCCGGGCATTCATAGTGCAAACAGCGCTCCCATTCGCGTTTGACTTCCAAATTGTAGACGAAGGGTCCAGACGGCGGATCTTTGGGCAAGATCCGCATCACCCCCAGCACCTTGGGCGGCCGGTTGCCGAGCACGCCCACGGTCAATTCGTCGCCATCGATGAATTCTTCGACCAGCAGCGGCTGCCGGCAACCGCGGTAAAGCAAGGCCACGGTTTCGTCGAGCTCGCCGCGATCGTGGACCAGGCTCTTGGCCAACACGCCCTTGCTGGAACCTTCGTAGGCAGGCTTCACGAATAGCGGCCAGGTCAGGGAGGCCAAACGCTCCTCGACGGCCGCGACGTCCCCTTCCTCGACCAGCACCCAAGGCGCCGTCGGCACTCCGGCGGCTTGCACGAGCCGCTTGCCGCAATCCTTGTCGAGCGTCACAGCCAACGTCAGCGGATCGGAGCCGGTGTGCGGAATGCCCAGCATTTCCAGCACGGCCGGCACGCGAGACTCGCGCGTGCGACTGGCGCCGCGCCCCTCGGCGATGTTCAACACCAACTCCGGTCGAGGACCGTCGAGCAGTTTGCGCAGCATGGGCTCGCCGTCGCCTAACAGCAAGACTTCATGGCCCAGGCTCTGAACCGCGGCGGCCAAGGCCGCCACGGTCTCCGGCGAATCGAATTCCTCTTCCTCGTCGGCGATGGCCGCCGACGAGGTGGAGGTGGTCTTAATGTTATAGGTCAGGCCGATACGCATGATGTTGGGTTCTGTAGGGAACGCCCTCCGTGGCGTTCCGTGAAGCGGGTGCGACGTCTTCTGGCGGGACACGGAACGCCACGGATGGCGTTCCCTACAGCGTTGGTCCGGTTTTCGCCATCCTAGCCTTTGAGCGGGCCGTTGTTAAGAAAACATTGTTACCTGCGCACGCTTCACAAACGAAAACCGCGGACCCCGATGGGTCCGCGGCTTCGCGTGGGACTCGTTTCCGCGCGGCGGCGCCGCGACGGCTAGACCCTGCTCAAAACCGGCAACAGCGGCTCGTTGGCATGGCCGTTGCCGTTGGCGTGGCCGTTGCCGTTGGCGTGGCCGTTGCCGTTGCCGTTGGCATGGCCGTTGCCGTTGGCTTCGGCCATTGGCGCCGGCGGCGCGTTTTGCTGGCGGCGGGCCATGCGCAGGTTTCCCTCGGGCATGAGCTTCGACTGCTGGCCTCCCAGCAAGCCGCTCACACCCAACGACGGATAATGCGACAGCGGGCCGCTGTCGAGGTCCTCCGGGGCGTAGCGGAAGAGCATGCCCTCGTAGTTGCGCAAGATCACGGCGTTGTCGGCGGCCGAGACCAGGTAGTTGGGCATCAACGGGATCTTGCCGGCGCCGTGCAGGCCGTCGACCACGTAGGTCGGCACGCCCAAGCCGGAAATGTGCCCCCGCAGGCCCTCGATGATTTCCAACCCCTTCCAGATCGAGGTGCGGAAGTGGCCGGCGCCCGTGACCGGGTCGCAGTGGAACAAGTAATAGGGACGGACTTTGATCCGGAGCAGGCCCCGCATCAAATCGCGCATCACCGGCAGCGAGTCGTTCACGCCCTTGAGCAGCACCGCGTGGTTGCTGACCGGCATGCCGGCGTTGACCAGGTTGCGCACGGCGCGCTCGGTCTCGGGAGTGATTTCACGGGGGTGGTTGAAGTGGGTCTGAATCCAGATCTTCCCGGCCCGGCGCAAAAGCTCGATCAGATCCGGATCGAACAGCCGTTGCGGCAAGGTCACCGGGACGCGCGTCCCGATGCGGATCACGTCGACGTGCTCGATCGCCGCCAGTTCGTTGACGAACCAACGCAGCTTGGCGGGGGGCAACGACAGCGGATCGCCGCCCGATACGATCACGTCATGCACTTCCTTGTGCTGGCGGACGTACTCGACCATCCGCTGGTCGTTGTGGCTGGGGGCGTCCCAGCCGTCGCGGTCCATGGTCACACGCTTGCGGGTGCAAAACCGGCAGTACATGGTGCAAACATGGGTGGTCACCAGCAGCACGCGATCCGGGTAGCGGTGCGTGAGGCCGGGCACGGGGGAGTCCTTGTCCTCTTCGAGGGGATCCTCCAGTTCCAGGCCGGTTTCGCTGGTCATCTCCAAGGTCGATGGACACGACTGCAAGCGGATCGGGTCGGCCGGGTCGTCCTCGTCAATCAGGGAAAAGTAGTAAGGCGGGATCGCCAGCTTGAATTGCACCTCGAGCTGTTCAAGGGCGGCGATGTCGTGGAGAGAGTGAGGTAGGAGTTCCGTGAGTTGGGAGGTGGTGCGAACAGCGTTTTGCATTTGCCAACGCCAGTCCTCCCACTGTTCGAGAGGCACGTCGTGCCAGTGTCGATGCCGGCGGGAAGAACTGGGAGGTTCTTCGGACTCTTCGTACGCGGAACCCGCGAAAGAGGCGGCGTCAAGTTGATTCATAGGGGACGAAACCCTCCGTTGTAAGGACTTTGCGATTCAGCCCTCCAACCACCGTGGCCGGACGAACTGAGCTTCGCGTGCTTATACCATCATCGACGAAAACCGATAAGTATTCTAACCCCGGATCAGAAGAAGTGTACCATAATCCGTCAAGAATTCTTGGAAAAGGTCGATTCCCCCATCAGCCGGCGAATTTCTTGTTGAAAAGCGAACCGCTCCTCGCGCCAACCGTCTTCCTGGCCGCGGAAATGCGCGGCCTGTTGGGCCAGGGCCGCTTCGCAGGCGGCGAGCCTTTCCGCTTGAGCGTCGAGTTCGCTCCGGCGCTGGGCGACCCACCTGGCAAGTTCTTGTTGGCGCTCGCGCAGCCTGCCGTGTTCAGCGGCCAGTTGGGTCTTGAGGGTCTCCAGTTCAGCCCGCCGCCTGACCAACTCGTTGGCCTCCAAGCGGTAGTGGTCGGTGAGGCGTTGCCGCAGCCCGGCAAGCGACCTGATCAAGCCCGCCGGCGCGCCCGGCCCGGCAAGCTGCGCCTGCAATTCCTCGGTCGCCAGCCGCATTTCCAGCGTTTCTCGGTGCAGACGGCCCAGTTCGGTGCGTGAGTGTTCCAAGGCCGCGCGGCGCCGGTCGAGTTGCTCGCCTTGGCGGGCCAGCGCTTGCGATCTCTCCGCCCACTCGGCCTCCGAACGCCGCTGCTGCTCGGCCAGCCGCCGACGGTCGACGCGAGCTTGGGCCTCGATCTGTTCGTGCCGCCGCTGCCAGCTTTCGCGCAATTGTTCGGCCTGGCCGGAGCCTTGTTCGGCCTGGGCCGTTTTTGCCGACAGTTCGGCCTCCGCCGCCGCCAGCGCCGTGGCCCGCTCGGCCAGCCGCTGGGTCTCGTCGTGGAGCTCGCCGCGTTGACGATCGAGTTGGTCCCGTTGCGTCTGCCGCTCGAATTCGAGCTGTCTCCGGCTGATTTCCAACCACTGTTCGGTTTCGTTCAAGCGGGTCTGCCGCCATTCGACTTCCTGTTCGCGTGCGGAAACGGTCGTCTCCCGCTCGGCCAGCCCCGCCTCTCGCTCGACCGCGGCGGCCTGCCGCTGGACCAGGCTTGCTTCTCGCTGGACGAATTCCTCGTGCCGTTCGTCGAGCCAAAGCCGTGCCGAGCGCAATTCGTTGTCGAATTCGGATCGCTGGGCGTTCAACAGCCCCTCGCGGCGATCGAGCTCGTCGTGCCGTAGCTGGAGACGCTCGGCAAGCTGATCGGCTTGCAACTGCAGTTGCGCGACAAACTGGGGCGCAAGGGTCTCCGTCGTCACGTCCGTGCCGTCCAACGTCGAGGGTTCCGCGTCGGCGACCGCCACGGCGGCCGGCGGCGCGCCGGCGAGCACATGGGCCGCGTCGACTCGGGTGCCGACGACCGACAACTTGTCGGCCGAGGCGACGCTTTCCTCGTCGAGGACCATCTGCGCGTTGGACATCGCGGCCGTGCCTGAACGTGACGATTCGTTGAATTTGCCCACGACCGCCCTTACCGGGTTAACCGGCAAGGTTTATCCGGTTCCACTATCGGCAGAGTCTCGCGATGAATTGACCCAAATCCGCAGCGGTACGAGGATGAAGGTGGTCGTTGTAAGTTGTGGGCGGCGCCCACCCTACGGTTTTTGTTCCTTGGCATAGCCGGCGAAGGCGTCGGCGATGCGGGCGGTTTTCTCGTCGCCCTGATGGAATACGAAGCGATAACGCAGATGGATCGAATCACCCTTGGCGATGGTGTGCGACCCGTCGACCTGGTCGGAGCCTTGGAAGTCGCGCCATCCGAATGGATTGGCCGCGAACAGGCCGTACGTCCGCACATGCCAGGTGGTCGGATAGCGGAAACTCGATGGGTGGTTCAGGATCGCCACGCCGACCACCTGCCCGCCCACGGGACCGTGATAATCCACCCAGGCGGCCGGCTTGCCCCAGGCATCGTGATCGGTCTGGCCCTTTTCGTTGACGATCCGGCCTCCCTGGCCGCTGTCGACGTCCATGACGGTGGGAACGCGGATGCCCATGGTCCCCTCCTTCGTGTCGCCGAACGTCACGGGCGCATCGCCGGCCAGGAGCGTGATGTCGAAGTCGATCGTGCGGCGGCCGTCGGCGTCGCGAAACGTCAGGGTCCGCTGGTCTTCCAACTGCTTCTTGCCGTCGGGCGCGAGCCAGTCGTTGCGCGTGGAGATCACGGCCGTATCGCCATGGGAGGCGACCTCGCTGAACTCGCGATGGACGATCGAGCCGTGGGGGTCGTTTTCGCTCCAAAAGTCGATGCCGTTGACGTTGCCGTGCGTAAACCAAAACGACCGCTGGTGCGGGTGGTCTTGCTTTTCGCCTTCGATTTTTCGCATGGGAAAGGCCCGGCTCATCGGAACTCCGGTAGGACCGATGATCGGCCACAGGATCGGCTTGGGCCCGCCGGCGATCAGGTACTCCGTGAACAGTTTGCCGTCTGCGTTGACGGTCACGCCCCGCTCGTGCTTGACGACCTCCAGTTCAGCGGCCCCGGCGGCGACGACCGCGCCGTGTACGAAGCTCAACGCGGCCAACGGACGAATGACGCAAACCAGCAGGCGGCTCATGGCGAGGTTCCCCAGGGTGGTGAATCGATATCGGAATCATCCGCATGGTAATCCAGCCTCACCGCTGGGGGAACAGGCTCACTGGGCCTTGAGCCGGCGGTACTCGTCGAAGGCGACGGCATCGAAGGTGTGCAACTGCTCGTGGGCCTCCTTGATCCGCCGCAGGTCTTCTTGCGACAAGCGCGGCTGGATCGAGTGCTCGGCGCGGATCACCACCGGCTTCTTCCCCTTCTTCTGCGGTTTGAGCGTCAGTTCGACTTCCAAGGGGAGTTCCTGCCGCTGTTTGAGCACATCGTTGACCTTCAAACGCGGAAACGGCAGCATTTCCGACGGATTGGACATCGGCTTGAGTTTCAACATCGCGTTCAGTTGCACCGACCAATCGGCGAAGGCGCCGTATTGTCGCGCCGCTCCGGGGTTCGGGGGGATGAGGGTCTTGAGCTTGTAGTCCATGTAGGCGCTGGTCAGCAGCAGTTCGCCGTTGTTCGGGTCTTGCGACTCCGCGAACTTCGGGTCGATGTAGAACTTCGCCAGCGGCAATTGCACTTGCGCGCGGGCCGCGGCGCGCAACAGGTTGATTCTGTTGGAAATCTCGCCGGTCGTGATCTCGGTCTTCAGTTTTCGCGGCGGGTCGAGCAGCTTGAACACGTCGTTTTCGGGGTCGAAGACGGTCGTTTCGTCCGGGTCTGAAAGGAAGTCATAGACCCGTCCGGCGTAAAACAGCGTCGTCGATTCGCTGGGCTCCTTCTCGCCGGGAAAAAAGAGCTTGCTCTGAACATGAAAGTCGTCGCCCCAAGCGCGATCGGCCGGCGCCAGGCCGCAGGCGATCGCCACGACCCAGGATCCCACGCCCCGGAAACAGGTACTGTGCGGACGCATGACTCGGCTCCCTTACTGCGATAGGTACGTGTGAATACTTCCGCCGGCGACCAGCGCCCCGGCCGGCCTTCGGGCCGTCCCGACCCGACCGTGAAGGGTCGCGGAGAATACTCGATATGGCCCCGTCGAGGCAATCGCGATTTTGGGAAAAGGCGTCAGGCGTAGCGTGGCTTCAGCCCGCGTTGACCACGATACGCCGGAACGCGGACTAAAGTCCACGCTACGGGGGCGCGACGCCAACCGGCAATGGTGGGCCTGCGATCGCTTCGCGATCTTGTCCCACCCTACACCGCGATTCGGTGATTTCAATGGCCTTCAACAGCCCTCGCGCCTTGTTGAGCGTTTCCTGGTACTCGCTGGCCGGCACGCTGTCGGCGACGATGCCCGCCCCCGCCTGGACGTACGCCTGGTTCCCCTGAACCACGATCGTCCGCAGGGCGATGCAGGTGTCCATGTTGCCGCGGAAATCGACGTAGCCCACGGCGCCAGCATAGGGCCCGCGGCGGTGGGGTTCCAATTCGTCGATGATCTGCATCGCCCTCACCTTGGGGGCTCCCGAAACGGTGCCGGCGGGCAGGCACGCGCGCAAAGCGTCGAAGGCGTCGCGGCCGACGGCGAGTTGGCCGGTGACGTTCGAGGTGATGTGCATCACATGGCTGTAACGTTCGATGGTCATGCAATCGCTGACCGCCACCGAACCGTAGCGGGCGACCCGGCCGACGTCGTTGCGGCCCAGGTCGACGAGCATCACATGTTCCGCCCGCTCTTTTGGGTCGGCCAGCAACTCCTCGGCCAGACGTTGGTCGTCGGCCTCGGTCGCGCCGCGCGGGCGCGTGCCGGCCAGGGGCCGCACGGTAATACGGCCATCGACCACGCGGACCAGGATTTCGGGCGAACTGCCTACCAGCGTGGCCTGCGGCGTGCGCAGGTAAAACATGAACGGGCTGGGATTGACCACGCGCAGCGTGCGGTAAATCTCGAACGGCGAAGCCTGAATCGTGGTTTGCAGCCGTTGGCTGAGGACCACCTGGAAGATGTCGCCGGCTCGGATGTATTCGAGGCACTTTTCGACCGCCGACTCGAAATCGGCCCGCTGAAAATTCGAACTGCAAGCGATCCGCGGATCGCCGTGAAAATGGATGTCGGCCGGCGGCGGTTCACCGCCCGGCGCGGCCAAACGCGAGACCAGCGCGTCGACGCGGCGGCAGGCGTCGGCGTAAGCCGCCGCCCAGGTCGTTTCGTCGGCCGAGGGCCGGGCCATCGCCACGACGATCATCGTCTTGCGCACGTTGTCGAAGACCACCATGCGATCGAAGAAGGCGAAGGCCAAATCCGCGAGCCGGCGGTCGTCGAACGGGGCATTCGGCAGATGCTCGCTGTAGCGGACCACGTCGTAGGCCGCGTAACCCACGGCGCCAGAGCAAAACGGCGGCAATTCAGGCAAAGTCGCCGCCCGCAGCGCCGAAACACGCCGCTTCAACTCGTCGAGCGGGTCGTCGGAGTCGAACTCCTCCCTCGGGGCCGGCGTCTCGGTTGACAGATCCGTGATCGAAACCCGCTTTCCGTGGGCCTCGAGCAAGAGGAAGGGATCGGCCGTGAGAAAGCTGTAGCGGCCGACCTTCTCGCCGCCGATCACGCTCTCGAACAGGCAGGCGCAGCACCCGCCGTCGATCTTTCGGAAAGCCGTCACCGGCGTGAGCGAATCGCCCGCCAACTGCCGGTAGACCGGCACGAATTGCACCCCGGGCGCCAATCGCCGGAACGTCTCGAAGTCGGGAAAGTGTCGCATGGCCTTGAGGGAACAGGAGACAGGTTATAGGTTATAGGGGATAGGCCGCGTGAAGTATAGATTATAGGGCACAGGGCATGGTTCGCCTCAAGCTCAACATTCTTTCTCCTTTCTCGTTCAACCTTGACATGGAAGGGGTCACTGTTAGAATTCGCGCAGCGTTCCGTGGGGAAACCGCGCCCGAGGCGCGCGCCATTGCGGTGCTTCCATGAAGTGTCATCAGTGCGACAAGCCGGCCACCTTCCATATCACCGAATTGACGGGCGGCAAACCCCAGGAATTGCACCTCTGCGAGGAGCACGCCCGCGAGTACCTCACCGAATCAGGCCCGGAGCCCACGCCGGCCTCGAATCTGGCCGGCGCGCTCGCCCAGCAACTGGTGGGCGGCACCGCCGAGGATCTGGCGCGGCTCGACCAACAGGCTTGTCCGATCTGCGGCATCACGTTTTTCGAGTTCCGCAACCAGGGGCGGCTCGGCTGCCCGCACGACTACATCTGCTTCGAAAAGGAACTCGACCCGTTGATCTTGAACATCCACGGAGACTGTACGCACACCGGCAAGCGCCCCCAGCGGTCGCCGGCGAACACCGACCGCCAGACGGAGTTGATCCGGCTGCGGCGCGAAATCAAGGAAGCGGTCCAGGACGAAGACTATGAACGGGCCTCGCGGTTGCGAGACGAGATTCGACAAATCGAAAGGTCGTGCTGACACCGTGGAATTCGACGACCTAGCACGCAGCAGTGGCGAATGGCTTCGCGGGTCGGGACCCGAATCCGACATCGTGATCAGCAGCCGCATCCGTCTGGCGCGGAATCTGGCCGACTTCCCCTTCATCAGCCGGGCCAACCCCGCCGACCGCGCCGAGATCGAACGCACGCTCCGCGACCGGATCCTCAAGGTGCAGTCGGCGGAGTTGGAGTACGTCGACGTCAACAAGCTCGCCGGCATCGACCGGCAGTTTCTCGTCGAGCGGCAGCTCATCAGCCGCGAGCACGCCGAGAGCGACGGCGCCCGCGGCGTGGCCATCGATTCCAACGAGCGCGTGAGCCTGATGATCAACGAGGAGGACCACCTCCGCATTCAGGTCATGCACAGCGGCCTCGACCTGGCCGGCGCCTGGGAACAGAGCAACCGGATCGACGATCTGGTCGAGTCGCAGGTGACCTATGCCTTCAACGAGCGGCTGGGCTACCTGACGGCTTGCCCCACGAACGTGGGCACCGGCATGCGGGTGAGCGTGATGCTGCACCTGCCGGCGCTGGTCATCACGCGGCAGATCGACAAGCTGTTTCGCTCGTTGCAGAAAATCAGCCTGGCGGTGCGCGGGCTGTATGGCGAGGGCTCGCAGGCCATGGGCGATTTTTACCAGATCAGCAATCAGATCACGCTGGGCCGAACCGAGGCCGAACTGGTCAAACAGGTGGGCGACGTCGTGCCGACGATCATCGACTACGAGCGCAAGGCCCGTGACTTCCTGATTCGCGAGAGCCAGGAGAACCTGCACGACCGCGTCAGCCGGGCCTACGGCATCCTCCGCACGGCGCAGACGATCAGCTCCGAGGAGACGATGCACTTGCTGTCGAGCGTGCGGATGGGCGTCAATCTGGGGCTGATCGTCGACCTGGAGATGCCCACCTTGAACAAGCTGTTCATCTACACCCAACCCGCCCATCTTCAGAAGCTCAGCGGCGTCGAACTCGACACGGCCGATCGCAACATTGAGCGGGCACGCTACCTGCGGCGGCACTTGAACAAGGAAGATGGAACGCAACAGAACTAACCGTCCTCGGAGTCGTTCCGATGCCCAGCCCATTTCCCGGAATGGATCCCTATCTGGAAGATCCGGCGCAGTGGCCCGATTTCCATCTGGTTTTCATCCATTGGTTGCGCAAAACGCTGAACGATAGGCTCCCGGCGGGGTCGTTACGGTCGTTTTCTGGATTACGGAATTCCGCCCAGGGCGCCGCTTTCCAATGCCGACGCGCGGTGGGCCGCTGAACTGGCGCGCGGCAACTCGACTTGACTTTCTCGTGGCAAAATGTCTCATGGTCGGCCGCGTGAAGTATAATGCGCCATCTTCCTCCGCAGTTCGACGATCACCTCCGGCGGCACGAAGTGGGCCAGTTCGGCGTCGCTGGCCAGCGGGGCGATCTGCTTGATCAACGAGCTGGAGACGTGGGCGAACTCCTTGTCGGCCATCAGCACCACGGTTTCGATGTCCGGGTCGAGTTGACGGTTGGCCAGCATCATCGTCATTTCGGCTTCGAGGTCGGTCAACGGCCGCACTCCACGGACCATAACCCGCGCGCCGCACTCGCGGACGAAGGCCACGGCCAGACCGGCAAACTGGCGGACCTCGACGTTGTCGAACCGCCGCGTGGTGCGTCGGACCAGGTCGATGCGCTCGTCGGGCGTGAAGAGCGGATCCTTGCCGGCGTTGACGCCGATGCCGACGACGAGTTTGTCGACCAGCGCGCTGGCCCGCTCGATCACGTTCAGATGTCCCAGCGTGATCGGGTCGAAGGAACCGGTGTAGACCGCGAGGCGCGAGTTCTTTTTGGCCATCGGTCAACCTCGCTCGATCCGGAACGGCCGCATGTCGATCGTCGTTTCCAGACCTTGGATCAGCCGGCTCATGACCACGGCGGTGCCGGGCGAAAGCTGCAAACCACTGCGGAAGTGGCCGGCCGCGACGTAAGCGTTATCCAACTCGGGGAGGCGTCCCAAATAGGGCAGGCCGTCGAGCGTCGCCGGCCGTAGCCCGGCCCAGCATTGCTCGAACTGGGCCGGCTTCAAGCCGGGCGCCAAGTGAACGGCGAAATCGAGCAGGCCCGCCACGCCGTCGGCCGTGGTTCGCTTGTCGAACCCCGCGTCCTCCTCCGTCGAGCCAACCAACACGCGGCCATCGCCGCGCGGCACCAGGTAGCGAGGGCCGTCATTGACGATCCGCCGCAGCGCGGGACGAGGGCCACTGACAAGCACCATCTGGCCGCGAACCGGCTTCATCCCCACCGGCACCCCGAGCCGCCCCAGCAGTGTTTTGGCCCAAGCTCCGTTGGTAATGCAAATCTGGTCGGCCGCGAGCGGGCCGCCGCTCGTCTCGACGGCCGTGATGCGCCGCCCTTGGATATGGAACTCCTCGGCCGCGACGCCGGCCGACACCTCGACGCCACGCTGGGCGCAGGCGGCCAGCAGGGCCTTCAAATGGCGCGGGTTGCGTAGTTGGGCCTCGTCGCGGAGACAATAGCAGCGCACGATGTCCTTTGGCTCGAGGGCCGGCTCGACGTCGGCCATTTCGGCCGCGCTGAGCGATTGGACCGTCACGCCCGACTCGCGCCAGGCGAGCGCGGTTTGCCGCAGTTCGCCGTCGGTGGCCGCGTCGCGGGCCAGGTAGAGCCCACCGCAGCGGCGAAAGCCGTTGTCGACACCGGTTTCCTCCGCCAGCCGTCGGGCCCACTCGGCGTGCAGTGTGTTGCTGAGCCGGTGCAGTTGCAGCAGGGGGTCGTTGGTCGGCGTGTCGCCGGTGGGCGGCAAGATGCCCGCCCCGGCCCACGACGCCTCGCGGCCCGGCGGGCCGCGGTCGATGACCCGCACGCTCAAACCCGCCGCAGACGTTTCGTAGGCCAGCGAAAGGCCCACCACGCCGCCACCCACGATCAATAAGTCGACCATGCGACGATTCTAACCCCCGCCGGCCGGTCGCGTCGAGGGCCGGCTACGGCCCCTATCCCGGATTATTCATGGTCCCGTAGCTGGCTTCGCAAGAAGTCAGGCCGTGGACGCGAGTTACGCCGGAATTCTTGCGAATTCTGCTACAGCACAGTGCGAGAGTTCCTCCCCGGACCATGAATAATCCGGGCTATGCTTGCCGCCGCAGTCCACTCGCAGCTATATTGGTAATCCCTTCGTGTACAATGTGGGTAGGCAGGTCCAACGATTGATCCGCTGGAGGTCGCCAAAATGCCTTCGCCATTCCTGGGTATGAACCCCCAGCCTCCGCTCTTGCCCGCCGACGCCGTATGGGCCACGCAGTTCTTGCCGAGCAACGGAGTATGAATGCCCATGCCGTTCCACTCCCTGGCCGACTTCGTCGAATCGCTCGAACAAGCCGGCGAACTGGCCCGCGTCAAAGTCGAGGTCGATCCTGAACTGGAACTGGCCGCCGTCACTTGCCGCGTGGCCCAAGCCGGTGGCCCGGCCCTGTTTTTCGAACGGGTCAAAGGATGCCATCCACCCGTCGTGACGAACCTGCTGGGCACGCCGGGCCGAGTCTGCCGGGCCTTGGGCGCCGAGTCGCTCGACGAACTGGCCGAGCGATTCGTATTATCCGCCTCGCTCGCCGAACCGGCCGGTTGGCTGGAGCGGTTCAGGCCAGGGTCGATGTTCGACGCCGCCAAGCATCAACCCAAGACGCTCAAGAGCGGCATTTGCCAGCAGGTGGTCAAGCTGGGCCGCGACGTCGATTTGGCCGAATGGCCGGCGCCGCGTTCCTGGCCGTCGGAGCCGCGGCGATCGATCACGGCGGGCGTGGTGCTCACGGTCGATCGGGAGACGGGCCAAAGGAGCCTTGCCGCGCCGCCGCTTGCGATCGTCGACCGCAATCGGTTGGCCGTCGGCTGGCACCGCTACCACGCCGCCTCGCGGCACCTGGCCGATTGCCGTAGCCGTGGGCGGCAACTTCCGGTGGCCATCGTGTTGGGTGGCGACCCGGCGCTGTGGGTCGCAGTCGCCGCGCCCCTGCCGATCGACGCCGACGGTTGCCTGTTCGCCGGGCTGTTGCGCGGCAAACCACTGGAGGTGGTCAAGTGCCGATCGCACGATCTGGAAGTGCCCGCCGACGCTGAGATCGTGATCGAGGGGTTCGTCGATCCGGTCGAACCGCCCGCGACCCTGGATCCCTTGGGCCACGCGGGTGGGTATTATTCGTTGCCCGCGCCGGCCGCGACGCTGCATGTCACGGCCGTGACGCACCGCGCGAATCCGATCTTTCCCGCGGTCGTGTCGAGCCGGCCACCGAATGAGACGAGCGCGATCGGCCGGGCGATCGAGCGGCTTTGGTTGCCGCTCGTCCGGCGGGCGGTGCCCGATCTGGTCGATTACTCGTTCGCCGAAGCGGCCGGCCCAGGCACGCTGTGCGTCGCCTCGATTCGCAAAACGCTTCCGCGGCACGCGCGCAAGGCGGCCGGCGCGCTGTGGGGATTGGATGCATTGATGCATGTGAAGCTGCTGGTGATCGTCGATGCCGACGTCGCCGTGAATGAAGGCGACCAGGTTCTTATGGCCGTGGGGGCCAACGTCCACCCCGGCCGCGACGTGTTCTTCCACGACGGGCCGCCCCGGCCACTCGACCATGCCGCCCCGCCGCTATCCGCCGGCGGCGCGGTGTGCATCGACGCCACGGCCAAGTTCCCCGAGGAACACGGCGGCCCATGGCCGGAGCGGCTCGCAACCAACCGGCAAATCATGGAGTTGGTGCAATCGCGCTGGGCCGAGTACGGCCTTGGACCTCCTTGGCGATCATTTTCCACTTAGCCGGTGCGCGGAGTGTACTCGGATACCCTCGGGTCGGTTAGAATCGGCGATTCCGAACCCCACTGAAGGCGGCGGGTCGTCTTTTTCAGGCCGGGCGCCGCGTAGACAAACCTAAGATCACCCTCTAAATCAATTCCCGCATCACGGCGCGTTCGGTGAGATACTGGGGCCGGCCGGTGGGGTCGACGATCGTGGTCGTCGCCGGGTCGATGCCGAGGTTGTGGTAGAGCGTGGCGAAGATTTCCTGGAAATGCACCGGCCGGTCGCTGGCGTACTCGCCCAAGCGGTTCGTGCTTCCGATCGCCTGGCCGGTACGCATGCCACCGCCCGCCATCAGGGCGCAACTGACCTGCGGCCAGTGGTCGCGCCCGGCGCCGTTGTTGATCCGCGGCGTGCGGCCGAACTCGCCCCAGGCGATGACCGTCACGTCCTTGAGCATGCCACGCAAGTCGAGATCCTCGATCAACGCGGTGAAACCCTGGTCGAGCTTGGTGCCGTGATCGCGGACCAGGTTGAAGTTGTCGCCGTGGCTGTCCCAGCGTCCGTAGCTCAAGGTGACGCAGCGCACGCCGGCCTCGACCAGCCGCCGGGCCAAGAGCAGGTGTTCGTTCACCGTCGGCGCGCCGTCGTACTGGAAGCGGAACGGCTTGCCGTCGCCGTAGCGCTCGCGGATACGCGGGTCTTCTTTCGAGAGGTCGAGCGCGTCGAGCAGCTTGCTGCTGGTCAGGACGTTCAGCGCCTGCTCGCCGAAGGTGTCGACGCCGCGCATCGCGCCGGTCGAGTCGATCTCACTGCGCATCTGGTCGAAGCAGGAAAGGAGCTTGCGTCGATCGGCCAGCCGGTCGAGCGAGACGCCGTTGAGCTTCATGTTTTCCATGCCCGTCCCGTCGGGCTTGAAAGCCCCGTAGGCGGCGCCCAAAAAGCCGGGCCGGCCGCAATCGGACCAGGGCATGTGCGCCGTGCGATCGGCCAGACCGACGAACGGCGGCACCGACGGATCGACAGGCCCTTGCAACTTGGAAAGCGCCGCGCCAATGCTTGGCCGGCCTCCCAACGCCGCCATCGATTGCTGTTCCCATCCGCTGGTGGCCTGGAAGGCGTCGTGGCCCCCTTGGGCGCCCACCACGGAGCGGACGACCACGCACTTGTCCATCATCGAGGCGATCCGCGGAAAGACCTCGCCGATTTGGATGCCCGGCACCTTGGTGCTGATCGGGCTGAACTCGCCGCGAATCTCCGCCGGGGCCTCGGTCTTGATCTCCCACATGTCCTGGTGCGGCGGCCCGCCCCCCAGGAAAATATTGATCACCGCCTTATGCCGCGACGACCCGCCGCCGGCCGCCTCGGCGCGGAAAATGTCGGCCAGCGAGAGCGATGTGGCCCCCATGCTCAAGGCGCCGATCTTCAAGAACCCGCGCCGCGAAACCCCATCGCAGAACTTGCTCGTTGTATTTCCCAGGATCGTCAGCATGACGGAGCAACCTTTCTCAAGCGGAGGGCAGTCTATTTGGCAGGGTGATCGGGCAGTTCGGCGCGCCATCGGCCAGTTCGGCAGGCCATCGGCCAGTTCGGCAGGCCCGACAGTTCGTTAGCCGGCGACGCGTACATCGCACGCCGAACGCACCGATCCATCAGCCTATTTTTATCAGTTCCGGGCGGGGTCTGTCAAGGGCGCCGGCGGTAGCTGGCTTCGCAAGAAGTCAGGCCGTGGACGCGAGTTACGCCAGAATTCTTGCGAATTCTGCTACAGCACAGTGCGCGAGTTCCTCCCCGGACCATGAATAATCCGCGTTAGGTCGTTTCCTTGCGAAACACCGCCCCCTGGTCGATTTGCTGGAAGCCAAGCTTTTTGTAAAGCTGCAGGGCCGCGGCGTTGTGGTTCATCGTCTGGACCTCGACCAACGAAGTGCCCTGCGACTGAAGTTGCCGCAAAACTTCGCTCAAGAGAAACTTGGCCAACCCTTGACGGCGGTGGGCTGACTGGACCTCCAACTCGACGAGTCCCGTCGCCCGCACGCCCCAACTGTGTGCCAGCGGCTCGATGCTCCAAAACGTCGCGGTGGCCAATGGCCCTTCGCCGTCGCGCGACGACAGATCGAACCTCGTGCGATCCAAGCCGCCCCAGGTGCAGGCCTCCCACCATGTGCGGGCCTTGGGATCGGGGATTGTTTGCACGACCGTCCGCCGGCGAATCTGGATCTGCTGCCGATCGACCGGGGCGCGAAAGCCCGCCAGCTCGCGCTGCAACACGCAAACCCGATCGATCTCGCGATAGTTCTGCGACTTGAACAGGTACTGGGCGCGCGGGGCCGAATCGAGCACACCGGGCAGTTCGCTTCCGCCGTAGAGTCCCAGGTAGAACCCGTTCAGGGGCTGGATGGCGCCGGCGTACAACACTTGCGCCCCTCGTTCGCGGAGGAAAGTTTCGCCGCGGGCAAGCAGTTCGGCGCCGATCCCTTTCCGCTGGTAATCGAGACGGACCATCAGCAGGCATGTGACGCCGAGCTGGGGCGAAAGCCGCTGGCCGTCGTCGCTCGGACCGAATGCCCCGTGAACGAAGCCGACGGGCCGTTGGCCATCGACGGCGACGATCAGGCCCTGGTTTTCGAAGTACGGTTTGGACAGCACCATGTGCTCGAACAGGTCGGCCGACATGGGCTGCATCAAGCCGCGTTCGGGCGGCTGGCTGCGCCAAATCTCGGCCAGCGCCGGCGGGTCGCTGTTTCGGAACGTACGGTAAGCAATCGACATGGGGTTAGGCGTTGGGAGGCAGGCGTTAGGCGTTGGGAGGCAGGCGTTAGGCGTTAGGCGTTAGGCGTTAGGCGTTAGGAGGCAGGCGTTAGGAGGCAGGAGGCAGGAGTCAGGTGCCGACTACCGCAGCCCAAAGCCTATAGCCTAACGCCTTCTCATGCCGGGTCGATGCAGTTACGACGTCTCCAGGTCAACCTGCACGTCGTCGCCCACCAGTCGCACCTCGAACCGCGGCTGCACGATGGTTCGACTCAACGAGTGGCGGCCGGTGCGGACATCGAACTGCCAGCCGTGCCAGGGGCAGGTGACGATCGCGCCGGACAGACAGCCCTTGCCCAGCGGTCCTCCTTGGTGCGGACAGACACCGTCGAGCGCGTGCAGCGTCCCCTCGACATTGTACAGCGCCACCACGCGGTCGGCCGCGATCCGTTCCAAACAGGTTCCCGGAGGGCATTCGGCCAGCGAAGCGATGCGAATCCAGTGGGCCATGCCTCACGCCGCCTTCTTCAACTTCCGCTTGGCGGGCCGAGTGTCTTTCCAGCGACGGTGCAACCACCAGTATTGTTCGGGAGCGCGGCGGATGATCGTCTCGAACTGGCTGGTGTACCACTGCGTCAGCCGCGGCACGCTGCTCACCGCGTCGTCGCCGCCGCGCGGGTCCACGGAAGCCTCCAGGGCCAACTCGTAACACATGGGCTTTTCCAGACGTTGGCCGTAACCCACCATCAGAGGCGCGTCGTGGTTCAACGCGAACAGGGCGATGGCCTTGTGTACCGAGGCGGGCCGGCCGAAGAACTCGACCCAGCAACCCTTGCTGCCCGCGTACTGGTCGGCCAGGAACGTCATGTGGCCGCCCGAGGCGAGCACCTCGACGATCTTTTCGTAGCCGCCCTTCTTGGGAATGATGTGCTGGCCGGTGTGGCCGCGAAAGCGATTCAGAAAGGCATCGAGAAACGGATTGTCGAGCGGACGCGCGACCGTATAGGTGGGAAAGCCAAGGATCGCCAGAATATAGCCCGCCATCTCGAAGTTGCCGAAATGAGCCGACGTGACGATCAACGGCCGGCCGTTCAACAGCAAGCGGCCGAACTCGCGGTTGTTCTTGAAACGCACGAAACGGCGCCAGTTCGTCTCGTGGATCTTACGCGGCGCGTGGGCGATTTCCACGATCAGAATGAAAAGGTGCTCCCACATCCGCCAGGCCAACCGCCGGCGATCTTCGTCGGAAAGATCGGGAAACGCGAGCCGCAGATTGTCTTCGACCACCTTGCGGCGCAGGCGCAGCACCTCGCCGGCCAGCGTAGCCAGTCCGGCGGCCAGCATCTGGCAGGTCTCCATTCGCAGCGCCTGCAGCGAGCAGACGAAGATCCGTACCGCCAGGTAGCCCAAGTATTGCGCGACGATGGACATGGTGGCGAGGGGTGAGGGGCGAGAGGTGAGCTGTGAGTGGTCAGGCGAAGGCGGGCATTTTGCCAGGAAGGCCGTTTCTGGGAAAGACCGCTTCAGCGTTCCCATCTATACGCGCCGAAGCTTTCCTCGGGTAAACGCACGGTTTTGCCTTTTTTTGGCAGCACCCAGCCCGGCCCTAATCCTCGTAGAATGCGTAAACTTCCTGAAAAATGGAAAGTTATGAAACACCATCGTCACATCGTCACAGAGCCTCCCACGCAGGGAAATACGTCAAAACGACCGTCACAAAACTACACGGCGTCCCCAATCGGGTTATGCCAGCGGATCAAGTAGCCCCATCTGGCACTGACCAGGAGCCGCCGGCCGTAGGGGCCCTTGGGATGCTATTAACAGCGCGTCGGACACGCTTACTTGTGTCACTTCGCGTCGTGCTGGCGGCACCAGGCGATCATGTCGGCCACCGTAGAGGGCTTGTCTGTCGAGGGCTTGTCGCCGGCCGATTTCGCGGCGACCGGTTTGGCCGGGGCGGGGGCGGGTTTCGGCTCGGCAGGGGGCACAGGCTCGGCTACGGCGGTGGGAGGCTCCGCTACGGCAGGCCCAGCGGCAGGCACAGGCGCCGCCTTGGCCACTGGTTCGGCGGCGGGCGTGGCCGCGGCCGCGGCGGCGGCGTTCGCGCGCGCGGCCGCGATGATCTCAGCGGTCGAAAGTTTGCCCCCCGGCGCCGTGGCCGGCTTGGGCGCCACAGCGGCGGTTTTCGGTACGGGAGTGGTCTTGGGGGCGGGGGCCTCGGTTGCCTTGGCCGCAGGCGCTTCGGCCGTGCCCTTGGGCTGGCGCGCGGCGGCCAGGATCTCGGCCGTGCTCTGTTTTTTCGCTTCGACCGGCGCCGCGGCATCGCCGGCCGGTGCGGCGGCGGCCGGCGCCGCGGCGGCTTTGCCCGACTTGGCGGCCGCAATGATGTCGGCGGTCGACTTGGTCTTGGCCGAAGTCGTCGATGTGACCTTGGCCGAAGACGCGGCCGCTGGGGTTCCTGTCTTGGCGGCGCCTTGAGCGCGGGCCATTTCCAAGGGCGAGAGCTTCTTTTCGGCCGCCGGCACCGCCCCCTTGGGCGTGGCGGGGGCGGCCTCCTTGGGTTTGGCGGGGGCGGCCGCCTTCTCCTTCTTGGCCGGCTTTTCTTGCGACTCGGCCGCCTTGGGGAGCGGCTTGTCGACAACCTTGAGGAAATCGAGGTCGATGTCGTACCAGCCAATGTTGTTGTACGCGTCGAACTCGACCAACGCGCGGCCGCTCATGTTGACCGTCTTGATCAAACCGGTTTGGCCCCGGAATCGCGACAGTTCCGCACGGCTCGCGTCGACCACCACGTACTTGTCGGTGTATTCGCGCTTCAGCTTTTCGATTGGGTCGAACACCATCAGTCGGTTTGCTCCACCGTAACCTGGCCGCGGTCGCGTGAGCGGCCGGAGCCGGACTCTTGCCACGAATCTCCTAGAATGGGAATTCTGGCCGATTCGCTCCCAGAAATCAAGGCGTGCGAACCCGTTGACCCATCGCACGCCTTCGACGACATTAAAGGGCGCGAACATTCACTGCCAATCTATTCCGAGGACGGATCGCAATGACTTGGAACGTACACGAAAAAGGCGGGCCCTGGGCCGCCTGGGCGTTGATCTATGGGTCGGTCGTTTGGGCGTCGCCTTCGGCGCGTGCCGAAAACTGGCCGCAATGGCGTGGGCCGAACCACGACGGCATCAGCCACGAAACCAACTTGCCGACCACCTGGAGCAAGACCGAAAACGTCGCCTGGCGGCTCCCCTTGCCCGGTCCAGCGGGGGCCACGCCCATCGTCTGGGGCGACCGTATTTTCCTCACTTCGGCCAAGGGATCCGACTTGCTCCTGCTTTGCGTCAGCACCGAAGGCAAGCCGCTTTGGGAAGCGAAGGTCGGCTCCGGCGACCGAACCGTGCGAGACGGCGAGGGGAACACCGCTTCTCCGTCCCCCGTCACCGACGGCGAGCACGTCTGGAGCTTCATGGCCAATGGGCAACTGGGCTGCTACGACTTCAAAGGCGACGAAATCTGGAATTTCAACCTGCAAGACCGATTTGGCAAGTTCAATATCGCCTTCGGCATGACCTCGACCCCGCTACTCGACGGCGACCGGCTCTACTTTCAACTGATCCATACCAACGGCGCCCTGGTCGTGGCGCTCGACAAGCGCAGCGGCAAGCTGGTTTGGAGGCAAAAACGCGCAAGCGACGCGATCAACGAGTGCGAGCACTCCTACGCCTCGCCCACGCTCTACCGCGACGGCAAACAGGAGTTCCTGCTGACGCACGGCGCCGACTACATCGTGGCCCACCGTTTGGACGACGGCGCGGAAATCTGGCGATGCGGCGGACTGACGCTGCATCCCAGAAACAAATACAACAATACGCTTCGCTTCGTGGCCACGCCGGTCGCCGTGCCCGGCTTGATCGTCGTTCCCTCGGCCAAGGACGGCCCCGTGCTGGGGCTTAGCCCCGACGCCAAGGGCGACATCTCGGCGAGCGACGATGGGCACCTTTGGAAAAGGCCCGACAATACGCCCGACGTGCCATCGCCCTTGGTCTACGATGGGCTCGTCTATCTTTGCCGCGAAAACGGCTTTTTGATCTGCCTGGACGCCCAGACCGGCAAGGAACTGTACCAGAAACGTTGCTTTTCCGACCGTTACCGCGCGTCGCCGGTTTACGGCGACGGCAAGATTTACGTTACGGCGCGAACCGGCGTGGTCACCGTGGTCAAGGCCGGGCGGCGGTTCGAGATTCTGGCCAGCAACGACATGGGCGAACCGATCTCGTCCTCGCCCGCCATTTCCGACGGGCGGATCTATCTACGGACGTTCGAGTCACTTTACGCGATCGAAGGAGGGAAGTAGTTTATGTTTGCTCTCGCCTGCCTCATCCTCCTGCCGTCGTCCTCGCCCGCCGGCGAATTTCGGTTCCGCGTCCAGGAGATCGACACCGGCCTCACGGTCGGCTACGCCGTCTCGCTTGTCGACGTGAACTCCGACGAGTTAATGGACATCGTGGTGGTCGACACCCAACGGGTGATCTGGTACGAGAACCCCAGTTGGCGAATCCACACCCTGATCGAGGGGCGGACGAAGCCCGACAATGTTTGTATCGCGCCGTACGACATCGACGGTGACGGCCGGCTCGATTTCGCGTTAGGCGCCGACTGGCGGCCGATCGACACCCACACCGGGGGCGCGATCCAATGGCTCCAGCGCCCGGCGGCGGCCGACGACGAGTGCGGACTGCACCCGATCGGCGAGGAGCCGACGACGCACCGCATGCGCTGGGCCGACCTCGACGGCGACGGGCGTCAAGAGCTGATCGTCGTGCCGTTGATGGGCCGCGACACGACCAAGCCGTTGTGGAGCGAGCGGCCGCTGCGCGTGCTGGCGTACAAGATCCCGGACGACCCGGTCGCCGGTCCTTGGAAGCCGGAAGTGATCTCGCAAGAGTTGCATGTGGCCCACGGCTTCTGGCCCACCGACCTCGACCGCGACGGCCGAACCGACCTGCTCGTGGCCAGTTTCGAGGGGGTCAGCCTGCTGGAGCGCAAGGAGTCCGGCGGTTGGACCTGCCGGCGAATCGGGGCGGGCAACCAGGACAATCCCGAAGCCAGGGGCGCGAGCGAAATCAAGCATGGACGGCTCACGAACGACGCCGACTACATCGCCACGATCGAGCCCTGGCACGGTTTCCAGGTGGTGGTCTACACGCGGCCCGCCGCCGGCGGCGCCGGCCTCTGGGACCGTCGGGTACTCGACGACGAACTGAAGTGGGGGCATGCGGTCTGGTGCGCCGATCTCGACGGCGACGACGACCAGGAGCTGATCATCGGCGTGCGCGACGACCAAAGCGACCAACAGCGCTGCGGGGTGCGGATCTACGACCCCACGGACGCGCATGGGACGAGTTGGACGAGGCAACTGGTCGATGCGGGCGGAGTCAACGTCGAGGATCTGGCCGCGGCCGACCTCGACGGCGACGGCCGCGACGACGTCGTGGCGGTGGGCCGGCAATCGCACAACGTGCGGATTTATTGGAACGAGACCCGATGAGCGAGCAACCGGCCATCCGCTGTCGAGGGGTCCGCGGCGCGACGACGGTCGACGAGAACACCCGCGACGATCTGCTCAAAGCGACGCGGCAGTTGCTGGCGTTGATGATCCGGCGCAACGGGATCGAGCCGATCGACGTGACGAGCGCGATTTTCACGACCACCCCCGACCTGAACGCCGAGTTCCCGGCGTTGGCCGCGCGGCAACTGGGTTGGCTGGACGTGCCGCTCTTGTGTACGCACGAAATGAGCATTCCCGGCTCACTGGGGCGTTGCGTGCGGATCTTGATTCACTGGAACACGGCCAGGTCGCAGCGCGAGATCGTGCATGTTTACGTCAAGGGCGCCGCCGTATTGCGGCCTGACTTGTGCAAACTGCCGCCGGTCGATTGGGAGGAGTTGGAAGCCTGGATCACCGATGAATTGGCAGTGCGGCCCAAAGGGCGGGCGTAGGTCAGGCTTTCCAGCCTGACGACAACGACCCGCTCAAAGGTTAGGATCGTCGCATCGGGTTCTGTAGGGAACGCCCTCCGTGTGGCGTTCCGTGAAGCTGTTGCGACGTCGTCTGGCGGGACGCGGAACGCCACGGAGGGCGTTCCCTACAGAGTCATCAATAGGTCCGGCTGTTGAGATCGTTCGTCAGCATGCTTGAAACTGTCGCGCTCATTCGATGTCGCTCACGCGGTAGATCTTGGCGTCGGGCAACGCCGCCCGGAGCCGGCGTACCCCGTCCTCGCTCACCTGCGTGAAGCGAAGGTCGACGTGCCGTAGCCGCTTCAGTCCCGTCAGATGTTCCAGTCCGGCGTCGGTCAATGGCGAGCTGGCGAGGTTCACGGTTTCGAGCGAGGGGAATTCAGCCAGGCATTCGAGGTCGGCGGCGTCGACCGGCCGCCCGGCAAGGAACACGGCCGATACGCTACGAACGAAGTCCTTGCCAAGCCGGCGCTCGAACCAGCCGCCCAGGCCGCCTCCCGTGTCCGCGTCGCACTGGTACGAAACGTGGCCCCCAAGAGCGACGATCGCCGCCACGGCGCGCCGCTGACGGTGGCTCCGCTCGGCATGGAACCCAAGCCAGACCAGGAACGTCGCCAGCGCGACCAGCATCGTATTCAAGCGGAACTGGAAGCGTGGTGTCAACATAGGTACATCCGGCGGCCAAACTACGACATCGACCTTCTGCCCCGGATTCATCGCCCGAGCGAGGCCCACGCGAAGGTGTTGGCCGGAGCGTCCGGCCAACTCTTAGTCACCACGGATTTTCGTGCGCCGCGAAACCCGCATGGCCTTTGATTGGAAACAATACCTGGCTCGGCTTCAAGGCCGGCAATGACGCCGACGACCACGGACGTTTACGGCACCACCTGAAGAACAGGCGCCGACATGCGGTCTCCGACCGGCTTGATCGGCTTCGCCAGTGGCGATTCCCAGACAGCGCTGAGGGCCGCTCTCCAAGAAGCCGATTGCATTTCAGCCCAGTTTCCTCAATGGGTCGTCGCGGGGTCGCCGAGCGGCCGGAGATGTGTTCGGGGCACCCGCGCAGCGGGTCGGCGGAGCGTGGGAACAAGGAAACTCGCAGCCGACCCGCTGCGCGGGTGCCCGAACAAGGAATTCTCAATAACCATTCTCACGTCCGCTTGAATTGCTTATCCAGTTCCTCGCGGGTGAAGACCAGCGCCGTGGGCCGGCCGTGCGGGCAGTGGTGCGTGTCCTGGGCCAAGTGCCGCTGTTCCAGCAACGCGGCGATTTCGTCGGGCGTGAGATGGTCGCCGGCCTTGACGGCCGCCTTGCAGGCGAACATGTGCAACAGCTCGTCCAAGAGGTCGCGGCGCTCGGGCTCGCGGCCGGCGTCCAGGAGGCGCCCGACCAGATCGCGCAACAACTCGGCGGGACTGGTGCCGGCGAGCATGGCGGGGTAACTCGAGACCAGCACGGTGTCGCCGCCGAAAGGCTCGACCTTGATCCCCAGCCGGGCCAACAGCTCGCTCCGCTGCAGCACCGCCGACGACTCAGGCCCGCTCAGGTCGACCGGTTCGGGCACCAACAGGTGCTGCGATTCAATCGCCCCGGCCAGCGCCGATTCGCGGAATTGCTCGTACAAGATTCGCTCGTGAAGGGCGTGTTGGTCGATCACCACCACCCCTTCGTCGCTCTCGGCCACCAGATACCGGTTGTGGATCTGCAAGGCGGCGGGAGGCTGCCTGGGACCGACCATCGTGCCAGCGACCATCGTGCCAGCGCCGCGCGACGGTTCGGACTCGACCACCGCGGCCGATTCACGAGGCGCGGATGGCATCGCCCGCCGGCCGAAGATCGGCGACAGCCGCAATGGCTCGCCCGAGGGACGTGGCGGCGCAAGATCGAAACGTGTCTGCCGCGCGAGCTCGGATGCGCCGGCCCACGCGGCGGCGGGCTGCGCGGGGTTTCCGTCGGCGGGCTGCGCGGGGTTCCACGCGGCCACCTGCCCCTTGGCCCAATCGACCAGTTCGCGGCGCAACTCGGCCGCCCGATCGGGATCGACGGCCTGCGAGGGACTGGCCGACACGGCGGCGCCCGCGGCCCCGCCGGCGTCGATCCGGTGGGTCAGGTCGGTCGTGAGGAACTTGGTCCGCAACGTGCCGAGAAGTTGACTGTAAAGCCGGCCGCCGTCCTGGAAGCGGACTTCCAGCTTCGTCGGGTGGACGTTGACGTCGACCTGGTCCGGCGGCATCTCGAAACACAGGAACGAGACGGGGAACCGTCCGGTCAGCAGCAGCCCGCGGTAGGCCTCGCCCAGGGCGTGCGAGAGCGAACGATCGCGGATCGAACGCCCGTTCAGAAAAAGGTGCTGCATCCGCGCGTTGGGTCGGCTCAGGTTGGGACGGCCGACGAAGCCGAACAGCCGGATGTCGCCGTCGCGGTTTTCCACCCAGATCAGGTCGTGGGCCAGGTCGCGGCCGAAGAAGCCGGCGATCCGTTCGAGCCAGTCGTCATTGGGCGCCAGGTCGTACACCGTTTTGGCATTGTGCCGCAGGCTGAAATGGACCCGCGGATGGGCCAGCGACAGGCGCGTGACGACCTCGCTGACGTGGCCCATCTCCGTCTGCACCGAGCGTAGGAACTTGCGCCGCACGGGTGTGTTGAAGAACAGGTGGCGCACCTCGATCGCGGTGCCTTGCGGGCAGCCGCACGGCGCCACGGCGGCCGGCTGGCCGGCGACCACTTCCAGCTCGGCCCCATCCGGCCGCTCGGCCGAGCGGCTGCGAAGGAGGAACCGGCTCACCTCGGCGATCGAGGCCAGGGCCTCGCCGCGAAAACCGAGCGTGCGAACGCGGAACAGATCGTCGGCGCTGCTGAGCTTGCTGGTGGCGTGGCTGGCGACGGCCAAGAGCAGTTCGTCGGGCGGGATGCCTCCGCCGTCGTCGACCACGCGGACCAGTTCGGTCCCGCCCTGTTCGACGGAAACATCGATCCGCGTGGCGCCGGCGTCGAGCGAATTCTCAACCAACTCTTTCACGACGCTCGCCGGCCGCTCGATGACTTCGCCGGCGGCGATCTTGTTCACGACGCTCGGCGGCAGTTGTTGGATGGGTGGCATCGAATCCGTTCGGGCTTGGTCCGTGGTCAGTTGTCCGACGCCCGGTCCACCGCGGCGCGGCGGTCGCGTCCGCCAAACTCCCACCACTTGTACCACTCGATGCGGTATGTCACAGTTTCTCCAAGTGGGCAAGCATTTCGGCGGTGGTCATTCCGGTTTCCTGCTCACGACGCCGCAACTCCTCTTCGGACAGCTTGGGTCGATCGCGCTCAACGGCTTCCCAGTCGATGTTCGGAATGAACCGGCCGAGCACGTTGCCCGCTTCATCACACAACTCCAGCGGCTCACTGGATCTCGTGAGTTTCTCCTCCAACGCGGCGTCGACGACGATTCGAGTCATGCGCAACTCTCAAATCCACAAGAAGATCTGCGATTCGACCAATTCATTTTACCATGCGGGCTACCGTCTGTCACGGCCGCCATGGGCGGAGGGGCGGAGTGGGCGGAGCGGTGAGCCGGTTGTCAGGCTGGAAAGCGCTGGAAAGCCTAACCTACCATGTGCGCAATTGTCTTTCCTCGTTCCCTCGCTCTGCGTGGGAATGTCTCTGCGGACGCTCCGCGTTGCCGTGGCCTTGCGCGGCATGGCAACGACGGGCCGCGGAGCGGCCGACGCTGTGTTCCCACCGCCCGGGGTCGAGCGGCTGCGGGACACCGGTGACGGGGTTCCCGTTGGGGGGGTCATATTGAGGCGTACACCAGGCGAGCGCGTTGGTGCAATTGTCGTTGGCGAGCGCGTAAAGTCGCTCGTCGAGGTTCCCATCGTTCAGCGTCGAGCGCTCCCGCAAGATCAGGTCGTCGAGGCCGCGCAGCCCCCATGCTACGTCTCATTTTAACTGACCGGAATAGGCGGTGCGAGTCCCGGTTTTTTTGGCCCCCAGACCCCGCCCGGAGCCCGCCTCGACCCCGCCCGCGCGCATAATTCTAGAACCCCGCCCCTTTCC
>Ga0307373_10001651_pt1 | contig 41631 bp, 36 predicted proteins | sample OX2MG_FD_202534 | JGI IMG/M metagenome (GOLD analysis project Ga0307373, IMG submission 202534) | Soil microbial communities from Risofladan, Vaasa, Finland - OX-2 | ecosystem: Environmental > Terrestrial > Soil > Coastal area > Acid sulfate soil | place: Finland: Risofladan, Vaasa | collected...
CTGCCCAGCGACAGCCCTGAACTCAATCCCGAGGAGCGTCTGAATGCTGATCTCAAGCATGTCATCCGGAGCCAGGTGCCGGCACGCAGCAAGGCCAAGCTTCGCTCTGCCACCGAACAGCATATGGCAGTGATCGGCAGTGAACCCGAACGGGTCAACGCCTACTTTCGCGACCCTCGCGTCAAGTCTGCTGCTTGCTACTGTCTATGGGCCGAATCAATAGCTGGCCGAGGCTTCATGGCGCTTCGAGCTGGTCGTCTTGGTGCCCGTCTATTGGTGGCCGCGCTGCGATGCCCTGCTTGGTCCGAATCCCGGCTGCGCAACGTTCCCGTCTATGCCAGCTGAAAGTCGACGCGAATCAGGAAAGCCAATGACGGCTCTTGGCTGAAGCACGCCGGTGTGGTGAGAACGATCAACGTCCCGAAAGGCTGGTTCCCGCCTTTAGGTTCAAGCGCCGCGTGTGTCTGCTTTCGAGTTCGTTACGATCTGATCAAATAGGAGGCGGCCCGGTGATCAGCAGGGTGGCGAATGCGCAGCGGCGAGCATCGCGGGTGTGAGCCGAGACACAGCGGATTGCCGGGCTGTACGCACCACGCGCGTACTCACTCATCCGTGGCGAGCCCTGCACGGGCAATGACTCACGCTATAATTTCAAAGGTGAACAAGAGCCTTCAGGCCTGCCTCAGGACGTCACAGGATTCGACGCTGTCCGCAAAGCCCTCCAAACCTTACGATGCGCGCCTGGCGTCCGCACTGGTGCGGCCGCTGGTTTCCACCCGGGTCACACCCAATCACCTGACCACCCTGCGCCTGCTCGCCGGACTGGGGGCGGTTGCAGCGTTTGCGGCAGGAAGTTATCTGTGGATCAACGTTGGTGCGATGTTGTTCGTGTTGTCGAATTTTCTCGATCACGCGGACGGCGAGCTGGCTCGCATCAGCGGCAAGAGTAGCCGGTTCGGTCACGCCTACGACTTGGCTTGCGACGTCGTGATTCACGTGTTCGTGTTCATTGCCATCGGTTACGGTCTGCGTCACGGCCCGCTGGGCGTCTGGGCGGTACCGATGGGCGCGCTGGCCGGGATTACGGTGAGTCTGATTTTCTCTCTGCGCATCGATATTGAGAACCGCTTGGGCAAGGCGGCGACCTGGCAACCCAGGCTCGGCGGGTTCGAGATCGAGGATGTGCTCTACCTGATGCCGCTGGTGACGCTCAACAACGGCTTGCAGCTGTTGCTGATCGCCGCCGCCATCGGTGCGCCGACCTATGCCCTCTGGGTGATCCGAGATTACCTGCGACTGTCGCCGCGCGGTGACGGACACTCGTCATGAGTGCCGTACTGGATCTGCCATCTCAGGTTGAAGCCGGTGATCTGGTGACCGCGCTGACCGCGCGACTGGTGCGTCTGGACACACCAGCGCTGCGTGCGACCTACGAAGCGCAGGGCGAGTTTCTGTTCATTGAGGATTTCCTCACGCCGGCGTTGACCGTGCAACTGGTGGCGGCGATGCAAGCGACACGTGGTGAGCTCAACCGCAACTACATTCCGGGCCACAAGAAAGGCGGCAGCGTCAGCCGCCATGCGCTCGACCGGCTGTCGCCGTTCATCCCTTTGCTGTACCGCACGTCGGCGCTGACGGCTTGGCTGGAGGCGCTGTGCGGAAGGACGCTGCTGCCTTCGCCCGAGGATGATCCGCACGCCTATGCGCTGTATTTCTACACCGAGCCCGGCGATCACATCGGCTGGCACTATGACAGCTCGTACTACAAGGGTGCGCGTTACACGGTGCTGATCGGGGTGGTGGATCGCTCCTCCTGCCGGCTCGACTACCGCCTGCATACGCGAACCCCAGGCCGCGAGCCGGTCGAGAACAGCGTGGCGCTAAAGCCCGGTGCGCTGGTGTTTTTCAACGGCGACAAGCTGCAGCACAAGATCACACCGCTGGGCACCGGCGAGGAACGGATATCGCTGACCTTGGAATACGTCACCGATCCCCGCATGTCGCGCTGGCAACGATTCGTCTCCAACATGAAGGATTCAATCGCCTACTTCGGCTTTCGCCAGGTGTTCAAGCGCGGAGCACGTTCTTGAAGCGCGGAGCAATCATCGCCCTGATGTTGGGTTTGGCCCTGTTTATCGGGCTGGTAATCCATGAAGGCATTGCCTCCGTCGCCGACGCGCTGGCTGCAGCGGGTTGGGGGCTGCTGCTGGTGGCGACATACCATCTGTTGCCGCTGCTGCTGGATTCGAGCGCACTGGCGGTGTTGCCGCCACGCCGGCATCGTTTCGGCACGGTACTGCGTGCGCGTTGGATCAACGAGTCCGTCAATGGCCTGCTACCGGTCGCACAGATGGGAGGCCCGCTGGTGATGGTGCGCCAGTTGGTGCAGGACGGCGGTCGCGCCGATCAGGCCGGGGCGGTTGTCACCGTCGCCACCACCCAGCAGATGTTGTCGCAGGCGGTGTTTGCGGCTATCGGCATTGTGCTGCTGGCGGCGTACGCCGGTGATCGCACGCTGATGTGGGTGTTGCTGATCGGTAGTGCGCTGTTTGCCGCCAACGCTACCTGGTTCTACTACCTGCAGCGGCGCGGTCTGTTCGCGCGGCTGGCGCGGATGCTGAGCAAGGTTGCCAGCGGGCGCGAGTGGCTGGATCTGACCGGCGGCGCCGAGGCCTTGGATGTCGCGGTGCAGAGTGTTTATCGCCACGCTGGCGCGGTGCGCGCCAGCTTCGCACTCAATCTGGCCGGCTGGCTGGCTGGCACCGGCGAGGTCTGGTTGGCACTGTATTCTCTGGGGCATCCGGTCAGTTTGCTGGATGCTTTGTTTCTTGAAAGTCTAGGCCAGGCTATCCGTGGCATCGCCTTCCTCATCCCCGGCGCGCTGGGCGTGCAGGAAGGCGGCTACGTGTTGCTGGGAGCGATGGTCGGGGTGCCGGCCGATACCGCGCTGGCACTGTCGCTGACCAAGCGCGCGCGAGAACTGCTGCTGGGCCTGCCGGGGTTGCTGAGCTGGCAGATTCACGAAGGACGGCGGTTGCATCGCGCCCATATCGCCGGGGCGGAGCGGTGATGCGCGCCGTCATTCTCGCCGCCGGCATGGGCAAGCGCTTGACGCCCGCCGGAACGACACCACCGCCCAAGTGTCTGTTGCGCTTCGGCGGTCACAGCCTGCTCGAACGGCACCTGCGTCTGTTGCGCTCCGTTGGCGTCGATGCGGTGACGGTGGTAACCGGTTACGCGCAGGAACAGATCGCCGCGGAACTGGATGCGCTCAGCTGGGCACCGCGGCCGCAACTGCTGCACAACCCGCGCTTTGAACTCGGCAGCGTGCTCAGCGTGCACGTCGCGCACGAAGCCCTGTGCGCAGGTGGCGACGTGCTGCTGATGGATGCAGACGTGCTCTACGATCCGCGTATCCTGGGCACGCTGGCATCCGGCGAACACGCTGATCGCGTTCCTTACGACACCGGTTTCGAGCCGGGCGACGAGCCGGTTAAACTGTGCCTGGATCAAGGCCGTATCGTCGAGTTGCGCAAGCGCGTGGCGCCAAATCTGCACTACGACACGGTCGGTGAAACGGTTGGTTTCTTTCGCTTCACCGCGAACACTGTAGTGCGATTTGCCGAGATCGTCGCCGCGTATGTCGCCTCAGACCGCGCCGATCAACCGCACGAAGAAGCCCTGCGCGACCTGTTCCTGGAGAATCCGGATGGATTCAACGTCGTCGACATCGCCGGCCTGCCGTGGCTGGAGATCGATTTCCCCGCCGATCTCGAACGCGCCCGCGACGAGGTGTTGCCCCGACTGCCCGCCTTGCCCACATGAACCAACGCGAGAATTTTCCCGTCAGCGCTGTCGCCAAACGCAGCGCCCGTCTGCGCGCCATGCTGCTCAATCCGCAGCTCGAATTCATCATGGAAGCGCACAACGGCCTGTCGGCGCGCATCGTCGAGGAAGCCGGATTCTCCGGCATCTGGGGTTCGGGGCTGGCGCTGTCCGCGCAGTTCGGCGTGCGCGACAACAACGAGGCCAGCTGGACCCAGGTGATTGACGTACTGGAGTTCATGGCCGACGCCTCCAGCCTGCCGATCCTGCTCGACGGCGATACTGGTTACGGCAATTTCAACAACATGCGGCGGTTGGTGAAGAAGCTCGAACAGCGCTCGATCGCTGGCGTCTGCATCGAAGACAAATTGTTCCCCAAGACCAACTCTTTCATCGACGGCGACAAGCAACAGCTGGCCGATGTCGACGAGTTCTGCGGCAAGATCAAGGCTGGCAAGGATTCGCAGGCAGATGACGATTTCTGCATCGTCGCGCGGGTCGAGGCGTTGATCGCGGGTTGGGGCCAGGATGAAGCGCTCAGGCGTGCCGAGGCGTACCGCGCTGCCGGCGCCGACGCCATCCTGATCCACTCCAAACGTTCGCAACCGGACGAAATCCTCGCCTTCGCCAAGGAGTGGGCCAACCGCGCGCCGCTGGTGATTGTGCCCACCAAATACTACAGCACGCCCACCGAAGTGTTCCGCGAGGCCGGCATCTCGCTGGTGATCTGGGCCAACCATCTGATCCGCGCCGCCACCAGCGCGATGCAGTCGGTCGCTGCCGACATTTACCAGAACGAGACCCTGATCAACGTCGAGGAACGCGTCGCGTCGGTCAACGAAATCTTCCGCCTGCAGGGCGCGGCAGAATACGCCGAAGCCGAACGCCGCTACATCAATGCCACACAGACGGCCAATGCCATCGTGCTGGCGGCGGGCCGTGGCGAGGGTCTGGAAGCTCTGACCGAGGATCGACCCAAAGTCATGCTGCCGGTGGCCGGCAAGCCGCTGCTGCGGCGGCTTACCGACGCATTCCGCAAACAAGGCATCAAGGACATCCACGTCGTCGGCGGATACAAGGCCGAGGTCATCGACGCCAGCGGCATCAAACTGATTCTCAACCCAGATTACGCCGATACCGGCGAGCTGACCTCGCTGGCCTGTGCGACGGCGCAACTCGGTGAAGACACGGTCATCACTTATGGCGATCTATTGTTCCGCCACTACATTCTGCGTGACCTGCTTGAGCTTGATGCCGATCTGAGCGTTGTGGTGGATTCGTCGCCGGCGACAACCGCCAATGGCCGCGATCTGGCCTGGTGCAATAAACCGGATCGCCGCTCGGTGTTCGGCCGAGACGTGCAGTTGCAACGCATCACTTCGGGCAACCACGGTTGCTCGTCGCCGCCCTGTGGCCGCTGGGTTGGCATGTTTCGGGTGCGCGGTGCGGGCCGCGAGGCGGTGCTGGAAACCATGGAGGTGCTGAAGCAACGTGACGATTTCTCCGCGCTGGGCCTGCCGGAGCTGCTGACCGAGCTGGCTGCCACCGGGCATCGCATCAAGGTGCTTTACGTTTACGGGCATTGGCTGGACGTCAATAATCTCGAGGATCTGCGTCTGGCTGGCGATTTCGCTCACGGCCAGGCCGCGCTGGGCGTCACCGATTCATGATTGAGGCCGCCGACTTCGTCGAAGCCGCGCGGCGACGTGGTTTCGAGACTTACGCCGGCGTGCCGTGTTCATTCCTGACGCCGTTCATCAACTATGTGATTCAGGCCCCGGCGCTCGACTACTACTCCTGTGCCAACGAAGGCGACGCCGTGGCACTCGCAGCCGGCGCGGCACTGGCGGGCAAACGCAGCGTGGCGATGATGCAGAACTCCGGGTTGGGCAATGCCGTCAGTCCGCTGACTTCGCTGACCTGGACATTCCGTCTGCCGGTTTTGCTGATCGTCACCTGGCGCGCGCAACCTGGACTCAAGGATGAGCCGCAACATCAGTTGATGGGGCCGATCACGCCGACGCTGTTCGAGACCATGGAGATTCCGTGGGAGCTGTTCCCGCAGCAGGCCGATGAGATCGACGCCGCGCTGGGCCGTGCCGCCGCCTACATGGATGCCACGGGTCGACCGTACGCGCTGCTGATGCAAAAAAACACCGTCGCGCCCTATCCGCTGGAAGGCTCGGGCGCGCCGCCGCCACGACCGCAGGGCGAAGTGCGGGGCGTGCCCGGCTATGAACGGCACGTGACGCGCACCGATGCGCTGCGTCGGCTGCAGACGTTGACGCCACCGGATCGTACTGTGCTGTTGGGCACCACGGGCTTCACTGGACGCGAACTGTACGCGCTCGACGACCGGCCCAACCAGCTCTACATGGTCGGCTCGATGGGTTGTGTCACCGCGCTGGCGCTGGGGTTGGCACTGGCCCGTCCCGATCTCACCGTGGTTGCCATCGACGGCGACGGCGCCGCGCTGATGCGCCTGAGCCTGTTTGCCACGCTGGGCGCCTATGGTCCGTCCAACCTGATCCACGTGCTGCTGGACAACGCCGTGCATGATTCCACCGGCGGTCAGGCCACGGTGTCTGCGGGCGTTTCCTTCGCACGGATTGCCGCCGCCTGCGGCTATCCGCTGGCGTTGGAGTCGGCCGACCCGCAGGTCTTGGATGAAGTCTTTGCGGCGTCCACCGGCGACGGCACGCGTTTCGTGCGCCTGTTGACGCGGCCGGGAGCACCTGCCGACCTGCCGCGTCCCACGGCGACACCCGAGCAGGTGCGCGCTCGCTTGATGACGCATATCGGCGGTACGAAATGAACGACATCGCTCGTCCGCTGCTGCTCAACCCCGGCCCGGTGACGCTGTCGCAGCGCGTGCGCGACAGTCTGTTGCAAGCGGATCTGTGCCATCGTGAACCCGAGTTCTTCGCATTGCAGGACGAGATTCGCAGACGCTTGCTGGAGGTCTACACGCTCGATGCAGCACGTTGGGCGGCGGTGCTGCTGAGCGGCTCCGGCACCGCCGCGGTCGAGGCGATGCTGTCGACGCTGATACCGGCCGAGGGCCGTCTACTGGTGATCGAGAACGGCGTCTACGGCGAGCGTATGCACCGTATCGCCAAGGTTTACGGCATTGCCTGCGAAGCGCTGACACATGCCTGGGGCGAGGCCGTCGATCTCGATGCAGTGGCCGCGCGCTTACGGAATGCGGCGTTGCCGCGCATCACCCATATTGCCGCCGTACACCACGAAACCACCACCGGTCGCCTCAACCGTATCGACGCTTTGAGCACGCTGTGTGCGCAGCATGAGGTGGCGCTGCTGGTCGACGGCGTTAGCAGTTTCGGCGCCGAAACCATCGACTTCGAGCACAGCGGCATTGCCGCCGTGGCCGCTACCGCCAACAAGTGCCTGCACGGCGTCCCCGGCGCCGGTTTCGTGGTGACGCGGCGCGACGCGTTGGTCACCGCTCATCCGCGCAATCTCTATCTCGATCTGGCGTCCTGGTGCCAAGCACAGGATGCACAGGGCACGCCGTTTACCCCGGCCGTCCACGCTTATTACGCCTTGCGTGAAGCGCTGCGCGAATTCGCCGACGCTGGTGGTCGAGCGGCGCGGTACGCGCATTACCGGTCGCTGGCCGATCAGGTCGGTGACGGCTTGTTGAAGCTGGGCATCGAAACGCTGCTACCGCGAGATCAATCTTCGGTGGTGCTGCGTGCCTACCGGCTACCGCAGGCGCTCAGCTATGCGCGCCTGCACGATGGACTGAAAGACCGTGGCTTCGTGATCTACGCCGGGCAGGGCCAACTGGCTGCCGACATCTTTCGGATTTCCACCATGGGCGCGATCACCGCTGATGATATGAGCCGGCTGTTGTCGGAGATCCGTCGCTTGTATTCAGGCGGGCCGATTTCGCCGTGAATGCCGGCTTGCTGGCACGTCGGTGCGGACGGATCGCCGTAAACTGCATCGCAGGTTTTGGTATTGGTGGTACTCGGCCCGCTACCTGAAGCGGCGACTTGCGAACGCCAGCGCTGCGATCAGCGTTGGCGACCGTTGATCCAGGCAAACAAGCCCGGCATTACCAGCAGCACCAGCGGCACCGCCACGATCAGACCCGAGATGATGGCCACCGCCAGCGGCTGTTGCAGCTGCGCTCCGGCGCCTTCACCGATGACAGTGGCGAGCGCCAGCGGCAGCAAAGTCAGGATCGCGGCAATGGCTGACATCAGGATCGGCCGCATGCGATGACGGCCAGCGATCAGCAGGCGCTCGGTCAGTGGCGTTTCTGTTGGCAGCGATTCGAACTCCGAGAAGAAGAAGATGGCGATCTCGGTAACGATACCGACGATCATGGTCATGCCCATCATCGCCGAGATGTTGAGTTCGATGCCGGTGATCCACAGACCGATGAATACGGACGCCATCGCGCTCAACGGCATCGCCATGATGCTCAGCACCACCAGGAAGCGCTCGTACAGGAACAACAGCAGCGCGAACACCAGAGCGACCGCCGCCATCATTACGATGATCAGACCGTGGAAAGCTTTCTGCTGCTGTGCGTAGAGGCCGCCGTAAGCCACGCGGATGCTGGGTGGAATCGCCTTCGCATGGGCCAGCGCGGCCTTGACGTCGTTGACTGTGGTACCGAGGCTGCGACCTTCGATACGCGCGGTGACAGCGATCATGCGCTTCAGATTCTCGCTGGTGATCTGCGACTGGCCGTGGACCGCCTTCAACGTCGCCACCCGTGACAGCGGGAACACATGCCCGTCTGGCGCACGGATCTGCAAAGCTTCAATTTGCTCAGTGCGCTCGCGTGCTGCGATCGGCAGCCATACGCGCACGCCGACTATTTTCGGCGGTCGCGTCAGCTGTGCCGCCACTGTGCCCTGCACGGCCTCGGCTACTTGCTGGGTGACGCCGGCCGGGTCCATGCCTTCGAGGCCGGCCCGCACGGGGTCGACCTGTACTTCCAGCGCATCGCCGGCGGGTTTGACGCCATTATTGACGCCGACGATGCCCGGCACCTTGCCGATGGTCGCCGCGACCTTGTCTGCAGTTTTTTCCAGTAACTTCTCGTTGTCGGAGTAGAGCTTGATCTCGACCGGCTGCGGCACCGAGGTGAGGTCGCCGATGACGTCTTCGATCAATTGCGAGAGCTCGATGTCCAAACCGGGCACCTGCGCATCCACCTGCTTGCGGATGTTCGCCATCACCTGCCAGATCGGCGGTCGACTACTCGGCTTGAGTTGGATGAAGAAATCGCCTTCGTAGGATTCGGTAATGCCGCCTCCAAGTTGTGTTCCGGTACGTCTGGAATAAGTATCGACGTTGGGGTTGGCCTGGATAATACTTTCGACCTGTTTCAGCAAGCGATTGGTTTCGATCAATGACGTGCCCGGCGCAGCGCGGTAATCGAGGATGAAGCCACCTTGGTCCATTTTCGGCATGAACCCGCTACCGACGTTGGTGTAGGCGACCAGCCCCAGCACCAGCAAGGGCAGGACGCCCAACAGTATCCATACGGGCCGCCGCAACACGCGTTTGAGGCAGCTTTCATAGCCGGCCTGCACGCGGCGTCCCACCGCGCCCGGCGGTTTCTCTTCGGCGTGGCGCGCGTCGAGTAGCCACTCGGCCAGCAGTGGCACCGCGAAGAAGGCGATCAAATAGGAAATCAGCAGGCCGCTGGCCATGGTCAGGGACAGCGCCTTGAAGAAAGCGCCGGTGACGCCGGACAGAAACGCCAGCGGCGCGAAGATGACGATGGTGGCCGCGCTGGAGCCGGTCAGCGGGCTGGCGAACTCCCAGGCCGCGTTGGCCACGCGCTGAGAGATTGGGCCATCGCCGTCGCGCAGGCGGCGCACGATGTGTTCGAGCATGACGATGACGTCGTCGATGATCAGACCCACCGCTGCCGCCATGCCGCCCAGGGTCATCATGTTGAAGCTCTGGCCCGTGATTTTCAGCAGCAGGATGGTGCCGGCCAGCACCGCCGGCACGTCCAGCAGCGCGATCAGCAGGATGCGGCCGTTGCGTAGAAACGCCCACAACACCAGCCCAGCCAGCACGATGCCGATCAACATTGCGTCGCGCACGCTGCCTGCGGCGGCGGTGACCAGTGTCGTCTGATCGTACCACTTGGCGACTTTCACGCCCTTGGGCATCTGCGATGCGTAGCCGGCTAGTTTGGTTTTGACGTCGTGGCCGATCTGCACGCTGTTGCCGTCGGGCTGCTGGTAGATCGACAGCAATACAGCTTGCTGGCCGTCGGCGGTGACGCGCACATACTGTGGCTCGACGCTGGCGCTGACCTGCGCCACATCGCCGACGGTGACCACGCCGCTAGGACCGGCGCGCACCACGATCTTTTGCAGCGCAGCGATGCTGTCGGGCTGATTGTTGGCCAGGATCAGGTCGAGCTTGTAGTGATCAGTGATCCGTCCCAACGCTTTGATACTGGCAGCCTGTTTGACGGCGCGGATGACCTCGCTCAGCGACAGGTTCAGTGCGCGCAGCTTTGCCGCATCGACATCGACGTGATATTCGGAAATCTTGCCGCCCTGCACCTGTACCCGCGCGATGCCGGGCACGGACGACAGTAACGGCATCAGCTGGTACTGCGCCAGATCGTAGAGCTGCGTCAGTGATTGCGTGTGCGAACGCAGGCTGTAAGCCAGAATCGGGTACACTGTGGGATCGGCGCGACGCGTCGTCAACCGTGTGCCCGCAGGCAGTTGCGGCAGGATCTGCGACACCGCCGCATCGACTTGCAGCAGCGCACGGCGAGTGTCCGTGCCCCAGTTGAAATCCACCGTGATCTCGGCGCTGCCGCGGCTGGTGGTGGAGCGCACGTTGGTGACGCCGGGGACGTTGCGGATCGCGACCGCTGCCGGCCGTGTCACCTCCAGCGCCATCTGCTGGGCCGGGCGGTCGCCGGCGTCGAGAAACACCTGGATGCGCGGAAACGCGACGTTGGGGAACAGCGACACCGGCATCGAAAACGCCGAGAACAGCCCGCCTGCCACCAGCATCGCGCACAGGAACAATACCGAACGGCGATGCGTCCGTAGCCACAGCATTGCGTTCATTGCTGTTTACGCACGCGCATGCCGTCTGAGAGCTCGTAGACGCCGAGCACAATCACCGGTTGCTTCGGGTCCAGCGGGCCATCGACGCCGACGGTGGCACCATCGGGTTGCACCAGCTTAACGTCAACACGTCTTGCTACACCGTGGTCGTCCTGGAACAGGTAGGCGCCCTTGTCGTCGCTCAACACGGCGCCGCGCGGAACCGCCCAAGCGCTGATCTTGCCGCTTTGAATCTGCGCCGAGACTTCACTGCCCAGCGGCAGTGTGGCTGAAGTCGGCAGCGTCACCAAAATCTCAACCAGCCGAGTCTGTGGGTTGATTGCGTTGGACAACTGCGCCACCTGACCCTGCAGCGCGGCTCCGCCGAAAGCCGGCGTCAGCGTCACCGGCTGCGCCGGCTTGATCCGCGCGGCGTCGCCCGGTTCGATGCCGATGCGTGCCAGCCGCTGTTGCGTGGGTGCCAATTGCAACAGGGTGGTACCGGCAGCGACACGCTGACCGGTCGTCACTGTAAGCGACTGCACCACACCGGCCGCCGGTGCTTTCAACACGTTGCTTGTGCCGCCGCCGCCGAGGGCGCGCTGGGTGGCGAGATTGGTCTGCGCATCGGCCAGCGTCTTACGCGCGCTGTCGAGCTGCGACTGCGTGGCCAGCCGCTGGTCGTACAGCGTTTGCGTCTGCTTCAGAGTTGCTTTCGCCAATGCCAGTTCGTGCCGGGCTTGTTCGTAGGCCAGCCGTCCAGCCGGATCGGGTTGCAGACGCAGCAGCACCTGGCCGGCGGCCACCCGTGCGCCGGGTGTCGTCAGCACTTGCGCCACGCGCACGCCTTGCGGCAGCGCCAGCGCCAGCGCCGTGCGCGGATCGGCCTCGATGCTGCCATACCCGCTCATGGTTTCACTGAAATTCTGACGGCTGGGCATTACCGTGGTCACTGCCACGCTGGGGCCACTGTCCGCGCTGCCGGTGGCGGCGCCCACTGCCAGCGGCAGCAGCACCAGCGCGGTCAGCCCGCAGACCAACCAGGGTCGAGTCGTGTTCCGTTTCTGATTCATCGCAGACTCATTTCGTCATACCGGCCTGGGCCGGTATGACGTCGGTTGAGTAGGCTCACGGATTCTTGGCATGGCGGTTCGTGTCATCCAGGTGCTCGGTCATTTTGAGATGCGATGGCGTGCCGCTGCGGATGCGGGCGGCAGCGGAATCGCTCCAGTTGCCGCCCAGCAGGGTTTGCAGGGCGATGCCGGTTTCGGCGACGTTCAGGCGCAGAGTCGTCAGTTGTTGGTCGGCGTTGAGCGCGCCGCTGCGCAGGCTCAGATAAGTTGGCAGCGTCAGTTGATGCGCGCGCCAGGCGGTCTCGGCCTGTTGCAGGCTTTGATCCAGTTGCGCCGCGTGAGCGGTGGCGGTCGGTAGCGCGGCTTGCTCCAGCGACTGCTGCGCGCACAGGCGATCGACGTCGTTGTAGGTGGTCAGCAGGTGTGCGCTGTAATCGTCGTGCAGGCGTTGGCGCGTTGCGCGCTCAACCGCGACGCCGCCGCGGTTGCGGTCGAACAACGGCAGGCTCAGGGAGACGGCAAAACCACTGGTATAGACGCCGGCATTGTCGCGTGCACGATTGAACCCGATCGTGAGGGTCGGGAACTGCTTGACGATTTGCTCACGCAGTTTTTCATTCTGCGACACGTAACCGGCCCGCAATGCCAACAGGTCGGGACGCCGTTGCGGCAGCTGCTGCAGTGCGGACTGGATTTGCGCCGCACCCCGAACTGTCCGATCTGCACTGCCGACCAGCCGCAGCGGCGCCTGTGCACGCAACCCCAGCAAAGCCCGCAGATCATGCTCGGACTGGTTCAGCGCAGTCTGCGCAGCCGTCAGTTTCTGTCGCGCGTCGGCGGCGGAGGTGAGGCCGCTGCTGGCCAGCTCGTAGCTGAGATTGCCGGCGGCCAGCGCCGTCCTGATCGGCGCGCGCAGCGGTTCCAGTGCCGTGGTTTCCGTCTGCATCCGCTTCACCGTGGCGCGGTCGCTGAGCACCCGCGCGAACAACGTTCGTGCCTGCGCCACGGTCTGCCACTCGGCCCACAGTAGGTTGAGATCGACCTGTTTCTCGTTCCACTGCGCGGCGTGGGTGCGACTGGAATAGGTCAACAGCGAGCCTACATCATAGGAAACCCCCAACCCGAACGGGCTGGTGGCGCCCACGCCGCCGCTGCCACCCGTAACGAAATCCTGCGCAAACGTTACTTGCGGGTCCGGCAGCAGGCCGGCGGCGAAAGACTGGGCGTGGGCGATGCCGGCGTCGTCGCGCATCAGTCTAAGGTGCGGGTTGTTGGCTACCGCCAGCATCGCAGTCTCGGTGACGTCGAGACCATTGTCTGGGTTGAAGCGATGGCTGGCCAGCGGCTGGGTCGGCATCTGTGCGGGATCGACTTTGATATCGCCCGCATTCGCCGTACCGGCTTGCGATGCCAGCGGCAGGGCGTGGTAACTGGCACAGCCACATAGCCCAAGGGCAAGCAGGCAGATCGGGTGCCTCAGTCTAAACAATGCGAAATTCACTGAACCAATTTACTCGAATTGTCTTAATTGATTGTTAAATCTGCCGACGTAGGCCTTCAGGTTTCAGATCGTCTTAATCTGTTGTGTGCACACTTAGGACAACTATGTTCTTGTGGCGGGTAATGCCGAGCGAATACTGGACTCAAATGCCTTCGGCCGATGCCACGGAGTCTACAAATGCATCTGTTATTGGTTGAAGACGATGCCATGATCGGCCGCACGGTGGCGCGTGCGCTGCGTGCGGAGCATTACGTGCTCGACTGGGTTACGGACGGCGATTCCGTACTCAGTGCGCTGGCAGCCAACAACTACGATCTCATGCTGCTGGATCTCGGGTTGCCACGGCGCGATGGATTGACGGTGCTGGCTCAGGCGCGCCGCGGCGAACGGAAGCTGCCGGTGCTGATTGTCAGCGCACGCGATGCTCTGGAGGATCGGGTGGCGGGGCTCGACGCCGGTGCCGACGACTACCTGACCAAGCCGTTCGATCTGGATGAACTGCTGGCGCGCATCCGGGCGCTGTTGCGGCGCAGTCAGGGGCGTGCCGAGCCGCTGCTGCGACACGGTCGAGTCAGCCTCGATGCGGCGCGCCGCGAAGTTCGTGTCGACGATAAACCAGTGCTGCTCAGCGCCAAGGAATTTACGCTGCTACAGGTTTTGATAGCGCGCCCGGGTGTGGTGCTGACGCGCGAGCAGTTGCAGGAAGCGTTGTACGGCTGGAACGACGAGATTGAGAGCAACACCATTGAGGTCTACGTCCATGGCTTGAGACGCAAGCTCGGCAGCGACTACATCCAGACCCTGCGCGGCGTCGGCTACCGGCTGGCGGCGACATGAGATCGATCCGCCGCCGGCTGCTGCTGTGGTTGCTGAGCGGCATCGGTTTGCTGTTGATCGTGGCGGCGGCGGGGGTCTATCTTGAGATTCGCGACGAGATCAACGAACTGTTCGACGCCCAGTTGCAGCAATCCGCTTACGCGTTTCCACGCGGTGCGGTGGCGCCCGCGGAGATCGGCGATGTTGACGACAACGACGACGATTCTCCATTGCAGAACCTGGTCGTTGAAGTGCGCGAGCCCGGTGTCGCCAAACCTTTTTATCACTCGCAGGCGCATGCGGTGCTGCCAGCGCATGTCCATCCCGGGTTCTCCAATCCCGTCATCAACGGTCAGGTTTGGCGACTCTACAGTCTGGAAGCGAGGGACCGACACGTCGAGGTGGCGCAACCGCTTGCGGTGCGCGACACCGCAGCCAACCAAATTGCGAAACAGCTGTTGCTGCCACTGGCGGCGGCCCTGCCGCTCGCCGCACTGCTGATCTGGTTCGGCGTGGGGCGTGGGCTGAAACCGTTAAGACAGACGGCGCGCGATATCCAGCAGCGTTCGGACGCCGATCTCACGGCACTGGACACGACGACCCTGCCGGGTGAATTGCGACCGATGGTGACTGCGCTCAATGAGCTGATGAAACGGCTGGTGCAGGTGCTGCAGGGACAGCGCTATTTCATCGCCGACGCCGCGCACGAATTGTTGACCCCACTGACCGCCCTGCAACTACAGGCCCAGTGGTTGCAGCGCAGCAGCGACGTGCATGAGCGCGAACAGGGCCTGCTTGAGCTACGTGCCGGCATCGAGCGCACGGTGCGCCTTGCGCGCCAGTTGCTGGCGCTGGCACGGCAGGAATCGAAATCCGTGGCTGTTGTCGCCGAGATCAACCTGACCGCGTTGGCACGTGAGGTGGTGGCCGAGCAGGCTGGGACGGCTGCCGCGCGACAGATCGACCTGGGATTTGATGGCGCCATGCCGCTGCAGATCAGGGGTGAGGTCGAGGCCTTGCGGATGATGTTGTCCAACCTTGTCGACAACGCCATCAAATACACCCCGGTGGCTGGACGTGTGGACGTGCGGGTGGCGCACCTGGACGGTGCTGGCCTGCTGCGAGTCGAGGATTCAGGGCCGGGCATCCCTGCGGAAGATCTGCAGCGGGTGTTCGACCGGTTTTATCGAAGGGCGGGGCAGACGGCCGCCGGCAGCGGTCTTGGTCTGGCCATCGTGCGCAACATCGCGGAACGTCAAGGTGTGAGCCTGAATCTGAGCAACGGCGGCGCGCTGGGCGGACTCGTTGTGGAATGCCGTTGGCCCATCGCAGCCGTCGTGGGGTGACGATGATCGTTGCTGACGCAGTTTATCTGCGGGCGGGCAGCAGCTGACACGCCAGACGTGCTGAAAACGGCACGATGGCCGGCAGTGGCAGACGCAGACGCGGGTCGTAGCCGGCCATACGCTGCTCGTTTTCCTGCAGACAGGTCTGCATCAGCTCGTGGGCGCTGATGTCGATGCTCATCTGTGCGCTCCCGGAGCAGGAATACCCACACCGCAAGTCTTCTGACAAAGAACCACGGGCGTTTCCACCACGGCAGCTGGCGGTGATGCCAGGCCACTCAGTTGACGAAGAACAGGATGTGCCGGCCTTCTTCCTGACATCTCCAGTCTCGGAATTGATCAGGCGCGCCGACTCAGCGCCTGCTGCAACCGTCGGCCCTCGACCCACTGCCAGGACAGCAGTGCTGGCACGCCAAAGCCGATCTCGCGGACACGCTTGGCCAGTGACAGTGCCACGGCGAGGTCGGCCGGCAGGCCGATGAGATTGCCGAACAACACCAGCCCGGCTTCCTGTACGCCGATGCCGCCCGGCACGAAGAAGGCGAAATGGCGCACCGCCAGCGTCAGGCTTTCCAACGTGAGCGCTTCCCAGGCACTGACCGGGTGGCCCAGCAGCCACAAGATGAGCCAGACTTCAAAGCTGCCCAGCACCATGCCGGCCTGCTGCCAGCACAGGCTCTGCGCCAGCCGCCCCGGTTGTGCGAACAGCTTACGCAGTTCCTGATCCAGTGCGGCCGAGTTGCCGAGCAGGCCTGCCAGACGGCTGGTATTGCCCAACATGCTCAGTACGACGCGCTGCATCCTTGTGAATAGCGAGCCGTGACGCAGCAGCAGGTATAACCCGATCGGCACCGGTAGGCTTACCGCCAGGCCGATGATCAGCGCATCGGATGTGTCCGTGCTGTGCAGCAGGGTGACCAGCAACACCAGGCCCAACGCCGTGAACAGGAACTGATTAACGAGGGTCAGCAATACCTCAATCACCACGCTGGCGGTGACGGCCGGGCCGGACAACGGGCGCAGCAGGACCAAGCGGATGCCGACGATCTCTCCGCCGACGCTGGCGACCGGTAGCAGGCGACCGACCGCTTCGCGCACGGTGGCGATCCACCACAGGAACGGCAGGCTGGCACGATGCTGCGGATCGCTCGGTTTCAGCAGCACGCGCCAACCTTCGACGTCCAGCAGCAAGGGCAGCACGTGGAACGGAATCAGCCACAACAAGCCCCAGCCCGCCAAGCCCAGCAGTTGCAGGATCGGTTGATAGCCTTCGTGGACGACCAGCGCGATGACCACTGCCAGCCCGATCAGGCCGGCCACGATGGACAGCAGTTTCATCTTCATGCGTGGCTGAGAAAGCCGCCACGGCTAAGGCCGCGTATTGCGATGGCGTCGCGCACGCGGGGCGATAGCAGAGCGTTGAGTTCGTCGGCGTGGCGGTAACCGCTCATGGCCGCAGTCAGGCGGTCGTGGATTGCAGGGTGGCCGTAGATTTCGGTGATGCCCGACGGCAGACGTGACAGTGCATCGAGCAGCGCCGCCTCGTCCATCGCGCCGCTGCGAGCGATGCCGAAAACCTGATCGTTATGGATAATGCCAGCCGCATCCAGCCGTCGTCGCATCAACGCGATCCACGGCTTCAGCAACGGCGTCATGCCGGGTTCGTCCGGCAGCCGCACCGCGCGCAATCCATACTCGCGGCCGATTGACAGCATCAGCGACAGCACCGTTGGGTGCAGGTGAAAATGCTTGTGGGCGTTGACGTGATCCAGCTCAAGGCTGGTGGCGGCGAACGCCTCGAACTGGGCGCGAATCTCCGTTGCCAGTTGTCGCCGCACCCGCGGCAGGAAGAAGAAGCGGAAACCGTCGCGCGCCATGTGGTCGCCGAAGCTGCCGTCGGCACCGACCAGGTCGGGGATTTGCGCGGGCGGCAGCGTCGATGGCCCATCGGCCAGCACTAGATGCAGGCCGACCGCGAGATGGGGCATGCGTCGGGCGCGCTTCACGGCATCGGCTGCCGCTGGCGCGGCCACCATCAGACTGGCCGCATCGAGTACGCCATCGACATGCGCGCGTTCGACGGCTTCGTTGACCGCAGTATGCAAGCCGAAGTCGTCGGCCGTGATAATCAGGCCGCGTTGCTCATCTGTGGCCATCGATCAGAGTGCCCGACGTCGCCGAGGTGTTTCGACGCTACGGTGAGTTCGCTGTGGGCTCTTGATTGATGCGTTTGCCATCAACGACCGGAGCCGTAGCCTCGGGGCGTTTCCAGCAAGCGTAATTGCCCTTCGTTGTGGGCTCGACGTTTGGCTACCCCGCAGAGTGAATTTTCTTCCACATTCTCGTTACCCCACTGATCCCAGCCGGGGCGTGCAAAGCGTGCAAACAGTTCGAGGTAAGTGCCAGGAGAGCACGACTCCACCAGATCATAGATCTCGTCCGGTTTGCGTGAATGCTCACGCTTTCGCGTAGACAGCATGTTGACCTGACGGCGACCCGGCGGCAGCGTGCGCATGCTGCCGCGCACGCCGAACAGAATCAGTTCGGTGACATTGCGGAAATAGAAGCCGACGCCGCGGCCATCGGGTCCGCCGTCCTTGCGAATCTTCGACCACACCAGATTCGACTTGTAGGTGAACCCCCACGTCTCCATCACGCGCAGACCTTCCGGCAGCAGCGCGTTTGGCACCCACAGGTACAAGTGTGATTTTGCAGCCGCCAACTTCGATACCGGCAACTCCATGATCTCCTTGAGTTCCATGGTCGGGTATCTGAGCAGGCGTCGGTGTTCCGGTGCCATCTTGCCGGTTCGATTCTGAAACTGCCACGGTGGGTCGGCGAGAATAGTCGAGTATGGCCCCGTCAGTTTGGCAAGCATGTCCTCGCAGGGATTCGGTTGCGCCAGATTATAGATTTTGCCGATCATGATGCTTGCCTTCAATCAGATGGACACTACGGTGTTCGGAATCCCGATCAACAGCAGTGGACATGGGTTGCCCACACCGCGCTGGACGCGATCTTCGAGCTTACGCCAGTGCGTGGTGGCTTCTCCAAATTTGTCGGACACGAAAGCGTGCGCCCACCCGTCCTCGAAATTTCCTTTGGAGCGAGCCGCCTTTTCGATGATGCCGATCTGGCGTGTAGTCGGAGAGTAAAAATCCGCTAACTTGGCGATCGTATCCAGTTTCCGCTTCCGTGCGAATCCGGCAATAAGCTCTCGCATCGAATCCTGCAGTGACGTACCACGGGTGATGATCGCGCCGATTGAAATCGCGCCATCCGCATGCAACCGTTTGAAGTTCTCCAGATCGCGGTCGAAGAACGGGTCTTTGTTGTTCCACTCGATTTCGAGGGCGAAGGTTCCTGCCGGAAAGCGTTTGACGTGATCGATTTCGTGAGAAACCGACTCTCTTTCTTCGCCGTCGATTATTTTCTTGATTTCGAAGTTGTGCTTGATCCAACCCCACTGGTCCGTCAGCGCGTGGCGCATGCGCTGTGTCAGCTCGCCTTCTCCGCCGCCGCCGCGGACCAGTTCCTCAGCCGGGATTTCGAGGTCGAGCAGCACTGACTCCAGTTCCGTAACCGATGAGGCCATATCGTGTTTGAGTATGGCCTCCGCGTGATGCAAAGCCATGATCTCGAAACCCTTCCGTCGCAGCTTTTCGAACATGTAATCGATACAGTCTTATAGCTGCGGGAGTACGTTAATCACGCTTCGTGCGCGTGCAAGAAGCGGAAAAACTCGACGCCTTCGCGCAGCCGACGTTTCATCATGTCCCAGCTCACCAGCATTTCCTTGACGATCTCCCAGATTTTGGAAGGGCGGAAGTAGAAACTGCGGTAGAAGTGTTCAACACCGTGGAAGATGTCTTCCTTGGACAGGTGCGGGTAGCTGATCGCGGCCAGTTGCACGCCCTTGTCGTTCACCAGGTTGATGCTACCGTCTTCCTGCAGCCAGCCGTTTTCCACCGCCTGCTTGTACAGCGTGGTGCCGGGGTAGGGCGCGGCCAGTGATACCTGGATGGTGTGCGGGTTGATCTCCTTGGCGAAAGCGATGGTCTTCTCGATGGTGGCCTTGGTTTCACCCGGCAGGCCGAGGATAAAGGTGCCGTGGATGGTGATGCCGAGCTTGCGGCAGTCACGCGTGAAGCGGCGCGCGATGTCGACCTTCAGGCCTTTCTTGATGTTGTGCAGGATCTGGTCGTCGCCGGACTCGTAGCCGACCAACAATAGGCGCAGGCCGTTATCCTTCATGATCTTCAGCGAATCGTAGGGCACGTTGGCCTTGGCGTTGCAGCTCCAAGTCCAGCCCATCTCGCCGAGGCCGCGCGCGATGTCATGCACGCGCGGCATGTTGGAGGTGTCGGTGAAGGTGTCGTCGTCGAACATCAACTCCTTCACTTCCGGCATGTTGTCCTTGATCCAGCGCGCCTCGGTCAGCACGTTCTCGGCCGAACGCACGCGGTAGCGGTGGCCACCGACGGTCTGCGGCCACAGGCAGAACGTGCACTTGGAGCGGCAGCCGCGACCGGTGTAGAGCGACACGTAGGGGTGCTTGAGATAGCCGATGAAGTAATTTTCGATCTTCAGGTCGCGCTGGTACACCGGCGACACGAACGGCAACGCGTCCATGTCCTCGATGGTGGCGCGCGGTGGGTTGTTGACGACTTTGCCCGTCGCCGCATCGATGTAGCTCAGGCCGTTTACTTCGGTCAGCGGCAGGCGCTCGGCCACTTCCTTGCAGGTGTAGTCGAACTCCTCTCGGCAGACAAAGTCGATCGCTTTCGACGCCTGCAGTGAGCCTGCTGGATCCACCGCGGTCTTGGCCCCGACCAGGCCGACCAGCACGTTCGGCCGGCGCGCTTTCAGCAGTTCGGCGAACTTGGCGTCGGTGGGGAAGGACGGCGTGCTGGTGTGGATGATGACCAGCTCGTAGTCCTGCGCGATCTTCAGCGTGGCCTCGACGTCGATTTCGTCGGCCGGTGCGTCGAGCACGCGCGAGCCCGGCACCATCGCCGCCGGCTGCGCCAGCCAGGTTGGATACCAGAAGCTCTTGATCTCACGCTTGGCCTGGTAGCGCGAACCGGCGCCGCCGTCGAAGCCGTCGAAAGACGGTGCCTGCAGGAACAGTGTCTTGTAGGGCGTCTTGTCGAGAGCCTTGTTGGCGGCGCTGCTAGTGTTTGGAGGGGTCATGTTTGATGCCTCTGAAAGAGCCGGAGATTAAGCGGGTGCCGGCTGCGGACGGGTGAAATGAACCGTCTTCGGCGACGGTGAACTCTTGGCCGGCCCAGCTGACGTGGCGGCTGGTGAAACCGATGGCCCAGACGCACAGGCTGAGTGCATCGCGCAGTGGCAACAGCGGCAGAGTCGGGAGGGCCGACATTCCTCGCCATCCGCTACCGTTCGCGGTGCGGAAATGTAGCACTGTACGGGTCGCCAGCGTGATGCCCAGCAGCGGCAGGGCCAGCGGTCTGGTGGTTGGCAACAGGCAGACCAACAGCATCAGCGGCAGACCGAAGTTGATGAACATCAGCAGATAGCCGACCGGCTGCACCGCGCGGATGGTGCGCAGCCAGCGCAGTTCATGGCGCCACAGATCGGCGGCGCTGGATTCGTTGACGCCGGTCTCGACGACGTAATCCGACAGCACTGTGCGCAGTCCGCGCGCGCGAGTCAGCTCACCCAAGCGATAGTCGTCCGCCAGCTGATTGGCCAGCGCCTGGAATCCACCGATCATCTGCAAGGTCTCGCGGCGCAGTGCGATGGTCGCACCAAAGGCAAAGCTGCTGGAGCCGAACAGTCGCGCCACCAGCACGGCGGGTGCGAACCATTCATCGATGAACAAAGCGCCCAGTCGTGCCCATAACCCACGCGTGGGACGCGCGCGATACAGGCAGGTGACGATTCCCGTCTGCGGCTGCGCCAGCGGCGCGGTGACCCGCTGAAGATAATCGGGTCCGACGCGGATGTCGCTGTCCGCCAGCACCAGCCAGTCGTGCCGCGCCTGCTGATAAAGGTTGATCAGATTGCTGACCTTGCGGTTGCTGCCATGGTGTGTCGGATTGATTACGCAATGGATCTCGCGCTGGGGAAACTCGTGGCGTAGGCGCTGCACCGCTTGCAGCGCCGGATCCAGCACATCCTGCACGCCGAACACCACCTCATAGTCGGCATAGTCCTGTACGCAGAAGCTGCGCAGGTTTTCGTACAGATCGGCCTCGTCGCCGTGCAGTGGCTTGAGGATACTGACCGGCAGAGAGGGTGCTGATGTCGGTCGGTGCCGTGCTCGCCAGAGCAGCACGGCGACCATTGAAACAAGACTGTACCCCGTGATCGCCAGCGCCAAAGGCTTGCTGAGGGTCAAGGCCAAGCTGGCGATGAGTTCTGGAGATGTCATGTTTTACTTGATGCGGGTTCTGTAACGCCACTGAAGCAAAATGACACGGCACAAAAATGTCGGCAGACCAAGCAGCCATATTTAACCACAAAATTTTACTCAAGCCGGATTAAATGGGGATTAAACTGGAAGTCTGCGGGGTCCGGTATGGCATGAAACTGCGCAGTGGCAGGTGATCTGCCCCAGCATGGGTGCTGCGGTGCAATAAATGTCCTGCTAAACTTAAAACTCTTCAATCGTTGCAAATCCGGCGTGGACAGACGACTCTTCCCATTCGCAGAGCGCCACATTATGAATGCAGGGTTTGAGCGCGCAGCCGTCGCACAAGCGCAGCCCAACATCGCGCTGGTCAAGTATTGGGGCAAGCGTCAGCAGACCCTGAATCTGCCGGTGGTGGGCTCGTTGTCGATTACACTCGACAGCATTTGGACCCGCACCCGTGCCGCTTTCGATCCAGCGCTGAAGACAGATCGTTTTCTGCTCAATGGGGTACCTGTCGGTAGCGGAGCGGATGCAGGCCCGTTGCTGCGCGTCAGTGCCTGCCTTGATCTGCTGCGCGCGCGCGCCGGCGTCGCCACGTGTGCGTGGATCGACAGCCGCAACAACTTCCCGACCGGCGCTGGGCTGGCGTCGTCGGCGTCCGGTTTCGCCGCGCTGGTGACAGCCGCTGCCGCCGCGCTTGGACTGGAGCTCGACGACACGGAAAAGTCGGCGCTGGCACGTCAGGGTTCGGGCTCCGCTGCGCGCTCGATCTTCGGCGGTTTTGTCGAGTGGTCGCGAGGCGAGCGCGAGGACGGTGCCGATTCGGTGGCGCGCCCGTTGCTGGACGCTGCAGCCTGGCCGCTGCAGGTGGTCATCGCCATTACCTCGACCCGACAGAAGTCGGTGGGGTCTACCGAAGGCATGAACCGGACGGCGCAGACCTCGCCTTATCAGCAGGCCTGGATCGATACGCAGGACGCCGATCTGGCCGAGGCTCGCAGCGCCGTCGCCGCCCGTAATTTTGCCAGGCTGGCGGATGTATCCGAATTCAGTTGCCTGAAGATGCACGCGCTAGCGATGGCCGCGCGGCCTGGGCTGTTGTACTGGAATGGCGCCACCGTTGAGGGCATGCAGCGCGTGCGAGCGCTACGCGCCGCAGGCGTGCCGGTGTTTTTCACCATCGACGCGGGGCCACAGCTCAAGGCGGTGTGTCTGCCCGAGGCGGCGGCGGCGGTGAATGAAGCGTTGCGCGACGTCGCTGGCGTGCTCAACGTCACCCAAACCGGCTTGGGTGCAGGCGCACACCTGCTCGATCCACAGCAAGCGCTGACGTGAAACTGCGCGCCAGTGCCCCCGGCAAACTGTTGCTGTTGGGCGAATATGCGGTACTCGAAGGCGCACCGGCACTGGTGATGGCGGTAGACCGCCGCGCCGTGGCCGAACTGACGACGAGCAACGACGGCTGCAGTATCTTTGCCCCCGAGGTCCATCCTGAACCGGTCGCGTTCACGCTGGCCGACGATGGTACGCCGCTGTGGCGTGATACTGAGGTGGCATCACGCTTTGTGCTGGTAGCTCAGGTGATGCGGGTGTTGACGGCACGAGGCTTGATGCCGGCAACGTCGTTTCGTCTCAGACTGGACAGCGCGGCCTTCTTTCAACACACAACGGGCGATGACGGGGCGGCACCGGCCAAGCTCGGCTTGGGCTCCAGCGCGGCGATGACCACCGCCCTGGCCTCGGTACTGGTGGCCGGCGCGGGCCATGTGGCACAACTCGAGGATCGGTCTGCCTGGCTGTCCACCCTGCTGCAGATCCATCGCGTGTTCCAAGGCGGACGCGGCAGCGGAGTCGATGTGGCAGCGGCGGTTTTTGGCGGCGTGATCCGTTATCGACTTGATCAGGACACGCCGCGGGTGACGCCACTGACCTGGCCCACGCAATTGCAGCGCTTCTGGGTCTGGAGCGGACAATCGGCCTCGACTTCACAGTTCTTGACCACTCTGGAAGCCTGGCACGCGCGGCAGCCTGAAGCGTATGCGCGACACATGGCGGAGCTGACGGCAATCGCCGAAGCTGGGGCGCGTGCCGCTACCGACGGCAACGCCGTCGACCTGCGGCATGCACTGGCGGCGGCGGGGGCGGCGCTGCACAAGCTCGGTGAGGCGAGTAAAATCCCGATCTTCTCGGCCGCACACCGGCGCATTGGCGACGTGGTCGAGATCGCCGGCGGCAGCTACAAGCCCTGCGGTGCCGGAGGTGGCGATCTCGGTCTGGCGGTTGCAGGCGACGCGGCAACCGCCGCTAGCGTACGTGCTGCGCTGGCGGCGGCAGCTCATGTGGTGTTGGGTCTCGGCGTCGACGGCACCGGGTTGGTTATTGAAGATGTGAGCAGAGGTTGATGCCGATGGACCGTTCGCGTATCCCCCATTTTTACAAACTGTCGGTGGCCGACCGGGTGCGCGTGATGCGCGAGCGCGGCTGGCTTAGCGAGGCTGATTATCAGGCCCTGGCCAGCGGGGACCACACGCTGAACATCCTCAGCGCTGACAAGATGATCGAGAACGTGGTTGGCGTCATGGGTTTGCCGGTCGGGCTCGGCATGAATTTTTTGATCAACGGCAAGGACTACATCGTGCCGTTGGTGGTGGAGGAACCGTCGATCGTGGCGGCGCTGTCGTCGGCGGCCAAGCTGATGCGTCAATCCGGCGGTTTCGAGACCGATTCCACTGAGCCGATCCTGATTGGTCAGGTGCAGGTGGTGGATATCCCGCACATGGCGCGCGCGCAATCGCTGTTGCTGCAGCGCAAGCAGGAAATACTCGATCTCGCCAACAGCCTGCATCCGCAGATGGTGGCGCGCGGCGGCGGCGCTATCGATCTGGAGGTCCATCAGCACCACCTGCTGGACGGCAAGGGCGACATGCTGGTGGTGCACCTGCTAGTCGATACCCGCGATGCCATGGGCGCCAATCTGGTCAACACCATGTGCGAGGGTGTGGCTTCGATGGTGGAATCGATCACCGACGGCAAGGTGTTTCTGCGCATCCTCTCCAATCTCACCGACCGTGCGCTGGCGCGGGCCAAAGTGACGATCCCGCTCGAGCATCTGGCCGGCAGGGGCTATGACGGCGAGCAGGTCCGCGACGGCATCATCCTCGCCACCGATTTCGCCCGCGTCGATCCCTACCGCGCCGCGACCCACAACAAGGGCGTGATGAACGGCGTCGACGCGGTGGCGCTGGCTAGCGGCAACGACTGGCGGGCCATCGAGGCCGCCGCCCACGCTTACGCCGCCCGCAGTGGCCGCTATACCTCACTGACGCGCTGGTACAAGGGCGACAGCGGCGAGTTGGTGGGCGAGATCGAGATGCCGATGAAAGTCGGCACCGTCGGTGGCCCGCTGCAATCCAATCCCACGGTGGCGCTCAACCATCGTCTGCTAGGCGTGAAGTCTGGCCGTGAGCTGGCCGAGATCATGGCGGCGGTCGGCCTGGCGCAGAATTTCTCGGCGTTGCGCGCGCTGACCACCGACGGCATCCAGCAGGGCCACATGACGCTGCATGCGCGCAGCGTGGCGATAGCCGCGGGCGTCCCGGCAGAACTGTTTGACACGGTGGTGGAACGCCTCATCGAAAGCGGCGAGATCAAGATCTGGAAAGCCCAGCAGTTGCTGGTCGAAGTGCGCAAGCAGGCGCGTGCGCCCGGCTTCGTCGGTGCCGACGCTATTTTGGAGGTTCCGGCGGTGGACCCTCGCGCGTCGGGCCACGGCAAGGTCATTCTGCTGGGCGAGCACGCTGTGGTCTACGGCTCTCACGCCATCGCCGCACCGGTGCCGCTGGCGATCCAGGCGCGCGTGCAGGAGACCGACTCCGGCGGCGTGCAGTTGATGATTCCGCGCTGGGGTATCGAATATCGGCTGCAGCGCGATCCGTCGCATCGGGATTCGTTTCAGAAATCGTTGGGCATCATCTTCGACCGGCTCGGCCTGATCGACCGTTCGCTGCGCATCGAGGTATTTCCCAGCGTGCCGCGTGCGCACGGGCTGGGTGGCTCGGCGGCGATGGCGGTATCGATCATCCGCGCGCTGGATCACCGGTACAACCTGGGTCTGGACGACGCCACCGTCAACGACATCGCCTTCGAGTGCGAGAAAGTCGCACACGGTACGCCGTCGGGCATCGACAACACCATGGCCACCTACGGCAAGTTTTTGCTGTACCGGCGCGCGCTGGAAGACGGCACGCCGGCACTGATGCAGGATATCCATGTGCCCAAGCCGATTCCGCTGGTGATCGGCATGAGTGGCAAGGAGAGTCTCACCGCCAAGACCGTGGGCGGGGTTCGTGAAGCCTGGCAGCGCAATCCCGAACTGTACGAGCGTGTGTTCCACGATATCGACGACATCACGCTGCAGGGGTTGGAAGCGATCGAAGCCTATGATCTCGAACGTCTGGGGGACCTGATGAACGTCTGCCACGGCCTGCTCAACGCGTTGCGCGTATCGAGCTGGGAGCTGGAGGAACTGGTGCAACTCGCGCGCGACAGCGGCGCGGTGGGGGCCAAGCTCACCGGGGGTGGGGGCGGCGGTTCTATCGTGGCACTGTGTCCCGAGCATCCGGAACGCGTGATTGCGGCGCTGCGCAGCGCGGGTTATCAGGCGATGGAGGTGCAGGTTGGCTAAGCTTGACGTCGCGCAGCGACACCGACTCCCTTCGCCAGAGTCGATGGTGGGGAGAGGGCAGCATGGCCAATAACGCCGCCACCGCTGAAACCAACGAGCGCATCGTCTCCTTCGACGACGAGCCTCTGATCTTGGTCGATGCCGGCGACTGTGAACTGGGCTTTCTCGACAAGGCCGCTGCCCATCGTGGCACCGGCATCCTGCATCGCGCCTTTTCGCTGTTCGTGTTCAACGATGCCGGCGAACTGCTGCTGCAACAGCGTGCGGCCGGCAAGCGGCTGTGGGGCGGTTACTGGTCGAATACCTGCTGCTCGCACCCGCGGCGAGGCGAGGCGATGGACACCGCCGTACACCGCCGCTTGATCGAGGAGCTGGGGATCGATTGCCCGCTGCGCTTCCTGTTCAAGTTCGAATACCAGGCGCAGTTCGATGCCGACGGTGCTGAACATGAGCTGTGCTGGGTCCATGCAGGCCGCAGCAATCAGACGCCGCGAGTCAATCCCAACGAGATCGCTGCCACCCGCAGCATTGCGCCCGCAGCGCTTGATGCCGAGATGGCGGCACAGCCCGAATCCTTCACGCCGTGGTTCAAACTGGAGTGGACGCGTATGCGCCGCGATCACGCAGGCGATCTCGCCGCGTTATCATGATGCATTGCGACAACGGGCGGTCGGCCATCAGGCTGGCCCGTCCCAAGCCATTCAGGAGATGACAATGAGTGTTCCTCTGCTTCAGCAGTATACCGTCGCCAAGTACATTCTTACCAAGAAACTCAAAGGAGAGAAACGCTATCCGTTGGTGCTGATGCTGGAGCCGCTGTTCCAGTGCAATCTGGCCTGCGCCGGCTGCGGCAAGATCGACTACGAAAAGGATATCCTGCAGCAGCGCGTCAGTTTCGAGCAGGCGATGCAGGCGGTCGAGGAATGTGGCGCGCCGATGGTGTCGATCCCCGGCGGCGAACCGTTGATCCACAAGGAAATGCCGAAAATCGTGGCAGGTTTGGTCGAGCGCAAAAAATTCATCTATTTGTGCACCAACGCTGTCCTGCTGAAGAAACATATCGATGACTACACGCCGTCACCGTACCTGACGTTCTCGATTCATCTGGACGGCCTCGAGAAGCGCCACGACGAGTCTGTGTGCATGGATGGTGTATTCAAGACGGCGGTAGAAGCGATCAAGCTGTTGCGTAGCAGAGGTTTCCGCGTCACCGCCAATTGCACGCTGTTTTCGGGTGAGGCACCGAAAGAAATCGCCGATTTCTTCGATTTCGCGATGACGCTGGGCATCGAAGGCATCACCGTATCTCCGGGCTACAGCTATCAGCACGCACCGCGGCAAGACGTGTTTATGGGCCGTACGCAGTCCAAGCAGTTGTTCCGCGACATCTTCAAGCAGGGTACACAACGCAAGAGCAAGTGGATATTCAACCAGTCGTCGCTCTTTCTCGACTTTATCGCCGGCAATCAAAGTTACCAGTGCACACCGTGGTCGAATCCCACCTATAACGTGTTCGGCTGGCAGAAGCCCTGCTATCTGCTGGTGGACGAAGGTTACGCCGGAAGCTTCAAGGAGTTGATGGAGGAGACGGACTGGGACAGCTACGGTGTCGGCAAAAACCCCAAGTGCGACAACTGCATGGCGCACTGCGGTTTCGAGGGGACGGCGGTCAACGAAACCTTCGCCCATCCGCTCAAGGCTGCGCGCGTTGCGTTGTTCGGGCCGAAGATCGATGGGCCGATGGCGCCCGAGCTACCGATCCTCTACGGCGACCGCAGCGCGGCCACAGCGGTGCACGTCCCGGTGTCGTCGATATCGATCAAGCGCAAAGCCGACAACCAGGCGAAACGCGCAAGCGTTGATGCTTGATGTCGAAGCTGCCGTGGCCGGCTGCGTCTGTTTCGTGGGCAGCCGTTTTGTTTGAGCTCGATGTTCTGAACTCCGCGCGACAATGACACATTTGCAAATCCTCTGGCTGTGGCTGACCGTGCCCGGCGCGGTGATCTGGTGCGGCGTGTTGCTGTTGCCGTGGCTGCCGTGGCTCAACCGTGAAGTGCTGGAGCCGTCCAAGACCAACCTCGATCCCGATTTATCGGATGTCACCGTGCTGGTGCCGGCGCGCGACGAGGCCGCGGTGATCGCCGCAACGCTGGCCAGTCTGCAGCAGCAGGGGCGGGGTCTGCGGGTGCTGGTGATCGACGATCAGTCCAGCGACGGCACCGCCGATATCGTCCGCCAAGCCGGGGTCAAAGTGCTGCCGGGTCAGCCGCTGCCGGACGGCTGGGCCGGCAAGTTGTGGGCTTTGGATCAGGGCCTGCAACAGGTGCAGACATCATTGACGCTGCTGTTGGATGCCGATATCGAGCTCAAGCCGGGGTTGCTGTCGGCGCTGTTGCAGCTCAAGTGTGAACGCGGCGCGCAATTCGTGTCGCTGATGGCGGACCTGCGCCGCCACAGCTTCTGGGATCGCCTGTTAATTCCGGCCTTCGTCTACTTCTTCAAGCTGCTGTATCCGTTCGCCATCTCCAATTCGCGTTCGCGCTGGGTGGCGGCAGCGGCGGGCGGCTGCGTGCTGGTGGATACCGAGGCGCTGCGCTGTATCGGCGCGTTCGAGTCGTTGCGCGACGCGTTGATCGACGACTGCACGCTGGCGCGTCGCATCAAGGACGGCGGCCACCGCACTTGGATCGGCCTCAGCCGCGGCGTCGTCAGTTCGCGGCCTTACGGCACGCTCGGCTCGATTCACGCTATGGTGGCGCGCTCGGCGTTCACTCAGCTGCGTTATTCGTTTCTATTGTTGCTGGCGGTGACAGCGCTCTTCATCTTCGCCTACTGGCTGCCGCTGGCCGGCTTGGGTTTGGCGCCGGAGCCCGCGCGCCGTTGGGCGTTTGGGGCGCTGCTGGCGATGATGATCGGCTATCTGCCAACGCTGCATTATTATCGCGTCTCGCCCTATCTGGTGCTGCTGCTGCCGCTGACCGGCACGCTGTATCTGGGCATGACCTGGTCTTCGGCGCTGCGCTACTGGCTGGGCACGCGCTCCAGTTGGAAAGGTCGAAGCTACGCACGCTGACCGACCGATTGCCGATCGGCCGTTCATGCGCAATTCATCCTCGCCGGCTTATGATCCGTTCATGACGACCAAACTGATCCCCGTATTTTTCGCCATCATCGGCCTGATCTTCAGCGTCACCGGTACGACGGCGAGCGCCGCGCAGGCCGGCGTTGCCGCGCAGCCGATCGAGCAGTTGCAGTCCAGCCTGATTGCTGCGATGAAAGCCGGCAGCAAGCTGGACTATCAGGCGCGTTACCAGAAGCTCAATCCGGTCGTTGCCAGGGCTTTTGATTTCCCGTTCATCGCGAAGCTGGTGTTGGGGCCGGATTGGGCCAAGCTCAGTGCCGACCAGCAGCGGAATTTTGTCGTCAGCCTCGACAAGCTCAGCACCTCGTCCTACGCCAAGGAATTCGACAGCTATGCCGGCCAGAGTTTCGTTTTTATCGGCGAACGAGATGTGCCCGGCGGCAAACTCGAACGATATGTTTTTAAAACCGGCGACAGGAGCATCCACTTCGACTACCAGATGCGGCAGTCCGGAGGTGGTTGGAAGATCGCCAACGTCATCGTCGACGGCGTCAGCGATCTCGCGCTCAAGCGCGGACAATATCGCAAACTGTTCGGAGCGCGCGGCTACAAAGGACTGATCGCCTGGATCGACAAGCAGGTTGCCGCCAACGCCGGTTGATTTCGGCGGTCACCTGCGGCCGGATCACGCCTGCGATGAGACAACGGCGCCGATTTGTGGGAAAATCCCGCTTCGTTGGTGGAGCCAACCAACCGTAGGAGTCTGGGCTGTGCTACGCGTCGGTGCGAAAGGCTGAATCGCTAAAGATTTCGCTGACAACGCTAGAGGTGTGCGGCGGACCTGCGCGGATATGAAGTTCCTGCGGGGCGGTGCAGCCGACTGTCCGTCTTTAAGTCTATCGAACGTGTTCGAATAAACCCTGGGAAGCCTTTTATGAGTTCGGGAACCATCGTACAGATCATCGGTGCCGTTGTGGACGTGGAGTTTCCGCGCGACGGCATCCCCAAAATCTACGACGCGCTGACCGTCGACGAAGGCGGACTGGTACTGGAAGTACAGCAGCAGACCGGCGACGGCGTGGTGCGCTGCATCGCCATGGGGACCAGCGACGGTCTGCGGCGCGGGCTCAAGGTCGAGGCCAGCGGACAGCCGATTTCGGTGCCGGTGGGCAAGGGCACGTTGGGCCGCATCATGAACGTGCTGGGCGAGCCGATCGATGAGGCTGGCGACGTCGTCACCGAGGAGCGCTGGGCGATTCATCGTCCGGCGCCCAGCTACGAGGACCAGTCCGGCTCCACCGAGCTGCTGGAAACCGGTATCAAGGTCATCGACCTGCTGTGTCCGTTCGCAAAAGGCGGCAAGGTCGGCCTATTCGGCGGCGCTGGTGTCGGCAAGACCGTCAACATGCTGGAGTTGATTAACAACATCGCCAAGGCCCATTCGGGTCTGTCGGTGTTTGCCGGCGTCGGTGAGCGGACCCGCGAGGGTAACGACTTCTACCACGAAATGTCGGACGCCAAGGTCATCGTGCGCGACAACTTGCCCGAGTCCAAGGTGGCGATGGTCTACGGCCAGATGAACGAGCCGCCGGGCAACCGTCTGCGAGTAGCGCTGTCGGGCCTGACCATGGCCGAGTACTTCCGCGACGAAGGCCGCGACGTGCTGTTCTTCGTCGACAACATCTACCGCTACACCTTGGCTGGCACCGAGGTCTCGGCGCTGCTGGGCCGCATGCCGTCGGCGGTGGGTTACCAGCCGACGCTGGCCGAGGAGATGGGCGTATTGCAGGAACGCATCACCTCGACCAAGAAAGGCTCGATCACCTCGATTCAGGCGGTCTATGTACCAGCGGACGACTTGACCGACCCGTCGCCGGCCACCACTTTCGCGCATCTGGACGCCACCGTGGTGTTGTCGCGCGACATCGCCAGCCTCGGCATCTACCCGGCGGTCGATCCACTGGACTCCACCAGCCGCCAACTCGATCCGGACGTGGTCGGCGAGGAGCACTACCAGACAGCACGCGACGTGCAGGGCGTGCTGCAGCGCTACAAGGAACTGAAGGACATCATCGCCATCCTCGGCATGGACGAATTGTCCGAAGAGGACAAGCAGGCGGTGTCCCGCGCCCGCAAGATTCAACGCTTCATGAGCCAGCCGTTCCACGTCGCCGAAGTGTTCACCGGAGCGCCGGGCAAGTACGTGTCGCTGAAGGAAACCATCCGCGGCTTCCGCAGCATTGTCGACGGCGACTACGACAGTTTGCCGGAACAGGCGTTCTACATGGTAGGCACCATCGAAGAAGCGGTGGAGAAAGCCAAGAAGCTGTGAACAGCCGGGAATTGAGAGTCGGGAATCGGGAATCGTAAAAGCGCTTCTTTCACCCGATCTCCAATTCCTCATTACCGATTCCTGAGGCACACAATGGCATCCATCCACATCGACATCGTTTCCGCCGAAGGCGACATTCACCACGGTGAAGCGACCATGGTGTTCGCGCCCGCCGAGGAAGGCGAGGTTGGCATCGCACCACGACACGCGCCGCTGCTGACCCGGCTCAAGCCTGGCAAAGTGCGGGTGCAGGACGTGAACGGCGAAGAGTACGCTTTCTTTGTCGGCGGCGGCATTCTGGAAGTGCAACCGCATCTGGTGACGGTGATGGCCGACACCGCGCTGCGCGCCAAGGATGCCGATGAAGCCGCGGCGTTGGAAGCCAAGCAGCGCGCGGAAGAGCGGCTGAACAGCGCTCGGGGCAGCCTCGATCTGGCGCGCGCGCAGGCCGAGCTGGCGGCGGCGGCGGCCATGCTGCAGTTCTTCAAGAAACTGAGAGGCGGACACGTCTGATCACGACGTGCATCGCACGCGTGCCTGGCCGTGTGATCGCTTGCCGCGAGCGACACCGGCTATGATGCGGCGTCAACCATGATCTTCGTTCACGCTTGATGAATCTACACGCCGTGATACTCGCCGCCGGGCAGGGCACCCGCATGCGTTCGTCCCTGCCCAAGGTTCTGCATCGGGTGGCGGGCACGCCGATGCTGGGACACGTCCTTGCTGCGGCACATGCTGCTGGCGCAGCGCATTGTCACGTGGTACTGGGTCATGGCGCCCAAGCCGTGCAAGCCTGGCTGCAGACGCAGGATGAACTGGCAGTCGATGTGGCGTTGCAATCGCAGCAACTTGGCACGGCCCATGCCGTGTTGCAGGCGCTGCCCGTGATTCCGGATGATGCAGTGGTGGTCGTGCTCTATGGTGATGTGCCGCTGATTACGGCTCCGACCCTGCAACGCCTTGCGCAAGCGGCGGCCACCGGCCTGGCTCTGGTAACGGCAACGCTGGATCGACCGCGTGGCTATGGCCGCATTCTGCGTAATTCGGATGGTTGCATCGGCGGCATCGTCGAGGAAAAAGATGCCTTGGCCGATCAGCGCACCATCCGCGAAATCAACGCCGGTCTGCTGGCCGTACCGGCGTCGCTACTGCGCGGTTGGTTGGCGCAAATCGGCAACGACAATGCCAACGGCGAGTATTACCTGACCGATATCGTGGCGCTGGCGGTGCGTGATGGCGTTGAAGTTTCCGCGGTGTCGGCGGATTCCGTTGATGAGATCGAAGGCGTCAACGACCGTGCGCAATTGGCTGCCGCGGAGCGCCATTTCCAGCAGGCGCAGGCCGGGCGACTGATGGCCGACGGTCTGCAGTTGCTCGATCCGCAACGCTTTGATCTACGCGGCCGGCTCGATTTCGGGCGCGATGTGTGCGTCGACGTCGGCTGTGTGTTCGAGGGTACGGTGTACCTCGCAGACAATGTCTCGGTCGGACCCTATGTCGTGTTGCGCGACGTGAGCATCGGTGCCGGCGCGCAGATTAAGGCGCATTCGGTGCTGGAGAGTGCAGTGATTGGCGAGAACTGCCACATTGGACCGTTTGCACGATTGCGACCAGGTACGCGGTTGGCTGCAGACGTACACGTCGGCAATTTCGTCGAGATCAAGAACAGCACGTTGGCGACCGGGGCCAAGGCCGGTCATCTGGCCTATGTCGGCGACGCTGACGTCGGCGCACGGGTCAACATCAGTGCCGGCGTCATCACCTGCAACTACGACGGCGTCAACAAGCACCGCACGGTCATTGGCGATGATGCCTTCATCGGTAGCGACTCTCAATTGATCGCCCCGGTCAGCGTCGGTGAGCGTGCCTATATCGCCGCCGGTTCGACCATCGCCCGCGACGCGCCGGGCGAAGTGCTGACCATTGCCCGCGCGCGCGAACAGCGCTCACTGCCGAACTGGCGGCGGCCGGTCAAGTCGGACAAAAAGAAGCCCTGAACGTGAATCTGGCCGAAGTGCTTCACCGCATCGAGGCTCTGCTGTCGATCCCTCTGTTCAAGCTCAGCGGCACACCGTTAACGTTGGGCAGTATCCTGTTGACGATCTTCAGCCTGCTGCTGGTGTGGTGGCTTGCGGGCTGGGTCGAACGCGGCGTACACGCGCTGGTGCAACGGCGGGTGAACGAGCACAACCACGCCACGATGTACGCTATCTCGCGGATGCTGCGTTATACCGTGATGGTGATAGGCGTGATCGTGGTGCCGAATACCATCGGCATCGACCTCTCCACGCTGGCGGTGTTCGGTGGGGCGATCGGTGTCGGTATCGGTCTGGGTTTGCAGGGGCTGTTCAATAACCTGATTTCAGGTCTGATCCTGCTTCTGGAGAAAACGCTGAAGATAAATGATTTCATCGATCTCGAATCGGGCATCTCCAGCACCGTGCGCGAGATCGGTATCCGCTATACGCACATCGCCACCAACGATAGCGTTGATGTCATCGTGCCCAACTCGGAGTTGGTCTCACATCGCGTCACCAACTGGACCTACAACGACTCGATGCGAAGGTTGCACTGCTGTTCGGTGTCGCTTACGGCAGCGACAAGACGCAGCTGCGTGAGGCCGCGCTGGCCGCCGCGCGCCGTTTCGAGTTCACGGTTGAGGACGCACAGCATGCGCTGGATGTGTGGCTGGTGGGGTTCGGCGACAATTCGCTGAATTTCGAACTGATCGTATGGATCGGCCCGGGTGCCGTCAACCGACCGGAGGGGGTTATGGCCAAGTACCTGTGGGCAATCGAGGACGAACTGCGGGTGCGCAAGCTGGAAATCCCGTTCCCGCAACGCGATCTGTATCTGCGTTCCGGTGTACTGCCGGTACGGCTGTTGGAAAATGCTGGCCGATCTCACGCAGAGGATCCATAGGCTTCGACTGGTGATTCTCTTTCGTTAACGGTGTAGGGATTTGTTTTGATCCTTGGAGTTTTCTGCGTCACCGGCGTCGCCGCGCAACTGCCGACCTACACCCCGATTGAGCGCCCCGGTGGCAGCGTAGATGTCGTTGCTGATGCCGTCGTGCAGTTTGCGAGCGGTACGGGCGGCCGGTGCGGTCGACGAGATGTTTCCGAGGATCGAAAACGGAATGTTGGCGATGCCCTGATGGACTTCGCGCGTCTGTGTGGTACCGGTACCGATCATCTGCTCGGCCAGCTGTTGACCGTTGCGCAACCGATCGAGCAACTCCAGACGCAATGCCTGTTCACGGCCACGGGCTTCGGTGCGGCGCAAGGCCTGGTCCACGTCGTCGAGGCGGCTATACAGACGTCGGACAAACCCACGGCAACGATTTCCGCCAACAGCAGTGCCGCCAGCAGCTTAGTCCACACGCCGGCTTCCATGATGGATTTTCAATTGGGTTTGCACTCCGTGTTCGTGCAGCTGTTCAGCAAGAGTCTCGACGGTGCGCTTGTAGGCGATGCGTTCGATGATCTGCAAAGCTAGTTTTGCAGCCGCCACAGGCTGGCCCGCAGTGCCAGCAGCAAGGTGATCAGCGTCAACCCCAGTAGTACCGGACTCGTGTCCACGGTTTCAGCTTATATCCTGATCCATTCCGGTACTACTTTACGACAAGCTGACACCGATGGGGCTGACAGTTTCCAATGCAGCGGCTTTGCCTCGACGCTACAATGACGCCATATGTTTTCTACGGTTTGATTTCTTTATGTGCGGCATAGTCGGCGCCATCGCGCGCGATAACATTACGCCTGTCCTTCTCGAAGGATTGCGCCGGCTCGAATATCGCGGTTACGACTCCGCTGGTCTGGCGGTGGTGAATGAAAAAGGCCGGCTTTGTGTGAGCCGCTCGGTCGGCAAGGTGGCGCAGCTTGCCGCGCGTCTGCAAGCGGTGCCTTATGAGGGCCACCTTGGCATTGCTCATTCGCGCTGGGCCACGCATGGCGAGGTTTCCGAAGCCAACGCGCATCCGCATTTGTCGCCGTCACCGTCAGCCGGCCGGATCGCCATCGTCCACAACGGCATCATCGAGAATTACGATGAAATCAGGCAGGAATTGATCGGACAGGGTTACGTGTTTGCGTCCGAGACCGATACGGAAGTGGTCGCGCATCTGATTCACCATTGCCTGCAGACCACGATTGATCTGACCACGGCGGTGCGACAAGCGGTGCAACGTCTGCGCGGCGCGTATGCGGTCGCCGTCATCGATGCGCAGCAGCCCGACCGGCTAGTCGTGGCGCGCATTGCCAGCCCACTGGTGATCGGTATCGGTGAAGCGGGACGCTACGTTGCATCCGATGTACAGGCTTTGTTGCAGGTGACGCGCCGCTTCATGTTTCTCGCAGAAGGCGATGTCGCCGAAGTGTGCTGTGACGGCGTCAGCGTGTTTGATGCGCAGGGCAATACCGTGGAACGCCCGGAACACGTCTCGCAGTTGTCTGCCGGCGCGATCGAGCGCGGAACCTATCGCCACTACATGCTCAAGGAGATTCACGAGCAGCCGCGCGCCATCGCCGACACCTTGTCCGAGCGTATTGCCGGCAGTCATGTGCTGGTCGACGCCTTCGGGCCGCGCGCCAACGATATTCTGCCGCGGATTCGCAACGTCCATATCGTCGCCTGCGGCACCAGTTACCACGCCGGTCTGGTGGCACGCTACTACTTGGAGCAGGGAGCGCGCGTTCCGTGTACGGTGGAAGTGGCCAGCGAATATCGCTATCGCGATCCGGTGGTGCCGCCGGACACCCTGTTTCTCGCCATCTCGCAGTCCGGTGAGACCGCCGATACGCTCGCTGCGCTGCGGGAAGCCGGCAAGCTCGGCTATCTGGCGACCGCAGCAATCTGCAACGTGCCGGAATCCTCGCTGGTGCGCGAAGCCGATCTGGCATTGATGACGCGCGCCGGCCCCGAGATCGGGGTCGCCAGTACCAAGGCTTTCACCACGCAATTGGTGGCGCTAGCGCTGCTGGGGTTGGCTGTCGCCCAGGCGCGCGGCATCGATCGTCGTACCATCGCTTTGTATACGCGGCAGCTACGGCATGTGCCGGAGATGGCCGAACGCACGCTCAAGCTCGATCCACAAATCCGCAATTGGGCCGCATCATTTGCCGACAAGCATCACGCTCTGTTTCTCGGTCGTGGCTCCAGCTATCCGGTGGCGATGGAAGGCGCGCTCAAGCTCAAGGAAATCTCCTATATTCACGCTGAGGCTTACGCCGCCGGCGAGCTCAAACACGGCCCGTTGGCACTGGTGGATGCCGACATGCCCGTCGTCGCCGTGGCACCCAACGACGCGCTGCTGGAAAAGCTGCGTTCCAACCTGCAGGAAGTCCGGGTCCGCGGTGGGCACCTATTCGTGTTCGCCGATCCGAATACCGGCTTCACCCCCTCGGCGGGCATGGACGTGATGGTGATGCCCGATCACATCGAGCCCTTTCAGGCACCATTGCTCTATACCATCCCGTTGCAACTGCTGGCCTATCACGTTGCCGTGCTACGCGGAACGGACGTCGATCAACCTCGCAATCTAGCCAAGTCGGTGACGGTGGAATAGCCGCTGTAAAGTTCTGGGTGTTTGTTCAGGTGAATTAAAGATGCTTACTCAGTAGTCCTCGGCCAGACTGTGCCGACGTCTCTTCAAACACTCCAAGTAGTAGATGCTCTTACTGCGTAGGTCCAAAAGGCGATCCGCAACAAAGGGCACTTCCCGAGCGATCAGGCCGCCACCAAACTGATCTGGCTGGCGCTGCGCAATATCGAGGAGAAATGGAGGAATCCACCTATCACGTGGCACTCTGCACGTGCGCAACTCGCCATCCAGTTCGGCGAGCGTTTCACCCTGACCGATTGACTACACCAACAGGCTCTCACGCAAAATTTCTGACACCCCCAGCCACAGCACCGTCACAGTGAATGGTTGGACTTCTTGCGCCTGATTGACCGACGCACACTGAAAGACAAGTCGTTGCACCTGATTTGTGACCACGACGCCACCCCCAAGCACCTGAATGTCAAAGCCTGGCTGGACCGGCATCCACGCTTCCACATTCGCTTCACGCCGACCTCGGCCGTTTGGCTGAACAGGTTTGAGTGTTTCTTCCGCAGCATCACCGTCGATCGTCTGCGTAACGGCGTATTCCACAGCGTAGCTGACTTGAAGCAAGCCATCAGCAGTTACATCAACGCTTACAACAAGCGCCCTAAGCCCTTCGTCTGGACCGCCAAAGTCAGCGATATCCTGCAGAAGGTCATACGAGCCAGAATGACCAAAGTTTTCTGTGTAATCGGTGAAATCTGTGGTTAGCTGTTCTAAGCTCGCGGCCGCTGCGCGGCCAAAGCCGACTCGCGACGCTACCTCCCATGCTTCGCATGGGGCCCTGTATGCTGCTCGCGTCTTTACCAGTGTTCCCCCTTGAACACGTTGGCGAAGACGACCTGCTCCAACGTCGGCTTTTCGCGCTCACCTTTGCCTTTGTCCTTGCTGCCTTTGGCTGCAGATGAGGACGGGAACAGCTGGAAGCCCTTGCTGAGGATGTAGTCGTTGAGCTTGGGCCACAGCGCGTAGCTGATCGAGGCGGCGGTGCCAAGGGTGGTGGCGATGCTCTTGGGACGTTCGAGAATGGCCTTGATGACGGTGTCGGCGGCGTCGTCTGGCGACCAGGTCGGGATGTAGCTGTAGATCTTGGTCGGCGCGATCATCGGCGTGCGCACCAGTGGCATGTAGATCGCCGTGGTGTGGATGTTCTGCGCCCTGACCTCGGCCGACAGACAGCGGGTGAAGGCGTCCAGCGCGCTTTTGGAGGCAACGTAAGCCGAGAAGCGTGCGGCGTTGGCCAGCACGCCAATCGAGCTGATGTTGATGATGTGGCCCTGCTTGCGGTGCACCATCGACGGCAGCAACGCCATCATTAGGCGCACGGGGCCGAAGTAGTTGAGCTGCATGGTGCGCTCGAAGTCGTGGAAGCGGTCGTAGGACTCCATCACCGCACGGCGGATCGAACGGCCGGCGTTGTTGATCAAAATGTCGACGTGGCCGAAATCCTTGAGCACCACTAGCGTCATCGCGTCGATGGCTTTCATGTCGTTGAGATCGCAGGGGTAGACGAAGGCTTCGCCGCCGGCTTTTTCGATGGTGCGCTGGGTTTCCTCCAGTTTTGCGAGGGTGCGCGCCACCAGGATCACCTTGACGCCGGCAATCGCCAGCTTTTTGGCGGTGGTGAAACCGATGCCCGACGAGGCGCCTGTGATGAGCACAACCTTGCCAACGACAAACTTCTCCAGCCGGGCCGGTGGTTTGTAATTGAGGTCGAGGAACTGTTCCCAGTACTGCCACAGATGGTCGGCGTAGTCGGCGATGTCCGGGCACTTGATGCCGGTGCCGCGCAGCGCGGCGCGGCGCAGCGCAGGTATTCTTGTCGTCGAACACGGTGCGGCTGGTGGCGTAGCCGAGCACCGACAGCGGCACGCCGAGGGTCTTCGACAACTGCTTTTTCACGGCATCGGGGACCGCGCCGCCGAGCCGTGACGAAACGTTGTGCATCACGTCGCGTACAGTGGGTAGATCCAGCTTGCTGGCGAACTCGGGTCCGTGGGCGGCGGCGAGGATCGCACTCAGCAGTTCACCGACGGTCGGCGCCGGCGACTGCACCAGTTGAAACGTCTGGCCGTCCAGCCCGTTCTTGTGAGCGATGGCGTCGACCGCGTCGGCGACGAAATCCACCGGCACGATCGGCACACGGCCGCCCTCGATGCCCAGCAGCGGCATCCATTTCTGGATGCGGTGGCTGATCTTCTGGATCGCCTTGAAAAAGTAGTAGGGGCCGTCGATCTTGTCCATCTCGCCGGTCTTCGAGTCGCCCACCACCGCGCCCGGACGATAGATGCGGAACGGCACTTTCGACTCTTCACGGACGATTTTTTCGGCCATGAACTTGGTGCGGAAATACGGGTGTCGCGTGCTCTGGCCCTGGTCGAACATATTCTCCTAGAACGTGCCGACGTAGTCACCACCGGCCACCGCCACCGAGCTCATGTGGTGCAGCCGCGGTTTGGATGCCTTGCTGCTGCCGGCCAGCGCGTTGACCATCTCGACCAGGTTACGCGTGCCGTCGATGTTGAAGCGACCGGCGGTGGCGTCGTCCATCTCCATGTCGTAGACCGCGGCGAGATGGAAGACGTGATCGATCTTGCCCTTGAGCGACTTCAGTACGGCGGCGTCGATCACGCCTGGGGCGGTGATGTCGCCATACACCGGGATCAGTTTGTCGCCCTGTTCACCCAGGCGTTCGACCAGTTCGTCGAATTTCTCCTGCGAGGATTCGCGCACCAGCAGATGGATTTTAGCGTCCTCGCGCAGCACCAGCCGCTGTAGCAGGAAGCGGCCAATGAAGCCGGTGCCACCGGTGACGAAATAATTCATTGAAATTCTCCAATTTGTCCTGGATCGACGCTGTTGTAGCCAGTTCGCTCCGGATAAGACTCGGCCCGTCTCCGCGTATGCGCACTCAAATTAGGGTCCTTCTAGAAATTCATCGTGGCCTTGCGATAGTTCGACGGTTTCCGATTTTTGAAGCCACGGTTGACTGCCGTCATGAACCGGTTCGAGTTTTACGGGTTATTGGCTCATTATGCGCGGCTTGCTTCCACATTCCGGCTGTTTCATGTCCCGGCGGGCACAGCTCTCCTGTCGCGTTTAAGCAATTGCCCCAAGCGCACCCCGTTGTACACCCGATTCACCAGCCCGATCTTTACCTCAGCACAAGATAATCCAATGGTGCGCACGAGATGCCCACCACTCTGTGCCTGAGCACCGAAGACGTGTTCGACTCGCGAACGGGCTTTGGACTTCTCATGGTTGGAAGCCTTCTGCGCCTCCGTCAATGGAGGGTTGCGTGCGCCTCTCCCACAGACCCGGCTGGGATCTGGCCGCCAGCCGCGCTGGCTGCGCCTTCGGCCGATAGGCGCTGCCGGCGGTGCTCTTGCGTTCCTTGTCGTGCACCCGGTTGAGCTCCGGAACGAAACGCTTCCCCGTGGATCCGGGCCTTCAGTCATACCAGCGGATTGCCCAGCTGGGTTGTGCGTTCCCCGATATCAAAAAACCCAGGTTGCCGGTGCCGTTTCATGGTCTGCGTCCGCGGTTTGTTGTAACTTGGCGTTCGATAGCTAAAATCGGATCTGAGTTGCCGACTTCGTCAATATTTTGATGAAATTTTAGAGGTGCCCATTAAACGTTGAAGAGTTGTTCCTGCTCGTCGTACCGGTGGCGGGCTGCGGCGAACGGACTCGGCGTTGTCGGCGTGGTCCCTGCTTTTGCACCAATTCCTCCCTCTATGGATTTCCCGGACTGTCGCTCAGACTGCGACATTTGCTTCGGGCCTGCTGCTATAGATACCGTCTTGCAAGTCAAATCATTTTCGAGACCAAGGCAGGGTTATAGGGCTGCTGGTGCTTGAGCACACCGAAGGCGATGTGGACCAGGTGGCGCATCAGGGCGCCCAGCGCTGCGCGCTTA
>Ga0307373_10001655_pt1 | contig 41557 bp, 36 predicted proteins | sample OX2MG_FD_202534 | JGI IMG/M metagenome (GOLD analysis project Ga0307373, IMG submission 202534) | Soil microbial communities from Risofladan, Vaasa, Finland - OX-2 | ecosystem: Environmental > Terrestrial > Soil > Coastal area > Acid sulfate soil | place: Finland: Risofladan, Vaasa | collected...
CTGGGCCGCAGGAGCTTTCTCCTGTCTCCGGCTGTCCGCCTTGACTGGCCCTCCGGACCGGCCCATTTCCTTGAATAGCGCGGTTTCAGAAACATCAAGAGCTTGGGCCAAATGCTTGGCCCACTCGCTCTTTAAAATCTCATCGGGCACCTTGGCAATGAGAGCCAAGACTTCCTTGGCGATGGAGGATTTGGCCTCGGCGGTCAAAGGCTTAGGCGCGGCAGCCAGAAGTCTGCCAAGCAGAAATCGATCCGGACTCTCAGACTTGGCCAGGCACTCATCCTTGAACGCCTTGCCGCCGAATTCGTGCAAAAATTCGTCAGGATCCTTCCCGCTGGGCACCGCGGCCGCGCGCACGGAGAGGCCGGCGGTCAAAAGCACGGCGGAGCCGCGGATGACGGCGGTTTGGCCGGCCTTGTCGGAGTCAAAGACCACGGCCACGCTGGGCGCGTAGCGCTTGAGCAAGGCGGCTTGATCCGGCGTCAAGGCCGTCCCTAGGGGCGCGCAGGCGATGGGAAAGCCGTGCTGGTGCGCGGCGATGACGTCCATGTAGCCCTCCATCAAAACGGCCTTGCGCACCCGTCGTACGGCATTCAATCCCTCCCACAATCCGTAAAGCACCCGGCTCTTGCTAAATACGGGCGATTCGGGCGAGTTCAAGTATTTGGGTTCCCCGTCGCCCAAAGTCCGCGCCCCGAAGCCTACCGTCGCGCCCTTCGCGTCCCGGATGGGGAACATCACCCGATCGTAAAAATAATCCCGCGGACGCTCTCCTTTCACGGACACAAGGCCCGCCTTGCTTAACAACTCCGGAGCCAGCCCTTTTTTCTCCGCGGCCACGAGGAACTCGCTCCCGCCGGGCGCGTAGCCCAGCCGGAATGTTTCCGCAGCCTGCGCCGAAACCTTGCGCGAGGCCAGATAAGTCCTGGCCGCTTCCGCGCGCGAAGACTTTAAAAGGCAGTCGCGGTAAAAATCCGCGGCGAACGAAAGCGCCTCCAGAAGCTCCCGCCGCTCCTGCCCGCCGGCTCCCGAGGACTCCTTCGTCCAGGAAATCGGAACGCCCGCGCGCTCGGCCAGGCGTTCGACCGCCTCCGAGAAGCTTAGGTTCTCGATTTTCATCAAGAAGGCGAACACGTCTCCGCCCACGCCGCAGCCGAAGCAGTGGAACGTCTGCCGCTCCGCATTGACATGGAAAGACGGCGTTTTCTCCTGATGAAACGGGCAACGCCCCTTGAAGCTGCGCCCCGAAAGGCGCAGATCCGGGACATAACGGGTCACCACTTCCGCGATGTCCACCCGGGAACGGACGGCCTCCAGAGCTTCGGACGGAATGAGCCCCATAACAACCGGCGGCAAAAGCCTTAAACCCGCCGGCGTCGCCTCATCGAGCGGCGTCTCTTGCGCATCGCTTCGGCCGCCTTCATTTTCCGCTTCAGGCTCGAAGGGATGTAGCGCTCGCGCCGTTTGATCTCGCGCAGAACGCCGTTGCGCTCGCACTCGCGTTTAAAGCGCCGCAGCACCTCGTCGATGGCTTCTCCTTCACGCACTTTCACAAAAACCATGAAATTATATCACCCCTTTGCGCGCCTATCTTCATCCCGGAGGCCACTTCATCGCCCGGCCGCCCAGGAGATGATAGTGCAAATGATCCACCGTTTGCCCCGCCCCGCGGCCGTTGTTGGTCACGAGACGAAACCCGCCCGAAAGCCCCAATCGCGCCGCCAGCACGGCCGACGTTCTTTGCAGCCGGCCCAGAAGCGCCGCGTCCGCGTCCGAAGTATCCGCCAATCCGGGAATGTGCTTTTTAGGCACAATCAGGACGTGCGTGGGCGCCTGAGGATTGATGTCCTCGAAGGCGACCGCGTCGTCATCCTCGAATACGAATTTCGCGGAAATCGAGCGCTGGATGATTTTGCAGAACAGGCAGTCTGGCATCCGTAAATCGAAATAATTATAGCGTTATTTTCACCCAGGCGCAAATGCTACGTTAAATTGAAAGAACTGGAGCATGCCCCTATAACGACATGCCTGCCTATTCGTGAACTATTGACGATTTAAGCCATCGCCGATTTGCTGCATCTCTCTTTCAGTTTTTTCCTCTTTATAAGCGCCGCTAAGCGCCTCGCGCAAAGTATCGTCTTGAACGATCGATGCGTCTATTACCCCGTTAAAGTCATCAAAGGACATTCTTCCCGGAAGGTGCATGTGCAGAACTTTCTTATCCTCGAGGCAAAAGACAAACCGGCCGCCGTTTGCACGTGTGACCATTCTAATATCTCCAGTGAAGCTGCCGGCAGAAATATACTCATCGTTGTAGCCGATGAGTCTAGAAGATAGGCATCGAAAGTGCACGGCGCCAGGAGTGATGTCGATGCGCGGCTGGCCACTACAGTTTTCTTCGATCAATTTCATCTGATCAAACGTGAGAGAACGCTTCATGACGGCCTCAAGCCGTTGAACCTGAGACCCATGGTTGTCTCTCTTCATCTCCTGGATCAAAACGGAATTCGTCTTCTGCGCAAAGGACAAGGGCACCAGTCCCGCAATAAGGATTAAAGCTGCAACAATCTTTTTTATCATATGTTTCCTTCCAGATTCCGGGCTCACGCCCCGGCTCGCAACAAGGATAAGCGCGTTGTCCGTTGCACACAAGAGTCCAAAGACCCAACTGCGCGTAGGTCTTTGGCTTGTTTCGCCAGACCCAAGATGCCACATGGATTCTCGAACTCAATTGCCATCTAAAGACCGGGGGATTTATCTAACACGAGTGCAATTAGAAGCTTTAAGTTGAAAATCAGTCATGGGCAGCAGGCTCAGCGAATTTCCTATAATAAAATTCGAATCATGGAACATTTGAGCGCGATCTTCTATCGTTCACTTAAAAAATCTCTACCGCGCATCGTTTCCGGGCAGGGCTGCTGGCTCACGGATGACGCGGGCAAGCGCTACTTCGACGCCTGCGGCGGCGCCTTTGTCGCCAATCTCGGCCACGGCGTCGCGGAAATCGCCCAAGCCGTGGGACGGCAGTTGGAGCAGGTCGCCTACGTCAACGGCACGGCCTTCACCAACGAGCCCGCCGAGGAACTCGCAGGGGAGCTCTCGGACCTCATGCCCAAGGGCCTTGGCAAATTCTATTTTCTTTCCAGCGGCTCCGAAGCGGTCGAGGCGGCGCTCAAAATGGCCCGGCAGTATTGGTCCGAGCGCGGCAAGCCGGGCAAGCATAAAATCATCGCCCGCACGCCGGGCTATCACGGCAACACCCTTCTGGCCCTCTCCGCCTCCGCGCGCGAGCACTACAAGGCGCTCTACGGCGATTGGCTGGTCCCCGTGCCCATGATTCCCGCGCCCTATCCTTATCGCTGCGGCTGCGGAGGAAAATCCGACTGCCCCGCCTGCTCGGGTTCGGCGCTCGAGGACGCCATTCTCAAGGAAGGAGCCGGCAGCGTGGCCGCGTTCATCGCGGAGCCCGTCGGCGGATCCTCCACCGGGGCCTCGGTCCCAAGACCGGATTATTACCGGCGCATCCGGGACATCTGCGACGCGCACGACGTGCTCTTCGTCGCGGATGAGGTGCTCTGCGGCGCGGGCCGCACCGGCCGCTGGGCCGCCATCGAGCGCTACGGCGTCGTCCCCGACATCATGACGATGGGCAAGGGCCTGAGCGGAGGCTATGTGCCCCTCTCCATGGTCGCGGCGTCGGAAAAAATCCACTCGGCCATCAAACAGGGCTCGGGCGCGTTCAACCACGCCCAAACCTTCTCGCACGCGCCCTCCATCTGCTCGGCGGGACTGGCCGCGGTGCGCCACATCAAAAAGCACAATCTTATCGAACGGGCTGATTCGATGGGCGCCGTTTTGCAGAAAAAACTCTCCGCGCTCAAATCATTACCGGGCGTCGGCGACGTGCGCGGCATCGGAATGCTCGCCGGCATCGAATTCGTCGCGGACAAGAACGAAAAAATGCCGTTTCCGCGGGAACTCAAGGCCGCGGAGCGCTTCGCGGACAACGCGCGCGAAGAGGGCCTCATCGTCTGGCCCAACTACGGGCAGTGGCGCGGCGCCGGAGACTTGGCTCTCATCGCTCCGCCCTTCATCATCACGGATTCCGAAATCGACGAAATCGTGTCGCTGTTTTCCAAGGCTTGGCAAAAGACCCTGGATCAAATCAAAGCCGCCGGGAGGACCTCATGACCGCAACCGCTTCGCCGAAGGATTTTAAAATCACCTATACCTCGTCCAACGCAGACATGACTTCGTTCCACCGGCTCTTTGACGAAGCGCTGACCGAAGCCCGGGGAAAATTCGGGACGCTTCGCCCGCTCCATATCGATGAGAAAGCCATCGAAGTCTCCGATAAGCCTCTTGAGGTCCGCTCGCCCATAAACTCAGACTGGCTTCTCGGCAAATTTTCGAGAGCCTCGCTCGCGCACGCTGACCAAGCCATGAAGGCGGCCAAACGCGCCCAAGCGGACTGGGGACTTCGGCCCTGGCAGGAGCGCGTCGCGATTTTGCGCAAGGCCGCGGCCCTCATCCGCGAGCGCAAATTCTCCATCGCGGCCGTGATGAGCCTGGAAGTCGGCAAAAGCCGCTTGGAGGCCATGGGCGACGCTGAAGAATCCGCGGACCTCATCGACTATTATGCCCGCCAGATTGAGGAAGCGCATGGCTTCGTCAAGACGATGGGAAAGCTCATGCCCAACGAAAACGCCCTCTCGGTCCTGCGGCCCTATGGGGTTTTTGTGTGCATCGCGCCCTTTAATTTCCCCATGGCGCTCTCGACCGGCATGTCCGCGGCGGCCCTTCTTGCCGGCAATACCGTGGTTTACAAGCCCGCGAAGACGACGCCCTGGACCGGTCTATGCCTCTATGAATGCTACCGCGACGCGGGCGTGCCGCCGGGAGTCTTCAATTATCTTCCCTGCGATGCCGCCGTCGCAGAAGCGCTTTGGAAAAACCCGTTGGCCGACGGTGTTGTCTTCACCGGCTCCAAGACCGTGGGCATGCGCATCTTCCACGAGTTCAGCAAGGACTGGGTCAAGCCCGTCTTGATGGAACTGGGCGGCAAGAACGCGGCCGTGGTCTGCGCTTCCGCGGACTTGGACATGGCAGCCGAGGGCGTGATGAAATCCGCCTTCGGCCTTCAGGGACAAAAATGCTCGGCCTGCTCGCGGGTCTACGTAGATGAAAAAGTCGCCGATGACTTCATCGGGCGGCTGCTCAAAAAAACCGCGGCCATCGTCAAGGGAGATCCGACGCAAAAAGACGTCTACTTCGGCCCGGTCATCGATGGAAAGGCCGTCAAACGTTTCGAGGAGGCCGCGGCGCTCTCCGCCAAGACCGGGAAAATTCTCACGGGCGGCAAAAAGCTTTCGGGCGGCATCTTCGACAAGGGTCATTTCGTTGAACCCACCGTCGCCGAGCTGCCGCTGAACTCCAAGCTGTTCATGGACGAGCTCTTCCTGCCCTTCCTGACCGTCGGCAGGGTCAAAAACCTCGACGCGGCCATCGCCGAGACCAACAAGGCCGAATACGGCCTGACCGCGGGAATCTTCACCAAGGATAAAAAAGAAATTGAGCATTTCTTCGCCCAAGTCGAGGCGGGCGTGTGCTACGCCAACCGCAAGACGGGCGCCACCACCGGCGCCTGGCCCGGCGTGCAGCCCTTTTGCGGCTGGAAGGGCTCGGGTTCCACGGGCAAAGGCGGCTGCGGGCCCTACTACGTCGCGCAGTTCATGCGCGAGCAAAGCCGTACCATCATGGAGTAATTCTATGCCGACAAAAACCGCTTCCAAGCCTGCCGTCAAAAACGACTACCCCAAAATCGTCGTCCCGCCGCCGGGGCCCAAGGCGCAAAAAGTCATCGCGCTCGACAAGGAGTGGACCTCGCCCTCCTACATCAAGGAATACCCCTTCGTCATGGCCGGCGGCCAAGGCGCCATGGCCGAGGACGTCGACGGCAACCGCTACATCGACTGGATGTCCGGCATCGCGGTCTCGGCCACGGGCTACAACCACCCCAAGGTCGTCGCCGCCGTCCAGGAAGCGGCGGGCAAGTTCCTGCACATCTGCGGCACTGATTTCTACTATGAGGGCATGGCCAAACTCTGCGAACGCTTGGCCAAGTCCGCGCCGGGGCCGGGAAAACACCGCGTCTTTCTGACCAACTCCGGTACGGAGGCCGTCGAAGGCGCGGTCAAGCTCGCGCGCTACCACACCAAGAGGTCTCACCTCATCGCCTTCGACGGAGCGTTTCACGGCCGCACCTACGCGGCGGTGACCTTGACGGCCAGCAAGGTCAAGTACAAAGCCGGCTTCGGGCCCCTTTTGCCCGAGGTCACGCACCTTCCCTACAATAACCCCTATCGCGGCGTCGACGGCTTAGCCGAAGCGGAGCACGTCTTCAAAACCCGCGTCTCGCCCAAAGACGTGGCCGCGGTGGTCATGGAACCCGTCCAAGGCGAGGGCGGTTACGTGTTTCCCAAGCCCGAATTCCTCAAGGCCTGGCGCAAAATTTGCGACGAGCACGGCATCCTGCTCGTTTTCGACGAAATCCAGTGCGGCATGGGGCGGACGGGAAAGCTCTGGGCCGCGGATTATTTCGGCGTCGTCCCGGACGTGCTCTTGACCGCCAAAGGCCTTGGGTCCGGCCTTCCCATCGGCGCCATCATCGCCAAGGAAAGCGTGATGACCTGGCCGCAGGGCTCGCACGGCACCACGTTCGGCGGGAACCCTGTCGCTTGCGCCGCGGCGCTGGCCACGCTGGACCTGGTCGAGAGCGGGCTTTGCGCCAACGCGCGCGTCCAGGGCGAGCGCCTGCTCTCGGGCCTGCGCCGTCTGCAGCAAAAGCACGCCTCCATCGGCGACGTGCGCGGCGTCGGGCTCATGATCGGCGTCGAGTTCGTCAAGGACCGGGCAAGCAAAGAGCCTGACCACGATCTCGTGGCGAAACTCGAGCTCGCCGCGTTCCGCAAGGGGCTTCTGCTCTTGTCCTGCGGCCAGTCGGTCATCCGCGTGGCGCCGCCTTTGGTCCTGACCGAGCACGACGTGGACGCGGGCTTGGCGATTATGGATGAGTGCCTTTCCGAGTTAGGGCGCTAAGCCGAGGCCGGAAATCCGGCGGAAGGGGAGGGATTCGAACCCTCGAGGAGCTTGCACCCCTGCCAGTTTTCGAGACTGGTCGTTTCAACCGCTCACGCACCCTTCCAAGGAAAGAGCGGCGGGCACATGATAACTTTTCCCCCCGCCTTCTGACAACGCGCCTCGAAGCGCGGCGGAGCTAGTCGACCAGCGGCGAGGGCAGGATGTAGCGGGCCTTGGCCTGTCCCGCTTCCTGCAAGACGGCATCATTCGGGCGGCCCTTCTTGAGGATGAACTGGGTCTGAAGCTTCCGGCGGCCGCCGGCGTCCAGATTCATGACCAGATTGCCGGTCAAATCCATGGGATTGACCAGCTGAACGAGGACGCGCACGATATCGCGATAAGCCAGCCCGCTCTTGTCATGCCCGGAAAGAATATCCCGGAAAGCCGCCGCGCGCGCCTCCGGCGAAGACTGCGCGCGGACGCCGGCGATGTCTTCGACGATTTCGCGCGCCGCCGCGCAGAACGGCTGGATAATTTGGGAAGACGTTCGATGGCCCTGTCCGGCCGCAAGCAAGTCATCCCACTCGTTATCGAACTGGAACCGATTAAAGGAAATCCTGCCGTCCGTCCCCACGGTTCCGTGCTCGAGAATCCAATCCATCGCCTGCTTCTTAACGCCGTCAAGCGTCGCGACATAGCTCTTCACGATGGACGCAACATCGGCCGACAGGATGCTCGCCAAAGCCTTCGGTGAAAAAATCAGAGCGAATGTCAGCGTCCCGGTGTGGTATTCGCTCGGCGCGTCTTTGCCGAGTTGGGAAAGCGCCTTGTCGTAGGGCACCGCCAAGCTCGGGTCCGGGATCTCGTCTCCCTTGGCGCCCGCGGTTTCCATAAGGTCATTGATTCGGCTCAAAGTCCCGCGCACGCTTGAGGCCGAGCGGTGGAGGAAGCCTTCTTGCTGAATGTAGATGGCCTGCGGCTCGGTCTCGGGTCCCGTCTTCGGCTTGTAAACAAAGGTCTGGACGCTGGAGGTGACGTTGCGCTTGACCAACTCGCCTTTAATCGGAATATCAAAATACCCCGCATTTTTCGCCTTCTCGGTGCCGTAAAGGATAAATTGCCCGCCCTGCGGACCGTAGCGGACGATATGATCCAGAGAACGCGTCCACGAATCGGACCAGTCCGCCAAAAACGGCAGCATCAGGCTGAACGCCTTCTGCTTGTTCTTGTAAAGATCCGAACTGTCGTAATTGTAGGCGGAATCAAGGCCGTTCTCCTGCCTCTTGACCAAGCCGCCGTAATCGTCCATGGCGCCCGCCTGCGTGGAGTGCAGCGTCGTCATGCGCTTGGCCATCAGAATGAGCTCGTGGATGTCGCCGTGCATGACGCGGGCCAAGGACTCCATCTGCTGTTGGTTGTTCGGATCGAGAATGAACTCCACGAGCATTTGCTGGCCTTGGGTTTTTTGGGCTAAAACGCTCAGATTCGCCGTCAAATATTGCCGAAGTTCGGAAACCGCGAGATTATTGATTTCCGTCTTAATCAAGCCGTGCGGGTTGAACAACTGGAGCGCGGGAACGGTTTCGATAATTTGTCCCTGGGCCGTCATAATTCGCGCATGATCGATGCGCAGGCGAAATCGCACTTGATCCTGCGAGAGGCGGTAAACCGTCATGATGGCGGATCCGGTTTGGCCGACCCCGAAAGAGATCGAGTAGTCGGACATCGGCTGCGCCGCGGCCGCGACCGCAGCCGCCGGGAACGTCAAGGATTCCGCGTGGGATATGGTCAGGACAAAAGGCATTTTCCAAAGCTCGCCCACTTCCATGGCGGAAAGGCGGGACGCCTTGAACGGCAGCACGGTCTTTACGTCCGTCAACTTGACCAGGCGCTTCAACTCGTCGCATGAATCCTGGGTCGGGGTCGGGCGCACGACCATGGAGGTTCCCTGCAGTCCGGCCTGCAGGGTCACGCCAAAAGCGGTTTGGCCAAAACGGGCAACTTGAAACCAATGTGATAAGTTGACGTCCAGGCCTTCCTCATCCACCATGGCGAGCTTGTTATCCGGCAGAAGCTGCAGACTGCGCTCCACCTGCGGCTGCACGCCGCCCAAATTATGGCCGGAAATCCACGGATGGACGTTGATCTGCAGGCCCCGGCAAATCTGATTGAGCCGGCCCTGCTGCATGACGACATTGAGCTGGGCCCTTTCCGGATTGGTGAAGTAGCCGCCGGGGACGTCATCGCTGGGAGCGGTGAACGGCAACTGCGACCACTGATTCGAGGACTGCTGCTGCGCGGCGCAAAAAATCGGAGCCGCCGCTAGAGCCGCGCCGAGACACGCCGTGACAATTTTTTTCATCTTCATTATCTTATCACCGCTTCCACTGCGGGCCCAGGGTCCATTGGTCCCAGATTGACGCCTATGGACCTATCTTTTTCTGGGCCCCGGAATCGCATTCGCGATCCTTCCCTCCCTGACTAGTATGTTTGTAAGCTCTTTCTTCATAAGGAAAGGAAAATAATTTGATTACTCTTCGGAACGTCCACAAATCCTTCGGCAGGCAGACTCTCTTTGACGGAGCCGACCTGCAGATCAACAACGGCGACCGCTTCGTATTGGTCGGCCCCAACGGAGCCGGAAAATCCACCCTTTTCAAAATGCTTCTCGGCCGCGAAAGCGCGGACGCGGGAGAACTCAGCACGCGCCGCGGCGCCGTAGTCGGCTACCTGCCCCAGGAAAATCCCCCGCTCTCGGATGCGACGGTCCTGGAGGAATCCCTTAAGGAGCGCGTGGACGCCGACGGCCGCACCGTCGCCAAAGCCAAGGCCATCTTGATGGGCCTGGGCTTCAAAGTCGCCGATTTCGGCAAAAAAATGAACTCTTTGAGCGGCGGATGGGCCATGCGCGCGGCGCTGGCCGGTCTTCTGGTCCAGGAACCTGATCTTCTGCTCTTGGACGAGCCCACCAACCACTTGGACATCGACTCTCTGTTCTGGCTCCAGCAATACCTGCGTTCCTATCCGGGCGCGGTTTTCCTCATCTCCCACGACCGCGCCTTCATCAACGCGGTATGCCGCGCCATCGTCAGCGTCCAAGACGGCAAGCTCAAGGTCTACCGGGGCGACTACGAGTTTTTCCTCAGAGAGCGGCAGGCGGAGCGCGAGCGCCTGGAAATGGCTTGGCGGCGCCAGCAGGAAGAAATCGCCAAGATGCAGGAATTCATCGACCGCAACCGCGCCCGCGCTTCCACGGCCAACCGCGCGCAAAGCATGATTAAGCGCCTGGATAAGCTCGAGCGGATCGTGCTGCCGGCCGAAGCCAAGTCCGTCAAAATAAGATTTCCACAGCCCGCGCGCACGGGCGTGCGCGTGCTTTCCCTTCGAAACGTCTACAAATCCTACGGCGAGACCAAGGTCTACCAAGGGCTTGATTTCGAGCTCGAGCGCGGCTGGAAAATGGCCTTCGTAGGCCACAACGGCGCCGGCAAATCCACCCTGCTCAAGGTTTTGGCCGGGGTCATCCCGTTCGACTCGGGCGAGCGCGTCGTGGGAAACGACGTCAAGGTGGGCTACTTTTCCCAGCACCGGCAGGGGCAGCTCGACCCCGAAAAAACGGTCCTTCAGGAAGCCTCGAGCGTCGGCCGCCTCAATCCCGATCTCCTCACGCGCACCATTCTGGGCACCTTCCTTTTCCCCGGAGACTCGGTGCATAAGAAAACCGAGGTCTTGAGCGGCGGCGAGAAAAGCCGGCTGTCTTTGGCCAAGCTGCTTTTGGATCCGCCCAACGTGCTGCTCATGGACGAGCCAACCACGCACCTGGACATGGCCAGCGTGGACGCGCTCATCGAGGCCCTGCGCGATTTCGAGGGCACCATCTGCTGCATCAGCCACGATCTCTACTTTCTCAACGCCCTGGCGGATCATGTCGTCCATATCGATCAGGGGCGGATCACCGTCTATCCGGGAAACTACGAATACTTCAAGCGGCGCCAATCCCAATGGCGGGAGGAAAATCCGCAGGCCGAGCCGGCTGCGAAAGACGCCGGGAACTCCGACCCGGATCGCCCGCTTGAAAGCTCGGAGGCGGCGCCTTCTCCCGAGGATCTCCGACGGCAGGCCAAGCGCGAGGCTAAAATAAAAGCCGAGCTCGAGGCGCTGCACGCGACGCTGGAAAACCTGGCGGCGCGCTTGGCCGATCCGGAGCTCTACGCCGATTACGAGAAAGTCCGAAGCATCGGCGAAGAGATGGAATCAGTGCAGAAGCAAATCCAGGAGAAGGAAGCCCGGATTTCCCAACGCGCCTAGGACTGCGCCCGAGCCGTATCGGATTTCGAATTCCAGATCGGCAAAAGAAAGGCGAACATCGATCCCTTCCCCGGTTCGCCTTCGACCTCGAGGCTTCCACCGTGGGCTTCGATGATGGTCTTGGCCAGGGCCAGCCCGAGGCCGAAGCCTCGCGCCAGTTTTTTGCCGCGCTCCGAGCGGTAGTAAATGGAAAAAATCCTCTCCTTGTCCTCGCGAGTCAGGCCGATGCCCGTGTCTTTGACGAAGACGCGCACGTATGCCGGATGTTCGCCGTCGCATTGGACTCCCGCCGTGATCGAGCCTCCTTCCGGCGTGTATTTCACCGCGTTGCTCAGGAGATTCGTGACGACCAGCATCAGCGCGTCCGGATCCCCGTAAACGGGAACCGGCGACTCCGGGAAGCTCAGCGACAAGTTCAAACCCTTATTCTCGCAGAGAATCTCCATGAGCTCTCCTCCGGAGCGCAGAACCGTTTCAATCTCCATCTTTTTCCTGTTCAGAGCCAAATGCCCCGACTCCAGGCGGCCTATATTAAGGAGGTTGCCGATGGTCGTGCTCAAGGAGAGGGTCTGCACCTTTAAAATACGGTACATCCGCTCCCGCCGCTCGTCCTGCCGACCGGGCTCCGTATCCTCCAGCGAAGCCGCCGCCGCGTAGATGACGCTTAAGGCGTTGTTGAGCTCGTGGCTGACCATGGACACCATCTGGGATTTAAAGCGGCCCAAGTCCCTCTCTTTGCTGTACTCCTCGTTCAAATTCTCCGTCAGGCCCCGGATGTGCTGCGCCAGGGAATCGATTTCTGGGCTGGCCGTCGGGACGTTCAGTGCCCACGGCTGGCCGAGCTTCCAGCCGCGCGCATAAGCCGCGACGGCATCGATGGGATTGATGATATAGCGCGAAAGGAAAAAGGCGCACAAGGCGCTGGCCAGAAGTCCGATGCCCATCATAACGAAAAAAGCCCGCGCGGAGGCCCGGCGCGCGGCCGCGAAGCGTCCCTGAAAAGTCTCGATGCGCACGTCGTGCATCGTCATCGCCATAGCCATCATGCCCTGGTAGTTTTCGCGGCCTTTGCGGATGCGCGCGATATCCCGCGCCGTCAAACGGCCGGAAAGTTTCTCTCTAAGCCAGGGCTTCTCTTCCCTCAAATGCTTTTCAAATTGAACTCTCAGATCCCGAAGGGCCTGCTGCTCGTCCTGTCCCGGCAGAATCGCGCTCAGGTCCGCCTCGGTTTTCCTGACTTTATCGATGGTGTCGCGGCGCCTGTCCAACCAGCGAAGTTCGCCGGTTTCCAGGTACTGCAGGGTGAGCATATCCATCTGCTGGAAGAGCGACTTCAGCCGCGCGATTTTTACGGCCACGGCCAAATCTCTGTGCAGGGATAACGTGGCGCTGGTCTCCGCGTTGACGCGGAGCCATTGGGAGACTCCTGCGCCCAGCGAGAAAACCAGAACAAAGGCGATGACGACGTAGAACTGGGTTTTAAGTCCTATCTTTTGCATCGACGCAGTCCATCGTGGCGCCGGGAATTCCGGCCCACTGCCGACGCCTAATTATATTAAATCTGAAATCAGGAACATTCCAAAGGAGCGGCCGGAAATTTTTCCTTGACGGCGGGGGGCTCGGCTGTTAGAATGAATGAGGAAACGTCCATGAAGATACTGCTTATCCCCGATCCCTCCGCTCCCAATGGGCAAGACGCTTTTTGCCGAGAGTTTTCCAAGCTGGCGCGGGAACGCGGGCACGAGACCTCCGCGCAGCCGGCACCCGCGGCCGAGAGCGCGCTTGAAAAGATGCTCTCCGAGGGTTTCGCGGCCAAGGCCGACATCGTTATCGTCAACGGCGTTCAACCCGAAGTGTTCAAGGCTGCTCAAGCGCACGGGAAAAAGACGGCCTTCAGGCTCGTTGACGCCGGCTCGGGAGAAAACTCTGAAACTCAAGAGCAGGCCAGGGCCATGGCCCTGGCCGCAGACCGGCTGCTTCTCCCCAGCCGCCATTTGGTCGCCGTCGCGCAAGGATGGGGATGCAACGGCAACATCAGGCACGTCCCCTACGCCTATGATCGGATTATGTTCGGGCAAATCGCTCTACTAACGCCGGAGGTCTCCAAGCCTTCGGCTTTTCCCATTGTCTCCTGCGTCCCTTTGCGCCGGGAATCGCAACCGGGCCTGGAAACCATGTTCTCGGCGCTGGCTCGGCTGCGGCTCGATTATCACCTCTCCATCATCGGCGAAGGCCCGAGGCTCGAAGCCTTGCGCCAGCGCGCGCGCGATCTCCGCATCGCGGATCGCATCTCCTTTCTAGGCGCCCTGCATCCCTCGCGCGTCGGGGATTGCCTGCGCACGGCCAAGGCTTATGTCGAGCCCTGCGGCCTGGATTGTTTTCCGAACTGGACTCTGCAGGCCTTGGCCGCGGGCTGTCCGGTCATCGCGGCCCGTTCGGGGGCTCTTTCTGAAATCATTCGTCACGAGCAAAACGGCCTTTGTTTCCCCGAGGGCGACCCGGCCGCCCTCGCGGAGGCCGTCGTCACGCTCTACTCCCTGCGCGGACTCTCCATCCAGCTCATCGCCGAGGGCATCAAGACCGTGGAGAAGCACGACTGGATATCGACGGCGACGGCGGCTCTCTCAGCCGTCGAGGACCTCGCATGATCTGCGCCGTCCTGGTCGACTGGCTGCAGGCGCCGGATTTTCCAGATCAGGACGCCTCGGCCCTGGGCCGCCCCCTAGCCGCCTACCCGCTGATGGCGGCTAAAACCTCCGCCCGCGTCCACCGCCGCTTCGCGCTCTCGGCAAAGCAGAGCGTCAAATCCGCCGCGCTGCAATACGGCGCGGTCATCCTCGACCCTCCGCCAGATGAGAACCCCTCGCCGTCGCGGCTCCTGCGTTTCGCCCTGGAAGCCGTCAGCCGCGAAGCAGCCAAGGAAGGCGAGCGCCTGAGGCTTCTTGTCGCGCTTTCGGCCCAGGCTCCGGCCGTGACCGGGGCCGTCATTGACGCGGGGGTGGACGCCGTCCTGGAGAAATCAGGATTTGATTCGGCGCTGAGCGTCTCGAAACTCCCGTTGTGGATTTCCCGAGCGGCTCTGCGGGAAACCCCTGACGGAGCCCTGGAGCTTTTTCCTGAGCCCGGTTTGCACGGAGTGGCCGCGCCGAGCTCCGAGATATGGCGTCCCAATTGGAGCCTTCTCGTGCTCAAACCGGAGCTCCTGGCCTCCGCGGACTCCCCGGAGTTCGCTTGGCTTGGGAAACGGAGCTTCGCCGTCAAGCAACCCGGGCTTTGGCCCGTCGAATACCAATGGCAGATTCCGGCGCTGGAAAACTGGCTCAAGAAGCATGGCGTTTCCGACGCGGCCTACGCTCCGGAACCGCAGCCGCAAGCCCAGAAATCGGCCAAACCGGCGACGTCTCGCCCCGTTCTCTAGGGTTTTCCGTCTAGGCCCCTTGGACGGGCCGGGCAGGTCCTTTCGGCCCATGCGCTTCCCGCAGACCGTTCTTATAATGGGGTCATGAAAAACAAAATCCTGACGTTCCTTTCTTTCTTCCTTTTGTTGCCGTTGGCCGTGAGTGCCGCTCCCGCCACGCCGGCTCTTTCCCTGGCGGAGGCCATGAATTCCTTGCATGGGCTTCGGTTCACGTCCCACTTCATCAACCCCAGCCTGCGTGGAGACCAACGCGCGCTAATGAAACTGGTTAAAAAAGTCGATCCGGGCGTCGTCACCGTGACCATCCACGTGACGGTCCAAGGCCCTCAGATCGCACTTAACCCGCCGACGCTCGGCGACATTCTCTCCGGAAAGATTGATCCGAAGACCTACAATCCCAACAAAATCGTCGAAAAGCAAACCGGCGACCTGGGCTCCGGATTCGTCGTGGGCAAAGACGAACTGGGCCGCCCGCTCATCGTCACCAACGCCCATGTCGTGGACATCCTTGGACGCAACGGAAAATCTTCGGTGACATTCGAGGGGCAATCCGTCCCCGTGGGCGTCGCTTCCGCCACCGTTACGGTGACGACCGCGGACGGCACCACGTCCGCCGCCACCTTAATAGGATACAGCGACAAGAGCCGCGGCTACGATTTGGCGCTGGTGAGAATGAACACGCCGTGCCCGAGCTGCCAAGTTCTCAAGCTGGCCGGCAACGACAAGGTCGCCGCGGGAGAGTTCGTCGTGGCCGTGGGCTCACCCTTCGGTTTGGATAACACCGTCACCTTCGGCATCGTCAGCAACCCGAACAGGCAGATTCCCGGCCTGGGGCTCAGCAGCCTGGTCGGCAGCTATATCCAGACCGACGCCCCCATCAATCCGGGAAACTCCGGCGGCCCGCTTATCGACATCTCCGGCAAGATCATCGGCGTCAACGAATGGATTGTGTCTCCCAACGGCAACGGCTCGGTCGGCATGGGCTTCGCCATCCCCATCCGCTTTGTTGAGCAGATGCTTAGCCGCTACCAATCGACGAACGTGTTCGACTCCGCCAATCCGGGCCTCTCGGTTCAAGCAACGGCCCTGGGAGTTTTGAAGGTCACCGCCCTGAGCGAAAACTTGAAGTCTCAGGGGCTCAAGGTCGGAGACCTCATTTCCAGCGTTGATGGGCGTACATTCACCTCCCCCATCGAACTGATGCGCTATCTGGCGAACAAGGTCCCCGGCTCCACGGCGGTTTTTGACGTGACAAGAAACGGCTACGGAGCGGACATAATCGTGACGCTGGGCATGCTCTAATTATTCAGCCTTAGCGCGAAAAGAAGGCCCTCCGAATTTCGGAGGGCCTTCTCATTTTAGGGCAGGGGCTAAGAGAGACGAGAAACGTTGGAGCCTAGGCGCTGACGAGCTTGATCTCGAGCGTCTTGCGGCCGGCGGACAAGACGCTTAGGCGCGCCGCGGTCTGCCGGGCAATGCCGCGCAGGGCCTGCGCCGAGGCGCTCTGCGGCGCTCGTATGCAAATCGGCTCCCCGGTTTCTCCGCTTTGGCACACGGCTTCCTCGATGGGAACGCGGCCCAAAATTGGAGCGCCGTATTTCTCGGCCACCGCGGACGCGCCTCCGCGGGAGAAAATGTCGCTGGTTTTTCCGCAATGCGGGCAGGAGAACCCGCTCATGTTCTCCACCACGCCCAAAAGAGGAACGTTTAGCTTCGCGAACATGGCGGCCGCGCGGCGCACGTCGGAAAGCGCGATTGTCTGCGGCGTGGTCACGATGACCGCGCCCGCCAAGGGCACGCTTTGGCACAAGGACAACTGCACGTCCCCGGTGCCGGGCGGCAGGTCCACGATAAGGTAATCGAGTTCCCCCCATTCTACGTCCCGCAAAAACTGGGTTACCGCGCCATGAAGCATGGGGCCGCGCCAGATGACCGGAGCGTCCTTATCGGTCAAAAAGCCCATGGACACCAGCTTGACGCCGAAATTCTCCGCCGGGGCTATTTTCCCCTCGGCGCCGGGCTTGAGTTCCCGGCCCTCCACGCCCAGCATCTGCGGCTGATTGGGGCCGTAGATGTCCGCGTCCATCAGGCCCACGCGCGCGCCTTCCTGGGCCAGGGCCACGGCCAAGTTGCAGGCCACGGTGGACTTGCCCACCCCGCCCTTGCCGCTGCCCACCGCCACGATGTTCTTGATGCCGGACGGAACCTTGCTTTCCAGACGCGGGTCTCTCTTCACGCTGGCCTTCATGCGGATTTCCACGTCCGTGACGCCGGGAACCTTCTTGAGCGCGTCGCGCGCCTCCAGCTCCATCATGCCCTTCAAGGGGCAGGCCGGCGTGGTGAGAATGTAGTCGAACGAGACCTTGCCGCCCTCGACGGAGAGGTTCTGCACCATCCCGAGGGTGACGATATCCTTTTTAAGCTCGGGCTCCTGGCAGGACTTCAAGGCCTCTAAGACTTGCTCGCGGCTGGGCATCGGCTATATCCTAAAGAGCATCTCGCGGTACTTGGGAAGAGGCCAAAGCGAATCGGGGACCAAGCCTTCCAGGCCGTCGACCGCCTCGCGCGCGGCGTCGAAAAGCGGCTTGACCTTGTGGCAGTAGGCCAGCGCCTTCTCGTGCGCGTCCTCGATTTTTTCGGCGGCGGCCAGAGATTTCTTAATCTCCTCGACGGACGTGAAGGCCTGCGCGGCCAAAACAGCCGTCCGCGAGAGAATTTCGCCTTGAATCTTGACGGCCTCGGTTTGCCCTGGGAGCACCTCCGCGACCTTGCGCAGAGTCGAGGCAAGCTCTTTCTGGTAGGCGGCGGCCGCCGGAACGTAATGCGTCATCACCATTTCGATGATGAGCTTGGCCTCGATGTCGATTTGCTTGGCGTATTTTTCGAGCTGGATATGCTGCCGGGACTTGGCCTCGGTCTCCGAGAGGACGCCCAGGCGCGCGAACAAGGCGATCGCGTCCTTGCGCACGAGCCCGTCCAAGGCTTCGGGAGTGGTCTTGACGTTGGGCAGCTTGCGCTTGGCGGCCTCGTCGGCCCACTCCTGGGAATAGTTGTTCCCCTCGAAGCACACGGCCTTTGATTCCTTGTAGTAGCGCCGCAGGACTTCCAGCGCCGCGTCCTTGAAGGATTTCTTGGCCTTCATAAGCTTGTCGATATCCTTCTTGGCCTGGACCAAGGCATCGGCCACGATGGCGTTCAACAGCGCGATGGGCACGCCGATGTTGAAGGAGGAGCCTACGGCCCGGAACTCGAACTTATTGCCCGTGAAGGCAAAGGGCGAGGTGCGGTTGCGGTCCGTGTTGTCCTTTAGGATGGGCGGAATCTTGTCGATGCCGATGGAAATCCACTCCGGCTCCGTGCCCTTGGTGGTCACGCCTTTCTCCAAGTCCTCCAGGACGCGCGTTAGCTGCGCGCCCAGGAACACAGAGATGATGGCCGGCGGCGCCTCGTTGGCGCCCAGCCGGTGGTCATTGCCCGAGGACGCGATGGCCGCGCGCAGGATGCGCGAGCGGTCGTGCACCGCCTTGATGGTCGCGACCAGGAAAATCAGGAATTGCATGTTTTCCTGCGGGGTCTGGCCCGGCGAAAGAAGATTTTTTCCCGTATCCGTGCCCAAGGACCAGTTCACGTGCTTGCCGCTGCCATTCACGCCCGCGAATGGCTTCTCATAAAACAAGGCGGCCAACCCGTGCCTGGCTGCCACGCGGTGTATGACGTCCATGACCAGTTGGTTGTGGTCCGTCGCCACGTTGGCCTCTTCAAAGACCGGCGCGCACTCGAATTGATTGGGAGCCACTTCGTTATGCCGGGTCTTGATGGGCACGCCCAGCTTATAGAGTTCCTTCTCCGCGTCGGTCATGAAGGTGAAGACCCGCTCCTTGATGGAGCCGAAGTAATGGTCCTCGAGCTGCTGGCCCTTGGGCGAGGGCGCGCCGAAGAGCGTGCGCCCGCAGAGCATCAGGTCCGGCCGCTCTTCGTAATAGCCCTCGTCGACGAGGAAATACTCCTGCTCGGCGCCGACGGTGGAAAACACCTTGGTCGCGTCGTTCTTATCGGTCTTAAAGTAGCTTAAGATTCCCAGCGCCGCCTTGTTGAGCGCCTCAATCGAACGCAGCAGCGGCGTCTTGGTGTCGAGCGACTCTCCGGTATAGGAGATAAAAACAGTGGGGATGCACAGGGTCGAGCCGCCCGGCGTATCCAGGACGAAGGCCGGCGAAGTCGGGTCCCACGCCGTGTAGCCGCGGGCCTCGAAGGTGGTGCGCAGCCCGCCCGAGGGAAAGCTCGACGCGTCCGGCTCCTGCTGCACCAACTGCTTGCCCGAGAAAATCTCGATGGCCTGGCCGTCCGCGGCCAAGTCGATGAAGCTATCGTGCTTCTCCGCCGTGACGCCGGTCATGGGCTGGAACCAGTGGCAGTAGTGCGTAGCGCCCTTGGACATGGCCCAGGTCTTCATGGCCGAGGCGACCGCGTTGGCCGCGTCCAAATCGAGCGGCTTGCCGCGGTGGATGACTTCCTGCACGTGCTTGTAGGTGTCCTTGGGCAGAAGAAGCTTCATCGTCTCCCGGCCGAAGACGTTGCATCCAAAATAATCCGAGACCTTGGCGGCGGCCCGGCCGTGGGAACGGCCCGAACCCTGCACGTCGCTTTCCGATTTTCCAAATCGCGTCGCGGGCATGTGTTTTTTCCTCCGCATAATAGGGGGTTGGCCCGGCTCCAAGCCGAGCTTGGATCAATAATACTATTTTTTCTTGCCGTCGGGCTTGGGCGCGAAGAGGGCGGCGAAGCGGCCGTAACCCTCCTCGGCCAGCTTGGAGGCGGGAATAAAGCGCAAAGACGCCGAGTTGATGCAGAAGCGCTTGCCCGTGGGCGCCGGGCCGTCGTCAAAGACGTGGCCGAGATGGGTGCCCGCGGAAGATCGGACTTCCGTCCGGTCCATGCCGAAGCTGGAGTCTTCCCGGTAGGCGACGTCCTTGGAGACCAGGGGCTTGGTGAAGCTGGGCCAGCCGGTGCCCGAATCGAACTTATCCAGAGAGCTAAAGAGCGGCTCGCCCGAGACCACGTCCACGTAGATGCCGGGCTCATGGTTGTTCCAGTAGGCGTTGTCGAAAGGAGGTTCAGTGCCGCCCTCGCAGGCGACGCGGTACTGCTCGGGAGTCAGTTTTTTCGCGTCCGCGGCGCACGCTTTTTCTTTATCCGTCTTGTCCATGTTCTTTCTCCCGCTCCGAGCGGCCGCCCAAGCCAATCCAGCAAGAAGCGCGACGGCGAGAACAGCGGCGCGGCCAATCTTCGGCATGATTTTTTGTCCGCCTTGTGTTCCCGGCCGCCAGTTCATAGAATGGACCGCGGCCGTCATTCAAAGTTTAGCAGCCCTGATCCTGAAAATCCATAGGGAGATTTCAAATGCTCAAGAACAAAAAAATCGCCGTCATCGGCGCCGGGCACATGGGCGAGGCCCTCATCGGCGGCATGGTCGCGGGCAAGCTTATCAACCCGAAGAACGTCGTCGCTTCGCGGCGCGACTCTCAAGCCTTGGCCGGACTTAAAAGCAAGTGGGGAATCCGCGCGTCCGAAAGCAACGCCGCCGCGGCCAAAGGAGCGGACATCATCCTGCTGACCTTGAAGCCCCAGGTCGCGGCCGGCGTGCTGGGCGAAATCGCCCCGGTCGTCGACAAGAACAAACTGGTCATCAGCGTCATGGCGGGAATCACGACCGCCGCCATCAACAAGCGCCTTAAAAAACCAAATCCGGTGGTGCGCGCCATGCCCAACACGCCCGCCTTGGTCAACGAGGCGGCCACGGCTTTGTGCGCGGGCGCCCACGCCGGAGAAGCCGACCTGCGCGCGGCCGAGGCTATTTTCAAGTCCGTCGGAAAAGTTGAAATCGTCCCGGAAAATCTCCTGGACGCCGTGACCGGGCTTTCCGGCTCGGGCCCGGTCTACATCTACATGGTCATCGAGGCCCTGACCGACGGCGGCGTCAAGATGGGCATCCCGCGAGCCGCCGCCCTGCGCCTGGCCGCGCAGACGGTCTACGGCGCGGCCAAGCTGGTGCTGGAGACCGGCAAGCACCCGGCCATCCTGAAGGATGAAGTGACCACGCCCGGCGGCACGGCCATCGCGGCCATCCATGAGCTTGAGTCCAAGGGCCTGCGCACCGTGCTCATGGACGCGGTCGTGACCGCCACCAAGCGCTCCAAGGAACTCAGCGAGATTTACGGCTAGAAATCCGTCAGGACTTTGGGCGGCCACGCCACCCGCACGGCGTTCAAGACCGCGAGCAAATCGATTAGTTCCTGGCCGATGGCGCCGGCCAGAGGCGGCAAAAACCCGCACGCGGCCAAGGCCATCCCCACGACGCTCAAGGCCATGCCGCCCAAGGCGCTTTGCAGGGCAATGGTGCGCATGCGCCGGCTGATGTGGATGAGCTCATCGACCTTGCCCAAAGACGACGCCATGATGACCGCGTCGGCCGCCGCCCCGGCCACGTCGCTGCGCGTGCCGAAGGCCACGCCCACGGTCGCCGCCTTCAAGGCCGGCGCGTCATTCACGCCGTCGCCCACGTAAAGCGTGTCGGCCTTCCTGGCCTCCTCGGACACGATGGCGACTTTTTCCTCCGGCGTTTTCTCGGCCATGACTTCGTCTAGCCCCAGGGACTGGGCCAGGTAGCGCACCTCGGCCTCCCGGTCGCCCGAGACCATCATGACCTTGCCCACGCCGTGGAAGGGCTTCAAGTGCTCCAAAAAACTTTTGCTGTCGCTGCGCGGCTCGTCGTGGAAGGAAAACGCCGCCGCGAAGCGCTCCTCCACTAAAAGCAGGCATTCAAGCCCGCCCTCGGGCGGCGGCAAGGTCAGCCCCAGGGATTGCGCGTGAGCCCGGCCGGTCAGGCGCGCCGCGCGGCCGTTGACCACGCCGCGCATGCCTTCGCCGGGCTTGGCGTCGATCTTGACGGCTTCCAGGGGCAGGATGTTGTCGGCCGCGGCGGCCGCGACAATGGCCGCGGACAACGGATGCTTGGAGTACTGATCAAGGCTCACCGCGTATTGCAGGACTTCCGGGCGGGAAAAGCCTTCCGCCCACGCAACTCCGGTCAGTACCGGCCGGCCGTAGGTGAGCGTGCCCGTCTTGTCGAAGATGACGGTGCGGCAGCGGATGAGGCGCTCCAGGGCCGCCGGGTTCTTCACGATGATGCTGTTCTTGGCGGCCAGGGAAATCGCGCCCAAGACCGCCACGGGAATGGCGATTAGAAGCGGGCAGGGCGTGGCGATGACCAGGACCGAAAGGAAGCGCTCTGGCGAGCGGCTTAAAACCCACGCGCCGATCGCCAGGGCCAGGGCCAGGGGCGCGTACCACATTCCCAGGCTGTCGCCCAGGCGCCGCAGGCTGGGCTTTTTGGCCTCGGCCTCCTCCATGATTCTGATGATGCGGGCGTAGCGAGAGTCCTTGGCGGGCTTGGTGGCCTTGATGACCAGCGGCGTATCGCCGTTGACGGCGCCGGAAATGACCGCAGAGCCGGGCGCCTTTGCCATCTCATAGGGCTCGCCGGTCAGGTAGGACTCGTCCATGCGCCCGTGGCCCTCGACCACGACGCCGTCGACCGGGCAGATTTCGTGTGGCAGAACGACGAGAATCTCCTCCGGCCGCACGGCCTCGACCGGCTCATCGACGAGGACCGCGCCGGATTTTTTGTGCGCGCTCTGCGGCACGCGCCGCGAAAGGGCCTCGAGCACCCCCGAGGCCTGTTTGACCGCGAAATCCTCCAAGGCCCCCCCGCCCGAAACCATCAAAATCAGGATCGCGGCCACCAAATACTGGCCCATGAGCAGTGACGCCGCGATGGAAACCAGCGCCAGCACATCGGCGCTGCCTTCAAGATGCGCGATTTTAACGGCGATTCCAGCGGCAACGGGAATGCCGCCCAAAACCGCGACAGCATAGAGCGGCACATGCGACCATGCCGCCAGCCCGGGCACGAGAAATCTCAGGACGAGGTAGGCCAGGATGCCCGCGGCGCTAAAGAGCGCCACGGCGGCGCGCAGGCGGCTTGTCTTGGAAATCATGTTAGGGCTTAGGCCGCCTGGGATTACGCGCTGATGGGAAGCGCGCGCCACGCCGGACCCTGCAAACCCGGGCGCCTTAAGGAAGGATGGAGGATTTCCGCCAGGATTTCAAGGGAGTCGACCAGGCGCGGGCCCGGGCGATTGAAATACTGATTGCCGTCCACGAGAAAAACGCGTCCGCCGCGGACGGCGCGAAGCCCGCGCCAGCCGGGCAGATTCGCCAAGGCCGGCATTTCGGCAAGAGCGCGCGGCAAGTCGAAGCCGCACGGCGAGACGACAATGGCGTCCGGATCCGCGGCGAATAGATCGTCCGGCGTAATCGCGGGCGAGTGGACTCCGGCGCGGCCGAAAACCGCCGTGCCGCCCGCCATTTCAACGAGCTCCGGCATCCAGTTGCCCGCCGCCATCAGCGGTTCCACCCACTCAATACAGGCTACGCGCGGGCGCGGCGAGTTTCCCAGCGCCCGCCCGGCGGCGCGCGAAATTATTTCCATGCGCGCGCGCATTTGCCCGACAAGTTCGGCTCCCGCGACGGGACGTTCCAGCGCTTGGGACGCGCGGCGGATGTCGTCATAAACGTCGGCGAGACGGTTCGGGCACAGGGACACGACGCGCGCCTTGAGGCCGGCGCGGCGCGCCAACGCGGCTTCCACGTCCTTCAAGCTCACCGCGCAGACCTCGCACTGCGTTTGGGTCAGGATGACGTCGGGCTTAAGCTCCGCCAGAAGCTCATCGTTGACCCGGTAAATGGACAGCGCGTCCTTAAGCGACCGCCGGACCTGGGTGTCGATATCCCGGCTGGAGGCCGAAACGTCGATGGTCGGCTCGGTGCACGCGGGCAGGGATTTGACCGCTTCCGGATAATCGCACTCGTGCGAGCGGCCGACCAGACTGTCTTTAAGGCCCAGCGCGCAGACGATTTCCGTGGCGCTGGCGATGAGGGAGACGGCGCGCACTTGGCGGCTCTGCTAGCGGAAATTCTTGAACTGGAGTTCCACCCCGAAGTTTCCGGCCTTCAAGAGCGCGATGGCGGATTGGAGCTCGTCCTTGGACTTGCTAGACACTCGCAGCTGGTCGCCCTGAATGGACGCATTGGCCTTGAGCTTGGCCTGCTTGACGGCCGCGGCCATCTCCTTGGCCTTGTCCGTGGGGATGCCCGACTGAATGGCGACCGGCAAACGCGCGGTCTGGCCCAAAGCCTGCTCCAGCTTGCCCTTGGTGAAATTCTTGATGGGCACGCCGCGCTTGGCCAAGCGGTTGTAGAACACGTCCAAGGCCGCGTCGATTTTATACTCGTCCACGGCGCGGACGATGATTTTCTTCTCCTTGGCGTCCAACTCCAATGACGCTTTGGCGTCCTTGAAATCGAAGCGGTTGGCGATTTCCTTTAAGGCCACGTTGACGCACTCGCCGACCACGTTCAAGTCCACTTCGCTGACCACGTCGAATGAAAAATCCTGGGGCATTGGGGTGTTCCTCCGGAAAAATTCTATCTTTCCGCCGCGGCGGGCGCAATATCCCGGGAGCGGAGCAACCACCGGGGATGCGGACCTTCTTCCGCATCCCCGGTGGTTTTCAGAAGAGAATCAGCGGCTTGATGATCCCGTCTTCCTTGGTCTGCATCATGCGAAAAGCCTTCTCGATGTCCGCGAATTTAAAGCGGTGCGTGGTCAGCAGCGTCGGGTCCACGCGTCCGCCCAGCATCAGCCTCATGAGACGCTCCATCCTCTCGGATCCGCCCGGGCAAAGCGCCGTGCGGATGGTCTTGTCGCTCATCCCCACGCCCCAATCGATCCTCGGGAGGTTGAGGTAGTCGCCCTTGCCGTGATAGCCGACGTTGGAGATGACGCCTCCCGGGCGCGTCGCCTTCACGCAGCCCTCGAAGGTCGCCTGCGAGCCCAAGGCTTCGACGGCTCCGTCCACGCCCTGGCCGCCGGTCAGCTCCAGAATCGCCTTGATGGGATCGCCTTTCTTGAAGTCCACGATGGCGTCCGCGCCGTAATGCCGGGCCAACTCCTGCCGCTTGGGCACGGTCTCGACCGCGATGATGAGCCCCGCGCCCAGCAGCTTGGCGCCGGCCGTCGCCATCAAGCCCACCGGGCCTTGGCCGAAGACGGCGATGCTGCCGCCCAGCGGAACGGCGGCATGCTCCGCGCCGATAAACCCCGTGGAGAGCATATCGCAGGCGTAAACCGCCTGCTCATCCTTCAAGCCTTTGGGAATGGGCGCCAAGTTGGCCTGCGCCGCGTTGACGTGGAAGTACTCCGCCATGTTGCCGTCCTTCACGTTGGCGAACTTCCAGCCGCCCAGGGCCTGCCCGCATTGGGACGGAAACCCGCGCAGGCAGTTGACGCACCTCCAGCAGGGCGTGATCGCGTTGACCGCGACGCGGTCGCCTTCCTTAAAGCCTTTGACCGCGCTGCCGAGCTTGTAGATGACGCCGACGGCCTCGTGGCCCAAAGTGATGTTCTCCCGCTCGCCGATGGCGCCCCCGACCGTGTGCGCGTCCGAGGTGCAGACCAAAGCCGCGGTCGTTTTGACGACGGCGTCCTCGGGGCCCGGCTCCGGAATGGGCTTTTCCATGACGCCGACCTCGCCGATGCGCTTCATCACGAACGCCTTCATCTTGGCGGACGAGCGCGGCGGCGTTTTCAACGGCGCGGTCAACTCCTTTGTTTTAATCATGATTGACCTCCTAAAATTTTCGATTTTCCGGCACATTTACCTGAATAGCAACGTTTATTCCGAGCGTTCCGGCAGCCCGAATTAGAAGGATGGTTAACCGTACTAATGGACTTCGAGATGCTTGGCGCGGCGCAGGATCTCGTTGCGCACGTCCACGAGCAGGTTCTCGGCGTTTTTCTTGAAGACCTTGCGCGCGATGAAGCCGGGCACGGCGAATTTACGGGTCGATTGGAGGGAGTAGACCACCAGCGTGCCCGGCGGCTGGCCCTCGATGCGCCAACTGCCGCGGTAGGACATGAAATCCTTGCGAGAGATGTCCTCGAAGGTGATTTCGCTGTCCGGGTGCTCACGCACCTCCAGGAGAACTTGGACGGCTCGGGAAAAGAAAAGAAACTTGCCTGAAGCGACCTGCTGCAGCAAAAGGGAGTCGCCCGCCCGTTCCATAACTTGGCTTTTCTTCATGCCGGCGACGAATACCGGCATTCGGGCATAGTCCGTCAAGACTTTCCAAACGACCGCGGACGACGCGTCAACAGTAAAAACGCCTTCGACTTGGCAGGATTTCGGGCCCGTCGTCTCGACCGTCAGGCTCACGTTCTCGGCAAAGACGAGGCCTGCGCGGCCGACCAAGGCCGCGCAGGCCAGGACGAGCGCCCAGGAAGCGCGCCGAATTAACGCACGCTCCCCGGGCCTCATATTTAGAACATGAACTGAATCATGCCGCGAATTTCGGAAACCGTCTCGCGCTTCATGCCGCCGTCGGAAACGGTGATCTGGTCCGGCATGTCGCCCAAGACATAAGCGCCGACCGACGAATCCACCGTCACCGGCATGTCGAGGTAGATGGGGGCGTCCAGCACCAGCTTGACGTTCTGCCCCTTCAAGTACCAAGTCGCCGACGGGTCGATTTCGTGGATGGCCCGGCCGCCGATGAAGTTGTTGGCTCCGGCCGCATTGCCTTGACCCGGAAGCACCTGAGTAGTCGTGCTGCCGGATTTCGACGCAAAGTACCCCATGTTCTTATCGGGCAGAATCATGGCGTAGCGCAGAGCCACTTGAAAGGGCTTGAAGAGATAACCCACCGCCGCTTCGCCGCCCGTTTCATGTACTCGGCCGTACTGGTTCTGGTAGCCGCCCCAGTCCACTTCGGCTTGGGCCGTCCAGGAGTTGCCGTTGTTCAGGGGCGCACGATAAACGGCGTCGCCCTCGAACATGTAGAGATCGCCATCACCCAAGTTCGCAGGCCCCCCTCCATTCTCATATTCAATGTAGGGGTTCCAGTTGTTGTCGATAAGCAGGTTTTTGCCGATGTCCTTCAAGTTCACCGCCGTAGAGTGGCCGATAGTGGTGTCCTTGGTGAAAAGCGCGCTCACATAGGCCGCTTTCTCGGGCTTGGTGATGTTGAGGTCGGTCTGCACCACGTGGTAGATGTCCGCGTCCACACCATCATTATAACCCACGCGGGCCACGAGCATCGGGATGCCCAGGGTTTCGCCCAGGTAGCGCTGCGGCACGTCCTGGCCGCCGCCGCTGAAGGTGCCCAGCGTGCCGGCGAACTTGCCGTCATAGCCCTGCAAGGCCACGCCATAGTCCCGGCCCATGGAAAAGCCATCGCTCAGAATGGATCGATCGGTAAAGGGCATGTAGCCCGTGTCGGTCATGGCTTCGCGCCCGAAAGGAACGCGGAACTGCCCCACCTTTACCGATGTGTCCGGACCCACCGGCAGAGGGATATCCGCGTCCATGTCCAGAAGGGTCAAGGCCACGTTGGAGGTCACGACCTCCTCGCCGCCCAAGGAGAGCTGGGTTTCATATTTATAGCCCTCGAAGTTGCCCCGAAAGCCCAAGCGGGATTCCTGCGTGAACAGATAGAGCCGGTTATTGTTCCGGACCGGATCCGCCACGTTCTCGCCCACGCCCAGCATCTGTATGCGCCCGAACATGTCGAGGTTGAGGTTATCCGTGCTGACCAGGCTCACGCCTCCGGTCGGCTGGACTCCCGCCCCGTCAAAGGCGTTGCCGTCGAAGTTCAGGTGCCATCCCGAACCGCTCGAGCCCTGCCAGGGCGTGGTGATGCTCCATGGCTGCGGACTCGATGACTGACCCGAGGCCGGAGCTTGCGCGAAGCCCGCTCCGGACGCGCCGATAAGGGCGGCCGCGGCGAGCAGTGCCAACTTGCCTTTCATTTTTTTTCTCCTGTGTCCGACATTTTTAGGTTTAAGTGAAACCGGACGAGGATGCGGTCCGCGACTTTAATCGCGCCGAACATCATGACGGGAGGCTTGACGCCGAAATCGCTCATGATGACGGGCTCTTGGCCATCGATAGTCACGCCGTCCTTGGCCACGCGCGCGTCCGCCTCAATGGTCACGGGTTTCTGCACGCCCGCGATGGACAAATTTCCTTGGGCGCTGATCTTGTAGCCTCCCTCCTCCGGCTTGACTTGGTAGCTCGTCATCGCAAAGGTGATGTCGGGGTGTTGCCCGGCCTTGAGCGCCTTTTGCATGTTGCGGTCCATCGACTTAGATTCGGTGGATTTAAGGCCGTAGACCGGGATAGTCAAGGTCATCGCGGCCGGCTCCTGCGCCGCCAGGGCCGCGGCCGCGTCGCTTGTCCCCTTGGCGAAGGACAAGGCAAAATCCTGGGACGTCGCGTGGATGGTGAAGGGATGCAGGGTCGAGCTCCCCTCGAGCCAAATTTGGCTTTGCGGCTCGCTGAGATTAAAGACCGCCCCCGCGTGAGCGGCGGGAGCGAGCACGACGGCAAAAAGGATTCCGGCCAACCAGCGCTTTGCTTTTTCGTTCATTTCATCAGCCTCCGCTGTTCTGTAAAGCAACAAATATGCCACCCCTTGGCGAAAGAGCCGGTCTGACGGCAGGCGGGAAAAACTTTTACTTCTTGGCGGAGGTGATTTGACTACGGGCGGCGTTGACGGTGCGGCGGGCAATTTTGATGCCGCGCTCGGCCTTGAGCCGTTCTGCCAGGGAGGCGTCCGTTTGCCCCGGGTTTTCCTTCATCCACAGGGCCAGAATGTCCCGCACGACGCGGCGCCGGCCGGGCAGAAGCTCGATAAGCGGAACTTCCTCGTCCCAGGGCATCATCACCGAGCGGCCGGCCGCGGCGCGGCTGACCGTGCTGGGCGCCAAATCGAGCCGGTGCGAAAGCATGCGCAGGCTGATGGGGAGCTTGGCCTCCGCGCGGCGAGAAGAAATAAAGTCCGATTGGAGCTTCGCGAGGCTTTCCAGCACGCGGAACATGGTGCTTTGCCGGAGGTTCACGGTCTCAAGCCGCTTTAAAAACCGTGGCAGCTTCTTTAACTCCGGGCCCGCAAAGCGCCCGTTCTCTTTCCAGCGCTCCAAAATATCGTACCGGATGTGGTAGAGCCCGCGGGCCCAATAAGGCGAGAAGAACTCAAAGCGCGGCTCGCCTTCCTCTATATAAACGCGCGCCAAGCAGGACTGCCGGCGGTCCGGCGTTTTCTGCGGCGAGGCGAACTCGGCCTCGGCGCCGATTTTAAGCAAAAGCTCGTTGATTTGCCCGACTTCATCGAGGCTCAAGCCCGTGCGGCGCGCGATTTCTTCCAACGGCAGAGCCTCTTCCGCGTAAAGAAAATAGCGCTCGAACGCCTCCTGCCCCATCTTGCGGATTTTGGGCATCAAGTCCGGCCCCTGCTCCAAGAGCTCCTCGACCCGCACGCGCTCGCCCCCGTTGGCTGTTATCTGCTCGTTGAGCTCGTAAAAACCGCCCGTGAACTCCGCGCGCGGCCAGCGCTGGCGGCGGATGACGCCGGGGTATTGCGGCGCGCCGAAATGAAGCTTGCGGAAAAGCGGATCGCGCTCGATTTTCTGGATTTCCCGGGCGAATTCCTTTTCGGGCATCTCGAGCCACTCGGCCATGCGCATGCGGCCCAGCAGAAGAGGCCTCTGCTTGAGCCCCAGACTCGCATTAAGGCTCTGAGTACTCTTCATCGTAGCGGTCAGGCCCGTCTTTTAGATAAAATATTCTGGCACGAACGTTTCATAAGTGATGGTAACACTTTTCGGGCCCTCGCCGCACAGGTCCCTTCCAACCCATCATGAAACGATTCGGGCGCCAAAAACAATCGCACGCGCTAGACACGCTTATGAAATCGCCCAAGCCCGCCTTCAAGCAATTATTCCGCGCCCTGCTCGATTCCGCTGGGGACATGATCTGGATCCGCGAACTCAAGAGCGGGAAAATCCTCGATGCCAACCAAGCCGCGCTGCGGACGCTGGGCTATCCGCGCGAAAAGTTCATCGGCCGCGGCATCCATGAGTTCTACGAGGGCGCGGATAAAAAGCTTTGCGGCGATTTCTCCGCCCGCATCAAAAAAAGCGGCTCGGCGTTCTTAAGCACGGTTTTTCGCGACAGCTCCGGGCGCCGCATCCAAGTCGAGGCCCGCGGCTCCCTCATCGGCTACGCCGGCAAGCCGGCGGTGCTCTCCATTTCGCGCGACATCGGCCGGGCGCTCAGGGACGAGCGGCTTAAAACCCTGTTCCACGCGGCCTTCCGCGGCTCCAACGACGTCATGTTCTACTGCGATCGCAACGGCGTCATCATGGACGTCAACGAGGCGTTCACCAAGAACTACGGCTACTCGCGCGCCGAAGTCATCGGCAAGACGCCGGGCATACTGCGCTCGCGACATTCCACCGACGATCTCTACCAGCGCATGTGGGCCTCCATTCTCGATCCCGAGCGCGGCTATTGGCGCGGCGAGATGATCAACAAGACCAAGGACGGGCGCGAAATCCCGCTCATCCTGACCATCACGGCGGTGCGCGATTCCCGCGGCGACATTATCGGCTACATGTCCAACGCCGTCAACCTTTCGGAGCGCGTGGCCCTGCAGGAGCGCGTGGCCCAGGCCGAGGCCCTGGCCGCCCTCGGGGAGATGGCCACGGTCCTGGCGCACGAAATCCGCAACCCCTTGGGCTCCATCGTCATGGCGGCCAAGCAGATTTCCTCGGACGGCCTCGACCACAACGACCGCGCCCTGGCCCTGCGCGTGCTGCGCGAGGAATCCCGCCGCCTCAACGAAACACTCACCAATTTCCTGTCCTTCGCCCGCCCGCGCGGCGTCAAGCTCTCCCGCGGCAACCTAAACGCCATCATCACGGAGACCTGCGGCATCATCCGCTCGAACCCGGATCTGGCCAAGGACATCCGCGTCCGGGTCGATTGCGACCCGCGGCTCAAGAGCTTCTTGATGGACGTGGATCAAATACGGCAGGTGGTTTGGAATCTCGTTTTAAACGGCGTGCAGGCCATGGACGGCCGCGGACAACTCACGGTCACGACCGGGCGCCGGGACAGTCTGGCCTTCTTTAAGGTCGCCGACACCGGCCCCGGCATTCCCAAGCCCGCGCTGGCCGAAATTTTCAAGCCGTTTCACACCACCAAAAAGCAGGGGACGGGGCTGGGGCTTCCCATCGCGGACCGCATCGTCAAGTCGCACGGCGGGCGCATCGAGGTCAAAAGCGCCGTGGGGCAGGGCAGCGCGTTCACCATCCTACTTCCTTCCGCGGAGAGCCGAAATGAGCAAGATTAAGATTCTTTTGGCCGAGGACGATCCGTCCCAAGCCGCGTTGCTGTCCATGGCGCTCAAGCAAATGGGCTTCGAGGCGACCCACGCCAAGAACGGGCACGAGGCGCTTGACGTCCTCTCCGAGCACGCCTACGATCTGATCATCACGGACTTGAAGCTGGGCGACTTGGACGGCCTGAAGATCGTGGCCGCGGCCAAGAAGGCCCATCCGGAATCCGAGGTCGTGGTCATCACCGGGCACGGCTCCATCGACACGGCGGTGGCCGCCATCAAGGCCGGCGCCTTCGACTACCTGACCAAACCCATCGATTCGGACGAGCTTTCCATCGTCCTGCATAAGGCCCTGGAGCGCAAGAGCCTCCTCGGCGAGGTCAAGCGCCTGCGCGAGGAGGTCAAGGACAAGTACAGTTTTGAAGGCATCGTCTATGCCTCGCCAAAAATGGGCGGCGTCCTGGATTTAGTGCGTAAGGTAGCCGCCACCGAGGCCGTCGTGCTGGTCCAGGGAGAGTCCGGCACCGGCAAGGAACTCGTCGCCCGAGCCATCCACGAGAAAAGCACGCGCCGCGCCGGAGCCTTCGTGGCCATCAACTGCGGAGCCATGCCCGAGGGCCTTTTGGAGAGCGAGCTCTTCGGCCACGTCAAGGGCTCGTTTACGGGAGCCGATCGCAACAAGCGCGGACTCTTCGAGGAGGCCAGCGGCGGCACGCTGTTCTTGGACGAAATCAGCGAGACCGCGCCGGCTTTTCAGGTCAAGCTTCTGCGCGCGCTGCAGGAAGGCGAAATCAGGCGCGTCGGCGACAACCGCCCCATCAAAGTCTCCGGACGGCTCATCACCGCCACCAACAAGAACTTGGAAAAAATGGTCCAGGAGGGCAAGTTCCGGGAGGACTTGTACTACCGCCTCAAGGTGTTCCCCATCTCTCTGCCCGCCTTGCGCGAGCGCCCGGAGGACATCCTGCCCCTGGCCGAGCACTTCCTGAGAAAAGCCGTCAAAAAATCCGGAGCCAAGGCCGCGAGGATTTCCCCCAAGGCCGCCGAGGCGCTCAAGGCCTACTCTTGGCCGGGCAACGTGCGCGAGCTCGAGCACGCGGTTGAGCGCATTCTCATCATGGCCGAGGGCTCGGTCATCGAGGAAGCGGACATCCCCCCGGAAATGCGCGCCGGCGCTAAAAGCAAGGCTTAGCCCCCCCGCGAACGCGCCGCTTAGTGCCGGATGAGGCTTCCGGTCAGCACGGCCAGCACGAAAAGCGTGATGACCGTGTATTTCCAGTCGCGCTTGAAGCCAAAGAACAGGGTGGAGACGACCACGCGGACATAGGGCGTCATCATCAGAATCACGAGCCCCAAAGCCATGATGGCGGCGGGCGACGGCGCGCCGCGGCCGAGCGAGAGAAACAGGGCCGCCGAATAAGCGAAGAAATTTTTGCCGCTCATGCGCCAGACCGGATCCCAGGAAACCGCGAAGCCGTGGGCGCCGCGGCAATAAAGGAAAAGACCGAAGGACTCAAGAATAACGCTTAGGACAACTCCGCCGACCAGGATGTAGCTGATGATGAGGTCGAGGGTCTCTTCGTCCTTTTCCGTCATGCCCGTATCCCGCTGTAGAGCATCTGAACGATGAGGTAGGCCAGAATGAGCAAAAATAAAATCCGGATGCTCTTGTTCGTGAAGTGGTTTAAAATTCTCCCGCCCGCCATGGCGCCGATGGTCGTGCCCACCGCCATGGGCGCGACTAAATTAACGTAGAGAAGCCCCGAGGCGAAATAAACGCTGGCTCCGGCCAAGGCCGTCATGCCGATGATGAAGTTGCTAGTCGTGCTCGACACCTTGGAGGGCATGCGCAGCACCAGCTCGTGCACCGAGACCTTGAAGGCGCCCGCGCCGATGCCCAGCATTCCCGCGGCCAAGCCCGCGATGAACATGCCGGCGCCGCCCCAGATGGGGCGCGTCATGCGGTAGTCCACCTGACGCCCAAGCGCCTTGTCATAATAGCTTCCATGAAGCCTCAGCCATTCGGCCAGCCGGCTGTGCGGGACGTTGTCGGGAAGCTCTTCCCCGATGTGCCGTCTCATGCCCACGAACGAGGTCAGAAGGAATCCGGCGAAGAGGAAATAAAGCAGGCGGGGCGCGATGAGCGTCGTGATGGTCGCGCCCACGATGGCGCCGGTGATGGTGAACATTTCCAGGTAGAACGCGGCGTGCACGTTGGCGATGCGCTCGCGCACGTAGGTCGCGGCGGAGCCGCTGGAGGTGGCGATGATGGTCACCATGCTGGCCGCGATGGCATAGCGGATGGGAACTCCGAAAGCGACCAAAAGCGGCGTCATGATGCTGCCGCCGCCAAGCCCCGTGAGCGCGCCCAATGCGCCGGCAAGGACCGAAACTGAAAGAATCGCGGTGAGATTGATGGCGGCCTCCGGAAATACGCCGGCTCAATCTACCAAAAATGCCGCGGAGGCGGCAAATTAATCACGCGGCCTGCTCTCCGAAATGCTGCGCGGCGCGCAGCACGTCCATGGTGGTCACGATGCCGACCAGCCGCTCGGCGCGCGTGATGATGACGCGGTGGACCTTCTGGACCAGCATGATGCGGCTGATTTTATCGAGCGAATCGTCCTCGTCGGCCCTGACGATCCGCCGGGTCATCAGGTCCCGCACCAGCACGCTCCGGCCGTTGCTCGGCAGACGCACGTCCGGCTCCGAGTCGGAATAAAAATCGGCCAGTTTCGCGGACTTGGCCTGCAGGTAGCGCACCAAATCGGTCTGGGAGATGACGCCGACCAGGCGTCCGTCGACGCCCACGACCGGAGCCCCCGTGATGTCGTAGGCGATGAGAGTCCTGATGGCGGACCATACGTCGTCGTTTTCCTTGATGGCGACGACCTCGGGGCTCATCACGTCGGCAGCCCTCACCGCTTGCGCCTTTTTTGCCGCCATCACTCCCCCTTCTCATTCTCTTCGTCCAGGCTGGCCCTCAAGAGATAACCGGCGCCCAGGCTCCCGGCCAAGGCGCGCACGGCCTCGGGATTGGAGCCGACGCCCTCGACGGCGGTCACCCGCGTCTCGATGCCCGCCGCGACGCATTCCTTGATGAAGGAAAGCACGTCCTTGAAGCCGTCGCGATAGGCCGGGGCGGGACGCAGAAGGCGCCGCCATTCCTCGGGATCGGCCGTGTTGAGGCTGATGGAAACGGCCTCGATGCTGTCCTTCAAGTCCGGCACGATGCTCCTTTTCCAAATCGCGCTGCCGAGCCCAATCGTGTTGAGCCGGCGGCGCAGCCCCGGGAACTCCCGCGCCATTTCCGCGCCCACCGCGCGGATGACGTCCAACCGGTAGGTCGGCTCGCCGTAGCCGCAGAACACCAGCTCCTTGACCGGCCGGGCCGCGGCGGCCGCACGGGCTTCCTGCAATATCCGCGATACCGGCGGATCGCCGTTGAGCTTCAAATTCCAGCCCCGGTAGCCCCAGCGCCACGCCCGCTTCACGCAAAAGGAGCAGGCCGTGGGGCAGCGGTTGGTGATGTTGAGGTAAAGGCCGTCCTTATAACGATAGACCAGCGCCGGCTTCGCGCCCTGTTTGGAAAGCGTGTCGGGAACCATGTTGTTTTATTAAGCAACACAAGTGCCAGCGATTTTCCGCCGCTTATGAGTGCTTTCTCATCTCCGATTCCATCGCATCGACCCGCTCATCAACCTCATGAGACAAGGAGCGCCGAATGGAGCGGCTGCCGAGGGCGTTATAGGACGGCCATAGGAGATTTTCTTCCGTTTCGAAATGAAACGCGAGCTTTCGCACGAAAAGCGCGACGCTCGTCTTGAGGCGCTCGAAATCGCAGCGCTGGGCGTCTTGCAGGAGCGCCGCGAGTTCCGCGCGCAGCGCCGCGATCTCGTCGTGCTGGGCGCCGAGCATGGCCAAAATCCTCTTGGCGTCCTTCTGGGCCGCGTAGGCCGGATCGTCGAAAAGGAGGTCCTCGACTTCCTCGTGCCGTTCGAGCGCCGGGAGAAGCACGCGCAGGGCTTCTTCCAACTCGCGCCGGGCGTCCGCCTCCGCGTGCGAGAGGCTTTTCTCGCAACGCCGCGCCGCCCGGGAGAAAATGCGGTGCTCGCGCGCCAAGCTGGCGAAGACGCCCATGATATTTCCACCTAGCCGACGAACGCCTCGGTCTGGGCGGGCGGCAGGCTGACGATGAACTCGCTTCCCACGCCCGGCTCGGATTTCGCGGCAATGGAGCCGCCCATCGCCCGCAGGGCTTCGCGGCAAAACGTGAGGCCCATGCCGTTGCCCTTGATTTTGCCCTCGCGCCGCGCTTTGGCCTGGTAGGAGCGGTCGAAAAGAAACGGGATGTGCTCGGGAGCGATGCCGGAGCCCGTATCCCGAACCCGCAGCGTGACCGCCCCGTCTTCCTCGGCCGCGGAAATCGTCACTTTCCCGTCCTGCAGGGTGAACTTGAGGGCGTTGTTGAGAAGATTCTGGACGACGCGCGAAAGAAGCGCCGCGTCGGCGAGAACCCGCAAATCCTCCGCGATGGACACCTTCACCTCCACGCCGCCGACCTGGGCCGCGACCGTCTGCTCCTCGACGCATTTCTTCACCAGATCCAAGAGCGGAATGTTTTTCAGGTGAACGGGGACCGCTCCCGCGTCGAACTGGGCCAGTTCCAGAAACAGGTCAAGAAGCTCGGCCATCCGGGCGCAGGCCCTGAGGCTCACGTCCAAGAGCCCCTTCTCGCTGGGGTGGAGCGGCTTGCCCGCGGGAATGTCCTCGAGGCTCTTGAGGACTCCGTAAATGTTGGCCAGCGGCGAGCGCAGATCGTGCGCGATCATCTCGCGCCACTCCTCGCTGCTTTGCTCCCGCGCCGCCTGCGCGGCGGCGTCCTCGATAAGGGTCAGATGCCTTTCGGATTTTTCGCCGTCCGCGGTCGAGCCGGGAACGCGCAGGCAGCGCACGTGCAGGCTTTTCCACTGCTCAAGCCGGCTTGGGCCCGCCTCCTTCCACGCATAAACAGTTTTTGGCCCGTATCTTCCCTCGAACGTGGCGCCTTGTTCTTTGGAGTCCGGCTCGAGCAAGGGGCAGCGCTCGGCGCAGTTTCCCGGGCCGCAATCCGAGAGCCGCCTGCACAGGCGATCGCAAAGCCGGACATCGCGCTCGTCCCCGCTGATATCCAGCATCCGGCGCGCGGCGGCGTTGGCGTAGATGACTTGGCCTTGCGCGTCCGAGACACAGACTCCGTCGGAAACTCTTCCAAAAAGCTCATCGAGCGTGTCCATAACCCGTTTCCTCCGTGCCCATACCTTGTCTTCTTTTAACGTCGCAACGAATCCGCCTAAAAGACGCCGGGAATATCCCCGCGGCACTTTCGTTGCGTAGCACCGTCTTGATGGATGCTTCGACGCCGAAGGAAAAACCCTCCCTTTCCGAAACATACGCGAAGTACGCCCTGGGATTGGCGCGAAACGGGCTGCTGGATTCGGATGACGGAGTGCAGGAAAGACGCGCGCGCCGTCAAGCCCTGGTCGCCGAATTAATCCGCCGCGGCGTCCAAGGCTGGCCGGAGAGAGGCACGCTCCATACGGGCGCCTTGGCGCCCGGCTGCATTCCATGCCTAAACGGACGCGGCAGCAACCTTTGCTTGACCACTCTTTGCACCCGGGAATGCTTTTTCTGCTTCAATCCCAAACCCCGCGCCGACGGCATCAGCGTGCATGGACTCGCGGTGTCCTCGGAAGGCGACGTTCCCGCCATTCTTGCCGAGCGCGGCATTTGCAGCGTGGGCATCAGCGGCGGAGAACCTCTGCTAGGACCGGATAAAGTGCTGCGAATTATAAAAATTTTGCGCGGGCATTTCGGGTCATCCCTGCGCATCGACCTTTACAGCAACGGCGACCTGCTGACTCCCGGCCTGCTTAAGAAACTGGACGCAGCGGGCTTAAACGGCCTGCGCTTGAATCTCGCGGCCAACGGCTATAACATCGAGCCCCTGCGGATGGCCTTGATGGAATTCTCCGACGTCAGCGTCGAAATCCCGGTTATCCCCAAGCACGTCAAGCGCCTCGAAAAAATGGCTCGCGATCTAGACCGGATCCTCGCGCCGCGGCTCATCCTCCACGAGCTTTTCGTCTCGGCTCAAAACGCCGACTCGCTGCGCCGCCAGGGATTGCGGAGCGCGGATAAAATGACGGACAAGCTGACCTGGTCGCCCGTGGCGGAGAGCGACGAGTGCGCGCTCAAACTCATGCTTTATTGCCTGGACCACGCGCCGAAGCTCTCCGTCTATTATTGCTCGACGGGCACGCAGGAATGGATCGCGGAAAAAGCCCTGGCCCACGAAAAATCCCGCGTCAGGAAGAACGGGGAATCTTAAGCTTGCCGCGGCGCGCCGCGGCCTTGGCCTCGGCGTAGCCCGCGTCCGCGTGGCGCGCGACGCCCAGGCCCGGATCGTTGGTCAAGACGCGCTCCAAGCGCGCGTCCATGGCTTTGGTTCCGTCCGCCACGATGACTTGTCCGGCGTGCAGCGAGTAGCCCATGCCCACGCCGCCGCCGTGATGGAAGCTCACCCAGGACGCGCCCGAGGCGGTATTCAACAGGGCGTTTAAGACCGGCCAATCCGCCACCGCGTCCGTGCCGTCCTTCATGCCCTCGGTCTCGCGGAAGGGGCTCGCGACCGAGCCGCAATCGAGATGATCGCGGCCGATGACGATGGGCGCGGAAATTTTCCCTTTGCGCACCAGGTAGTTCATGCGCAGGCCCATCTCCGCGCGCTCGCCCAGACCCAGCCAGCAAATGCGGGCGGGCAGGCCCTGGAAGGCGACTTTCTCGCGCGCCAGGTTAATCCAGCGGCGCAGAGGCTCGTCCTTTGGGAACAAGCGCAAAACCTCGGCGTCCGTCGCGGCGATGTCGGCGGGATTGCCGGACAGCGCGGCCCAGCGAAACGGCCCCTTGCCCAGGCAAAAAAGCGGGCGGATAAATTCAGGGACAAAGCCGGGAATCTTGAAGGCGTCCTGGACGCCCGCCTTGGCGGCCATGGCCCGGATGTTGTTGCCGTAATCGAACGTCACGGCGCCGGCATTCTGCAGGGCCAACATGCCGCGCACGTGCTTGGCGATGGACTTCATGGCGAGCGCGACGCATTTTTCGGGGTCGCGGCGGCGCAGCTCCGCGGCCTGCTCGACCGAAAGCCCCTCGGGAACGTAGCCGGAGAGCGGGTCGTGCGCGGAGGTTTGGTCCGTGAGCACGTCGACCGCGACGCCGCGGCGGGCGAGCTCCGGGATAATCGCGGCCGCGTTGCCCAAAAGCCCCACCGAAAGCGCGCGGCCCTGGGCCTTGGCTTTCCATATCTTGTCCAGGGCCTCGTCCAAATCCGTCGCCATTTCATCCAAGTAGCGGGTTTCAAGGCGCATGCGGATGCGCGCGGGGTCAACCTCGACGCCCAGAAAGATCGCCCCGTTCATGGTCGCCGCCAAGGGCTGGGCGCCGCCCATGCCGCCCAGGCCCGCGGTCACCACCAAGCGGCCCTTCAAGCTTCCGCCGAAATGCCGGCGCGCCGCCTCGGCGAAGGTCTCGTAGGTGCCCTGCAAAATTCCCTGCGTGCCGATGTAAATCCAGGAGCCGGCCGTCATCTGGCCGAACATCATCAAGCCCTTTTTTTCGAGCTCGTTGAAATGCTCCCAGGTCGCCCAGTGCCCCACCAAGTTCGAGTTGGCGATGAGCACCCGCGGCGCGTGCTCGAAAGTCCGGAACACGCCGACGGGCTTGCCGGACTGGACGAGCACGGTCTCGTCGTTTTCCAAGGAGCGCAGCGCGCGCACGATGGCGTGGAAGCACTCCCAATTGCGCGCGGCCTTGCCCCGGCCGCCGTAGACGACCAAATCTTGCGGCCGCTCCGCGACCGCGGGGTCGAGGTTGTTCATGAGCATGCGCAGCGCCGCCTCCTGCTGCCAACCCTTGCAGGACATCTTGCGGCCGCGCGGCGCGCGGATGAGGCGAGCCGGCGCGGACATCGCGCTCACGGTAAAACCTCTTCGAAATATCCTTCCAGAATCAGCTCGCGCGTCCGCTCCATCCGCGGGCTCAATATTTCATCGCCCTTGGCGGCCGGAATTTTCGCGCGCAAAAGTTTTCGGGCCTTCTCCACTCCGGGGCCGGAACGAAGCGGCGCGTGGGATTCAAGCCCCTGAGCCGCAGCTAAAAGCTCGATGGCCGCGACCTGCGCCGCGTTCCAGACAATCTGCCTAAGTTTCAAGGCCGCGGTCATGCCCATGCTGACGAAATCCTCTTGCCCGGCCGAAGTCGGGATGGTGTCGGCCGACGCCGGGTGGGCCAGAATCTTATTCTCCGAGGCCAGCGCCGCGGCCGCGACCTGGGCGATCATCCAGCCCGACTCCAGGCCGGGGTTATCGGCCAAGAAGGGCTTCAAGCGCGGCGCGCGGCCGGAGACCAAATGGAACAAGCGCCGCTCGGAAATATTGGCCAGCGCGGTCATGGCCGTCGCCGCCGCGTCGAAGGCGAACGACAGGGCCTGGCCGTGGAAATTGCCGCCCGAAATCAGGCGCCCGCCGGCCACCAAGGGATTGTCCGTGGCCGAGGCCATCTCGGTCTCGACCGCCCTGCGGGAGTTCTCCAGCACATCCCAGGCGGCGCCGTGGACTTGCGGCATGCAGCGCAGGCAATAGGGATCTTGCACGCGCGGATCGTTGTCGCGGTGGGACTCCCGGATTTGGCTGCCGCGCACAAGGCCGCGCAGCTGCCGCGCCGCCAAGATTTGTCCCGCGTGAGGCTTAAGCTTATGTACCACCTCGTCAAAAGGTCCCGGCGTTCCGGTCATGGCGTCCAAACTCATGGCCCCGGCGATTTGCGCCGCGCGCCACGCGCGGGCGGCGCGGACCAAGGACAAGCCGCCCACCGCCTGCATCGCCTGGGTGCCGTTTAAAAGCGAGAGCCCTTCCTTGGCCTGCAACACCGCGGGCGCGGCGCCGGCCTTTTGAAGCGCGGCGCGCGCGGAAATTTTTCGGCCGGCCAAGAGCGCCGGACCCTCGCCGATCAAGAGAAGCGCCATATGCGCCTGCGGCGCCAAGTCGCCGGAAGCCCCCACCGAGCCGCGGGAAGGAATGAGCGGAACCGCGCCCGAGTTGACGATTCGAGCCATGAGTCGGGCAAGGTCCGGCCGCGCGCCGGAAAAACCCCGGGCGATTTCGTTGGCGCGCAAAAACAAGATCGCGCGGGCTTCCTCTTCGCTCAAGGGTTCGCCCACCCCGCAGGCATGGCTCAAGACGAGGTTTCTTTGCAGTTCGCCCAGCTGCCCGCGGGAAATGCGGCGCGTGGCCAAGTCGCCGAAGCCCGTGTTGACGCCGTAGACGGGTTTCCCGGAGGACGCGGCCTTTTCCAGAACGCGGCGCGAGGCGGCCATTTTGGAAGCCGCGGCCGGGCTCAGGGCCACTTTCCGGCCGCCGCGCGCGACCAGGGCCAAATCGTCAAGCCCGAGCTTGGAGCCAAGCGCAAAGGGCGCGGTGGTCATGACGGCCCCGCCAGGAGTTTTACTTCCCGCCTCAACTCGGTCCTCAGCTCCGCCTCGCTGGGCAGATGCAGCTTGTAGCGGCTGGCGAAGATGGTCTTTCGCTGGTCCGGCCCCAGCGTGTACCTGACGACGGCGTCGTTTTTATCCGCGCAGAGAATCAGCCCCAGGAACTCCATGACCATCGGATCCTTGAACACGTCCGCCGGCTTGCGCGCCTCATGGCCTTTAAGGGCCAAGCGCATCAAGCCTTTCTTGTCGCGGCTCAGCGCGAGCCGCTCGTAAAGAAGGCTCGCCATCTGCCGCTCCATCTCCCGGGCGGACCAGCTGTTTTTGATCGCCTCAATCTCGTAGAAGGCGCGGGCTTCCGGCTTGTCCGCGCGCAAAAGCGTGCGGTAATGGGTCCAAGAAAGATTCGGATGCAGCAGACCCGGCTTCCAGGATTTCCCACGCGGCGCCGCGCGGCCTTTTTCGGCGCCATCGATCCCGGATATCGGCAATTCTCTACGCGATGCGTAGAGAATTTCTCCCGGAGAAAGGAGTTCTGGATAAGTCCTGTAAAACTGGACCATGAGAAACAAGTTCGGCTCCGAATAACCCGCCCCGTAGTTCTTGGCCATCTTCCGGGAAAGCGCCTTGATCAATTTCTTGCCGTAATCGGCTCGCGCGCCCCCCTCCTGATCTTCCTCGACAATCTCCCGGCCGATCATCCAATTGGAGACGACTTGGGCCGTGTTGACCGAGCGCGCCGCGCCGACGCGGGCCGACTCGATGATGCCCCGAACGCGATCGTAAAGGGACCCGGAATTCGCGTTTTTCATGACCAGGGCCGGCCCCGGCCGGCCGGGCCCCCCCCCGAATAGCTGGAACTAGATGGATCTGGGGTGGCTAGGGGGTGGCTAGGGCCTAGCCTAGGCCTAGGTAGGCCTAGG
>Ga0307373_10001656_pt1 | contig 41551 bp, 33 predicted proteins | sample OX2MG_FD_202534 | JGI IMG/M metagenome (GOLD analysis project Ga0307373, IMG submission 202534) | Soil microbial communities from Risofladan, Vaasa, Finland - OX-2 | ecosystem: Environmental > Terrestrial > Soil > Coastal area > Acid sulfate soil | place: Finland: Risofladan, Vaasa | collected...
AAACGCCATCTTCCGCCTCCTGAACCCTTTGAGCCTGATGAACAGTTTCTCGACTTTGTCGCTCTGCTCGATCCGCTCGCTTTCCTCCTCACCTCAGAGGCCCTTAAGTGAGATGTATTGCCCCTTGTGGGCGTCCGTGGTCGAGTGGTGCTTCTCCTTATGTAAATGGTATTGTACCCTTTGTGGTCGCCAGGTAACTCTGCTAAAGTACATCCGCTAATGGTGAATAAATGATGGGTTTCACCATAGCGTTCAATCACACTTCAAGGCATACTTAAGAACAAGCAGAGCGCAATACCTGCCATGATAACACACGTTATTCGATGGCACCCAGCGCCTTGAGTGCGATTTTTTGCGCTTCCGTCAAACCTTCTACAAAGCTGATATTCATGCGCTCATATGGTCTCTCGGCAATCAGCGTATGCAGGCAGCGACCGGTTTGTCCATCCCAAAGTTTGATCGTACCATCATCGCTACCACTGGCAAGCACCGTGCCATCGGAGCTGAATGTAATACCGCGCACCCGGTTGGTATGTCCCCGCAATACCATCAGAAGCTGATGCGTGTCTCCAGTCCACACCCGGATTGTCTGGTCGTCACCACAACTGGCAAGCACATGACCATCGGGACGAAAGGCCAGAGCGCGTACCCAACCGGTGTGACCTTGTAGAACCGCGAGCGCCTGACCCGTTTCGCGCTCCCAGATACGCACGGTTTGGTCTTCACTCGCGCTGGCAAGCGTTTGCCCATCGGGACTGAAAGCAACATCACGGACCCGTCCACTATGTCCTTGCAGCGTATGCAGGCAACATTGCGTTGCCAGTTCCCAGAGCCTGATTGTCTGGTCGTCCCCACCACTGGCGAGCATCTGTCCATCAGGGCTGAAAGCAACGGCACGCAGCCAACTGGTATGTCCATGCAACGTTGCACGGCATAGACCTGTCTCGACATCCCATATACGCACAGTTTCGTCCTCACTGCCACTGGCAAGCAGCTGTCCATCGGGGCTGAAAGCAATAGCCCTGACCCAGTTGGTATGCCCCCGTAAGGTGCTAACCAGCTGAACACTCTTGCTGTCCCACAAGCGCACGGTCTGATCTTCACCACCGCTAGCGAACAGTCTTCCTGCCGGGTGAAAAGCAAGAGCGCGTATGCCATGCACCGACTCTTTAAGCGATTTGAAACACGTTTGCGTCTGGCTATCCCATAGACGCAGTGTTTGATCTTCACTACTACTAACAAGTGTCTGGTCACGCGGATGAAACGTGAGCGACCAGACGCGATTCGTATAGCCTTGCAGCGTCTTTAAACATTCTCCCGTTGGCATATCCCACAGACGTAACGCCTGATCGTCCCCGCCGCTTGCCAACAGTGAACCGGATGAGCTAAATGCGCTACCTCTCACACCATGTCTATGTCCGCTTAACACCTTGAGGCAATGTCCCGTCTGCATATCCCACAGGCGCACTGTAGAATCTTCACTCCCACTGGCAAGCAGTGGCAATGTTGGATGAGCGGCAAGACACCAGACACGATTGGTGTGTCCCTCAAGTGTTTTGAGCAACTCACCGCCCTAGATATCCCACAAACGCAGCGTCGCATCATCACTGCCACTTGCAAGCATGACTCCACTTGCAGCGAAAACAACGCTACGTACCCAGTCGGTATGACCTTCCAGAACATGTAAAGCATGCCCGCTTGCAACATCCCACAAACGCACGGTGCAATCAGTTCCGCCGCTAGCCAATTTTGTTCCCGTCGGGTCAAATGCGACCGACCAGACCCTATCTTCATGTCCAGAGAGGACAGTGAGACATGCTCCTGTTTTCGTATTCCAGATGCGAATTGTGTGATCGTCGCTGCCGCTTGCCAACAGGGCTCCATCAGGGCTAAGAGCCACCGAACGCACGCGATTCGCATGGCGCAACGTGTGTAAGCATTGGCCTGTGGCAACATTCCAGATACGAATAGTTTGATCGTCGCTACTGCTCACAAGAAACGTTGCATCTCTGCTGAAAGCGACCGACCAGACACCATCAGTATGTCCGTGATAGGTCTGTAATGGCACGCCACTCCCCGTGTGATAGACCCAGATATCCCCTTCCGCCGTGCCGATAGCGAACCGATCTTCTTGCGTGCTAAATGTGACAGAGAGAACGTTGCCAAATGTATGAGCGAAAGTTGTGGCAGCCACGTGAGTATGCGAGAAATTAGCGCCGGGAAGAGCCACATGTTGCAGGTGCGCCTGCCTCACTGTGAGATGCGAACAATCTATGTCACGCAGATCGCAACGCAGATATGCCATGAGGCTCAGTACATTGGTTGCCAGGTAGCTTCCCTCATGTAGTTGTAACTGGCGCTCCCGCGAAAGCATGTCACGCAATTGCTGTTCGGCACCCTCTTTTCCCCATGTACGCACCATATACTCGGCGATAGGGGCAAGCAAAAGGCGTGTCTGCGCATCGCGCAAGTAGTCTTTTGACTGCGCTTTGGTGAATGCATAGGTTCGCCACGTATGCATATTCAAGTGCATATGAGCGGATATTGCCTCTTCACAGGCATAGTGTACAAGGCGTGCAGTGACATACCCCATAATCACAGGCTGAAGCGTAAAATGTGCCGAACCCTGTACTTCAATCAAGGAGCGACGACGTAACGAGTCCAGCGAGTCGAGCAATGCAGTTTTGGCAAGTGGGTACACGAGGTCCCCGCGCAAAGTTTCCAATGCAGTCGGTTCGCGTTCAATAGCCAACCAGGAGACAATTTCTTGCTCCTGTGCCGATAAACGCTGAAATTGTTGCTCTAGCAACCGGTGAATATCGCCAAAAGCAACCGCTTCCTCCTGCAAGAATCGCCCAATATCTCCTCCAAAGACCTCTTGCACTAGCTCTGCTACAATCTTCAGAGCAAGCGGATTGCCCGCGTAAAAAGCAATCAGCGCCGCCCACTGCTCATCTGAGCCAGCTAGCTCCCGACCTTGCAACATCTCTTTGCCCGCGTCCGGCGCTACTCCAGTGAGATGGAGCGCATACACAGAACTACGCTTTCCCTCAAGCCGGGACACTTCCCGCGGTTTTTCCCGGCTTGTGATGAGCAAACAACTCTGATGCGCAGTTTCCGCGACACGTTGTATCAGTTGTCCGTAGTCTCCATACCCCTCCCGGTAGTAACTGGCGTATTGACCTTCCTGTAAAATGGATTCAACGTTGTCCAGAATCAACAAACAGCGTGTCGCATGAAGGTAGTGTATCAAGAGCGAGAGTTGCTCATCTATTGCGTCCGGCAATTCGATGCGCTCCTGCTGGGAGATGCCCTGAATACGCTGAATACTCTGAATACTCTGCTGTAGCATAAGCTTGAGCGGAGGCGCATGTTGTAAAGAGCGCCAGAAGATAGTGCTAAAATCATCGCGCACCAGTCTCGCCACATAGCTCGCCAGTGTTGTTTTTCCCATACCGCCCATACCCACTACAGCGACCACCTGACTACGTTCATCCACCATCCAACGTCGTAACGTGACAACTTCCTGGTCGCGCCCATACACCTGTGTCACATAGGGAGCCTCGCCCCAATCTTCCGCCGTTGCGAGAATATCTCGCGCCGCAGAATGTGCTGCCGCGTCCTCAAACAAACCCAGTTCTTCAGCATCTTTGCCAAAAAGTTCGCTCAGTTTTTGTCGAGAATAGGGGCGTGGCAGGCTGATACCGCTTTCCCAACGACTAATCGTCTTGGTATCACTGCCAACTTTCTCTGCAAGGTCATCCTGTGACCAGCCGCGTCGTTTACGCTCGTGCAGGAGTTGTTCGTGAAAAGGCAACCGTGCAACCACCAACTCACCTCCTTACTCACTGAGGCATTGTGCGGAATGCTGTACGACTATGAAAAAGGGCATGGAAATCTCTCCATATGCCATTATACTATAAATTTGCTGCCCCATTTAAAAGCAGGCGCACAGCATAAGTTAATCAAGCAATTCTTCATATGCAAAATGTCAGGGCGGCGGCAAAGCTACCTGGCGACCACAAGGGTACGCCATCTTCTCGACCTTGCTTCTCGACCTTACAACAGCCCTGTACAAAATGTACCAAATGCTTGTAAAATATTGCGTTACCATGTTATACTACCGGTGAAAAATACTGCTGCATAAAGGATTACTGAATGATACATGATGATGATATGCTCGTCTTTACAAATGAGCCACTGACACCATCGAAAACGACCGTAACACTTTCTATTCTCAGTGAAGAGAATGTGCTGCGGGGCGGTAACGCCAGGCAAGGCATTGACCTGCCCCAGAGAATGCTGTTGGAAGGCCAAATCACCCTTAATCCAGCCGGGCGCATCTTCTTTATTCCACCGTTTGGAAGCACTTCCAGCGAACCATTACTTGTGCCTGATCGCCGGAAATGGGACCTGTACCTGGTTTATCTCCCGTTTACACTGCATCCAGCCCCTGGTAATGCATATTACGAGGAAATAACTTTTTTCATTGACATGGCAACTCCTGAAGTCAGAGCCTACGATTTATTCCCTGCCAGCATCTTCAGCGAAGTAGAGGAGACTAAAACGTATACGCTTTCGCCGCAATGCACGTTTAAAGAACTTGGTATCAGCATGGGACAGGTAGGTCGGCAGATTCAGTTTAAAGGATTGCATCCTATCATCAGCGCTTTTGGCAAGGATGAACATAGATTTTACTGGATTCACCAGGGCTTTAAAGAGCAGAAGGCTGTGTTCCCTGAAACAAAACACGCGGCAGTCATTTTACAGGTTCCACGCGGAAAGCGCATAGTGGAAGGGAACATCTATTACAACGTGAAAATTATCAAAAAGATGGTCGGCGGCTTCAGGCAAAATGATGGCAAAGTTGATGCATTTCCTATTCACTGGGATGTACGGAGCGCCCCTCCCTTATTTAAAGTGGAAGCCGCACAGAGCCAGCAACTCACTATAGAGGCAGCGCCACACAAGTATATCTCTTCCTCCTCTGTGGTTACTCACTTCGATGTCTGTCTTTTTTGCGCCCTGGCGGAGGAGGCACAAATCTGCATCAGAGAGATCGAGCGGTTGTGCGACGTCACATTCCAGCCAGGTGTGAGCGCTCGTTCTGGAGCGTATCGTCATGCCACCATACAGAATACACAGGGAGAGCCGCTTACTATCCGCGTTTCGTGGCAGTTGAAGGCCGGTCCTGTAGAAGCCGGGCTGCATATCAGACCGGTACTGGAAGAATGCACTCCCTCTTTTGCGGCCATGACAGGCATCTGTGCAGGCGATAAGAGCAAGGTACATCTCGGCGACCTTGTGGTGGCTAGCAGTGCCTTCGCGTATGACACGGGGAAAGTAGTGATTGGCAAGGATGGCAAACCACAATTACTGCACGAATTGGATACCTGGAATGCCTCACCCGACGTACTGCAATTTGCCCAGATGTTTCAAGAGTGGCAGGCCGCAGTCACTGGTATAGCGCGACCTGTTACCGGGCTGCTTGCATCCAGGGATGCACAGTTGCCAGGACTGCATATTGCTCCGGTTGCTTCTAGTTATGCCGTGCGCAGCGACAATCCTTTTGAGGAAATCTGCACGTTCGTGCGCACTACCACCGCTATAGATATGGAAGCGGCAACTTTCTATCGAACCGTCTCCGGGTTTCCAGAAGTACGTGCATTGTTTGTTAAGGGCGTCTCTGATTACGCGGATGGCGAAAAAAATGATAGCTATCACGAGTATGCCTCTGCGACCTCAGCCGCTTATATGACACGTTTTATACAGGAGTTTGTTACCACGAAGCGATTCCCTTTAGGGTATTCATAGCAAGTTCTTCTTGCCGCCGCTTGCTTTTTTATCCTTATTCTAGCTGCACCACCCCTTTTCGGCTCGTTTTCATAGGCCAACTGTTTGTTATGCTCACCATCTCCCGCTATAGTGAACGTCCTTGCTTCACCCACACCTCCTCATGCAAACGATCATGAACCTGCTTGCAGATTTCCCCGTTGGGTCTGCTGCGAACATACGTCAAGACAGCCGACCATTGGGGAAAATGTCCTATCAATGTCCCCCTAAACGCCCTCCAAATGTTCCGTAAATGTTCCCTGAATCGTGTTCATTTGTCTCAATTTTCCACCTATACTTCTTCTGTAATCAAATGGGCCCATGCGATTGCGACCACATTCCTTGCAACTGCAAGGGATAGATGAAACGAACATCTTTTGCTTGAAAAGCAAACACAAAGGAGTATCCATGAACAAGGTACGACGTTTCCTCGCGGTCATTGCGCTGGTAGCAACGCTGAGTGGGCTCTCTCTCCAGGGCATGGGAGCAGGGTTGATGGCAAACACAACTGCTAGCCAGCATGCCAGTGCTATCAGTTCTACATCGCCGGCAAAACCCGTTGCCCTTAAACTCTACGGGCCTTGCCCCACAGGCGGAGATATGGACTGCTAGGATCAAAACGATGAGTTTTGATTGACTCAATGCGCAGGAGGGGCAGGATGATGGTCATCATCCTGCTCCTTTTTCCTTCTGGTTATGATCTTGGTCAAGTGCTTACGGTAGGCAATCGTATCAGGATGCTCCAGCCCGAGTCTTTTCTCACAGATGTTAACTGCCCTCTGGCAAAGAGACTGCGCCTGTGCATAGTGGCCTTGCGCAAAGGAGAGTTCAGCCAGGTCGTTGAGGCGTTCAGCAGTTGAGGGATGCTCTGGCCCAAGCGTTTTTTCAAGAATAGCGAGGGATCGCTTCCAGAGCGGCTCGGCCTGCTCATAGTCTCCTTGTTCGTAATAAAGTCTTGCTAGCAGATGGAGGTTCTGGGCAATGAAAGGGCCTTCAGGTCCCAGCACTCGTTCACCCGTTGCCAGCGTCTGCTTTAAGAGCCGCTCGGCCTGCTCATATTTGCGCTGCTCTGCATAAAGCTTCGCTAGATTGATGTGAGTAAGCAAGGTGTTGAGATGTTCGGAACCAAGCGACTGCTCGCAGATGTTAAGCGCCTGCTGGAGAAGCGGCTCGGCCTGTTTATACTTTCCCTGAATACGGTAGAGAACGCTCAGATTATTGAGACTTTTGGCAGTCACGAGATGCTGCTGCCCAAGCATCTTTTCGCGGATATTCAAAGCTTGCAGGTAAAATTTTTCTGCTAGCTCGTAGTCTTCACGGAGACGAGCGAGCATCGCAAGTGAATTAAGACTTTCAGCAACATCAGGATGCTCAAACCCGAATACCTTCTCACGAATCGCCAGGGCTTGCTGATGGAAGGATTGGGACTGCGGATAGAAGCCGTGAAAATACTGATACGCTCCGGCGCGGTGGAGTAGTTGTGCTGCTTCTGGGAAGTGGAGATGGTACTGTGTGATAAGCGTCGCGCATTCCTGAACGTGGGGCAGGTAATACTGATACTGTGTTACAGCACCATAGTTGCCCTCTGGAAAAGCAGCGTTGACGACACGCACGGTACACTCTGCCCACAGGCGTTGGCTTTCCTGATCCATGCTCTCCTTGAGGACGGCTTGCACGAGACGATGGATGCTCAGCATGTGCGTACCCGCGTCGCGTCGCACCAGCGAGTAGCGGCGCAACACTTCCAGCACATCGTTGAGTTCGAATGGGTCGGTGACAACCGCGCCAGGCATAGCACCCAGTGCGGCGGCACCTCGCATCAGCAGTTCTTCAGGGATGGCATCGGCGGCAAGAAACGCACAGAGACGCAACACATCGGCGGCGGCGGGACTTTCCTGCTCGACCTGCTGAAACGAGAGCGACCAGGTGGTGTACACCGTTTCAGGATAGTCGCGGAAGAGCCGACTGCGCCGCGCCAGTAAGCCTTTGCGATGTGTCGCATAAAGGCTAAGATAATCTGTTAAACTGCAACCTGTCTCCTCCACATAAGCACCAGCCTGGACGAGAGCCAACGGCAAACCGTCCATTTCCCGCACGATACGTTCAGCAGCAGCACGATCTGCGGCCTGTACTTGCTCAAGAGGGGTATTCCTGTCCAGAAGTTTGCTCCAAAGCAATAGCAGCACAGTGCCTTCTTGCACATTTAACTGCTCTACTTCGATGCTGGCCGCGATTGCGCCTGCCGCCTGTGCACGAGTCGTGTACAGGATATAGCCTTTGTGACTGGTAGGTAGGAACTCCTGGGCCAGTGGCAGGTCGTCAGCATTATCCATAATAAGTAGCCAGCCTTCATGGGTCGCCAGCCAACGCTTGACTGCGGCAACAATCTGTTGTTGATCTTGCCCATCCATTTCTGGAAGATCAAGCAGAGCAGCCAGCGACACACAGTCAGCAATCAGCGCTTCACGATTGGCGGCATATAGCCAGCACACGTGAGTATATTCGTCACCATAGCGGTAAGCGTACTCGGCAACCGTCTGCGTTTTGCCGATGCCGCCGAGTCCATAGAGCGCCTGATGCTGGATCAATGCCGCCGTTCTCGCGGTCGAGAGCCGCTTGTGGAGCAGGTCCAACAACGGTTCGCGACCAGTGAAGAACGGGTTGCGAGTACTGGGAACGTTCCATACCCTGGAAATTTGCGGCGCGGATGGCACCAGGACAGTCTCAGCAGGGATTATGCTGGAACTTTGCAATGGGGGTATCAGGCCAAGCTCAGCAGGCGTTTTGCCAAACACCTCACAGAGTTTCTGGCGATAATAGGGAGAGGGAAAGTTCGTGCCATTTTCCCAGCGACTGACATTGACGGGCGTCGTGCCGACCAGGTCAGCGAGTTTTTGCTGTGACCACCAGCGCTCTTTGCGTGCATCGCACAAACGCGAATTTGGTGTAGACTTCTTGTCGTTTGCCACTAATACTTTCCTTCCTTACATCGCATATCTGTGGGTTATCTGCAAACGGGAATAGGTGGTCTTATACCATCAAATGCATAGATGTGATACCTATCTGAGAGATGTTATGAAGATGTTAAGTATGTTATTCTCAACCGATAGGTGCATATGGCATAATTCTCATAGGGATCATTGGGGTTTATATTGCGTATCTTCATATAACTAAATACATTGACAACCATTGTACAGGTTTTCGGCAGTCTACGCAATCCCCCTGTTTTCCTGTGGGTGAAAATAATTTTTAATCGGCACAGTTAGATTTCATGCGTAGCAATGGGCATTAAGCAGCCCGCTACAAAGAGGAAAGGAAACGGCTATGTGTATCGTGTACATGCGCGTCCAATGTCCAGATACATTCTCTGAGGTGTTCGTAGGCGATGCGGAGCGAACCGAACTCACCATCGAAAACATTGTGGCTACGGCCTTATTGGAAGTGTTCGATACCGTGCTTGTTGATAATGTCACGGTGCATCAATCTCACAAAATTACCCATGGGAATGAAGATCGAAGTACCATTATTCCTGCAGCATAACTTCTTTTGATGACCAGGCTGAACTACCCAACCACGCCAGGGTAAGAAAGAGCATGACAGCGGTGATATTCGCAAAGAATGGGGGGAGCGGCGCGAAAAATTGGCAAAGCACGTTCAAGAGAGCAAAGATGATCAACAGAACACCTGTAGGAGTAGAGGCACGGTATCTACATACCAGTGTCACGCCCAGGATGAAGCTGCCAATGATGAGCGTACCCCCGGAGAGGCTGAAACGCCCCCACCATATGAGCCTATCAATTGTGGGAGCATGCAGTTGAGTCAATGCTTGATTTACCAATTCAGTACCGTTAACCCTCGGTATATGGATAGTGGGAACGTGGGTAGTTGAGCCTGGAAAAAGCTTTTGAAGCACAGGGTTGTTACTCAGGCTATTCAGATTTGCAATCATTGCATTGAGCTTAGTCTGTGTCGCTGTCGTTGACCCATTGATCGTGGCCGCCATCGTGTTTGCCAGATTGATTAAGAACGGTAACACTATCCAATCCAGAGCAATTGTACCAATAATCAAGAGCAATCCACCAATGACAAGCAGGTAACTGCCAATAAAGCCGAAGCCATTGACCTGGTCTGATACCGCTGTAAACAAAGGGAGACCTATCAGCAGAATGAAGGTACCAACGATGATCAGGTCAAGCGAGAGATGCCAGGAAGAACTCAAAACATCTGTGGTTCGTGCGTTAACGATCTCGCCTGATGCCGCAAGAAAGCTCCCTACAATCATCAATATTGCCCCAAACCGCAATTTTCCCTGAAGATACATAAAAAAAACCTCTTCCTACTGACTGCTTAGAAGTCTGGTATCATTCATCACTTGAAAGGTTTATGGATACGCTTGCCCTTTTCTAACCCATCAATGTATTCAAGCAAAACTACGTGTTCTGAAGTAAGGTAGTGTGTTATAGATCATAGTTATGTAAGCTACCTTTCAACTGTAGTTTCGCACACAAGATAGTTATATTATCCTTCTTAGTGGAACTATAACATACTTTAAAGTGGATATCAATATATTGATGCTTTTAAGGCATGATTCAAATTGCACATGCTCACCCAGATAGGGAAAGCGGACGAACAGACGGTCACAGCCTCCTCCAATCACAGTCTGGTGACAATTCATGCAATCAAACAGGCCAGTGTGGTTTCTGCCTCCTCCAGCAAAAGCTGCTCGATTGCTCCTATAGAATCTTTGCCACCATAGGCATGCCGCCACTATAATGGTATCAGTATCACAGCCAGGTAAGTTACAATAGCTGTATCGAGAAACGCAGCAAATGGATTCTCTCCAACCAACACTCCAAAGCTGCCGCTAATCTCACGCTATATGCCATCTTTCGACAGGTGCGCTCGAAAGAGGAAACGTCTTGAAGGGAACAACGATGCACACGAATTATACACGCTGCCGACCCACGCGCTGGTTAAGCCTGGGCCTGTTCTTACTTGTCACGGCCTGTAGCAGTACCCCAACTGTTTCGCCTGGCACGCCCACACCCCCACCCATCAAGCCAACGGCCATCACCGCTTATCACGGACATACCAGTACGATCTTCGCCGTGGCGTGGTCGCCCGATGGCACGCGCATCGCCTCCGGCGGCAACGACGACACCGTACAGGTGTGGGACGCGACAACCGGCCATCGGCTCGTGTTATATAGCGGGCATACCGGAACCGTTTACACGCTGGCGTGGTCGCCCGATGGCACACGCATCGCTTCGGGAAGCGATGACAGTACCGTGCAAGTGTGGAACGCGACAACCGGCCATCTTCTCCTGACCTATACCGGCCATACTGCCGGTGTGCGACAGCTAGCCTGGTCGCCTGATGGCACACGCATTGCTTCCGGCGGCAACGATAACACCATTCAGGTCTGGAACGCAACAACCGGGCAGAAATTGGTAATGTATACGGGCCTCCTCGGCGCAGTGTATACGCTGGCGTGGTCGCCTGACAGCACGCGCATCGCCTCCGGTGGCAATGATAGTACCGTGCAGGAGTGGAATGCAACCAGTGGGCATCGGTTGCTCACCTATACCGGTCACACCGCGGCGATACGACAGGTTGTGTGGTCGCCTGACGGCACACGCATCGCCTCAGCCAGTCAGGATGGAACAGTGCAAGTCTGGAATGCGACGAATGGGCATCACCTGCTCACGTATCACGGCCAGAACAGCCCCGTATGGGCGGTGGCGTGGTCGCCACAGGGGAAATGTCTGGCCTCCGCAAGCGGCAATACCAGCGATGAACACCCTGGGGAAACCGTGCAGATATGGGACGCAGCAAGCGGGCACCTCTTCGCCAGCTATGCGGTACCAGCCAGTGCGGGCTATGCCGATGGAACATTCAGCGTAGCATGGTCGCCGGAAAGCACCGCGCTTGCCTGGGGAGGAGCAGCTAACATCGTGTATCTCCGGCACGTGTCATTCTGTTAGCAGTAGAAAATACGGAGGACGTTCATATGGGTAGCTGCGGACCTTCTTTCAGGTGTGGCCCTTCCCTTTCGTCAGACGGAGGCGCAGCTTACCCTTGACAAAAGGTTAAAGGGGCAGTGATAGTCGTTGTATCCCCCCTTTTTCTGGCTGCTAGCCGCTACATTGAGAAACTGACTCTCAGCCTGGAATACGGTCATTCGCTAAGACTGCGAATCGGGATGCCGCTCCATGCCTCGCGTAGGACACCGCCGGGGTCGTCTTCGACGCCACAGGTTGTGTCAAAGATCATCGTGGAGCGCTGATCCGGGTTATAAGCGGGCCAGCGTGGTAGTTCGCGAGCAGCGGGAACGCCATCACGAGCAAATGCCATCCACGCCTCGCTCATCTTTTCGGCAAGCGGAAAACGTTCGGGACTGGTGCCGGTAAAGCGGTCTGTCCGTTCAACATTGCCGAACACGAACGGGATTTCAAGCGCGTGGCACGATTTCAAGCGTCCGTCGAGCGCGGGCGTCTCATATGTGAACAGGTACATGTACACTGGTGCCGCTCTCTGCGCGTATTTACGCTCAGCCAGCGTAATCGAGTTCATACGCATCATGTGATCGCCCATCACGGCGGCAAAAAGATCAGCGGGTGAGTATTGCGGATAGACATAGCGATAGGCTGCAATGAGCCTGTCAGTCGCTCCACCCGCCATCATCTGTACTCGCGCACGCAGTCCTGTTTCATCGAGTGTGGCAAGCTCACTGTCAGCCAGCAGGAAGAGCGTGGCTTCGTCCTTGTTTGTGCCGATGATGAGCGGCACTTGTGCTGAAATGGCGGGCGCAACCGGGTCGAAGGGATGACGCGGCAACACCTGCCCATCCAATACTGGACTCCAGCCGCGCAAGGCGTTTCGATTGACCTGTGCGTTGGCAACAAAAAGCTGTTCAACCGGCACGGCGCTCAACTGCTCTCTGTTGCCAGGGGCGATTTCGAGCGCCTTGAGCAGTCTCTCGGCATGTTCCGTCGCCTTCTCGCGAGGCATTACACGCAGACCCGGCCCGCTTTGCACGATAGCGCGATGAAAGAGACCCTGCGCGACAGGCATAGCGAGGAGCGTACTGACTTTCGCGCCGCCACCGGATTCGCCGAAGATGGTCACATTGCCAGCATCGCCGCCGAACGCCGCGATATTATCACGCACCCATTCCAGCGCCGCGACCAGATCGAGCATCCCAACATTGCCGGATGCGGCGTATTCCTCACCGGCGATGTCCCCCAGATAAAGGTAGCCAAGCGGCCCCAGCCGGTGGTTCACCGTGACGACGACAACATCGCCCCGGCGGGCAAGGTTGGTGCCGCGATAAAATCCCGACGAACCCGAACCCATCGTAAAGCCCCCGCCATGACACCAGAACATGACCGGACGTTTTCCATCGTCATTCACTGCAGGCGTCCATACATTCAGGTACAGACAGTCTTCACTTTCCACCTCGCGTTCAGTTGCGCCGGTGATAGCGTACAGGCCAGCCATACCACTGGCTGGTTGTGGGCTGCTGGCTCCATATTGCAAGGCATCGCGCACACCTGTCCACGGTGCAGGCGGCGTCGGTGGGCGGAAACGATTGCTTCCGCCCGTCGGCGCACCATAAGGAATGCCTTTAAAAGCGTGAATGCCGTTCCGCGTGGCTCCCTGAACCTTGCCTGCCGTCGTTGTGACAATACTCTCCGTCATGACGTGTTTCATCCCCTCTCGATGCCTGTAGCTCAGGCTGTTTCGGTCTCCGCCATCTCATCACTTTCAGCCGATTTGTTAACCTGCTCCACGGTCTGCTCACGGGCGCGTCCAATGCGCGTTAACCGCTTTTCAAACTGTTGCCGCGCATAGGTGCGAACTGCTTCGGGGCTACCATTTCGCTCCTGATTGCGTGCCACAGCATCGAACAGTTCATGCATACGCTCCTCTACAACGGGCCAGAGCGATTTGTCTGCCGCGACCAGCCGCGAAATCAGAAACACGCCATAGGCAATATGCCGTGACTCATCGCGCTTGATGTACTGGAGGCCTTGCTGAAGTCCAGGCATCACTCCAGCCTGACCAAGTAGCCGCGAGAAGCTGTAATAGCCGGTCTCCGCCAGCACCCCTTCGATAATCATGTTGTAGAGAACCGACGCCCTCACCTGATTGACCGGCGAGGGATCAGTCAACAATCGATTCATCTCACGCGGCAAGTCGTCCGCGAATAGATCGCGTTCATTGTCGGCGTCGGGCGATCTGACAACATGCATATCTTCTTTTTCCTGCAACACCTCGTCCAGGATGCGCCGGAAAAACTCGGTATGCTTGCCTTCTTCCCACAGAAAGGTCGTCAGGAATAGTTCCTCTTCCAGCCGACCTTCGCGTGCGATGGTCAGGATGAGCGGCAACAAGTCCAGCGTCACCGCCTCCTCACCAGCCTGAAAGCCAAAAATGAGGAGGCGCAGTCGCTCCCGGTAATTGTCTGGGATGCGCAGATAATCCTCGCGATCCCGCGACAGATCAATATCGCGGGGATCCCAGATACCGAGCTTTTTTGCTTTGTGGTAGAGCCGCATGGGAAACGTGTCATGACGCAGCCCACGGCGGGTTAAGGTGGTATAGGTTCGACGCGGAACCGTTGCCATACAAACATCTCCTTTTAAATCACTTCAATACCTGGCTGCTCCTGCATTGCCTGCCGGCGCAGAGCGGCACGCACTTGAGCAGGTCGCCAGTACCCGGAAACCACAAAAATCGTCGGAATAAAGACAACCAGACCACCAATGCAGACCCACCACCATGTCGCCCACTGTTGACCATCCAACTGATTTCTCACCACAAACGAGAAGGCCAGCGTGGACAGCACAACCACCAGGCGCAAAATGAAGCCCTCGACTGCCATACCGGTAGCGACAAGAGCGGGGTTGATATCTTCAATAGTTTCCGTATAGGCCGCCATCCACGTGACATAGCCGACTGCCAGCGTGAGGCCGAACAGGCTGAGGAAGACGGTCATCAACGAGGCGCTGGTGGGAACACCGATGCGACTGATAAAAAGAATGATGACAACAATCGTAGCAAGGCAGCCAAGCAGCATGTACGGCTTGCGTACCTTCGTGAGGTCAGAGATTGCGCCAATGACGATGGCCGCAACAACATTGACGATCCAGAACACGCTGACCAGCCCATTCGCCTGAGCAACGGTGAATTTAAAGATGCTGTTCAGATAGATAGGAAAATACCCTACGGCGGCGTAGTACAGCAACAGGTAGAGGCTGATGCCAAGCGCACTAACAATCAACCGGGGATGCAGCATTTGTCGCCAGGGATGCTGGATCGCTTTCTCGACATCAATCGTTGAGGCGCGTTGCTCGACCAGTTCTTTATCCCGTACCGAGTTCATCACCTGATCGCGCATGCCAGGCGATAGTTCGCGCAGGAACAGGAAACACAACAGGAAAATGATCAGTCCGACAATACCAGCAATGACATACTGTGACTGCCACGTGCCATAGACCGCGAGAGTCTGGCTCGCCACACCCGTTGCCAGGACACTGCCGCCCACCGGGCCGACCGTCCAGAACCCCATCGCCAGCGCACGACCAAAGCGCGGCGAGAAATCGCGTACCAGCGCCGGCGTGACCACCAGGATGATGCCCTCGATAAATCCCAATATGAAGACGAGCACCAGAAAGAAGCCCAGTGAACTGGCGACCGAGATGAGCAGTGTCCCGATAGCCGTCACCAGCAGCCCGTACACGATCAGCGTGCTACGCCCAATGCGGTCCGACAGGCTGCCAAAAATTGCCGATAATGCACCGACGAGATTGCTCGTCAGCAAGATCAGTGCGTAACTTGAGACGGTGAGACCAAAGAAATGCAGGACATACGGCGCTACAGAGGGAAGGACATACGACTCGTAATAGAGCATGATCGTGGCGATGACCGCCAGTGCGAGATACCAGATGCGCTGACCGTTGCCGGGATAGTGTTCAAGGTTGCGGTGGCCGACTCCAATGTTCAGAGTACTCATGTTAAACCTCCTGAATGCTTCATTGCAAAAACAACCATGGTTTGCTAACGGGTCCGCACTACGCGCCAATCATACAAGGTACCGTACCGATAAAGTTTTCAGTGGATTTGTTTCGCTTATACTTCGGATTGCTGGTCAGATGGTGCTTTATCGCCTGCTCCGGGTAGTAATTGCGCGTGAAAGTAATCGAGTTGCGCGGAGATATAGGTTTCCAGATCAATATCCGGGGCGAAATGCCACGTTTTATGCAGCCCCCACAGATGTCCCAGCCCAAGCACGTTCGCCGCCAGCACACGCGGCTCTGGAATATCCGATCTGAACACCCCCGCCCGTTGTCCTTCTTCAAACAACATGAGAAAACGCTGATCCAGATTTTTAATCATAGCGAGCATACGCTGGCGTGTCTCGCGTGGCAAGGTCGAGCTATCACGGTACATAATAATCAAACGCTTCGAGCCTTCGTCCAGCGAACGGTAGAGTTCGCGCACGATATAATCAAAACGCTCAAGAGGATCGGTGATGTGATTGGCCCGATTGAAAAGGTCGAGATGAAGGGTAGCAACTTCCTCACAACAGGCCAGGAGAATGTCTTCTTTGTTGGAGAAAATATAGTAGATAAGTCCAGTGCTGATGCCAGCCGCGTGCGCGATATCCGGCATTGATGTTCCATGAAAGCCCTTGCGACTGAAGAGATCGCGTGCAGCAGCAATGATTTCCTCGCGGCGTGTATCGCGAATAGTTTTCGCGCTCATGGCTTCTACTCCTATCCTTCACTGGACGTTGCTGCCATCGTAACTGGAGCATTAGCATTCATTTCGAGGAGAGCATACCATATTTTGAATGAACATTCAATAGAATTTCTGCCCAATTCTGGGGTGCGTGAATTATTCTGTGCCGTACATGCCACTTTGTGTTCCAGTTATCGTCAGCCAGCATGTTGCTGAACATCGGCGCTACCGACCAAATGAGTAGGGGGAAGGCGGAGGAGGTGGGATTTGAACCCACGAAGGCTTGCACCTTACACGATTTCCAGTCGTGCTCACTAGACCACTATGAGACTCCTCCGGGTGGGCCGCGGGCGGGGCTTTGGGAAGCCATGCACTACGGACGGAGAGAGTGGGATTCGAACCCACGAGGGCTTGCACCCTACCGCTTTTCGAGAGCGGCACTTTCGACCACTCAGACATCTCTCCGTGGCGGAGTATAGCATATTTGTCGTCATATGGCAAGCATTATTGTTCCCGACTTTTTTACAGCTTCCTCACAGAGACTCTTCCGTCTCACACACCTCGCCTTCGTTGATTTCCTGTTGCTCGTAGAGCCAACGAGCGAAATGTAGGCGGTAGTCGTCGGTCATGCGCTGGTGCATCTCGGCATTGTTGTAGAGATGCTCACGCAGGTCGAGCAACTTCTCGGCCTCTTCCAGGACGAAACCAGCCTCTAATAGATAGTCCAGCAACATCTGCTCTTCCGAGAAATGGGACGTGGGTCTATCTATGCCAGCATGCCCTGTATAGGGTGTATGGTGAGCGGCCCGCTCGTTGTGTTCGGAAAACCCGCCCTGTTGTGGTTGTGGTTTATTTTTCATTCCGCTTCCCTCTGAACGCGCCGGGTGTAAGTGTACGTACTCTCAATCTTCCGGCCTGGCAGCATATTCACCTCCACCAGTCCAGTTCTATCGGCCCTCCCACCCGGCACTATGACGCATCCTATAGCCTTTGTTATCGGCCTGGATACAGCATTCTCTAGTCGCCAGGAACTCAGGGACTTTTGTCAGGCAAACAAGCGACTAATGCCAATATGCTCTCACATGAAAAATCTCTACACTGGAAATATGAAACGAAGTGAAACACGTTGGGGATGATTGGCAAGGAGGGTGCTGGAAAGTGAACGATATGGTGCATCGAGAAGGAGCGTTATGTGGGTACATCAATAATGAAAGACGATATCTGGACGGAATTCGTCGCGACAAGACGTCCAGCGTTACGTGATGAAATAATTTTAGCGTATACCCCACTGGTGCGCTTTGTGGTGAGCAGATTGGGCATTCCGACGACAAGTATGTTAGACGCCGAAGACCTGGTCAGTTATGGCATGATTGGCCTGATTAACGCGGTTGATCGTTACGACCCGACACGTGGGGTGCGTTTTGAAGCTTTTGCTATGTCGCGCATCCGAGGAGCGGTTATTGACCAGTTGCGCGTGTTGAACTGGCTACCACGATCAGCGGTAGCCCGCGTGCGACAAATTGAGTCCGCGCTGGCAACGCTGGAACAACGCCTGGGACGGCCCGCGAAAGAGCAGGAGGCGGCAGCTGAGGTGGGAGTCTCGACGCAACGCTATCGCCAAATGTTGCTCGAAGTAGGCATCGTCGTCCTCTCGCTCGACGCGCCGCTTAGCTCGCTTTCGCAAGACGACGAAGTGGCTTCGCTGGGCGATTTACTGGAAGATTCACGCTCACTGGGACCGGACGAGCAGGTTGAACGCACAGAATTAATGAACGCACTTATTACGGCAATTGACCATTTACCCGAACGCGAACGCCTATTGCTCTCGCTCTACTACCATGAAGAATTGACCATGAAGGAGATTAGTTCGCTCATGAATGTCTCAGAATCGCGTGTCTGCCAGTTGCATATGCAAGCCGTTCTACGCCTGCGTACTACCCTAAATGAACGTACCATTCCTGAGAAAACGCTGTCAGAAAACAAACTGCGTGCGACCGCCGGAGGAACAAGTAGCGCGAGGCGTTCCCGTCATCACATCTCCTCCACCACACCGTGAAAAAATCGCATGCCATAAAAATATTCCCTATTGTGCAACCAGGATATGCCGATAGTAGGAGGTAAGAACAAGGCTTGTCCAACAGGTGGCAAGGTTATCGGCTTAGAGCACCCGCAAGGGAATGCCCTACTATATACGGTTACGCCTGTCGGGTTGCTGCGAAGTATAGTAGGGGCATTCCCTTTGCGGGTGCCCCTGGTGAGGCCGCTATATTTGCATGTTGAGGTATAAAGATGAAATTCGGGGCCACTGATATCGAACACCGGCTAGTACGCACAAGGGCGGCGTCACCAGCAAGACTAAGAAGCAACCAGGATAGCGGTACTGGTACCGGCTTAACATCCTGGGAGGGACGTATTGCGAAGGCAAAAAAGCTCACTATCTCACGACGCAGCGATGAACAGGAGGAAGCTTTTGCCGGGAAAGCGAGTGCTGCTTATCTGCACTGGCTGGAACAACGCACCGCCTATATCGAGGAGCTTCGAGCGCGGTTAGAGACAGGTACGTACCATGTTGACAGCGCCACGCTCGCGGAAGACCTGATACGCAAAGCATCTTCTGATGGCGAACACACATAGCACTGAATAGTATTTCTGATAAAAAAAGGATGCCATAACACTACCCATTGTATACAGCTATGGCGTCTACAGTAGAGTACACGACGTATATGAATATTACTATAGCACTCGCTGCTTCACGAACTTCCGCATGCATGTTTGCGTGGCGTTATTCTAAATGTTTGTTGCAGCGCAGGGACGCTCTGGTTATGCAGCTTAAGAAGGGAGCCTTGTATGCTTGTCTTGCGACGAAAAGTTGGTGAAAGTATCATTCTTTCGGGAGTGATCAGTATCTCGGTACTGGCTGTCGAGGGCGAACGAGTCAAAATCGGTATTAGTGCCCCGGCCGATGTGACGATTGTACGCGAAGAATTGTTACGATCCTTGACCAATATAAATGATCTGCACACGTCAGCCACGCCGACAACACCCGCGACGTAACGGTAAAAGCCAGTGAGGCCGTGGGGAAACAGACGGGTAACCAGACCACTCCGCGAAGTGGTCTGGTCGTCCGCCTGTTTCCCCATGGCCTCACTGGCTTTTACTCAGTTTTGGCTTCTATTTTATGCCCGTTGAGGTGTTCGGATGCCTCTGATTGCTGCGATGAGCCTGCACCATCGCCGCGAATAAAAGCCTCGGTCATCTCTAAAGCGATATCGTCATGGTACTGCACCGGCGGCGACTTCATCAGGTAGGCGCTTGGCCCCTCAAGCGTGCCACTCAGACCACGGTCGAGACCAAGCTTGATCATGCGAACCGCGTCAATCACCACACCGGCGGAGTTGGGGGAATCCCATACTTCGAGCTTGAGTTCCACATTCAGCGGCACATCGCCAAAAGTGCGTCCCTCCAGGCGAATATAGGCCCACTTGCGGTCTGACAGCCACGCGACATAATCGGATGGACCAATATGCACGTTGTCTTCGCCCAGATCGTAGTCCAGCTGACTGGTGACGGCATTGGTCTTGCTGATTTTCTTGGACTCCAGACGCTCGCGTTCCAGCATATTGTAGAAGTCAGTGTTGCCGCCAACATTCAATTGCATCGTGCGTTCCAGTTTCACGCCACGCTCGCGGAAGAGGCGTGCCAGTTTGCGATGGATGATGGTCGCGCCGACCTGGCTCTTGATATCGTCGCCAATCATGGGCAATTTGGCTTCCTTAAAGCGTTCTTGCCAGTAATCTTCGCGTCCGATGAAGACGGGAATACAGTTGACGAAACCAACACCGGCCTGGAGAATCTGCTCCACATACCACTTGGTTGCGGTCTCGGAGCCAACCGGCAGGTAGTTGATGACGACATCGGTCCCGGTATCCTTGAGGATTTTCACGATATCAGAGGTGTGACCGGGCGCTTTCGTAATCACTTGCGAGAGGTATTTACCGAGGCCGTCATGGGTCATACCACGATGAACTTGCACGCCGATAAGCGGCACATCGGCAAAACGATAGGTATTATTGGGCGCGGCGTAAATAGCCTCGCTCAAATCTTTCCCCACCTTGTTGTTGTCAATATCAAAGGCCGCAGAAAATTCTATATCGTGAATATGATATCCGCCCAGGTTGACGTGCATCAGACCGGGAACGAAATCATCAGGTTGTGCATCACGATAGTAGTGAACGCCTTGCACCAGTGAACTGGCACAATTCCCCACACCAATAATGGCAACGCGCACTTTGTTGGTACCTGTCATTGTCAATAATCCTTTCGAATTCTACGAGTGGTGAAACATATCCAAATGCATATGTTTCCTTGCTTATACCCTACTATACCCCCAAACTAGTCTGATTGCTATAAACTAGCTTACATCCAAGTAGTGAACTGGCTAACCTTTCGTTTGGCAACCCCGTAGTACTTTGTCAACGTTCATGTGACTGTGATGCTCCAGCAGTGACGAGAGATTCTTCGCTACACTCAGCATGACAGGCCGGTGGCTGCGATTCTTCGCTACACTCAGCATGACAGGCCGGTGGCTGCGATTCTTCGCTACACTCAGCATGACAGGCCGGTGGCTGCGATTCTTCGCTACACTCAGCATGACAGGCCGGTGGCTGCGATTCTTCGCTACACTCAGCATGACAGGCCGGTGGCTGTCATGCTGAGTGTAGCGAAGCATCTCCGGGACGAGTGAGCTGTGCGCATCTGCCGGTCTCCCTTGATGGGGCATCACCAGTCACATGAACATTGGCAACCATGTAGGGGCCGATTGATCGCACCCACCACCGATTTATCGGCCCGGCTCCTACACGGTTGTAATTTTGCTTGCCCGTGCCGATTGCTTATAATAGAAAACGTCACTTGCGTAACCCTGCCAATGAGAAACTTCAGAGGATAAACGCTAAGAAAGGACGAATTTGGAGGTTCTCCTCTTACACCTATATTTGTAACGCACGTAACATTTGTTGTGTCATCTCATAGAAAACAGGCCATTTCAATTCAATAGATAGCCATTTTGGGTACCATTGTTATCCTGAAATAGCAACAACTGTTACAATATACAAAGGAATGGGTTGAAGAAATTGGCAGAGGGCACGGAAAAGTTGGTTACGGTACCATAACCTGATATATGGATTCATAACCACTTCTTTCCCCATTAACAATATCTTCTTTGCTGAAAGGGAGTATACTTTAAACCGCGAGTATTGTAAAGTTGCAATGTTCTATTGTGATGTTACTCCTCGTTGTGGGTGCCAGGTCTCTATCAAACAATCAATGAAACGACACATTGAGATACGTATGTGCATTGCTGAAGGAGAGATATTCATGAATCGGCGAAAGAAAGTCCTGGTGATTGGACTGGATTGCGCACCGCCAGAACTGGTGTTTGAGCAGATGCGCGATGAATTGCCGAATTTCAAACGGGTCATGAATGAAGGCGTATGGGGGAAGCTGGAAAGCTGCATCCCCGCCATTACCGTTCCCGCCTGGAGTTCGATGATGTCCAGTAAAGACCCAGGTACACTTGGTTTTTATGGGTTCCGCAATCGCGGCAACTATTCTTATGAGAAGCATACTCTGGCAAACTCCAGCTCCGTCAAAACTGATCGCGTCTGGGATATCCTCTCGCGAGTTGGGAAGAAAGTCATCACGGTCGGTGTGCCGCAAACATATCCACCTAAACCTGTCAACGGCATACAGGTCGGTTGTTTCCTCTCACCTTCCACCACGAATCCCACTAAGCCCTATACCTATCCCGCCAGTGTGATGCAGGAAATCGAGGCCACCGTTGGCGAATACCTCGTGGATGTACCGAATTTCCGTACCAACGATAAAGAACACCTCTTGCGCCAGATTTACACCATGACCGAAAAGCGGTTTAAATTGGTTAAAAAATGGATCGCGGAAAAAGACTGGGATTTCTTCATGTTTGTTGAAATGGGAACCGATCGCATTCATCATGGCCTGTGGAAATATCACGATCCAGCCCATCACAAATATGAAATCAATGCAAAGTTAAACGATAGCATTCGGGACTACTATCGCTACATTGATAACGAGATTGGTCAAATCCTGGATCTCGTGGATGACAATACCACCGTCTTTATCGTCTCAGACCACGGAGCGAAGCGAATGGACGGTGGTATCTGCGTTAACGAATGGCTCATTCGCGAGGGCTACCTGACGCTCAAGTCACAGCCAACCGAACTGACCGCCATAGACAAATGCGAGATTGATTGGAGCAAGACAAAGGTGTGGGGCGACGGTGGCTACTATGCACGTATCTTCCTCAACATCGAGGGGCGTGAGCCACAGGGCATCGTCAAGCCCGAAGAGGTTGAGTCTTTGCGCAACGAACTCATTGCTAAATTTGAGGCTCTGGTTGACCCCGATGGCGTGAATATTGGCACAAAAGTCTTCAAACCCGAAGAGGTGTATCACACGGTGAACGGCTTCGCACCAGACCTGATCGTCTATTTCGGCGACCTCCTCTGGCGCTCCGTCGGCTCCGTCGGCTATGACTCAATCTACACCTTCGACAACGACACTGGCCCGGACGACTGCAATCATGCACAATTCGGCATCGTCATCAAACACGACCCGAACGCGCATGAAGGCCCTGGCGGTCGCGAGTTGACCGGACTGCAACTGATGGATATGGCACCAACCATCCTTCAGCAACTCGATGTTCCCGTCCCTGCCGACATGCAAGGACGCATTTTCTAATTGTTACTGTTCATTATCGCGCCCAACAGGCGTCAAGGAGAAAATCAACATATGGCAAATACTGGTTTAACTATCTGGTTTACTGGCCTCTCCGGTGCGGGCAAAAGCACTCTGTCGGAAATTATTGAGCAGCATTTGAAAGATCGCGGTCGCAACGTCGAGGTGCTTGACGGCGATATCGTGCGCACGCATCTGAGTAAAGGTCTCGGCTTCAGCCGCGAAGACCGCGATACCAACATCAAGCGCATCGCCTTCGTGTGCGGCCTGTTGTCCCGCAACGGCGTCGTCTGCATCTCCGCTGCTATCGCTCCGTATGGAGAAGCTCGCGAGTGGGCGCGTAAAGAGATCGGCAATTTTGTCGAAGTCTACGTCAAATGCCCCATCGAAGTCTGCCGCCAACGCGACGTAAAGGGCCTCTATAAACTGGTTGACGAAGGTAAAATCAAGAACTTCACCGGTGTAGACGATCCTTACGAGGAGCCAGAGCATCCCGAACTCGTGATTGAGACCGACAAAGAAACCATCGAAGAGAGCATCAGCCGCATCTTTGACAAACTGGTTGAGCTTGGCTACCTGGAACCCGAAGAGACCAACGACGACGAGTCGAAAGTTGTCACCGACCGCCTCGCCGCCCTCGGTTATCTCTAAATTATTGTACAGGACGCAATAAACCGCGCCCTTATTAGGAGCCGATAATGCACATGAAAGACTTAAACCAGGAATAACGAAACCGGTAGGGGCCGATTGATCGCGCCCACCGCCGATCAATCGGCAAACTGTTTGAAATTAGCTGAATCGGCCCCTACCGGTTTCGTTCATGTGTATAATCGGACCCATAGAACAGGTTAAAATATTCATGACAGAGAACACCTTAATTGCTCCTCACGGAGGAGAACTCATTATCAATATGGCTGGTGAGTCAGAGCGTGCGGAATTGCAGGAACGGGCCAAGAGCCTACCGCAGATTGTCGTCGGCTCCCGCCAGCTTGCGGACCTGGAAATGCTGGCAATCGGCGCGTATAGCCCACTGGGTGGGTTCATGAAACGCGCCGACTACCTGGGCGTCGTCAATGATATGCACCTGCAAAACGGCCTGCCGTGGTCGGTGCCGATCACACTCTCCGCCACCACTGAGCAGGCAGCAGCGCTCACAGAAGGCTCACAGATCGCACTCGTCAACGAGCAGGGAACGCTGCAAGCGGTCATGACCATTGAAGAGAAATTTGGCTATGACAAGCAGCACGAGGCCAGCAAGGTCTATCGCACCACCGAAGAGGCACACCCCGGCGTAAACGCTATGTACCAGCAGGGCGATATCCTGCTCGGCGGCCCGGTGCGCGTCGTTGCGCTGCAAAATCAAGCATTCGCGCAGTATCGCTACACACCTTCGCAGTCGCGCCAATTGTTCACCGAGCGCGGTTGGAAGCGCGTCGTCGGGTTCCAAACGCGCAACCCTGTGCATCGTGCGCACGAATACATCCAGAAATGCGCGTTGGAGACGGTTGATGGCCTCTTCTTGCATCCACTCGTCGGCGATACCAAGGGCGATGATATCCCCGCCGATGTACGCATGCGCTGCTACGAAGTGCTGTTGGAGAACTACTACCCGGCGGATCGCGTCATTCTGGGTGTCCTACCCGCCGCCATGCGCTATGCAGGGCCACGCGAAGCCATCTTCCACGCCTTGATGCGCAAGAACTATGGCTGCTCGCACTTCATCGTTGGACGCGACCATGCCGGCGTCGGCAACTATTATGGCACCTACGATGCACATTTCATCTTCGCGGAATTTGACCCGGCGAAGCTTGGTATCACACCCATGTTCTTCGACCATACCTTCTTCTGCCGTACCTGTGACTCGATGGCCTCGTCCAAGACATGCCCGCATGGCAATGACCAGCATGTCACACTGAGCGGCACTAAAGTGCGCCAGATGCTGCAAGCTGGCGAGATTCCGCCACGCGAGTTCTCACGACCAGAGGTTGCTAAAGTTCTGATTGAAGCGATGCGTCAGCCTGTGGCATAATACTATATAGTTCCTATCTCCTCTACTCTTCGTTATAACAAGGGTAGAGGAGTTTGTACTATCTAAGGAGGGAGCCAAAGAAAGTCACAAACACTCTGTGGAAACAGGTGTATCAACGTAATGGGGAAAACTCAGGAGGCAAACGATGTTAATTGCTAGAGCGCCGATGCGTATCAGCTTTGGCGGTGGTGGAACAGATCTGGAAGCATATTACGCGAAGTATGGCGGCCTGGTAATCAGCACGGCGATTAATAAATACTTCTACGCAGTTATTACGACGGATGAATCCGACGATTTGCAGGTCATCTCCGCGGATTATCGCTCGTTATTCCGTCACTCGCCGTACAATGATCTTTTCTGGAATGGCGACCTTGCACTGCCAAAGGCTATCTTGCACCACTTCGGTATTCGTCGCGGCATCAACCTGTTTGTTGCCAGCGAGGTGCCACCGGGTACTGGATTGGGGTCATCGAGCGCGGCAGCAGTCACCATGGTACGGGCTATCTCAACGCTGGTTGAGCAGCCCATGACAAAACAACAGGTAGCGGAACTGGCTTCATATATTGAGATTGGCAAGATGGGCATGCCCATCGGGAAACAGGATCAGTACGCATCGGCATTTGGCGGTTTGAATAAAATTACATTCACCAGCGCAGGCGTCTCCGTCGAGCCAGTGAATGTTGACCCGGATGTCCTGCACACCCTGGAACGGCGTTTAATGCTGTTCTTTACGGGAAGTTCGCGTGAATCCACTTCCATCCTCAAACACCAGCGCAAATCAACCGAGGAACGCAATGAAGTAGTGCTTGAAGCACTGCATAACATTAAACAGGTGGCGGTTGATGTACAAACTTGCCTGGAGCGTGGCGACCTGGATGAGTTCGCACGCCTGTTGGACTATTCCTGGCAGGAGAAACGCCGCCTGGCACCGGGACTCTCAACAGGCTTTATTGACGAGTGTTACACCCTCGCGCTTGCGCAAGGAGCAAGCGGCGGCAAAATCACCGGCGCGGGCGGCGGTGGCTTCATGTTGCTTTATTGTCATGAGCCAGCACAGGACACGGTGACAAAAGCACTGGAAGATCGCGGCCTGAAGCGCATGAATTTCCGCTTCGATCAACAGGGGGCATCGGTCATACTCAATGTCGCGAATTTTGATCAGCGCTGGGTCAAGCCATATACTGACCCACGAATAAACACGCGCTAATCTCATTTCGCAGAAGAAAGCAGGTGACAGGCAGTTGGAGTCAATTAACCGGTATATTACTGAACTTGAGCAGATGGTGCGGACTATCTCCTTACCCAATCTTGAAGCAGTCCTGGGCATACTTGAGCGGGTGTACCGCAATGGACATCGGGTCTTTGTCATGGGCAATGGAGGCAGTGCCGCCACAGCATCCCATTTCGCGCTCGACCTCGCAAAGAATACGATTACCATAGGAGCGCCGCGCCTCAAAGCCATTTCGCTGACCGACCACGTTCCACTGATTACCGCGTGGAGTAATGACACCGCTTACGAACACATCTTCGCCGAACAACTCGCGAATATGATCGAACGCGGTGACGCGGCGATTGGCATCAGTGCCAGCGGCAATTCGCCAAATGTGATCAATGCGCTTAACCTTGCCAATCGCTCCGGCGCGTCAACAATTGGCCTGCTGGGTGCGACAGGGGGAAAGATCAAAGATATCGTAGATGTGTATGTGCTTGCACCCGGCCAAAATATCGAGCAAGAGGAAGACGCCCATATGATTCTTGCCCATATCATCACCCGTCATATGCGCGAAATTGTACGCAACCACGCACAAGCACTGACGCTACTTACAGGCTCCAATGGTGCAAAATAATGTATAAAAACAGACATGCGCTTGCACGCATGTCTGTTTTTATACATTATTTTGCACCATAACATCACAACATCGCACAAACGCTAGCGATGCGTTCGGAAGAAATCAACGGTTGCCTTGATACCTTCTTCCAGGCTCACTGCTGGTTGCCAACCGAGGATTTGTGCCGCCTTTGCGCAATTGAAATAGGCCAGGTGGATATCGCCTGCGCGTTTGGGTGCCCGCACAATTTCCGGACTGTAGTCAGTTATTTTAGCGAGTTCATTGTATATTTCGTTAACTGATGTCCCTCTGCCGGTACCGATACAGAAGATGTTGTTATCGCCGCCAGTAAGCGCCATGACATTGGCGCGTGCAACATCACCAACGAAGACATAATCCTTCTGCTGCTCGCCATCCCAATCAATGCGCACCGACTCGTGGTTAAGAAAGCGTTTCGCGAAAATAGCGATCACGCCCGCCTCGCCGTTGGGGTCCTGGCGTGGCCCATAGACATTGCCATAGCGCAGAGCGGTGTAAGTCAGCCCATGCGCCTCCTGCCAGTAGCGAAGGTAGTATTCCGTCACCATCTTGGTAATGCCGTAGGGCGATTCTGGATGTTGCGGTACCTCTTCGTCAATCGGCAAACGCACAGGCGTACCATAGGTCGCACCTGATGACGCGAAAACGATTTTTTGCGTGCCTACGCGGGTACAGTTGGTCAACACATTGAGCAGACCCAGCACATTCACACGCGCATCAAGTTTCGGATATTTCGTCGAGACCGACACGCTATGTTGCGCCGCCTGGTGGCTGACAATCTCCGGGCGTACCTCGTCGAAAATGCGATTGAGCTCGTCTTCATCGGTAATATCAGCTTTGAAAAATCGTGCCTTCTGATTAAGATTTTCTGTTTTTCCGCCGCCTTCTTCCCACATGTTATCAACAACGGCAATCTCATGTCCTGCCGCTATGCATTGGTCAACGATATGTGACCCGATAAACCCCGCTCCACCTGTTACCAGTATTCGCATAAGGAACTATACCTCTCTTTTCCCTCTTTAATATAGGTGAGACAAAACGTACAAATATATCTTGCCAAAGACATTATAGCATGCTTGACCTCAATTTCATCTCCTCTTGACTAAAGAAGTTGCTCTAAGGCCGTTTGTAGTTCCTGTGGGTGCGCGAGAACAGGGAAAATGTGCAAACCTGTCTCTTGCTGCAAACGCGTCAGCGCCGATTGATCCTGTGGATCCCGCATGGCAACGGTAAGCATGTTGCGCTCCCGTCCGATTGGATAGCAATGGAGTTCGTGTGCAAGTTTGGCATTGACAAGTTGCTGGACTCGTTGCGAAGGCTTGCGCGGCAGCAGCGAGAGATACGGAATACCCAGTTTGCGCGCCAGCGATGATAATTCATTCTCGTCTACCTGCTGTTGTACCTGCTGCGCCTGTTGCGCAAGTTGTTTGCGCGTCTGTTTTTCCGCGAATAGCTCAAGACGGAGCGCCGGTTGGCTTGCAGATGCTAGAAATTCGGCTATATCTGTACAGGGTGTCGGATACGCATTGTGACCAATCATCAAACTTTGTGGGCGCACCATCTCACCCTCGGTCGTGTTATGAATACGCCAGAGCAGGGCATCCCAGAGGCGTGTCTGTACAATCTGCCCACCTTGCACGTTCGCTCCGAGGAGCAGGAAAAACATAGTATCGTCAAGCAGGAACACGCTATCAGTTCTGCGTACCATTTTCCGTAACGCGGTGAGCAACGCAATTGTCGTCTGTTCGCTCGTCTCCTGGCGAGCCATCCGTGTTTTTCCGCCCTGCTCGAAATGCAAGGTGATGGTTACCATTGCCATCTGGGAAATACCCATTGCCGTAATACCGTGAATTGTTGAGACAACAGGCGATATTGTTTCTATGACGGCAAATCCATACGCATCCGTCGTCGTCCCTGTTGCTACATGAGAAGCAGCCTCGTTGCCCATCTCGCGGCTCCTTATATATGATAGTTACACCAGCAAGTGTAGTACTTCCTATCTTACATGAGCAAGAACGATAAATAGGCGTCAATCTGGTTGCGTTCCTGTTAAGACTTCTTTCTTATGGTTGAGAACAATTAATTCATCAGCATAATCGGCCCACTGGTCAATTTGCCTGAGTACCAAGAGCAAAATGCTCTATCAGTGCCTGCAAGGGTTCTACAATGGAGTCGAATTGCACAAGTAACTGGTCAGATTGTTGCATCAAATCGAAGAGCAGCGTTGCCACCGCCTCATCGTCCTCATCCGCAATGGCCTGGAAACCAGGCACTATATCGCCAAAAATGGCCCCGGCACTATCCAGCACAACGGTCAGAGCCGCATCACATAGCGCAATATTTGGCACACTGGCAGCAACCTCGCTCACATGGCTAAATTGTGTAGCAAATGGCGTGAGATGATTATAACTCTTCTGCCACTGACCCAGACTTTCTGTTATCGCCGTGAGCGCCAGGTCCCACCGTTCCTGATTGAGTGACTGTAACCAACTCTGTCCATCATCGGGTAAAGATGACTCCATAGTGCCATGCATTCTGGCGCTGGACTTCCCATTCGTACTATCGAGCGCATCCAGCATGCTTTCCGTGGCATCGCTCAACAAATGACAGAGTGGTTCCATACGCACCAACGTGTGCTTTATGACACGTAATTGCGTCCAGACATGTTGATCCTGAATACAATCTTCGGATGGGTATTCTTGCCCTTCCACTGGCAGTGAGCCATCCAATATGCCGGGCAACGTGACCTGATACAGCATATCAATACGGCAAAACAGGTGGTGCAGACTAAAACTCAGCACATCCATATCATCAACGTTCGCTCGTCCGCTAAAATAGGCAACCAGTTGTCCCAGTATCACTGATAATCCTGCCGCTCCTGCTAAACGACTCTGGTCAGTATCAGAGCTGTTTGTGCGCAAACTCGTGTCTATGCTAGCAGTATTATACGGCTTGCCGCTTCCTTCTGACTCAAACTCCTGTGTCCTTCCCTGTTGAATTCTCTGGCTCATCATCCTCACGTATATCCTTCCCTACACCATGGTAACATTACTTCTTACAATTCATTGTACTGATATCACCTAACAAGAGGCCAGTGATACTATGCTGATGATGTTGTATACTGCGTAAGAACACGTCGGATACACCATCAAAAAGAGGTACGCATGCCAGCATTCCCAATTGACCCGGGCAATATTACCAATATGAAACACTGGCTGGCAACACAACGTACCGACCATGCACACCCTCTCCGTCCCATTGAAATCGCAGAAATCCTGCTTGGCGCGGATGTATTGCCACAACTCCCCTCTGTGCTACAGCGTGCCGGTGTTGCTGAAAGCGCAACAATAGTACTGGTAATGGATACCGTGGCTATGCGCCGCGGCGAGCAAGAGTTGAAACCCTTTGTCCAGGCCCTTCTGCGCGACGCTGGCTATACAATCGAACCGCTCTGGCTGGAAGGCGACCAATATGGCCTGGTACATGCCGACTTCGCGCAGGTGCAGCGTGTGCGTACCGCACTCAGGCCGGGGATAGCACTCGTCGCGCTCGGCTCCGGTACTGTTACCGATATCGCGAAACACGCCGCCTATCTCTATGACCAGGAACATCAAGCACAGCAACCGATGGTCTACATTTGCTGCCAGACAGCGAACTCCGTCACAGCGTTCGCGGCGAATATGGCGGTGCTGCTGAAAGATGGCGTGAAACGCACTCTGCCCTCGCGCTATCCTACAGCCATTATCTCCGACTTGCGTGTACTTGCCTCGGCCCCAAAAGCAATGACGCTGGCCGGGCTGGGCGATTGCTGCGCCCGCTTTGTCGCCTATGGCGACTGGTACCTTGCCAACGCACTGGGACTGGTGGAATTCTATAGCGAAGTTCCATTAGCTCTGCTTGCCAATCTTGAGGCAATATTAACTGCCCATGCCGTAGCTATTGGTCAACGCACCTATGAAGGCGAGGCAGTGGTAGCACGTGCCTTGCTGCTGGCAGGTATTGCGCAATCCATCGTCAACATGTCCGCGCCCATCTCCGGGACAGAACATGTCATTTCACATGTGCTGGACATGATTGCCGACCACTACCAGCATGGTCTCGCCTTGCACGGCGCACAAGTTGGCGTGGCAACCCTGACCACATCCCACCTCTATCAACATTTTCTGAACACCTTCGACCCGCGCACGCTCAACCTGGATACTTGCTATCCTTCTGATACCGCAATGCAGACACACATCCAGCACCTTTTTGCCAACATTGACCCCAACGGTACAATGGCGCAGGAATGTTGGAGCGATTACGCTACAAAGCTCACACTGTGGCGACAAAATCGCCCGCATCTCGCGCAATTTTGCGCCCGCTGGCAAGACGAACACCAGCCAAAACTTGCCTCGCTCGTCTCCTCACCCGACAAGGTGCATGCCATCCTCGCGCAAGCAGGTGCGCCGCTCACACCCAACGACCTGAAGCCACCCATCAGTCAGGAAGAGTACAACTTCGCGGTTCGCAACGGACATTTCATTCGCCAGAGGTTCGTACTGGGGGATTTGTTGTATTTTCTGGGGTGGGAGATATAACAAAAATTATGCATTGGTTCAATTTTTAATCTGCTTATTCAACTTCAAACCAATATTGTAGAGGCCCGGCGAATTAGCTCGTATTACCCGTATTGCCCTTGACATGATAGCTTACTTCAGGTATACTTCTTCATGTAAGTCTCACTACTATCCTGTCAGGGAGGATGACACCGATAGTATCGTTCACACGGTATTTGCTTTCTGTATCCCTTTTTGTGCCATTTTTCCGTTTCGCTTATCTTTGCTCGACGAGCATCTCAAGATGGGAGCGTTGCCATGCCTCGTGAGGAAGAACACGCCTATTTATCGAATGCACCACTAGCAGTCATTACCCCCCCCCCTTTAATAGGAAAAGCAGGAGAGGAACCCGTCCTGCTCTGCTACTCTCATTGCTGCTCACGATCCTGCTGCTGGTGCAGTCTCTCAGTGGCTGGTCCGCTCCCGTTGTGCTGGCGGCGACCACTGGTCTCAAGCCGTTGCATCTGCCCACCGGCACCCAGACCTTCAAGCAATTCGTCAAAGAGGGCCAGCACGCCCCGGTGAAGCCCTACCGGCTCACCGGCCCATTGCCTCCTCCTCCCGGGACGCAACACGACACACAGGGCAAATTGCTGCCCAGCGCCGAGCCATCCACGATGAAGCCGCTCAGCGCCACCCTTGACCACGCCTTTCTGAACGCCGCTCCCGGCACACAGCCGCTCGATCTGCACAGCAGCGATGGCCGCCTCGAGCTGCACCTGGTTCCCGGTCTCTTTGACCTCTCGCACGCCAGCGTGGCTGGCGGTAGCAAAACGGGCGCGACTGGCAAGGGCGGCAAGACTGGCAGCAGTGGCAAACCACCCGCCACCGGAGGTGCATCCTCATCGTCTTTTGTCGGCTCGCTCATCTTCACCGTCACCGAACAACATGGCTATTATGTCGGTGAGCAAATATACCTCGGCGAATATAGCTTCGTCCTCACCGATAGCCACGGGCATACCGTCTCCGGCGTGGTGGTGCGCACGCCCATCACGTTGCGCTATGTCTATCAGAAAGCGGTGATAGACTCCTTTGACCTGGACCCCGGTCGGCTTTTCCTTGACTGGCCCGTTGCCATCATGAATGCCACCAAACAGCACAAAATTGACCCGACAGGCATGCTCCCGTTACACAATGACCCGAAGACGCACACCCTGACGACCCCGCTCAGCGAACTTGGCCCTGGCCCCTTCGATCTGATGGGCGACCCGTCCAACGAGAGCCCGCCCATTCCGCATCTGGCTGGCGTGCAGGGCAACTCCGGGCAACTCTCCTACTCCTACCCCATTCAGACGCCGCCGGGACCCAACGGCTTTGGCCCGGACTTGCAACTGACCTATTCCAGTGAGACCGTCAACGAGCGACACGCCTACAACCAGCCGGCGGGTCCCTTCGGCGATGGCTTTTCGCTCTCGCTGGGATCCATCACCGCCGATGTCAGCGCGGGAACGGGGGCCACCTGGTACAGCATCAGCGGCGTGGATGGCATCAGCGACCGCATTGTCCCTACCCAGACGCCCAATGTTTACTCGACCCAGCACCTCTCTTACCTCAAAATTGTCTATGACACGACCAACACGTGCTTTCACGTCTGGGATCCTTCCGGCACCTACTATGAATTTGGCTGCACACCCAGTTCCCTGCAATTCCATACCGATACCGATGGCACCCAGCATCTCTATCGCTGGGACGTGAATAAGATCGTGGCACCCAACGAGGGCAACACCAGCACGGTCAAGTCCATGACCATTTCCTATTTTCAGGATTGTTATCCCAAACCCAACCCTGGCGCTGCCTGCTCCAGCCCTTCTACACCTGGCGCTTCCGTGCATGATGCCGCCATCAAACAAATTACGGTCTTCGTGGGCAATATCAATGGTGGCACTATCGTCTCGACCACCGACTTTTTCTATCAATCTCCCTACACTGTCACACCGTGGGCCACTGCCTATGGCACCAATTACAATACCTACCCTGGCTACAGTTGTTCCCCGCCGGGCGCACCGGGCAACCCTTCGGGACAAACGACGCTGCGCTGCGATGACCCGGTCAATTATAGCGGTGGCATGCCCGCGCCGCCGATGATGAGTACGCTTTCGCTGCAGAAAATCGTCAGTTATGTCGGCACCGACCCGTATAACGGCTCTGGCAGCACACCGGCCTATCAATACAGCTTTGCCTATCAGGATACGCCCTTTAACGCCTTTGGCAACGGGATGCAATGTGCCGACCCGGTCATCCAGATCGACGAGTTTTGCGCCGGCGAACACCTACTCACCAACGTCACCGAGTCCGTTTACAATAGCGGAGCCTGGCATCAACTCAAACCGGTGTTGTTTGACTACGCGCAGCACACCAACACGTATACCGACTTCACGGAGCAAATCCCACCAGGATCAGGCAACCCCTACCACATCCAGATCATCTGGCAATACCTGGCGGACTACATTGATACCAACACCGGCGTCGGCGGCCACATCGTCTACATGACCGGCTACGGCAACACGCATGGCACGCCGGTTGCCTATAACGGCAGCCAGATTGCTGATGATCGGCACGACCCGACCTACTGTTTCCAGCATCCCAGTGGCAATCTGGCCTGTACCGGCACCTTCGCCGGCCCCGACGATGGACAATGGACCGTGCAGCTGGTGACGAGTATCACCACGCTGGGCAGTGACAGCAGCGGGCTGGCACCCACCACGACCAATTACACCTATCGCCTGGCCGATATTCCCAACGATACCTCCTGTCCACCTGCCGGTGGGGAAACGGATTGTCCGACCGATTCCTGGCGACCGCTGCTGGGCAAGGATACCGATTGGCAGGACTACTACGACGAGGAATTTTTCGGCTTCAATGGTGTCACCACCACCAGCCCATCGGGCAACGTCAGCATTGACCTGTATTACTCGACCGAAGGCTTCGGCTTTGCCTACAGCAACTATGGCAACTATACCAACGGACACCCCTACCAGCAGGATGTCTACCAGCTCAACACGACTACCAATCCGCCGACCCTGGTGCTGTTGCAGGACACGACGACGCAATACGGAGGTTGGGATAAGAAGAGCAACGCCTGCAACGGCAACTTTGGCGGCACCTACCCGGCCTGCGAAGTCATGATCATGAACCAGACCACCAACTCCTGCGAGGGCAACTCCTCCTGTCCCGGTGGCAGTCCCGTCACGTGGCCGCAGGTGACCACCAGCAATACCTGGGACGATTTTACCGAGGGTAGTGGGCTGGCCTATCAATTCGGCCACTACCATAACTTACTGCAACAACAAATTACCAGCAACGATACACCCACCGTGCCAGGACAGGCCACCATCACCAAAAAGTGGACCTACCAGCCTGACGATCAAACCATTGGCAATACGGTCTACTACGATGTGAACAAAGTGATCCACAGTGAGGTGGATGATAGCAATGGCACCGTCTGGCAATGCCAGGACACCACCTACGACGAAGGCAACACGTCCGGGGTTGCGTCTGGAATACCAGTCGCGGGCTGGCCGACCACGGTCACGACCTACAGCAATTGTGCTGACCCCACCCACACCGCCATCACGACCTACACCGGCTATGACGCCTACGGCAACACCGTCGCCGCGGTAGACGGCGTCGCTGCCGCCAATAGCTCGCTCTATGGCAGCAGTGGCACCGCACCCGACAACGGCTGTACCTTGCCGACCGCCCCGGTCATTATGGGCGCAAATTGGACCAAAACCAACTATACCACCTGCACCACCTACGACCAGTACAACGGGCAAGCGTTTGAGGCACTCCCCGCGAGCGTCACCAATGCCTTCGGACAGACCACGACGTATGGCTACGATTATACGCAAGGCGAACTGCCCGTCAGCCTGACCGACGCGAATCAGCAGCAAACCACCACCGCTTACATTTTTGACAGTGGCAGCTCCACCAATGACAAACGTACTATCAATGTCAGCGAGCCAGGCGAGTGCGGCACCTGCTACACCAAACAGAGCACTACCTCTTCCTCCTGTGCCGAGAGTCTTCCGACAAGTACCACCGCACCCTGTTTCGAGATCACTAGCAGTACCTCCGAGTATGCCTCCGAAGTGTCCAGTACGTTTTATGACAGTCTGGGACGGGCCGTGGAAACCAGCGTTCCCACCGCATCGCCCAATCCCACCGACGGCAAGGCGTATTTTACCGTCACGATGACCGAATACAACGATGCCAATGCCACGACCTGGACCTCTGAACCGTTCGTTGTGGCCGTCACCCCGGGACAGGGCGGCGTGACCGGTACCGGTTGGCTCGACCCGGCGACCATCACCGATTACAACGGACACGCACCCGTGGGCACCACCGCGTTTCTCGACGCACAGGGTCGCACTATCGCTGTGCGCGATCCGCTCTACGGCACGCAGAGCGAACCGGGTGTCACCTGCGGCCAGTGGCTCCCCGGCAGCTACACCGCCTGTACCAATTACAGCATCGGGCAACTCAATGGCGGGGCGCAAGACCCGAATTATTACGTGACGGCCACCGGCGTGGACCCCAACGGACATGTGGGCGAGAGCTTCGCCGACGCGCTGGGGCGCACCGTCTACACCGAACAGTTCAGCGGGGTGTACGGCGGCACACTGACGGCGGTGCAACAAACCAGCATGCTCTACACCATTCTGGGTCAGCCGACGCAGGTGCAGGTGCAGGACCTGCAACCGCAAACCAATCAAAGCATCGCACTGGTGACCACCACTGCCAGCTATGACTCCCTGGGACGCCTCCTCACGCTCAATGACCCCGACCGTGGCACGCATACCTACACCTATGACCCCGATGGTCACATGTTGACCGATGTCTCCGGCACACGCACCCTCGGCTCCAACTATGACCTGCTCGGTCGCCTCGGTTGCCTGCAGGACGCCGCGCCCACCATCAACGCCACGGGAGCCTGTAGCAGTGGCACCAATCCCTACATGCAGAACAGCTATGACAGCAGTTCCGTCAACTGGGGCAGCACCGATTATTCCGTAGGACGCCTCGCGCAGAGCATTGCCACGACGTATTATCCCGGTAGCAATACGATGACAACGACGGAGAAGTTCGAGTACGATCAGCGCGGGCGACCCATCACCGCACAACTGTCGCTCTCGTTGCCTTCCGCGTGGAACGTCACGTCGTTGCCGACGTATCAGATGGCGACCGACTATACCGATGCCGACCAACCGCTCACGACCACCACCGGCACGCTTGCCTCCGGCACGCTGACCACCGATTTCACCTCTACCCAGGTCTATGACCCGGCCAGTGGCGTGCAAGACGGCCTGGGAACGAACCCCGATAGTACGACCATCAATGTGGCCTCGCTGGTCTACAACGCCAATGCCTTGCCCGATACCATCACGTTTGATACCTCGGCGGGCCAGTCCTCACCACTGGCAACCGAGCAGTTCACCTATGACGCAAACCTGCGTCCCGCACAGACCACGGCGACATGGCAGAGCGGCAGTGGCAGCAGCGGGCAAATCTACCAGGAGCAGCGCACCTACGATCCACTTGGCAACGTCAGTAGCCTCGCCACCAGCCTTTCACCGGTGCCAGGTAAGTCGAACTCCGGCGGCGCGGAGACGCAGGACTTCTGCTACAACGAGCAGAACCAGTTGGTGTGGGCCGGTAATTCCGGCACCGAACCTGGAGCGGGCAACGGCACCTGTGGCAGCGCCGCGCTTGCCAGTGGTCTCTACAACGCCGCCTACAGCAACAGCTTTGTCTACACGCACCTGGGTCAGCTCTGGAAAGGTCCGCTCAACGGCAGCAGCACGCAGTACAAATATCTCTATTGCAGCAGTGGCAGCAACACGCCGCACCAGTTGACGGGCATCTTCCCCATCGGCGGCGGAGCCAGTTGCAGCAATCAGACGGGAGCGGTCTACACGAGCAGCTACGATGCCTGGGGTAACGTGACCAGTCGCACGTACAACGGCACCACCCCCACGCTCTCCTACGACCTGCTGGATCACCTGGTTGAATGGAATAGTGGCGGCACCAACCGCGAATGGTACGGCTATGATGCAAGCGGCCAGCGCACGCTGAAACGCTCGCTCACCGGTAGCGGTACCACCATCACGGTCTATGCCTTCGGGGGTGAATATACCTACAACGGCTCCGGCACGTTGCAGAGCAGCACGCATTACTACACGCTCGCCGGGCGTCTCATCGGCGAACTGACCGCCAACCCCGGTCAGAATACCAACATCTTCCTGACCGATGCGCTCGGCAGTGTCATCGCCACTTTCTCCAATGTTGTAGGCAGTGCCGCCGTGCTTGCCAACCAGGTCTACGGTCCCTATGGCACAGAGCGGTATAAGAGCGGCCCCATGCCCACCTATACCACCAAAGGCTTTACCGGACAATATGCCGATGCGGTGACAGGGCTTGACTACTACAACGCCCGGTATTATGATCCAGTAGCAGGGGTGTTCCTCGCGGCGGACACGGTGCAGGGCAATATGCAGGGCATGAACCCGTATGGCTATGTGAATGGAAATCCAGAAACGAACACAGATCCAACGGGGCGCTATTACGCTCCGCCGGGAGGACCAGGTGGGCCGACGCCCCCGCCGCCGTGCAATCAATCGAATAATTTCTGCAATACGGGCAATGGGAACAACCCCAATGGGGGTGGAACGAAACAAACTCAGAAGAAAACGCAAGTGAATCTGGGTGGATGTAATGATACGTGTGTCGCTCGAGATGAAGAGCGGATCAAGAATTACTTAATGAAGCAACAGGCACAGTCACAGATAGGTCCTGATATCGGGTCTATCCTTGTAGACATAGCTGCAACCTTGGCTGACATGGCTACGGATAGCTGGGCGGCAGTCGCCATTGATCTGATAGCAGGTTTGATACCTCATGTTACTGCGCTCATTAATGCTATCTTAATAGCTTCGGGTCATGTTGTCTCACAGTTGCAACAGTTTCTCACGGCCATTCAAGGGGCAGCTAATTTTATTATCTTCATGAAGGGCTACTTCTTTTTACTTGGAGGGGTTAGCGTATGGCTCTCTCCTGTTCTCCAGAAGACGGGAAAAGTTGTGATGCTTTGGGTCTTTTCTGGCCTAGGGTCAATGGTGTCTGGAACAATGGGCATGGCAAATACGAATCCTCCCGATCCCAATGACCTCTTCGCAGGAAAAGATCCGACACAAATCCAAGACCTGTGTGTCTATTATTTCGGCGAGGGAAAAGGCTGCTGATACGTCTACTGGAAGACAATCGCTGGCCTGTAGTAAGGCTGGAGCTGATAGTGTGAATTTGGTTGCACGATACGAAAGGAAAAGATGCGATACACAAAGTTAGGAGAAAGGATCATATGGCCGTTAGGAGTCACTCTAATGATGCTCATCCCAGGTGCGTGCCTCTTATATAGCTCTTATAGTGGACTGAAAGTCTTTTTCTTTGCCCTGACAAATCTCTCGTGGCTGTGGGGCATTCAACGAGTTTGGAGCTACCAGCCATCAACTGAGATAGAAAGACGGGTGCAGTTGACGAAACTCAAGCTCGGCTACACTCTGGTATTTGCGGGTGCAGCTTGCTTGAATCTATACCTTGTCATTGATCAGATCGTTGGAGTCGACTCGGTCTATACACTCTCCCTGTTGTTCTTGCCAGGGATCGGTCTTCTTGCCTTCTCCATTGGACTCATCTTCCTCTTTCAGGGAAGGACGTTGAAACCTGAGAGACCCTGACACCATGCGCTTTTTACTGGAAGGGAGAATAGATGCAGCAAATTGCTGTAAGCAGTAACTCAGACAATGATTCTCGCCTCATTGAGGCACACCGACTTGGTGTGCCTCTCGCGATCTATAGACTCAAGCCAGCCTATATTCGCTTGATACAGTCAATGGGTCAGATAATGGTGCTATCCGCTAGTATCCTGGTAGTAATTGGTGTGGTCACATTTGGTTTGGTTGGCTGGCATTTGACGAGGTCAACAACCTATCCTCTAACTTTTGTATCTTTAGGTTTGACTTTCCTGATTATGGGGTTTGCTTTTTTCTACATTGCCATTCCTCAAGTTCAAAGCGAACGGGTGATTGTCTGTGAAGACGGTTTGCTTTATGCCAGGAAAAACATCAAGACGGAACGGGTCATATCTATGTATTGGAACGATATTGTAGCCATAGGAAAAGGCTTTCTCCTTTTAGAATATTTTCTGCGCAATCGGGAAGGTCAGGTGATTACACTTACCATTGCCTTTCAAAATATTGGCGGGCTCATCGCACACATCAAGCAAAGAAGCGAGGAAGCTGGCTATGAACGAGAACAGTGATCAAGAGACAAAACGTTCAACTTATCGCGGAAACAGGAAATCCAACCGGAGCCTCCTGATAAACCAGTGCGGCATTATGAAAATGTGTTGTTTATGTGCTACTTCCTCGTTTTTTGTAGGTACTGTCAGCGGATGGCAAGGATTCATTGTTGCAAGTCTGTTACTCGCGACTGGCGTGTTGCTTGTCTCACTCTTTCACCTACTATTTCCTCCCCGCTATTCCAACACCCGTGCAGTCTATGTACTTGGGAGCTTGATGGGTTATATTATCCTGCTCCAAAAGCTTTTCATGTAGTGATCTTGTGAAACAACGGTAAGCTAATACAGTGATAAAAAGAATGGAGGATGCTTTCATCCGTATGTAAAAGGAAAGGAGACGCGTTAGCGAACTGACCGTCAACCCCGGCCAGAACACCAACATCTTCCTGACCGATGCAATCGGCAGTGTCATTGCCACCTTCTCCAATGTCGTGGGTAGCGCCGCCGTGCTTGCCAATCAAGTCTATGGCCCCTATGGCACCCAACGCTACCAGAGTGGCCCCATGCCCACCTATACCACAAAGGGCTTTACGGGTCAATATGCCGATACGGTAGCAGGGGTGTTTCTCTCGGCGGATAGCGTGCAGGGGAATGTGCAGGGGATGAACCCGTATGGCTATGTGGGGGGGAACCCTGAGACGAGGAATGATCCAACTGGACACTGCTTTTTGTGTATTGCGGCTGCTATTGTGGGTATTGTAGTTGCCGCAGCAGTGATTGGAAACGTGGCTGCTGTAGCTGTGCAAGGAGCAATAGAGGGGAAAGCTCCCTCCTGGCAAGATTATCGTGATGCAGCAGAAGAAGGTGTTGTTGAAGGGTTGGGAGCTGTGGCTATTGGCATTCTGTTTCTAACAGTCCCTGAGGCAGTTATACCATTTACAGCAACTCTTGCAGGGGGAACATTTATAGGTAGTTTTATTGTGGGACTTGCTGTTGGGGTTGTACATCGAATTAATGGAGAAGCACCCGCTGATTGTCCTAGTGGTTACACTTGTACACCAAATAAGCCAGTACCTACTCCAACTACAGGATCGCCAACGATACGCCTTCCTGGGTCACACACAGATAATAGCACCTCAACACTTCCGGGTGTCTCAAAAGGAATGCTTGAGGCAAAATATATGGGATCAATAGGATTATGAAAGAATGCTGCCAGTCACATATTTGCTTTTATGTGGCTGGCAACACCTCCTTTGTTTTGTGTTCTCTCTAAAAATTGTGATTTTTCTAGAGCCTGTTAGGGACTCGACTTCAAAATGTGATACAATGAAGGATGAAAACTAGAACACCTTATCCAACTGATATCAGCGACGAAGAATGGGCCTTCGTCGTGCCCTACCTGATCTTGTTG
>Ga0307373_10001657_pt1 | contig 41521 bp, 46 predicted proteins | sample OX2MG_FD_202534 | JGI IMG/M metagenome (GOLD analysis project Ga0307373, IMG submission 202534) | Soil microbial communities from Risofladan, Vaasa, Finland - OX-2 | ecosystem: Environmental > Terrestrial > Soil > Coastal area > Acid sulfate soil | place: Finland: Risofladan, Vaasa | collected...
AGCGCGGTCCTGCTGATCGGCCGCCTGGTGTCGGCCGTCGTCCGCTTCGCCGGGGCCTTTGTCTTCTCGCCTAAGTCGTGGGCGGGTGTGGCCGTGCTGGGCGTCATCGCGGTGCTGTTCCTGGCGTCCGGCGGGCCGCCCTTGATGAACTGGCGGAAGGCCCGGGAGCGGCGGAAGCTGGCCAAGGCCCGGGCGCGGGCCGGCGACTCCGGTGACGCGCGGCAGGCCGTTGCGGTCGGTAGCCGCACGGAGCCGATGGGTACCGCCCCGGCGCAGCGCGCGAAGGCACCGGCCCGGATGTCGGGGTCGGGGTCAGGGTCGGGCGCGGCTGATGACGACATGTCCGATGTGCAGGAGATTCTCCGCCGACGCGGCATCAAGTAGGCGCCGCGCGGGCGTCCCGCTGGCTGCCGCGGGTAGCCGCAGGCGGTCGCAATAGCTAGGTTTTCGAAGGAAGCAGGAGGCGGCTGATTGCCCGGGCGTGCGAGCCCGGGCGGCCGCCGGGCCAGCGCGTCGGAAAGGACTTGATCCGCGCCCTCAGCGGCATTCGCCGCGCCCAGCGAGGGGAGCCGCTGGTTCAGTTGCTGGCGGCGAGGCTGGCGCGGAGATCGGGAAGGGTGAACAGGTCAGTGCCCGCGCGCAGGTGGCCGAGGAGATGCTGGGCGAGGGTGTCTGGCTTGAGGTTGATTCCTGCTAGTGCCCGGGCGGTCAGCGGGATGGGCTGGAGGTGGTATTCGCCGCGGGCGGGGTCGGTGAACTCCGGGCCGGTGCGGTCGCCGGGCTCGGCGGACCAGGTGCGTGCGCGGGCGAGGTAGAAGTACTGGCGTTCGCCGTCGTGTTCGAGGATGTGCAGGAGGCTGTGCACGCCGGCGGTCGCGGCGATCTCCTCCCGCAGTTCCCGGGCCAGCGCGGTCTCCAGGTCTTCGCCGGGCTCGACGCCGCCGCCGGGCAGCACCCAGTACGGGTCCTGCCCGGGGCGGATCCGCTGGATGGTCAGCAGGTCATCGTCTGGCGTGATCAGCAGGGCGCGGACTCGGTCGGTCATGGTGCTCCTCGGGCAGGTTTCCCGCCACCGTGGCAGACGGGGCGGCCGGGCCGCAACACCCCGTCCCAGGCGCTGAGGCCGGCGCGGCCGGGACGGCAGCGCACCAGCCGGGCAGGGTCAGGGCGGGGCCGGACAGTTCAGCGATCTTGGCCAGGCACGCCATGGCGTGGGGGCCGCTCAGCTGCCGCAGGGGGATGACACCGAGTACGGGGCCACGGCCTGGAATACACCGAGGCCACCCTGTCGCGGGCCGACACGGTACCCAACTACCTCAAACTCGATCAGCTCTACCTCCGCCTGTTCGTCGCAGCGCGCCGGTACTGCGCCGGCGAGCGAGCGCACCTGTTCTGGTAGCTGCCAGTGCGCATCGCGGTCGTGGCGGGCACCCGCCCCGAGGCCATCAAGCTCGCCCCGGGATGCCGCAGCGGTCGATGCCCGGCTGGCCGGCGCCCCCGCGCCGTTCGGCGATGGCACCGCGTCCAGCCGCCTGATCCAGGCCGTGCGGTCCCGGTACAGCGCGGGCTGCCTGTCCCCTCCGATCCAGGCATGCGAGGGCCAGAACGGGATCATCGGCGGCAGGCCAGCGTGGCTGCGATCCGCACCGGGGACGATCTGACCACTTGAAACCGGGGACCAAGCGGTTCGGCCGAACCGCTTGCTCCGACCGGCACCCCCGCGCGCACGGACGCATGACGGACAGGGATCGCCGCGAAAATGATCGTTAGCGAAGCCTGCGCAGATCAGGGCCATATGAGCGGATAGGGGCTAGCGGTTCGGTGAACCGCTAGGCCCGCCTGGCGGGGTTCGAGCACAGCACCTGCCGTGACCAGCGGAAATGCCCCGTGAGCTGGGTGTTCCCGGCCTCCTGGGCCGTCTTTGTGGTGTCCCACTGTGGGTCATAGTGTGTCGCCGTGCGCCCCTGCATAGCAGTGGTTGCGGACGCATGACGGACAGGATCAGGCCAGAACCAGCGGTCCACCAAATCGCTGGCTCCGGCCGGATCTCGTGCGCGCCGACCGGCTCACCCCGCCGCCGCCCGGCATGGCCAGCCGCAACGCTGCCAAGACCCGCTGTGACCACAACCACCGCTGTCCGGCCCGAGCCTGATCATGATCACTGGTCCGCGAGAATGCCGCGCCCTTGCCAGTGCCGTGCCTACCGCAGGCGGCGCTCCCGCAACTCGATGCGCTTGCCCATCCAGCGCAGGCGTGCGGCAGTGACCGACGTCTAGCGCTTGACCTGGCGTGCGGCTTCCAGCTCGCACTGCCCGTCGATGGGGAACCGGACGTTGCTGCCGGTGACCACCGCGCTGGGCAGCTCCGCCAGTACTTCCCGGTCTGACATCCGGGTGAGCAGCAGGAACCCGGGGCGTATGTAGCCTGCCCCATGCGCAGGCGATGCGGGGTCCATGATCCGCAGGTACTTCTCCCGCTCGCCCGTTGCCTTGACCATCTGCGGCAAGCGCAGCACGTAACCCATCTCCTGGAGAGCGGCAGCCGTGCTCCGCAGGTGCGGGCTGGCTGACGGGCTGGTCTCGAGACGGCGCAGCATGCCCTCGATCGTGTCTGACGTCGCGGGCCGCCCATCCGGCTCGGGATCGTCCAAGTGGATGTGGATCACCTGGTCATCAGCAAGCCCGGCAGGGATGTGATAGATAACGTGGAAGCTAGCGACACCGACTTGATCACAGGAGCAGGTCCAGAGCAGCACTGCCGCGCGGACACCGACGCCATCAGGAATGTCGCGGCTGACCCAAGTCGGCGCTGAGGCTTATCGCTAACGAGCTGAGCAACCTGGCGAAGGAGGCCGACTAGCAGGCAGGGCGGACAGACCAGGGGCTGGCACAGCCCAGATGGCGGCTGTGCCGGGCGCTCCCGGTGCCCGGCACATGCCTTTCTCTGCTGGCTTCAGTGCGACACGCCGGATCAGGTCCGCTGGAATTGATCATTTAGCGCCTCAGACGCCCATCCGGAGCCCGAGTTCTACAACGTCTGTCTTGCGGCGGGTCCGGAGCATATGGCTGACGACCTCGCGAGCGGCCGGGCTGTTCCTGGTCGGTTGCGGGGCGATCTGCTCAGCCTTCAAGATTGCCTTCAGTGACCGATCGTGGTCGGCGCGGTAGTGGTAGGCGCGTCCCACATCCACCCAGTACATCCCCAGCCGCTGAGCCGAATACCGGCCTTTGCTGATCATAGCGGCCGGGGTCAGCTTCCCGAGAACGGGACTGACCTGCTCGGCGCGTTTGGCCGCGGTGGCCCCGTCGAGCATCTCGACAGGCAGCGATACCGACCAGATGGCGATATTGCTCGGCCCGAATTGCAGCGGCTCGCCGCGATCGAGGCCGACCTTCTGACCGATGTCGTAGGCGCGCTGCCAGCGTTTCCATAAGGTTGCCGGGTCGCCACCTCGGGCGGATACAAGCGCCGCCTGTAGTTCGTACATCCCGGTTAAGGCCGCAGCCTCGACGTGCTCGCTGGTAAGAGGACGCGCTGCTCGCAGGTTCTCGTCGATGATGTCGCTGGCCTGATCAAGTTCACCGACCCGGATGAATGCCATCGCGTAATGCCAGTCAATCTCGATCCGGCACAGCAGCGCGTCTGCCCGTTGGGCCGCCCACCGGGCACGCTCAATGGCCATGGTGGAATCGGGCAGGTAACCGCTCTGCAGCAGCATGTCCATGGCCGCCTCGTAGGTACGCGCCAGGAGCTGGTACACCACCGGCCTGTGGGCCTCGGGCACGACTTCGAGGGCGACGCGCAGGTCACGCAGGAGGCCGGGCAGCCCCTCGCCCATCCGGGAAAGTACTGCGGATCGGTGCCGGGCATGCATGTCGTCGGTCCGGGCACGCAGCGCCGGGATGGACACAGCGGCAGCCTCAGCGTCGCTGAACTTGGCCGGGCGCCCGGTAAGCATCAGCTCGCGCCGTATCGCTGCCACGGCACCGTGCCCCGCGTCTTGCTCCGGGTTCGCCGACAGGTAAGGCTGCCCGGTCAGATCCGTGAGCGGGACATCCAGCACCCGGGCAAAGAGCAGCAACTGCCGCATGCTGTCGAGGCTGCGCCGCCCTTGCTCGAACGCCCTTACCGCGCTGGTACTGAAGCCGGTTTCCCGTGCCAGCCGTTCCTGGCTCCACCGCCGCCGGTGCCGGGCACGCGCCAGCCGGTAGCCGTTGTGGTCGCCGCCTTCTTCTGCCACAGGTCCACGCCTCCACGATCGACGGACTACTACCCATCGTGCCAGCCCAGTCCACGATCAGCGTTGTTACCATTGGCCGTGGACCATCGCCAGGGCCAATACTGCGACAACTTGTGTTACTTCCAGCACTCCTGGTTATCTACTCTCCTCAGTCGTGGGACACACGTCGGCCAGCACCGGGGCATCCAAGTGGGGCAGCGGCGCATTTGCATCACCACGGGGGTTAACGCCCCCGTTGCGCTGGCGTCAAGTGCTCCCCGGTGAGGAGCGCCAGCTCAGCGTGCTGCGGCGGTGGCTGGCGTCGCTGCTTCCACAGTGCCCGGCGCGCGACGATGTGACGGCCGTGGCTCACGAGCTGGGGGCGAACGCGGTGCAGCACACGTCGAGCGGGCGGGGCGGCCGGTTCGCAGTGGAGGTCACCTGGTACGGGCCGGTAGTGCGGATCGCGGTCGCCGACAGCGGCGCCCCGACCAGGCCGCAGGTCATCGACGACCCCGGCGGGGAGCACGGCCGGGGCCTGCTCGTCGTACGCGGGCTGTCGGTCCGCACAGGTGTCTGCGGTGATCGCCGCGGCCGGCTGGTCTGGGCGGACGTCCGCTGGGACGCCGACGCCGCCGCACCGGCAGTCGCGCCGGATGCGTATGAGGCCGCGATCCATGATGGCGAGGCCGCGCTGGCCCGCCGCTTCGCCGGCGTGCCCGCCTGGTTCGGGCGCGCCACCCTGGCGTGGTGGGCACTGGCCGGGACGGACGGGCTGGTGACCGCGCCGACCGCGCGGGACCTGGCCGGCCTGTTGTACCGGCTGCTGGACACCCCTGCCTCGCCCCAGCCTCCAGCCGCCGGGCACGCTCACCCCGGCGCCGCCGAACAGTCCGCCCAGCAGGCCGGCCGAGGGCCGGGTGCCGTTGGCTGGACTGCCGTCCCTGTGGAGCCCTCCCGCGCCGGCAGAACCGGCATGGCGCGGCCAGGCACCTCAGATGGCCGGCGCCCGGCGCGGGGCAACCGCCCGGCATTCATCCCTGAGCTGCTGACAACCGGCGCGGGACCGGCGTGTGCGTGACAGCCCAGGGCAGCCGCCCCCCATGTGCGGGAGGAACGATGAATGATCACGTGCCAGCGCACTGCTGCCGTCACGTCTTCACCCCCGCCTGCCCGATCGACTGCCTGCAGGCAGTCTTGTCAATGGCCACGTTCAACACGCTCGCACGGGCCGAGCGTGCCCCATTCGGCCCGCCGGCCACCGTCGGGCAGGTCATCGAGCTTGTACGGCAGAAACGGCTCGGCCAGGCCGCCGGGCTGGGGCCGCGCCGAATGGGCGAGATCCAGGCCGGCCTTGTCCTGGCTGGGCTCGTCATCGGCGATGTCACCCCACCCGAGAACGGCCGCATGCCTAAGACACCTGGCAGCGTCTGCTCCAGCGACGAGAAGAAGGAAGCACCGCCTTGTTAGATATCGCCGCACTGATCATTGGCCCGTTGCAACCGTGCACGGGCAGCCGCGCACCAGCTAGCAAGCACCATGACCGCTGACCAGCACCCGGCCCTGATCACTGAGCATGACGAACTGCCCAGCCGGGCATCGGGACATGCGCCCGGCGAGCGTTCGTGCCGACAGCAACATCGAGGAACCGGTGCGGCGCGTCCTCGCCACCAGGCGCAGGGGGCACGGCACCCAGCAGCACTCCGGCCGCGCAGCCGACAAGCGCTCTCCCGGCCATCTGGTGCAGGGGGAAACAGGCATGTCACCTGGGCGGTGCCTTGACGGTGAGTACCGGGTCCGTCAGGTTCGGACCAGCCAGTTACCTGGCGTGATGGGTCGTTAGCGAGCTGCCATCTGCGGGTGGCAGCAGTTGGGAGGAATGATGCCAGGCACCAGACCCGAACAAGAGCCAGCATCAGGCCTTAAGCGCGGTCTTGGCGCCGTGGCATCAGGCCATGATGCTGGAACAGGGTCAGCTCGGCCCAGGCATGCGACCCGGCCCGGCCCCTTTAACCTGGGCATCCATGTCATCGAGTTCGGTGACATGGCCGCGTCCGGTTCCGCCGATTGAGGAAGTGGGGTGTTCCCGTGCCCGAGAGGGTCACCAAGGACAAGGTCCTGTGCTACGTCGTGCGCGACGAGAAGCTGCTGGTGTTCCGGCACACCGGCTACAGCTACGAGGAGGTCGGCATCCAGGTCCCGGCCGGCAGCATCCGCGCGGGCGAGACAGCCGATGACGCTGCCCTGCGCGAGGCCCGCGAGGAGACCGGCCTGACGGACTTCAAGATCGTGCGCAAGCTCGGCGAGACCGAGTACGACATCAGCCCGTACCGGTTCGAGATCCAGCGCCGTCACGTCTTCCACCTGGAGCTGACCGAGCCCACCCCGGAGCGGTGGGCTAGCCAGGAGGAGCACGACGGCGAGCAGGAGCCGACCTGCTTCGAGTGCTTCTGGATCCCGCTGGAAGCCGCCCACATCCTCCAGTCCGGCCAGGGTGCCCTGCTGGGACGCCTCTGCGACTGATCCCCGTCCGGTCGCGGCAGCGCAAGGAGGCAGCCGATGCACACCACCGAACCGCACGACCCGATTACCCAGCTGTACCGGGGCCTGGATGCCGGGGACACGGCCAGCGCCGTATCGGTCATCTTGAAGTTACGGGGTGAGACGTGCGACATCGATTGCCTGTACTGCTATGAAAAACGAAAGGAAGCCCCCGGAGGAGCGCGGATCGACGCCGGCCAGGTGCGCCGGCTCGCCGGGCTTTTCCGGGGACGGCCGCTGGCCGTCGAACTGCACGGCGGCGAGCCGCTGACAGCCGGGCGCGACCATGTCGCCGACGTGCTGCGCGAGCTGGCCGCGCAGCCCTGCGTGGTCCGCGTCTCGCTGCAGACAAACGGCGTGCTGCTGGACGAGCAGTGGCTGGACCTCTTCGACGCTCTCTGCCCGGGTCTCCAGATCGGCATCTCGCTGGATGGTGACGCCCGGGGAAACGCCTGGCGGGTCGGCTACGACGGAAAGCCGGTCTACCCGCGGGTCACCGCTGCCTTGCGGCTGCTGGCCGGCCGGGGCCGGACCGCCGGCGTGATCGCCGCTGTCACCCCCGCCGTCCTCGGCCGGGCCGAAGCCGTCCTGGACCACCTTGCCAGCTTCGCGGCGGTCAGCGCGGTCAGCTTCGTGCCCTGCTTCGACACCTCCGTCCAGCGGCCCACCGCCGCGCCGGGCCGCCGCGTTCCGGCCAGCCGCCTCCTCCAGCAGGCTGCGGTGGGAGGCGCCGGGGGTCCGGCCTGGGCGATCCGGCCGCACGAGTACGCAGACTTCGTGCTCGCCGCCACCGCTCACTGGATCAGCGCCGGGCACTTCGCCCGCATGAAGCTGGAGCCGGCTGTCTCGGCCATCCGGCGGCTGCGCGGGCTGGGCACCGGGTTCTGCCATTTCTCCGACATGAAATGCGACCACGTCTTCACCCTGTATCCGGGCGGGCGGCTCGGCAGCTGCGATGAGCTGCCCTGGCCCCAGGCCCGCCTCACCCTCTCCGGCCGGAGCGCCGACGAGGCTGCGGTCATCACCGCCCAGCAGCAGTCCAGCCTGCTGAACCAGGGCAAGGCCCTGATGGAGCGGTGTGTCAGCTGCGACTACCGCGCCTCGTGCGGCGGCGGCTGCGTGGCCACCCGCTGGCGCTACGACCTGGCCGGGGACCAGGACTCCTACTGTGACTACCGGATGCGGATGATCGACGGCATCGCCGCCCTGCTGGCCCAGCCCGCCCATCCCGGCGGCGCCTGGTGCCGGACCGTGCGCTGGCACCCGCGGCAGCCCAACAGCATGCGCGACGTTGCCGCTTTCCTCGCCCGCTGGAACACCGCGGACGCGCCCCGCCCCGCTGTGCGCCTGCGCACGAGCGCGCACGGCAACATCAACACTGCCGGCCTGCCCGGCATCCACGAAGCCGACGACCTTGACCCGGCCCACCCCCAGTGGCACGAGGCGATCGAACCCGGCGTCAGGCCGTTAGTCGAGGTCATCACCCGGGACTGGGGGCTGGTCACCTACGACAGCTGCCAGGGCCACCCCTACACCGGGACGGCGCTGCCGCCCGCCGAGCGGAGAGTCGGCCTCCTGCCCCGCAGCCCCGGCGAGTACGCCGCAACCGCCGGCGCACTATGCCGCGCTATCACCGCAGCAGCGCCCGCGCTGCCCGCGCCGACCGCGGTGAGCGTGGGCCGCTCGGAACTGACCTGTGAGAACTCGGGGCGAACCACGCCCGTCCTCGACCTGAGCCTGCGGCCCGCCGACGGCCACGGCTGGCCGGCGTACTACGACACGGTGGACGCGGCCACGGACATCCTGGCGGCCTCCCTGCGGGGCGAGCGGCCCGCCCCCGGCCGCGGATGCCCCTGCCCGGCCCGGCCGCTCGCCGGGCCGGGCACCGGCGAGGTGCCGGCGTGACCAGCGTCACGGACGTGCTGACGATCCACCAGTTACTCGGCCGGATCGTCTACTTCCACGCCCTGTTCATCGAACCCGCGCTCCCGCCCGGCAGCGCGGCGGATGCGGGGGATGCGTGCTGCAACCACGGGACGGCCCCCGGCCGACGTACTGCCGGTGAGCTGCTCGCCGGCACCGCGTGGGCGGCCCTCGCAGACGTCGCCGCCACCCTCCCGGCCTATCACCGGGCATGTCCCGAGGCCGGGGGCGCCTGCTGCGTGACCTGCGTCGTGGTCTCGGCGGGCGCCGCTATCGCCACCGGGTGGGCGCAAGCCGAGCACTGGGCCTACCACGGCATTCCGCCTGCCGGAACGCTTGTGCATTGCACCAGCCGGACAGTGGCCGGCCGGCTGGGGCGCTCCTTCGCCGGCCAGTACGGGACTGGCTGCCCGGCGCTGGCCCGCCTCTGCGCTGTCCCTGCCGGTGAAGACGCCTTGCCCGGCCTGGAGGAACTGCCGCTGACCGGTGAACTCCTGGCCCTGTGGGCCGACCCGGGAGCGGCCACCCGCCACCCGGTGGCCAGCTGGCTCAACCATTGCACCGGCCTGGATGACGTCCGCCGCGTGCTCAGGACCAGGAGGACCGGACCGTGATCCACATCGCCGAGACCGTCACCATCGGCAGCGTCGAAGGGTTCCTCGGCGCGGAGGAACGCTCCCGGCTCGCCACGGTCATGGGCGCCTTCCTCGCCACCGAGCCTGGCAACCGCTTCGGCGACGGGCGGACCACCTCCATCCACGAGGTCCCCGGTCAGTCCCACCAGCAGGCGATGGCCGTGTATGAGCCGGCGGGGCGCGTGGAGGTACCGCAGATCCCCGCCGAGGCCGAGAAGCTGCTGCAGGACGCCTTCGGCCGCGCCCGCCCGGCCCTGTCCCGGGTCATGCCGTCGATCACTGCCTGCCGCCCCTGGACCTACGTCGAGTACGGCCCCGGCCAGCACATCACCGGCCATCTCGACGGCATCGCCCCCGACCCGCTGGCCTGGCCCCGGCAGATAGCCGGGATCAGCGTCGTGATCAGCGAGGCGGAGGACGGCGGCGCCTTCTACGTCGAAAGCTCTTCCAGCGACCGCCTGTGGAACATCCGCCTGGACGAGGCCACACGCCATGGCTACGCGGACGGCATGTGGCTGGCCCGCGATGGCGCCGACCACTCCGCAGGCTGGTTCGCCCAGATGCCCCGCACCCGCTGGAGCGTGACCCCCGCGCCCGGCACGGCGCTGCTCTACGGCTCTCAGCTCATCCACGGCACCGAGCCAGTGACTTGCGGCCGGGTCGCGAAGTTCATCAGCTGGCTGATCGCCAGCTCCGAGGGGTGAGGGGCGTGCTGCTGGCCCTGGAAGGCATCGCCGGATCTGGGAAGAGCACGCTGCGCGACCGCGTCCTGGCGACTGCGGCAGACGAAGGCATCCATGCCGGGCACGTCGGCCAGTTCTCCTGGCTGTCGCTGCCCGCCACCCGCGCCATCATCGCGCTGCGCGCCGGTCACAAAGCCTCCACGGCCGGGCAGGCGCTGTCCGCCGCCCGCCGCGATCTTGAACTGCACGCCCGCTACAACCTCACCCCAGCCCTGTCTGCCGGGCCAGTCATCGCCGACCGCCTTACCCTGTCCACAGCCTGCCTGCTGGCCCTGCTGCACAACCAGCCCGTCGCCGCCAGCGTGCGGCACCTCGCCGACGTGACCGCCGCGCGGGCGGAGCTGACGGTGCTGCTGACCACCGAGCCCGCCCTGTGCCACGCCCGCCTGTGCGGCCGGGCGGCCGGGCGCCGCTTCGGCGAGGACCCGCAGACCGGCGCCCGGCTCGCGAGCCTGTATGACCAGGCCGCCACCGCGTGGACCGACGCGACCGGACTCCCGGTGCTGCGGCACTCCTGCGCCACCGGGCCCGACCTCGACTTCCTGGCTGCCACCTGCCTGGACCGGCTGCGTGCAGCCGCCCGGGCAACGACCCGAATATGAGGACCCGGCCATGCACCTGCACCCCCTCCACCCCGCCGCCTGGGTCCTTGACCAGGTCCGCGACGCCGGGTGGCACGTGCACGACCTGCTCGCCTTCACCCGCGCCAGCACCCTGATCCTGGCCAGCCGCGACGGCCAGTCCCCGGTGGTCCTCAAGGCCGGCTTCGGCAGCAACCATGTCCTGGCCGAACTCGACGCTGACACCCGGCGGGCCGCCTACGGCTTCTACTGGTACGCGGAGATGACCGAGCAGGAACGGGCGCTGGCCCGCGAAGACTTCCGCCACGAAGCCGGCATCACCCGCGCCGCCGCAGCCGAGCACGTCGTGCCGCTGCTGGACGAAGGCACCACCGGCCGGTTCGACTGGTACACCATGCCGTACTGCCCCGGCGGCAACTTCCGGCCTCACCTCGCAGCCAGCACCCCCCGCGCCGGCGAGGACATCGCCGCCGGGCTGGACATCCTGGCCGACGTAGCCGAGGGACTCCGCAGCCTCCACGAGCGCGGGATCGTGCACCGCGACGTGTACCAGGAGAACATCCTCATCCACGAAGGCCGCGGGCTGATCACCGACCTTGGTGCCGCCCGCCGCGCCGGCACCCCGAGAGGGCCCGCCGCGCGGGGCCCGGAGGTGCACTGGCCCCCGGAGTACGCGACCTCCTACGACCGCGCCACGCCAGCCGCGGACGTCTTCAGCCTCGCCGTCCTCACCTACCGCTTCCTGTGCGCTGACATCCCCCGCCTCGGCGGCCAGCCCGGCGCCGCACCAACTGCCCTCCGCCCGGTGATCACCGCAGCCCTCGCAACCGCGCCGGACAACCGGCCCGCGATGAGCGAACTACGCGACGCGCTCCGGCAAGCCGCCACCCGTGCCGCCGCGCTAACCCAGCCCGGCCGCTGACCCGCCACCAGATGGAAGGAGACCCGTGGTGACCGCCACCCGCGCACCCCCCCGTACCGCCGTGCTCCAGCAACGCACCGCCCCATTCCCCCCGAACCGGAAGGAACGAGCACTCATGGATAACGACGACCGGATCACCGAGTTCCTCGCCGCCGTCGACGACCTGCGCGGCGACGACGAGGACGTCCGCACCACCGCCCACACCTCCAGCGTCTCCGACGAGGGCTGGCCGGCCGCCGAGGCCGCCACGGGCACCGCTGCCGCCTGACCGCGACATGAAACCGGCGGCAACGCCGCCCGTGAGCATCACCTGGGGCCGGGCCGCACCCGGCCCGGCCCCAGGCCCCCGCCCGCCGGAAGGACACACCCCCGTGGACGCGCTGACCACCACCTTCGCCTTCGCCCCCATCCAGGCCCTGCACCGCAACCGCACCCGCCGGATCCACGCCGTCATCCAGTCCCAGTCCGCCGGCCAGCACCCGCCCGGAACCACCACCACGCCGACCGCCGCGACCAGCTACTGCCTAGCTCACCACGTCCTCGAAGGCGCCGAGGCAGCCGCCCGCAGCAACGACACGATCACCTTCGGGTGGTACGCAGCCCACCTCGACGCGAACGCCCCGGCTCTGGCCACGCCCACCGATGCCGGGCCGTGCATCGTGGTGGCCCCCAGCCTGGACAGCCTGCCCCGCTCAGGAATCTCCGAGACTCCCTACTACGTGCTCGGGCCGGACTCCACCCCCGCCCCCTCCGAACTGCGCGAAATGGCGGCTGCCGCTTACGCCCTCGCCGCCAGGACCGGCTTCGGCAACCTGCTCGCCGCCCACGCGGTCGTGATCTGCCTGCTGCGGCGCAGGAAGCTCGGCGACACCCTCGGCAGCTGGACCATCACCCGCCTGCCGGGCACGATCTTCTGCGACCACACCGGCGACCCGGTCGTGCTCGCCCGCGACCTCATCCACGAAGCCGGCCACAACTGGCTCAACGACGCCCTGACCGCCACCTCATCCAAGATCCCCGACGAGCCCCGGTTCTACTCCCCGTGGAAGAAGACGCCGCGGCCCGCCTTCGGATTCCTGCACGCCTGCTGGGCCTTCCCCCTCACCATGATCTACACCGCCCGGGTCCTGGAGCAGACCACCGGAGACCTGCACCGGTTCCTGGCCGCCTACCTCGGCCAGCAACGCGGCCTCCTCGCCGGCACCGCCGGCGACCACGCCCGCGCGCTCACCCTCATCCCCGGCAACGGCCTGCGGCAGCACCTGCACGCCGTCCACCACCAGGCCCTCAGCCTGTGAACCACGCCGACACCACGGCCGCCGCCACCAGTGCCCCTGCCCAGGCGGACCAGCCCGGCCTGATCCTGCTCACCCACCCGGCCGGCCGCCCGCCGGCGCAGGCACACACCGGGCTGGCCAGCCTCGAACTGGCCGCGCCCATCGCAGAGAACACCGCCTTCAACGTCGGCTCCGTCGCCAAGCAGATCACCGCGTACCTGCTCGTACGCGCCGCCCGCGACGGGCTGGTCGCCCTCGGCCAACCGGTGAGCCGAGTCCTGCCGCGCTTCAAAGTCCCCGGCGTGAGCATCGGCGACCTCATCCAGCACCACGGCGGCATCCGCGACGCCGAATCCCTGCTCTCCCTGGCCGGCTTCCGCGACCTCGACCACTACACCGCCGACGACCTGCTAGCACTGGCCTACCGCCAGGACCGCCGGGCCGTCGAATCCGGCCGCTTCCTCTACAGCAACACCGGCTACCTCCTGCTCGCCGAAATCCTCCAGCACATCCACGGCACCGGGCTGCAGGACATCGCCGACCAGCAGATCTTCACCCCGCTCGGCATGACCTCCGCCCGATTCAGGAACGATCCACGCGAGGTCATCCCAGGTGCCGCCGCCAGCTACCAGCCCACCGCCGACGGTTACCTGCACCAGCAGCGCCCCGTCACCCTGCCAGGCCCCGGCTCGCTCTGGTGCACCGCCCCCGACCTGGACCGCTGGCTCGGCCACCTGTCACGTGAGTGGAGCCTCGCCCCCGGCAGCCAGCTGCCGTTCGAGCAGTACCTCGGCTACCGGCCCAGCGACCACCACCCGTTCACGTACGGAGCCGGCCTGTATGCCGACCCGCGCCCCGCGCACACCGCCGTCTTCCACTACGGCCACGAGCAGGGCTTCTCCGCCGCAGCCCACCTCACGAGCCCGGGGCTTCGGGTCGTCTGCCTGTCCAACCACGCCCGCATCCCTGCCGACCGCATCGTCGCCGCTGCCCTCAGCGATCTAGCCGGGCAACCAGACACGCATCCGGGCCAGCTCCTCACCCGGGCCCTCAACACCCAGCCAGCACCCGCACCTTCAGCCACGACACGCAGACACGACGGCACACCCGAGGCTGAGCACACTCCGCTCGGCACCTACACCTGCGACGAGGTGCCCGGCACCCTGCGCCTGACCCGCAGCGACGGAACGCTGTACCTGTGGCGCCGCGGTACCCGCGACCGCCTCACCCGCACCGGCCCGGCCACGTACACCGGCGACGGCTACACCCTCACCCTCGCAGCAACAGAGGCCGGCCCAGGAGATCGTCCCCGCAGTTTCGTCCTGGACCTCGACCGGGCACCCGGCCTGCACTACCGATCGGGCTGAGCCGCCCGCACAGCCGCCCCACCGCATGGGGCTGGCATCACCACGAAAGCCGCGCTACCATCAACCCGCGCAGCGGGCATGCAATTCACTGCCACGCCCCGGCCGTGTCCCTTCGCCGGGCTGTTACCGGGCCGGGGGCGACCCGCGAACCGTGTAGGGACCCGATCTAGTTGGCCGCAATCTGGCCAGTTGGCCACATGCCGAGCACGGACTAGATGTGGTGGTGGAAACGCGGCCTTCTTGTCAGTGACCCGAGCGAAGTTGCTGTAGCGGCAGGCCTCGCCGACTCGGTGCGTGCGGTGTTACCCGCGTCACCGGAGGCAGCCTTGCCAGCCGGAACTCCGGTACCGGGGACGGTGCCGGGCGCCTGCGCCACTAGCTGCGTGCAAGACGGCGACCCACTGGCCTTGCACCGTGAGTCGCCGTCTCGGCACCTATCCGAACAGCCGACTGAAGAGGCCACGTGACTTTCGACCGCGCTTCTTGCCGGCGTCGCTGCGCTTCGCACGCCACTGAGCGTTCTGGTTCCGTGCGCGCGGCTGCTTGCCACCGCCGGAACTCGGGACATGAGGAACGCGTCCTGCCCGCCGATCTGTCATTGCTGATCACCTCCTTCCAGTCATTTCGGTGAGATCATGCTTGGCGGGATCCGGCGATCAGCGCACCGCCGATAGCAACCACCAGGCCAATGCCGACTGCCTTCTCGCGTGCCTCGCGTTGCTGCGCCTGGGCGGCGAGCTTGACGGCGTCGATGACCAGGTCGATGTCCATCTGATACAAGGGCGGCGTCAGCGCCTCGACAGCAGCAGTGATGAACTCGCCCTTGGGAGTGCTCAGCCAGGTGCCAAGCCGCAATGCGCGGAAGCCTGCCGAGGCGAGCAACTGCTCGGCGATCTGCTCTGGCGTGAACTGCTGAGCCACCGGCGGCCGGCGCATCGGATATAGCTCTCCGACCGATGCGGGCTGCCTCGGCCAGCCGTCAATGAACTCACTGAGGAACGTTGTCAGCTCATGCCGGGCGGCAGCATCCAGGAGTCCAGGGCGTGGGGCGGGGTCCCGAAGGACCCGGTCGATTGCGGTCCGCGCGACCCCAGTCACCGCGTGGATCCTCGCCTTGGTCACCCCGGCCCGGTACGCGCCCTTGATGATCTCGTCCCGGTACTCATTGGCGGCGGCCCAGGCAGCCAGTTCCTGCTCGGCATGTTCGCGGCTCCACTCAGTCACGCGACTACCCTGCGCTCGGAGATGCCTCTTGAGTACAACTTCATGCTCTCAGGATACATGATCCTGCTCTGTTCGAGGGGCTCGTGGTCGGCTGCGCTGGGCTAGCGCACCGACCTGGTACCCGGAAGAAGAACGCCGACTACCGACCGCGCTCTGTCCACAAGGGGGCAATGCAGGCCTGCGGTGCCATGCTCGACGGCTGGCGCCCCGACATGCCGCTCGCCGAGCAGGCTGGCTACTTCAGTATCAGCCGCATCCAGGACGACGGTGCCGGCATCACGGACTGACGCGCCCGCGGCTCACTCGTGCGGCGGTTCGCCGTCCTGAAACCAGCCGGCCATGTCAGCGAGTGCCGCGGCGGCAGCATCAGCGACGTCCATGTCCAGATAGCGGCCGAAGACCACCGCCGCGAGATCCAGGGCCTCCGCCGGCGGGTCAGCGAACTTCGCGAGCGCATCTTGGTCATGCAGCAGGGCCGCCGAAGCGCCGACCTCGCGAGCCCGTGCCACCGCTTCGGCCGCCTCGCCCTCGGTCACCTCTGAGGGCAGCGAGAGCTTCCCGTTCGCCAGCAGGTCGGCGTACAGTCCGCGCTGCTTTGCGACGTTGGTGTCATCGGCCTGCTGCGCAGTCGCGCTGATCACCCCGGCCAGATTCGGCATCGCCGCTACCCGGCCGGCGACCCCCTGCTGCGCTGCACCGAGGAGAGGGAGCATCAGGGCGCCCATCATCTTCAGGCGGTGGCCTTCTAGGAACTCCCTGAGCGGTATCCGCGCCCTGACCGCGGCGGGCATGAAGGAAACCGTGATCACTGCGTAAGTTTCGCCCACTCCTCGGCCGCCAGCAGCGCCAGCGAGTATGCCCGCGCCCAGCGCCCAGCCCCGAGCAGCAGCTCCGCGTCGGCCAGAAGATCACGTGCATTCTCCGCGACGGCACCCGCCAACCCCACCAGCACCCGCCTGTCCGCCGTCCGGACCGCATTCGCGTCCACGCCGTCGAGCGTAGCCACCAGGCGCCCAGGGCGGCTAACGTCCCGGTATGGCCCTTGGGAAGCATCGGAGCGAAAGTTAGCGGGTAGCGCCCGAGGGCCCCTCGGCCACCGGGCCAGCCATCCGACTTGGAGCGCCCTCGCATTGCGATGCAGAGCTGGATGCATCCGCCGCGTTATCGCGGTACCGGGTCGAGCAGTGTGCGGATCTCTGGCCATTCGGGAAAGTCGCCGCGGCCGAAGTAGTTGCGGAACATCTGGCTGTCGTCGCGCAGGCCGCCGAGCGAGTACACGATGTGGCCGGGCGTGTTGGGCATGTGCGGCGTCATGACCCGGCGCGCCGACGATGGCAGCCTGCTCGCCCAGTCCTCCTCTAGATGCTCAACGCACAGCCGCTGCGCCACGATCTCCGGCCTGTCGCCGACGCGGTAGAGGAGATAGCCGCTGGCGTCCCGCAGCGCCGGGACTTCCTCGCCCCGGCGGGCAGCCTGGAAGTGCTCGTGCAGGCAGTAGTCGCACGGCGGCCGTGGCCGCTGTGCCTCGCGTGCCAGGGTCTGGTTGATGGCCGAGCGGGACCGCCCGGTCAGCTCGTGAATCCGCTGCTTGGGGATGCCCACCTCGACGGCGAAGCGGATCGCGTCAGCCTGGTAACGGGTGATTTCGGCGATCAGCTTGAGCCTGCCAAGGGCGGCCTGCTGAAGCTCCCGCTCACCAGGACGTACAAAGTCATTCATAGATGTAGTAAATCATACGTCAGCGTAGGTGAACGACGGTTGTGCGAGTTCTTGAAGATCATCGGCCAATTGTCGATACCCCGGCAGGCCGATCCGGGCGCCGGCGCCGCCCCGGACGGAAGAGGCCGCTGCGCCGGCGCCCAGCTGGCGGCATCCCTGGCCCGCGTGCCCGCACTGGCGCTTGCCGGGCACCGCGCCATAAGATCCCAGGTAGAAACCCAGCTGGACCTGCACGCGCAGGCCTCCTAAGGCCGGGCTGCCCGCCAGAGTGGCCAACTAGCCCGAAAGTGGCCACGCCGTGGCCAACTAGCCGACCGAGTGGCCAACTAGATCGGGTCCCTACAAACCGTGTAGGAACCGGATGTAGTTGGCGAGGTTGTGGCTAGTTGGCGATTCGGCTATGCCACTGTCAGTGTCAGTGAGCCAGGCCGCGATAGTGCAACCTGCTCAAGACAGTTGGCACCCGTTCAGGCTGGTAGCCGCCATATGCGCAGGATGTTGTCGGGGAGCCGGACAGAGAATCGCCCGGAGGGAGAGGCTTGCGCCAGGATCTTCCGCATGTCATGTTCGAAGTCCTCCTGGCGATCCCGCGACGGGCAACAGAGATTGCCCCTGATCGCCTCCGTCGGCGAAGTTCGCTTCGTGAACGACCTGATACCGGAGGAGGTGCGCAGCGCGTTGCGACGCGTCCGCGCACTGGAGAAGTCCGAGTCGGTCTGCTGATGCTCGCGATCTTGGGTGGCGTGCCCGCCTGTCATGTCGACTGGCCGCCATGGCCGCAGCTCTCCGATGAGGGTCGGCGTCGCGTGGACGCAGTCTTGCGATCCGATCGTTGGACGGTGTCCGGACGAGCGCGTGGCGAGCGGTCGTTGGAGCGGCAGTTCGCCGAGGCTTTCGCCGCGTATTGCGGTAGTCGCCACGGTGTTGCCACCGATCACGGTTCGAGCAGCCTCGTGCTCGCCATCGAGTCTCTCGGCCTCCCTGTGGGGGCCGAGATCCTTGTGCCGGCCATGACGTGGGTTGCAACGGCGACTGCCGTGTACGAGGCGAACCTCGTTCCGGTCATCGTTGACGTGACGGCGTCGACAGGTTGCTTCGATCCGGCAGCTGCAGCAGTCCGTCTGACGGAGAGGACGAAGGCGCTCATCGCGGTTCACCACTACCGCTCGTAGTGCGACATGCCCGCAGTTCTGGATTTCGCTCGCGGCGCCGGGCTCGCTGTGATCGAAGACTGCGCGCAGGCGCACGGAGCCGTGCTGAACGGACGACGAGTCGGGACGTTCGGCGATGTGGCGGCCTTCTCGATGCAGCAGGGGAAGGTCCTCGCCGCGGGCGAGGGCGGCGCCGTGCTCACTGATGACGCCGACAGGCACGACCGGCTCGTGCAGCTCCGAACTGACGGACGTCGATACGTCGAGGATCCCGGACTCGACTCCATGGAGGTCGTGGACGGTCGGTCTGTGATGGGGACCAACCACTGCATGACGGAGATGCAGGCGGCGATCCTGCTCAGCCAGCTGCCACTGCTGGACGAACAGCACGCTATACGGGCGACGAGCTGCGCCGTCATCGGTCGTCGGCTCGAGGACCTCGGTCTGCCACCCCTCGGGCAGCCGGCAGGTGTAGAGCAGGAGTCTGTCTACAAGTACGCGTTTCGGTGGCCGGTCGAGCGGCGGCGGGGAGTAAGGCTCGAGGCGATCGCGGCAGCGATCTCGGCCGAGGTCGGCTTTGCCGTCTATCGCGCCGACCCGCCCCTGAACGAGCATCCGCTCATGCGGCCCTGGACGGGGCTACGCTACTGGGCCATCGATTCTGCCGGCGCGTTCGAAGGGATCCTGTTCGACACGCCCGTCGCTCGTGAGCTCGCAGAACAGACCCTCGTGTTCCACCACGCTCCGCTGCTCGCATCCGAGCACGCTGCTCGCATCGCGGACGCCATCGAGAAGGTGGCCACGTCGATCGACGAACTCGCCGCTCATGGCAAGACGATCGAGGCTCCCGACCCCGACTGAAGGACCTCAGCCTCGCCGCTTGGTTCCTTGCCGCTTTCAAGTGACCTTCGGCGATTTCTACAGACCATCCAGTCGCCTGGTCACCGTGTCGAGTGTCGGCCAAGGAGGACCCTCGCGTAGCGAGCGCAGGAATTCTTCTCCGAATCGCCTCCCGTTCGGAAACTGGTCGCCAAGGACCCAACGCCACGCTGCGACCATCGCGAGAACGAGCTGCCGGCACTCGTCCAGCAGTCCTTGGTTAACGCTCGGGTAGTGCTCGCAGACCGCCTCGGCAACATGGGCGAGATCGAACTCGACGGGTCCACGGCAGCACGTCTCAAGGTCGATGAACAACGGGCCATTCTTCGTGCTGAGCACATTGCCTTGATGCGGCTCGCCGTGGAGCAGCTGCTCCACGGCGCCGCGGTCGTCGATCGCCCGTCGCAGGCTTCCTAGTCTGCTGCTGAGGAACACGCGGTCTGCGTCGGCGAGCTCCGGCGAGAGATCCGGGTTGGCAACGACTTCTTCCGCCTCCGCGATTCGATCCGTGAACCGTGGGCTCGGCACATCAACCTTGCGCATGCCGGCGTGCAGCCGCTCCAGCGCCTTGGCGTAGTCGACTGGTGAGACGTGAGGTGTCACGGGCTCGTAGTAGATCCACAGCGTCACTTTGAAGCCATCGCGCGTGTACACAAGCGGGTCCACCCGAGGCTCCAAGGGGCCCACCGGGCATCCGACCTCGGCGAGCCGTTGAGCGAGCTCGACTTCGAGCTGTGCAGCCTCATGCCCCACATGGGCGACCCGGGCAAGGACGTCGCATGGCGTCAGCCGCAGCGCCAGCCTGTTCGAGTTGTGGAGAACGATTGCGTCGTTGGCTGGCAGGTCGAGCGATGCGGCGACAGAAGTCGCAGCCGCGATCGCACGCGTGACGTCGGACATCTCCACCCTCGAATCTTGGCATAGATGAGGCATCCGTCCGGATCCTTGATCGCTCTGGCACTGTGTGCTAAGACAGCCGTATGACGATAGACTACAAACGAATCGCGCCAGAGAATATCGGCAAGCTCGCGGTCTGCACAGGGTGCGGGAGTGTCGTATACAACACCGAGGAAAACCGTCAGCTCCACACCGTCTGGCATGAACACCTTGATAGCGCTGGCCGTTCCGGATCGTGAAACGCTCCTAATGTGATTCGATCTGGACAAATGTTCGGCTTTTGTGGCTATTCGGGTGCTGAATGCTTATCCCGGCACTTCAACGCCACTCTTCTTGATCCGCTCGATGAGTGGTCGGCTGACCTCCTGCGGATGCTGCCAGTCGCTTTCCGTGGACTTCGAAACGTCGAGTTCGATGTCCCGTGCCCTTGCGAGGCTGTCTACCTCGCCTACGGCTTGTCCCTGGTGCGGGTCTGGGGTCTTGTCGGGGAAGACGAACCACACGTCGTAATCGCTGGCCGGCCGTGCAGTGCCGGCCGCCCGTGAGCCGAAGAGTATGAGACGCACGCCGGGGACCCGCAGCTGCACTGCCGCCAACGCGGCTTCCAGAAATGAGCGCTCCTCGTTGGACAGGCTGTCCCAGCCAACGGGCTCCGGGATCGGCCGTGGTTCCCATGCCTCCGGCGGATCGGTTTCGGCCAGGTCGGCGAGGTATTCAATGACGTTCCCGCATGCGGTGAGCAGCATCGCTACATCGACGCCCGGATGGCCCTGGCCTTCGCGCTCCCAGACGAACTGGATTATGTCGGCCTGCGGGTGGTCGATCAGCGGCATCAGGCGCTTATAGAACGGATCGTGCATCTTCTTCTCTGGCTTGTACGGGTCGTCCCAAGCCAGAGAAGACGGCACAGGCGGCATTTTCGAAGGTGCGAGCCAGAACCATGCCGCAGCCCGGCCAGTTGTCGGCCTGCCGCGTGGCGTTGGCTAGGTTGCCCCGTGCGGTGGCCAGCCGGGCATCTACCTGGTTGACGTACGGCATGTTGCTCCCGCGAGACGCAGCCCTTGCCAGTTCTCTTGCTGAGTAGTGGAGCTAGTCCTGCAGGATCGTCGGCGTGAACTCCCGGTAGTATGGCCGGACCGTCCGCAGGGCCGCAGCATGGGCAGCCGCTGCCGAACGTTCGATCTGCGGTCTCCTCCCCAGGCTGTTCAGCAGGTACTGCTGGAGCGCCATGCGGTAGATGTTCTGCTCAAGCGCGCCCTGAGGGACGTGTCTCAGCTCGTCGGCTGCTGCCGCATTCATATCGGCTAGTGACATCGTGGTCCTTTTCTCCATCCATTACCTGGGCCGCCACAGCCCGGCGTCTCGCCCGAACTGCCAGCGGTACCGTTCGGTCCGGACGAACTCCGCCCCCTCGCTGAGCACGCTCCGTACCTCGGCAATCGTGGGCACGGTCCCGGCCGGGAAGTACCCCTCGATCAGTTCCTGGACCTCCCGCGCGAGCAGTGGCTCGCGCTGCCGGGCCAGGACGATGGCCACCTGCTGCTTGGCCGCCGGCGCCTCCGCTGCGGGCAGGATGACTTCGTGCAGACCAGCCAGGCCCCGATGCTCCTGGGCCATGGCCGCTTCTATCACCTGGCCAAGAGATTCGATGATGGGCTGGGCATACTTGACGGCCACCTGACGCCGCTCCGGCTTGCGCAGCAGAATCGCCGCCCCGCCGAGCAGGGCGGCACCGAGTAGCCACGGCGAGAGACCGCTCTTCCGGCTCAGGAGCTTGACCAGCTCCACCCCGGCCCAACCGGGCGCGATGGCCACCATGCCGGTCGCCTGCTGCTTACTGGCGCCATCGGCCAGGTCGACGGCGAACTTGGCCGCCAGCCGCCAGTCAGCCGGAGCCAATCCTGGCGTGCGCAGGTGCCTGTCTTCCGAGAAGACAATGCATGGGGCGATCAGCTTGGCGAGCTGGCCCAGGGGCACGTCGTCGGGGTCGGTGATCGCCAACACCTGCGGGTCCGCGATCTCCGTAGTGGACACCTTCACGAAGCGCAGCGCCGGCAGGTACTCCTCTTCGAAGTGCCTGCGCAAATCAGCGACAGGCACCGGACTGAAGCGGGCCAGCCTCGGCAGCTTCTCGTAGACCTCCCAGTAGACGTGGTTCGGGACATACAAGAAGGCCGTGTCTCTGTCAGTCATGCGCAGCAGTCGTGATCGCCAGCCGTTCCGGCAGTCGTTGTCGACGCTGCTGAGCAGAGCATTGGCGTCGGGCAGGCCGACGAAGCGCGGCCGCGACGAGCAGTAGGGGTCAAGGCGGAGGTACCTCGCCGCATCCACCACCAGTTGCTCGCTGTCTGTCATGGCGATCAGGGTAGCCAGGGCCAACGACAGTTCTCGATCGAGTTTCTGGTGCTGTCAGAAGGTCAACGCCGCCATCGCCGAGGTCGGTGTAGCTCCACACGGTCCAGGTCACGATCGCTGAGTTGGAGGATTAGGCAGCTGGCGGTGATCCGGTGCTTCGACCAGAACTGTCATTAGGTTGTCCGTAGCCTGAGGCAATGCGAGCTACCCGCGTCAATGTCCCGGCCATCCCCGACCGTGACATGCGCCAGTTGGAACTGGCCGCGGACCAGGTCAATGCCAGGGTGACTCCGCTGACAGCGCTTCTCCGGACGCTTCCGGCTGACCCCTACCGCCGTGGCCTGGCGTTTGAGCGAATCTGCCAGTGGTTCCTGATCAATGATCCGATCTACGCGGTGCAGCTGAAGAATGTCTGGCTGTGGAACGAGTGGCCTGAGCGGTGGGGTCCAGACGCCGGGATTGATCTCGTCGCGGAGACGACCGCCGGAGATCTCTGGGCGATTCAGGCGAAAGCGTACGACCCCGAGTACTCCATCACCAAACACGATGTCGATACGTTCCTCAGCGAGTCGGGGCGTCCTTGCTTCACGTATCGGCTGTTCATCGGCACGACCGACATGATGTCCCCGGTTGCACTGCGGACCCTGGACGCCCAGGCGGTTCCGGCCGGGCGGATCTTGCGATCTCAGCTGGAGAAGGCAGACGTCTGCTGGCCCCGGAGCGCTGACGAGCTACGGCCGGGACGCCCGGAGCTCAAGCGCCCGCTGCCGCATGTCAGAGAAGCCATTGATGCGGTCTGCCAGCAATTCGCGACCTCCAGCCGCGGCCAGCTGATCATGGCCTGCGGGACCGGCAAGACGCTGACAGGACTGTGGGTTAGCGAGCGGCTTGGCTGTTGGCGCACCCTGGTGCTCGTGCCATCCTTGACCTTGCTCTCTCAGACACTCCGTGAGTGGAGCGCCAGCGCGAGCGGGCCGTTGGCTTTCTTGGCGGTCTGCTCTGACCCGACCGTGGCATCCGACGACGATCTCGTTGAGCACACCTCGGATCTGGGGATCCCGGTCACCACCGACCCAGCGGTGATCACCCAGTTCCTGCGTCGAGATGACCACCAGATGGTTATCTTCGCCACCTATCAGTCCTCGGGGCGCCTCACCAACCATGAACTGGGGGCTGTCCCGCCGTTCGACTTGGCCATCGCAGATGAGGCCCACCGCTGTGTCGGCGTGGCGGCAGGAGTGTTCGCGACCATCCTCGATGCGGCAAAGATTCCCGCCCGGCGGCGCCTCTTCATGACGGCGACGCCACGGATCTTCACCCGTCAGCAGCCCCAGGGAAGCACACCGACCGGCGTCGAGATTGCCTCCATGGATAATCACGACCTGTTCGGCCCGGTCTTTCACCGTCTCAGCTTCGCTGAGGCAATCGAGCAGCAGTTGCTTTCGGACTACCAGGTCGCCATTACCTGCGTCCGGAATGCCGACTACCGTGCTCAGGCGCAGGAGGCGGCACTGGTGAGCACCGACGGCGGGACGACCGTGACTGACGCCCGGACACTGGCAGGACAGGTGGGACTGGCCAAGACCATGGCGCGCTACGGGCTGCGCCGGGTAATCAGCTTCCACAGTAGAGTGGCCCTCGCCAGGGCCTTTAGCAGATCTTTCCCAAGTGCGGTCGCCTGGATGCCGGCCGACCACCGGCCTAGCGGCGCGCTCTGGTCTCGCTATATCTCCGGTCAGATGCCATCCGGCGAACGTGACCGGCACCTCACCCGCTTCCGGGGGCTGGCGCCAGATGAACGGGGCCTGCTGGCCAACGCCCGATGCCTCAGCGAAGGTGTAGACGTCCCGGCCATCGATGGCGTGGCGTTCATCGATCCTCGTCGCTCCGTGGTGGACATCGTTCAGGCGGTCGGACGCGCCATCCGCCGGGCTGAGGACAAGACGACCGGCACGATCATCCTGCCCGTCCTCATCGACCCTGACGCCGATCCAGAAGAGGCGCTGTCCTCCTCAGCCTTCCAGCCAGTGTGGGACGTCCTGCGCGCGCTGCGAGCACACGACGACCTCCTTGCCGATCAGTTCGACGGGCTGCGCCGCGAACTCGGGCGCAAGAAGCCACCCGGCCTTCGCCTGCCTCCCAAGATCCATATCGACTTCCCGGCCAATATCGGCCCGGGATTCGCCGATGCCTGCACGGTTCGCATAGTCGAGCAGACCACGGCTTCCTGGGAGTTCTGGTACGGCCTGCTGGAGCGGTACGGCGAACTGCACAGCAACGCAGCTGTGCCCGCCCCGCACATCGAGTCCGGATTCGCTCTAGGCCGCTGGGTAGCCAACCAGCGCCACGAGCATTCCCGCAATCGGCTGGATGCCGAGCGGGCGCGCCGACTGGAGATGCTGCCAGGGTGGAGCTGGAGCATGCTCGACACGATGTGGGAGGAGGGCTACCGGCGGCTGAGCAGATACTCGCAGAGGCACGACACTGCCCGAGTCCCCGCCGAATACACCGAAGACGGATTCAAGCTCGGCCGCTGGGTCGTAACGGTACGCCGCGTCCGGAAAGCGGGCGAGCTTGCTTCCGAACGGATTACGGCGCTTGAACGGCTGCCCCTTTGGACATGGGACACGGCAGATGCCCACTGGGAGGACAATTTCGCTCTACTGGCGGCATACGTAAGCAGAGTCGGCCATGCCCGCGTGCCGCAGAGTCATGCGGAAGACGGGGTCAGCCTTGGCACCTGGGTCAGCCGGCAGCGGGAGGTCTACCGGCGCGGGGAACTCCCTGCCGACCGGGCCGCCCGGCTCGCGGCCCTTCACGGATGGAACTGGGACCCGGCCACCGATTACTGGGACAGAGGGCTCGCCGCCCTGGAGACGTTCGTCGCCCGCGAGGGCCACCCGCGCGTTCCGCAGGGCCATCGCGAGGAAGGCTTTGACCTAGGGAGCTGGGTCAACCGGCAGCGGGACCTTTCCCGGCGAGGGAAGCTGGCCGCCGAGCGCGCCGCTCGGCTCGAAGGCGTAGATGACTGGAGCTGGGACCTGGCGGTCGATGACTGGGACAGAGGACTCGCCGCCCTGGAGACGTTCGTCGCCCGCGAGGGTCACGCTCAGGTACCCGCGAAGCAGGTGGAGAACGACTACAAGCTCGGGAACTGGGTACGCGTGCAGCGCAGGCGCTATACCCAGCGCAAGATCAGTCAGGCTCAAGAAGACCGCCTTGATCGCCAGCCCGGGTGGAGCTGGGCACCACAGCAAGACGTCTGGGAGCGCGGCCTCACTGCCCTGCAGGCCTTCGTGGCAAGCCAGGGGCATGCACGAGTACCTGCCGCATCAACCGTGGACGGTTTCCGGCTCGGCCGCTGGGTCGGTCATCAGCGAGTTCTCTTCGCGCAGGGGAAACTTCCAGCCAGCCGCGCGCACCAGCTTGAGCAATTTCCTAAGTGGAGTTGGGATCTCAAAGGAGACGCCTGGCTGCACGGTTTCCGGCTTCTCCAAGAGTATGTCGCAGAGCACGGGAACTCACGCGTTCCCTACTCTTACGTTAAGGGCGAGTTCCCGCTTGGAGCATGGGTCTACCAGCGGCGCTGGGAATACCGTCACAGTCGTCTGGATGAAAGGAAACAGGAGCAGCTCCGTCAGCTTCCTGAATGGAATTGGGAGATAGGCAGGAGCCCAGACCGTAGGTGAATGCTCTCAATCACACCTTGGCTTCAACTGGTCATACCGACACCCGGCTTGCCCGGTGGCTTAGACGGCGTGCGAGCCGATGCCCGCGCTCACCGTGCCCTCCTCGGCCGGGTCGTGCGCTACCTGGCCAGCGAGGCGGGCATCCGCCAGTTCCTGGACATCGGCACGGGCATCCCCAAGGAGAACAACACCCACGAGGTCGCCCAGCGAGTAGCGCCGCAGGCGCGGATCGTCTACGTCGACTACGACCGTTACAAGTCTGGTTGTGCACACGCAGGGATCACCGTGCGGTAGTCCCGTCGTCCCGTCCCGGTCCCCGGTTAGGTACTTGCCGCGTCGGCCAGAATGCCCGCAGCGTGGTCGGGCTGCGCTGGCCCTCCGTCCGCAGTGCCGGGAATGAGCGTGGTCAAGACCGTGACCTGGCCTCCGCAGCTCGGGCACGGCTGGACCGCGCTAACCGCCGCCGAGAGTCCGCGCTGATCCCGGGCCGCCGCGAATGCCGCCAGCGCCCAGGCCTCCCGCGCTTCCTGCGCCGCGCACGCCGCCGCATGCTCCCCGGCCTTGCGTGCCGCGCGGACCTGCTCAGCGCCGGCCGCCAGCACCCCGCCCGTACTCAGCGCCTTATCGCATGCCCGCCAGAACTCCGGATGCTGCTCCTGGCGGCTGGTCTCGGCCATCGATACGGATGTCCGCGAGAATCGGATCAGCGCGGCCAGTGCCATTTGCGTCAGCCCGGCCTCGCGGCGCAGCGCCGCGAGCTGGCGGCCCAGCTCCCGCCACATCGCGTCAATGCCGCCGTTGCCTGGGCTCATGTGCGCGGCTGGCCGATTGCGATGCGGGCCTGCCGCGAGGCCCGCTGGCGGCGCTTGCGGATCGTCCGGGCCGTCACGCTGCGCCCGTTATTCGCCAGCGGGTGCTCTCGCTTCCGCCGGTCATGCCCCCAGACCCGGGACGGCTGCTCGCCTTCATGCCAGAGCCGCAGGAAATGCCGCCGGGCCTCGTAAATCTGCGTCACGAACGTGCTGTAGGGCTTGCCCAGGGACTCTGCCGCCCGCTCCCCGTGGACGGCCAGCGCCATGAGTACCCGCTGGCTGTTCTTGGTCAGCCGGGGCCAGATCTGGCCCAGCGCCACGACATCCACGATCCGCCCCTCCGGGGACGGCGTCGGGGCCGCCTGAGACCACCAGTATTTCTCGAACCGGGGCATATCCCCGTCCCGGTAATAATAGGTACCCCACATATGGCCATGATCTTCCACATGCCTTGTGATCGCTTTGTCCCCGATGCGGATCAGGTCACGATCAGACGGCGGGCCGTCACAGGAATACAGGCCCTCGGCAATTGCGGACCAGGCAATCTCGTACTTCTCGCGGAAGCCGATGAACTGCCAGTGCGACTCCCACGCCGCACGGCGCACTAGAGCCTCCAGGCTTGCCAGGGTATAGCCGTAACGCAGCTCAGCATCACCAGCAGCGCGAGGGAGGGCATGTCGGCCGGTCATCAGGTCACTCACGAATCAGCCCCGGCCTCCGCAAGGGCAAGGCCTGCCCGTCGTGTGCTGCGGGGCCTGGCTGTCCGGGCGGGGCGCTGGCGGCGGCCGGGGCGGTGAGCCCGGCGCTGGTCAGCGCGGTCTGGATCTCGGCGAGCCGGGCCGGGCCGATGCCGTGGATCGTGGGGAGCTGGCGGCGGGTGTACAGGTCGACGGCGTGGCCGGCGGTCGGCTCGGTGCCGTGGCTGATGAGCAGGCACTCAGCGCGGAGCAGGTTCCAGGCCGCCGCGGACAGCAGCGGCTGGAGGCAGGCGAGCGGGCAGTCGCGGGTGTGGACGTGCATGAAGACGGGGGCTTCCTGTGAGAGCGGGGCAGGCCGGCGTTGCGTACGTGGGATCAGGGGGCGGCCAGGGCGGCCTGATGGGCGCGGGAGGCAGCGGCTTCCTCTTCGGCCAGCTCGAAGGTCAGCTCGTCGGGGCTCGCGCCGCAGACCGTGGGCGTGGTCCCGCGTGCGCGGGGCCGGGCGTGGGTGGCGTACCACCAGCCCTCGTCGCTGGTCCACACGTGATAGCCGGGCCAGGCCCGCTCGATCTGCCCGGCGATCTCGGCCTGCGCGGGGGTCACTGCGGGTCATCCTCGGCGCCGGGCTTGCGGCCGATCCCGGCCCAGAACAAGGTGGGCCGGGTGGGCAGCTCACTGCCGGATCGCCAGGCGGCGACGTCGACCAGGCCGGGCGGGACCAGTCCCAGCCCGTCGAAGAGGGCCATGATCCGTGCCCGGCTGCGCGCGGTGCCCTGCGTGAAGCCCGCGTAGATGTCCCTGGCCCGTGTAACGGCCTCCGGGCTGATCTGGTCGCCGGTCACATGCGAGATCACCACGAAACTGCCGGGCGCGACACGCCGGTTGATGGCCTCCACGACCTGCCACGGGCTCTCGCAATCGCCCAGGAAGTGCAGCACGGCCACCAGCAGCACCGCGACCGGTCGGGAGAAGTCCATGACATCGCGGACCTCGCGCCGTCCGAGCAGATCGCGCGGGTACTGCACCTCACCCTCGACGGCCAGCACGCCCGGTGCCTTGGCCAGCAGCGCGCGGGCATGGGAGACCACCACCGGATCGCTGTCGGCGTAGACCACGCGAGCATCAGGATTCACGGCCCGGGCCACGTCGTGCGTGTTCATCGCGGTCGGCAGCCCGGAGCCAATGTCGAGGAACTGAGTGATCCCGGCCTCAGCGGCGAGGTAGTGCACGGCACGGCCCAGGAACGCGCGGTTATCGCGAGCGGCCCGAGCGGCCCCGGGAATGGCCGCAGTCAGCGCGAGTGCCGCTTCCCGGTCTACAGCGAAGTTGTCCTTGCCGCCCAGCAACGCATCGTAAATCCGGGCCACATTCGGGATGCCGGACTCAAAGCTCTCCTGATGCAGCACCGTCACCGGAGCCGGGACGTGGCCCAGCGGCCGGTCAGGATCGGCCCGAGAGGCTGGGGCGGGCTCGCCATCAGAGGCGGCAAGGCGTAGTGCTGGGGTGCTGGAGAAGGGCTCCGGGCTGGTGCCGGGGTACACGGGCATGACGGTATCTCCGATCGGGCTGAGATGGGAGGTGGAGGGTCTTAGAACGGGACAGGACTGCCCGGCCGAGTGCTGGCCTGGCCGTTGGTTATCGCTGCTCGGGGCACTTCGTGGCTTTTAGCGAAGCTACGGAGGCTCTGTGCCACGGACAAGGATGTTGCAGAAAGTTGCAGTAATTGATGCCCTGAACCTGCGGCGAGCTTCAAGCCAGGCAATTGCTAAAGATCCATATCAGAGCCGCTCTAGCGAGCTTCCCGCCGTTCTGTTAGCCTGTCCGCGTCGCAATAATCTGCAATTGCACGCTTAGGAGGAGTCATGCGCGTGACGCTCGTCGCCAAAGATCCTGAGTCACAGCCGCAGGGATCACCGACGCTGTACCGCACCGACCGGGCAAGCTGGGTGGTGCAGGGCTGGGTCGTCACCGATCCAGGCGTACTCGCCCACATGAACATCCCCGAGGGCGAGATCGCCTGCGAGATCCCTGACCGGATGATCCCCTTCTTCCGGGAGACGTAGCCGGTGGAGCTGGGCTACGAGGAGTTCACGGCGCTGTTCACGCAGTTCGATCACGAGGCGATCCACCTGGAGATGCGTGACAGCTACGGCACGGCGGTCGAGCTGCCGCACATGGCCAAGTGGGCGGCCGGGGAATACGACGACCTGGAATGGCTCCGGCCGTGGTGCGATGAGGTCCGCGCCAACGTGGCTCAGGGTAAGGTCTACCGGCGCGTGCACGTTGTCTCCGAGCCGCTCAGCGACTACCAGCGCTGGTCCTACAGCATCATGCAACCGCACATCGACGCAGGAACGGACATGCGGTGGATGCCACGCCGCCGGGTGTCGTCCATCGCGTTCCCGGGCAATGACTTCTGGATGTTCGACAGCCGTCTCGTGGTATTCCACCACTACGGGGGCAGCGGGGCCAGCACCGGTTTCACTACCTCTGCTGATCCCGGTGATATCGAGCTGTGCACGTCAGCTTTCGACGCGGTGTGGAAGCTCGCTATCCCGCATAGCGACTACCGGCCTGAGTAACAAGCGGCAGTTGATGCCGTGACCAGTGATGCCCAGCGTGCTAAGGAGGCGTTCGGGAGTCGGCTCCGCGAGATCCGCCAGGACGCGGGTTTCACCGGTCGGCAGCTCGCGGAGCGAACCGGCTTCCACTTCACGAAGATCTCACGGGTTGAGCATGGCGCCCAGGGATTGTCAGATGCTGACATCCGCACATGGTGTAGCGCCTGCGATGCCAGCGACGAGATTCATGCCCTGATCGCCCAGGCACGGGCAGCAGATTCTCTTTACCGGGAATGGAAACGGCAGGCGCGCAGCGGGCTGCGCCGCTTGCAGGAAACCATCGGTCCCCTTTACGAGCGGACCAGGCTTTTCCGCATCCACGAGCACTGGAGTATTCCCGGACTTCTCCAGACAGCAGCGTACTCGGCCGAGAGCATGGCCTACTGGTCACAGCTTCTGAAGCTGCCCGACGACGGCGCTGCTGCGACCGCAGCCCGCCTTGAGCGCCAGCGAGTCCTGCGGTCGGGCGATCATCAGTTCATGTTCCTCCTGGCCGAGCAGGCGCTTCGCACGCGGATCGGCACGGCTGAAATCATGATCGAGCAGCTCGACCGCGTCCTCGGCGTCATGGCGCTCACGAATGTATCCATCGGGATCATCCCCGCCACCGCCGGACTGGGCGCTCATACTCAGACCGCATTCTGGATCTTTGATAAAGACCTGGTGAAAGTCGAGACCCTGACCGCTGCGCTGGACATCACCAGGCCTGACGAGATCGAGATATACGTTACCGTCTTCGATCAGATGCAGCGCATCGCAAAATACGGCCGCAGTGCCAAGGAGCTTATCCTCAAGGCTCGTGACGAACTGCTGTAACAGAGCCCAGCGGAAGCCTTGTCCTGGGAGCTAGCGGCCACGCTGTTTGCACATGAGCCGGCAGCGGTTGGTGGTGATGCGACGGCTGGTCTTGGTGAGGATGGCTGCTGGCTCGTGCTGGGGGAGCAGCGCTGCGGGCCAGGGGTGACGGAGGGCTGCGGGCAGCGCGGTTTCGATGGCCTGCGGGGTTCGCCGGCGCGGGCCTGGCTGCTGTTACTGGCTGCTGATTGCCGTTGCGGGCGGGTGTGATGCGGGCGCGGTGAGGAGGGTGGCGAGCGCGGCGATCGCTTCGAGCAGCAGCGCGTTCATGCGGGCTTGCTGGTCGGCTGCGCGGTGGTCCTGGAACTCGGCGATGGCGCGGCGGTGCTCGGCCTGGGCGGCCAGCTGGCGTATGCGGGCGGCGACGGCGGGGGTCATGACGGTCGCTGGTTCTGCTGCCCGGTGCCTGGCGGCGGGGGATGCAGGGGGCGGTGCGGGGCCTGGCCGGGCATGGTCAGTCCCGGGTGAGCTCGGCGACTGCCTTGCGGGCGCAGGCGTCGTCGACGATGTCCTTGCCGGCGGTGGCGGCGGCGATGATCGCTGCGGTGGCGGCGTTGCTGAGGGCGCGGGGCAGGCCGCTGGCGACGCGGTGCAGCCGGGCGATAGCGTCATCGGCGAACAGCGGCTCGTCCCGGCCGGCGAGGGACAGGTGGTGCCGCAGGTATGACGCTGATTCGGCGAGGTCCATCGGCTTGATGGAGAACCGGGTGGCGATCCGCTGGTCCAGGGCGGCGAACGTGCCCATGCGGAGCTGCCGGTTCAAGGTGGGCTGGCCGACCAGGAGGCCGGCGAACGGGGACGCGGAGTCCATCTCGGAGTTCGTCAGGAGCCGCAGCTCTTCGAGCTGGGCCGGGTCCAGGAGATGAGCCTCATCGAGGATCAGGACGACGCGGCGGTGCCGCTCGGCTGCCTCGGCGGCGAGCAGGTCGGCGGCCTGGGCCATCAGCTCGGCTTTAAGGTAGCGGGGCCGGTCGCCGAGGGCGCGGACGATGGTGACGTACAGGCCGCGGGTGCCGAAGGCCGGGGCCGAACGAGCAGTCGGCTCACCCGCCGCCTACGCCGCACAGGTGTCCCGCAGAGGACCATTCAGCACGTTCTGATATCGGTGGTTACCAATAACTTGTGACTCACCGGGACCCGGCGCAATTCAACGCTCATCCGCCAGCCGAACAAGACCATGGCATCGGCCGCGGTCCGGGCCGGGTCAGCTGCTGGCCGCGTTAGCCGCTGACCGCGGGAGCGGCCGATCCTGCGGGGGCGGCGTCGGTCAGGGCCGGCTCGGCGCCGGGCGCCACAGTCGGACCGGCCTCCGGGATTGACCTGGGCGCCGGAACGGAGCTGGCGATCGGAGCGGGGCTGGCCGGCAGCGGCGGGGGCGTGCCGCCGAAGACCGGGCAGAGGGCCTGGTGCGCGCACCAGTCGCAGAGCCTGCTCTGCCGCGGTCGCCAGTCGCCGGTAGCCCGCGCTCGCTCGATCGCCTGCCAGAGCGCATTGATCTTGCGCTCGGTGGCGAGCAGCTCAGCCTCGTCGGGGGCGCAGCGCATGATCTCGCCGTTGCCGAGGTAAATGAGCTGCAGCTGGCGCGGGATGGCGCCGCTGGTGCGCCAGACGACCAGGGCGTAGAACTTCATCTGGAACAGCGCGCGCGCCTCGTACTCCTCGCGCGGCGCGGTACCGGTCTTGTAGTCGACGATGCGAACCTCGCCGCTGCGGGCTACATCGAGCCGGTCGATGTAGCCGCGCAGGGTCAGGCCAGAGTCCAGGACGGTCTGCACGGACATCTCGCGGTGCGCGGGCTCGAGGCGGGTGGGGTCCTCGAGGGTGAAGTACCGGTCGAGCATCGCGCTGGCCTCGTCGAGCCAGACGGCGCGCTGCTCCTCGTCGGCGAAGAGGCTGGCGAGCTCGGGCTCGGCGGTGGCGAGCCGCTCCCATTGCGGCAGCACTAGGCCGCGGGCGACGGTCGGCGTGCGGCCGGGGGCCGGCTCATCGAAGAGGCGCTCCAGCACGGCATGCACGAGTGTCCCGCGCGCCGCGGCGGGGCTGGGCGGCTCGGGCAGCCGGTCGATAACGCGGAAGCGATAGAGCAGGGGACAGGTCAGGAAGTCGGCCGCACGGGAGGGTGACAGGCTCCGGTGAACGGTCACCTCGGATGCCGCGTGAGGCACGGCCGTCGCGGGCACTTCTGTCGCGGTAGCCGCGGGCGCTGCGTCGCTCATGCATCGGAGCCTAGGGGAGAGCCCTGACACTGGGGGCGCGACATGCGTGCGTCGAGCGGTGAATGGCCGCCTACCGCGTAGCATCAGTGCGTGGCAGGTATCTCCCCCGAGGATGACCCTTCGCGGGGTCAGCAGTTTCAGCAGCCTGAGCAGAAGCCTGCTGCGGACAATCGGCGTGACCCAAGGCTCGGGCTGATCGTGGCCCGCGTGTTCGGCATCCCCGTCTATATCTCGCCGTACTGGTTCCTGGTCGCAGGGCTCCTGGTGTACCTGTACGCGAACTCGCTGGACAGCAACGTCCAGCCGGTAAACGTCCGCTACCTGGTCTCGGCCGCGTTCGTCATCCTGCTTTACCTCTCCGTGCTGGTCCACGAGCTGAGCCACTGCGTGGTCGCGCGGGCGTTCAAGCTGGCGGTGCGACGCGTCCTGCTCTATCCGCTGGGCGGGTTCTCCGAGATCGAGCAGGAGCCGCCGACCCCGGCCCAGGAATTCCTGGTCTCGGCCGCGGGCCCGGCTATCTCGCTGGCGCTCGCCGGCGTCGCCGCCGCGCTGACCAGGGTGTTCCCCGACGGCCTGCCGAACCTGCTGATCGATCAGCTATTCCGCGCCAACCTGCTGGTCGGAATCTTCAACCTGCTGCCCGGCCTCCCGCTGGACGGCGGCCGGATTTTCCGAGCGGGGATCTGGAAGCTCACGGGCAAGACCGCGACGGCGACCGTCGTGGCCGCGTGGGCGGGCCGGGTCCTGGCGGTGCTGCTGATCGTCGTGCCGATCGGGCTCACGGGTGGCCGGCTGGGCTCGCTGATCAGCAGCTCGTACTGGCTGTGGCTGGCGTTCATCGCGGTGTTCATGTGGATGCAGTCGGGGCAGGCGATCAAGGCGGCGAAGGTCCGCGAGCGGCTGCCTGGCCTGCAGGCCAGGCAGCTGGCTCGGCGGGCCATCCCGGTTCCGGCGAACCTGCCCCTGGCGGAGGCGATCCGGCGGGCCGACGCGGCGCAGGCGCGGGCCCTGGTGATCGTGGATCACCAGCAGGCGCCGGTCGCGATCGTGAGCGAGGACGCGGTGATGGCCACGCCGGAGCAGCGCCGGCCATGGGTCGAGGTCGGGGCGCTCGCGCGCACGCTCGATCCGGCCATGGTGCTGTCCGCCGACCTTGCGGGGATCGAGCTGATCGAGGCGGTGCAGCGCAAGCGGGCCAGTGAGTATCTGCTGATCGAGCCATCCGGCCAGGTCTACGGCGTACTGGCCGCCACCGATCTCGACCACGCGTTCGCGGGCGTCTGAGGCACCGCGAACCAGGGTCGCCCATCAACTAGCCTGTCGGCGTGATCAAGCAGCCCCGCGGGCCGTTCATGCCCGGCGACCAGATTCAGCTGACCGACCCCAAGGGCCGTCAGCACCGGCTGGTACTGACGGCGGGGCGGACCTTCCACACCCACCGCGGCGCCGTCGCGCACGATGACCTGATCGGCAAGCCGGAGGGCAGCCTGGTGATGTCGGCCGGCGGCACTCCCTACATCGCCCTGCGGCCCCTGCTCGCGGATTACACGCTGTCGATGTCGCGGGGCGCCGCCGTGGTCTACCCCAAGGACGCCGCGCAGATTATCGCGATGGCGGACATCTTCCCGGGCGCCACGGTCGTGGAGGCGGGCGCGGGCTCGGGCGCGCTGTCGTGCTGGCTGCTGCGGGCGGTGGGCGAGGAAGGGCTGCTGATCTCCTACGAGCGCCGCCCGGACTTCGCGGAGATCGCCCGGGCCAATGTCGAGCAGTTCTTCGGCGGCCCGCATCCGGCCTGGCGCCTGACGGTCGGGGACCTGCCCGGCGGCGACCTGCCCGCGGCCGGCTCGGCCGGCGGGGAGATGGCGGAGGCCGATCGGTTCGTGCTCGATATGCTCGCGCCCTGGGAGCACGCGGGCATCGCGGCGGCGGCGCTGATACCGGGCGGACTGATCTGCTGCTACGTGGCGACGACGACTCAGCTGGCCCGCACCGTGACGGCCCTGCGCGAGCAGGGGAGCTTCGCGGAGCCCGCGGCGTGGGAGACGCTGCAGCGCGGCTGGCACGTGGACGGCCTGGCGGTGCGGCCCGAGCATCGCATGGTGGGGCACACGGGCTTTCTGGTTACCGCTAGAAGGCTGGCCGACGGCGTCCAGGCCCCGCCACGCCGGCGCAGGCCCTCCAAGGGTGCCCAGGCGGCCGATGACCTGGCTGAACTGGCCGGTGACGAGATGTAGCAGACTCGGTTACGCGGTGGCGCTGTTCCCGGATCGTGACTCAGAGACCTAGAGTCGGGACTGCCGCAAGGTTACGGAACGACCCTGGATAGGTAGGGTCTAGGTAAGTCGGCTCTCCTGGAGGGGGTGAGGGGCATGGGCTCTCGTGACGACAGCGCTCGCAGCGGGCGGTATGACGACGAGGTCAAAGTCCTGACCACGAAGATCTCCTTCCTTGAGGAGGAGGTCACAGCACTGCGCGGCAGGCTCGCTGATTCTCCGCGGCAGGCAAGGCTGCTCGAGGATCGCCTGCGCGAGGCGCAGACGAGCATGGCCGCCGTTACGGGCCAGAACGAACGGCTCACCGGAACCCTCAGGGACGCGCGTGACCAGATCGTGGCGCTCAAGGAGGAGGTGGACCGGCTCGCGCAGCCGCCGAGCGGGTTCGGCGTCTTCCTGCAGGCGGCGCAGGATGGCACGGCGGACGTGTTCACCGGCGGACGCAAGATGCGCGTCAGCGTGAGCCCGAGCATCGACCTGGACGAGCTGCGGCCCGGCCAGGAGGTCGTGCTCAACGAGGCCCTCAACGTCGTGATCGCCCAGGGCTACGAGACGATCGGTGAGGTCGTCATGCTCAAGGAGGTCCTCGACGGCGGCGACCGGGCGCTGGTGATCTCGCACGCGGACGAGGAGCGAATAGCGAGGCTGGCCGAGCCGCTGCGCGAGCAGAAGCTGCGCGCGGGCGACTCGCTGCTGCTGGAGCCGCGGTCGGGGTACGTGTACGAGCGCATCCCGAAGGCCGAGGTCGAGGAGCTCATCCTCGAGGAAGTGCCGGACATCTCCTACAAGGAGATCGGCGGGCTCGGCCCGCAGATCGAGCAGATCCGGGACGCCATCGAGCTGCCGTACCTGCACGCGGACCTGTTCAAGGAGCACCAGCTGCGGCCGCCGAAGGGCGTGCTGCTCTACGGCCCGCCCGGCTGCGGGAAGACCCTGATCGCCAAGGCGGTCGCCAACTCGCTGGCTAAGCAGGTGGCGGAGCGCACGGGGCAGAGCGCGAACGACGGCCCGGACGGTCCGGCCCGGGAGCGCCGGAGCTTCTTCCTCAACATCAAGGGCCCCGAGCTGCTGAACAAGTACGTCGGCGAGACGGAGCGGCACATCCGGCTGGTCTTCCAGCGGGCCCGGGAGAAGGCCAGCGAGGGCATGCCGGTCATCGTGTTCTTCGACGAGATGGACTCGATCTTCCGGACCCGCGGCTCAGGCGTCTCCAGCGATGTGGAGAACACGATCGTGCCGCAGCTGCTGAGCGAGATCGATGGCGTCGAGGGCCTGGAGAACGTCATCGTCATCGGCGCGTCCAACCGCGAGGACATGATCGACCCGGCGATCCTGCGGCCCGGCCGCCTGGACGTCAAGATCAAGATCGAGCGGCCGGACGCGGAGGCCGCCAAGGACATCTTCACCAAGTACGTCCTGACCGGCCTGCCGCTGCACCCCGACGACCTGGCCGAGCACGGCGGCTCGGCGGCTGCGACGGTGGACGAGATGATCCAGCGGGTCGTCGAGCGGATGTACTCCGAGACGGAGGAGAACCGGTTCCTGGAGGTCACCTACGCCAACGGTGACAAGGAAGTGCTCTACTTCAAGGACTTCAACTCCGGCGCGATGATCCAGAACATCGTCGACCGCGCGAAGAAGATGGCCATCAAGGAGTTCCTGGAGACGGGCCAGAAGGGCCTGCGCGTGGCCCACCTGCTGGCCGCCTGCGTGGACGAGTTCAGCGAGAACGAGGACCTGCCGAACACGACTAATCCTGACGACTGGGCGCGGATCTCGGGCAAGAAGGGCGAGCGGATCGTCTACATCAGGACGCTGGTCTCCGGCAAGCACGGGACCGAGGCCGGGCGCTCCATCGACACCGTCGCGAACACTGGCCAGTACCTGTAGCCGGGCTGGTAACGCGGCGTGGCGAGGGCGGCGCGTGCGTGCGGCGGCTAATCCGGCACTAGGCTCTTTAGCATGAGCGTGCGCCGGGTGATGGGCATCGAGACCGAGTACGGGATATCCGTGCCCGGCCAGCCTGGGGCGAACGCGATGGTCAGCTCGTCGCAGGTGGTCAATGCCTATCAGGCCGCGACCGCCGCGCGGGCCCGTCGCGCCCGGTGGGACTTCGAGGAGGAGAACCCGCTGCGCGACGCGCGCGGCTTCGACCTGGCCCGGGAGGCGGCCGACTCCTCCCAGCTCACGGACGAGGACCTGGGCCTGGCCAATGTCATCCTCACCAACGGGGCGCGGCTGTACGTGGATCACGCGCACCCCGAGTACTCCGCGCCGGAGTGCACGAACCCGCTGGACGCGGTGCTCTGGGACAAGGCCGGCGAGCGGGTGATGGCCGAGGCAGCCGCCAAGGCGGCGTCGATGCCGGGCGGCCCGGCCATCCAGCTATATAAGAACAACACCGACAACAAGGGCGCATCGTACGGCTGTCACGAGAACTACCTGATGAATCGCGCGACCCCGTTCGCGGACATCGTCAGGTACCTGACGCCGTTCTTCATCTCCCGGCAGGTGGTCTGCGGGGCCGGGCGGGTCGGCCGGGGCGCCGACGGCCGGGACGAGGGCTTCCAGATCAGCCAGCGGGCCGATTTCTTCGAGGTCGAGGTCGGCCTGGAGACCACGCTCAAGCGGCCGATCATCAACACCCGCGACGAGCCGCACGCGGACCCGGACAAGTACCGGCGGCTGCACGTCATCATCGGCGACGCCAACATGAGCGAGGTCTCCACCTACCTCAAGCTCGGCACCACCGCGCTGGTGCTCGCGATGATCGAGGACCGGTTCCTGGCGACCGACCTGTCGGTGGAGACGCCGGTGGCCGAGCTGCGGGCAATCTCGCATGACCCGTCCTGCCGCCACCTGGTCCCGCTGCGCGATGGCCGCCGGATGACCGCCGTCCAGCTGCAGATGGAGTACCTGGAACTGGCGCGCAAGTACACCGAGGACAAGTACGGCGCCGATGTCGACGAGGCGACCGCGGACGTCCTGGACCGCTGGGAGAGCGTGCTGTCCCGGCTGGCCGAGGACCCGATGCAGACCGCCCGCGAGCTCGACTGGGTGACCAAGCTGGAGATCCTCGAGGGCTACCGGTCGCGGGACGGCCTGGCCTGGAATCATCCGCGGCTGCAGCTCGTCGACCTGCAGTACTCCGATGTCCGCGCCGACCGCGGCCTGTACAACCGGCTGGCGGCGCGCGGCCGGATGAGCCGGCTGCTGGACGAGCCGGCGATCGAGCGGGCGATGCTGGAGCCGCCGGAGGACACCCGCGCGTTCTTCCGCGGCCGGTGCCTGCGGCAGTACCCGGAGGCCGTGGCCGCCGCGTCCTGGGACTCGGTCATTTTCGACATTCCGGGCCGCGAGTCCCTGCAGCGAGTGCCGACGCTGGAGCCCCTGCGCGGCACGAAGGCACACGTGGGTGCCCTGCTGGACCGGTGCCGCACGGCCACTGACCTGGTATCGGCCCTGACCGGGCGGGACTGACGCGCGCTCGCGGTCCGCCCGCGGCTCGCGTTTCGCGGCACATCGCGGATCTATACCGATGCTGGCCGGCAGGGTTGGGCCGGGCATAGCGGGGCGAGGATAGCGTTTGAGACTGTGGGCGGTAACCGCGGATCCACGGAGGTTTGAGCATGGCGACGAAAGACACCGGCGGGCAGCGGCAGGCTCCGAGGCGTACCGAGGAGGAGGAGGAGAGCGAGGCGCAGTCCGGCGAGGCCGTCAAGGAGCGACAGGACAAGCTGACCGATGACGTCGACGCGATCCTCGACGAGATCGACGAGGTCCTCGAGGAGAACGCCGAGGAGTTCGTCCGCTCCTACGTGCAAAAGGGCGGCGAGTGACGCGGGCCGGCGTGCGCGGCGGCGGGCCGGGCGGCATGTTCACTCATAGCCGATTCCTCCCATAGCCGACGCGGCGCGGCCAGCGCGGCTGCTGGGGCGGGTGAGCAGTAGGGTCATGTCAGGACTGCAGGCGTTCTAACCGGAAGGACTCGCGGGTGGCCCCTGAATCCGACGGCCGGCGGCTGCCGGCCCCGTTCCTGACGGCGGGGACGTCGTCGTTCTCCGACTTCCTCGACATGGCCGCGCCGACCTTGCAGCCGGCCAGGCTGGGGGTCGCGGGCGGGATGCCGTCCGGCGGCCCCGACCTGCCGCACGGCACCACGATCGTCGCGGCGATCTGCGCCGACGGCGTGGTGATGGCGGGGGACCGGCGGGCCACCGCCGGGAACATGATCTCCCAGCGGGACATCGAGAAGGTGTTCCGCACCGACGAATTCTCCTGCATCGGCATCGCCGGCGTCGCGGGCATCGGCATCGATCTCGTCCGCCTCTACCAGGTCGAACTGGAGCACTACGAGAAGCTCGAGGGCCGGACGCTGTCGCTGGAGGGCAAGGCGAACCGCCTGGCCGGGCTGGTGCGGGCCAACCTGATGGGCGCGATGCAGGGCCTGGTGGTGGTGCCGCTGTTCGCCGGCTACGACGAGGACCGCGAGCATGGCCGGATCTTCGCCTACGACGTGGCGGGCGGCCGGTACGAGGAGCACAAGTTCCACTCGATCGGATCGGGCTCGGTGTTCGCGCGGGGCTCCCTCAAGAAGCTCTACCGCGACGACATGTCCGTCGCCGACACGGTGATGGCCTGCATGCAGGCGCTGTACGACGCGGCCGACGACGACTCGGCGACCGGCGGCCCCGATGTGACCAGGCGCATCTACCCGGTGGTGGCGAGCATCACCGCCGATGGCTTCACGCGGCTGTCCGACGAGGAGGCCGGGACCTACGCCCAGGCGGTGGTGGACGGCCGGATGCGCCGCCCGGATGGTCCCACGGCGCCGCTGCGGGAGCCCGCCACCTAGCCCGCTATCTCACTCGGCCCGGCCGGCCCGGTGACTATGCAGATCTGACCACCTCGAGTAAGGACAGTGCCAGCGGTGTCGATGCCCTTCTACGTGTCGCCCGAGCAGGCGATGAAGGACAAGGCGGACTTCGCGCGGAAGGCCATCACGCGAGCCCGCAGCGGTGTCGTGATCGACTGCGACGCCGGGATCCTGCTCGTCTCACCGAACTCATCCCGGGCCCTGCATAAGTTCAGCGAGCTGTACGACCGGATCGCCTTTGCGGCGGCGGGCCGGTACAACGAGTTCGAGCGGCTCCGGCAGGCGGGCGTGCGGTACGCCGACCTGACCGGGTACCAGTACGACCGGCAGGACGTGACCGCCCGCGGCCTCGCGAACTGGTACGCGCAGCTGCTCGGGACGATCTTCACCGAGAGCGTCAAGCCGCTGGAGGTGGAGATCGTGGTCGCCGAGGTCGGCGCGAGCGCCGAGCTGGATCAGATCTACCGGATCACCTTCGACGGCACCGTGAGCGATGAGCATCACTTCCTGGTCATGGGCGGCCAGACCGAGCAGGCGGCGGCGGTGCTCAAGGAGCGCTACTCCGAGGGCATGACGCTGGGCGGGGCCATGGAGGTCGCCATCGCGGCCCTCGCCGACCAGGCCAACGGCGGGGGCGCCGAGATCACCGGCGCCCAGCTGGAGGTCGCGCTCCTGGACCGGTCGCGGTCGCACCGCACGTTCCGGCGCCTCACCGGCGCCCGCCTCGATGCCGTGCTCGCCGAGGCGAGGTCGGCGGCTCCGGAGAGCCCCGCTCGGGAGAGCGACACCCCCGAGAGCGGGACCACTGAGAGCGACACCCCTGAGAGCGGGACCACCGAGAGCGGGACCACCGACGCGGGCTGACGCGGGCTGCATGGCCGGGCGCGGCAGGCGCCGATGTAGTGTCAGGGAGTGCGCGGCCCGGCGGGTGGCTGCGCGGGTAATGGAGGAAAAGTGACGGCCGACCTGGTAACCATCGCGGGAGTCGACGCGCCGACCAGGCTGCTGATCGGCGGGCACTGGTCCGCCGGGCGGCGGGGCGTCCTGC
>Ga0307373_10001660_pt1 | contig 41468 bp, 42 predicted proteins | sample OX2MG_FD_202534 | JGI IMG/M metagenome (GOLD analysis project Ga0307373, IMG submission 202534) | Soil microbial communities from Risofladan, Vaasa, Finland - OX-2 | ecosystem: Environmental > Terrestrial > Soil > Coastal area > Acid sulfate soil | place: Finland: Risofladan, Vaasa | collected...
CCTGTGCTCGATTTCATCGATGAGCCGCATCGTGCCGCGTTCGATCCCGGCCACGACGCTTCGGAGGCGCGCGAGACCGTGCTGCGCACCGCGCGCGGCCAGACCATTCCCGTGTCGATCGCCGGTTCGACGATCAGCACCGAGGACCCGCAGTTCCAGGGCAACATCTACGTCGCACGCAACATCACCGAGCGCAAAAGAGCCGAGCGCCGGATCCGCTACCTCGCGCGCTACGATACGCTCACCAAGATGCCGAACCGCATGCAGTTCCAGCACATGCTGCAACAAGCCATCGCGCGGTCGCGGCGCAATCAGCGCGCGCTCGCGCTGCTGTATCTCGATCTGGACCGCTTCAAGGAGGTCAACGACACCTTCGGTCACGCTGCCGGCGACCGCACGCTCGAGATCCTGAGTGAACGGCTGGCGCGCAATCTGAGCAAGGACACCGTGATCGGACGGCTCGCCGGCGACGAGTTCGCGATGTTCGTCGACGATCTGCCGGCCGACACCGACCACCGCGCCGGCGTCGGCGCGCTCGCGAGAACGCTGCTCGACGAGATCAGTCGGGCTTTCTACGTCAATCAACAGGAAGTGTATCTGACGGCGAGCGTCGGCATCGCGATCTGTCCGCGGGATGCGGAGAACGTGATCGACCTGATCCGCAACGCCGACGCGGCGATGTACCATTCGAAGCAGAATGGCGGCAACTCCTGCGCCTTCTACGTGCCCGAGATGAACGCGGCGGCGGTCGAACGGCTGATGTTGAAGAGCAAGCTGCGGCGCGCGCTCGAGCACGAAGAGTTCGTGATTCTCTACCAGCCGAAGGTGAATCTGCACGACGGTCGCGTCGTCGGCGCCGAGGCTCTGTTGCGCTGGCGCCTGCCGGGTCACGGCGACATCTCGCCGTCGCAGTTCATACCGCTCGCCGAGGAGACGAGCCTGATCCTCGGCATCGGCGAGTGGGTCATGAACCGGGTCTGCGCCGATTATCGGCAATGGCAGAAGACCGTCCCGCAGCCGGGCCGGGTCGCGATCAACCTGTCCCTGCGGCAACTCAAGCAGCCCGGCTTCATCGCGCGCTCGCGCGCGATCTTCCGCAACCACGAGGTTTCGCCGACCTGCTTCGAGCTCGAGGTCACCGAGACCACCTTGATGACCGACCCGAAGCGCACGATCGGCCTGCTCAACGAACTGCACGGGCTGGGGTTGAGCCTCGCGATCGACGATTTCGGCACCGGCTACTCGTCGCTGTCGGCGCTGCAACAGTTCCCGATCGGCACGCTGAAGATCGACCAATCCTTCGTGCGCGACGTCGCGATCGACTCCGACGACGCGGCGATCGTGCGCACGATCATCGACATGGGCAAGAGCCTCGGTCTCGAAGTGATCGCCGAGGGCGTCGAATCCGTCGAGCAACTCGAGTTCCTGCGGGAGCACGGCTGCAATTTCGCCCAAGGCAGGCTGCTCGGCGACGCGATGGCGCAGGAGGATTTTCTCGCCATCCTCGTCAACCAGAATCGGGGCCTCGGCGGCGGCCAGCAGGCGGTCCGGGCGATCGCCTCGGCACGCCGCCAGCCGCAAGCCTCATAGGGGAGCGCCTGCGCGACCGGCGAGCCGCCGGTCGGTCGCGGCGACGATTCGATCGAGGGCGCGGTCGGCGGCGGCCTCGAACGCCGCGACGATCGCGGTCATGCGGTTCGCTGCGGCGGGCCGCGCGACGCGCGCGTCGATCCGGGCGAGCGTCGTGCCCCCGCGCACATCGCCGAGGCGCGCGACGAAATGCGCCTCGATCGTCGGCGCGCCGCCGCCTGCAGGATATCGGGCCTGGAACGCCACGACCTCGATTTCCAGCCAGTACCGGGTATGCAGCGCGGATGCCTCCGGCACGACGTTGCGCAAAGCCGAACGGGCCCGGAATTCCTGCACGGCGAGCTGTTCGATCGTCTCATCGAGCGGCGCGCTCCAACGCGCGCCGGAGAAATGATCCAGCCGGCGGTCCGGGTACGAGGCCGCGATCCGGTCCGTATCGAGTCCGGCGCGCACGAGCGGCGTCAACACCTTTAGGTCCGCGGCAATCCGCGGACCGCGCGCGCCGGCATGCGCCGAGAGCTCGTAGGCGACCGGCGGCGCACGCCGGCCGAGCAGGGAGCCCGCGCAGGCGGCGAGACCGAGGGCGCCGCCGGCGAGCAACGCGGCGCGCGCCACGCGCCCGGCGAGGTTCATCGCGGGACCGCCACGCCGCTGGCCCTCGGCCGGTAAAGGAGCCGCGACGGATCCTCCTGCAGCGAACGCGACAACTCGCGCAGGCTGCGCGCCGTCGCGCGGCTCTCGCGCAGCAGTTGGTCGAGCTGAGGGAGGCTGTGGCGCGAGAAGCGCGTCAGCGCCGCTCCGTTGTCGGCGACGAGATGATCGAGCCGCCGCGTCGTGTCGGCGAGGTTGCCGGCGACGGCGGCGACGTGGCCCATCGTGCGCCGGATCTGCGGCGCCGAATCGGTCGCGATCGCGCGCAGCTCGACCGCGGCGCCATCGACCTGCTGCGAGGAGACGCGGACCTCGTCGACCAACTGCTGAACGTCGTGGATCACAGCCGGCAGCCGCTCGCTCGCCCGCCGCGCGTTGTCGATCGTCGCGCCGAGCGCGGCGACGTTGTGGTCGCTGAAAACCTGGTTCAGCCGGTCGACGAGTTCGACTGCGCGGGTGGTGAGCGCCGGCAGACTGCTGAGCAGCACGTCGAAGTCCGACGGCGCCGAAAGGATCAGCGGATGGTGCAGGCCCTGCGGCAGAGGGTGCGGCGCACCGGCGCGCGCATCCTGTTCGAGGTCGATGAACAACAAGCCGGTGACGCCCTGCAGACTCAGCGACGCGCGCGTGCGGCTGTCGATGGGCGCGTGGGTGTCGATGTCGGCGACGACCCGCACGCGCTTCGGTCGCGACGGATCGAGCGTGATGCGCACGACCTTGCCGACGTCGACGCCGAGATAGCGGACCGGACTGCCGTTGGTGAGGCCGCTGACCGATCCGCGGAAATAGATCTCGTAGCGCGCGTAGCCGTGCTTGTCGCCGTGGCCGGCGTACCAGAACACGAACGCGCTCGCCATCGCGACGACGAGCAAGACGAACCCGCCGACCGCGACGTAGCTGGCATCCCTATCCATCTCGTCCTCCCGCCGCGGCACGCGCGCGCGGACCGTGAAAATACGCCTGGATCCACGGGTGCGGCTGCGCCGCGATCTGTGCCGGCGTGCCGCTCACCATCCTGCCGTCGAGGATCACGCCGATCCGGTCGCAGGTCCGCAACAGCGTGTCCAAATCGTGGGTGATCATGACGACGGTCAGCCCCAGCTGCGAATGCAGGTACAACAGTAGCTCATCGAACGCGGCGGCGGAAATCGGATCGAGGCCCGAGGTCGGCTCATCGAGGAACAAGAGCGCCGGTTCGAGCGCGAGCGCCCGAGCGAGCGCCGCCCGTTTGGTCATGCCGCCGGAGAGCTGCGCCGGGTATTTGCCGGCCGCCTCGGCCGGCAGTCCGACCATCGCGACGCACAGGTCGGATTGCTCGTCGAGCGCTTCGTTCGAGACGCGGCGGTACTCGCGCAGCGGCAGCTGAACATTGCCGGCGACGGTGAGCGAACTGATCAGCGCGCCGTTCTGGAACGTGACGCCGAAGCGCTGCACCAAGTCCGTGTGCTCGACGCGCGACAGCTCGCCGACGGCGCGGCCGAAGAGCTCGACGGCGCCCGCTTCGGGCCGCTGCAAGCCGAGGATCGTGCGCAGCAGCACCGTTTTACCGGTGCCTGAGCCACCGACAATGCCGAAGATCTCGCCGGCCGCAACCTGCATGTCGAGACCGTCGTGCACAATTTGGCGGCCGAACCGGTTGACGAGGCCGTGGACTCGGATCACGGGTTCGGCGCCGGCGTCCATGCTCAAAAGTTCAGGCGCACGTACAGGATCGCAAACAGGGCGTCGGCGAAGATCACGAGGAAGATCGACTGCACCACCGCGAGCGTCGTGAGCCGGCCGAGCTCGCGCGCCGACTCGCGCACCCGCATGCCGCGGTAGCAGCCGACCAAGGCGATCAGCACCGCAAAGACCGGCGCCTTGATCAATCCGGCCCAAAACGTGGTCGGCGCGATCGCCGCGTGCAGCCGGCCGGCGAACTGCGCCCAGGGGATGTGCAGCTGGAAGTGCGCGAGGAGGCCCCCGCCGGCGAGCCCCATCGCGTCGGCAATGACCGTCAACAGCGGCAGCGCGACGAGCAGCGCGAGCACGCGCGGCACGACGAGCAGTTCGATCGGATCCATGCCCATCGCGCGTAGGGCGTCAATCTCCTCGTTCAACTGCATCACGCCGATCTCCGCGGCGAAGGCGCTGCCCGAGCGGCCGGCGACGATGATCGCGGTCAGCAGCACGCCCATCTCGCGCAGCACCGAAATCGCGATCAAATCGACGACGAAGATATCCGCGCCGAACATGCGCAGCTGCTGCGCGCCAAGGTAAGCGATGATCACGCTGATCAGGAACGCGATCAGCGAAACGATCGGAATCGCCGTGACACCCGTCTCGTAGACATGCCTGCTGAGCGAGGCGATGCGCAGCGCGCGTGGCTTACGCGCGCCGCGGCCGACGACGGCCACGATGTGGCCGACGAAACCGGCGAAGGTGCGCACTTCGCCGCCTTGCGCGACCGCCCAGCGGCCGATGTCCTCCAGCGGCCGCTCCTCGGTGGCAGCGTCGTCCGCCGGCGGGACCGGCAAGAGCCCGCGAGCCGCGCGCAGTTCCCCGAGAAACGCGATGTGCCGCGGTGCGGCGACGTGGCGCACGGTCAGCCGGTCGGCGCCTACGGCGGCGAGGCGTGCGAGCAAGGCCCAAGCGGGGCCGATTCCCGGGGATTCGGCCGCAGACCAGTCGCAGGTCACGGTACCCGAAAGCGAGCCGGGCAGCGTGTCCAGCTGTGAGTGCACGCTCGCGAGCGCCCGTGCCGACCAATCGCCGCCGATGACCAGCCGCCACGCGTCGCCGTCACCGTCGAGCGCCAAGGAACTGGCCATCGGTGCGTCAGTCGACGGATGCCGCCGGCGCGTTCTTGTGGCTGCCGTCGCAAAGCGGCGGCGTCGCCGTCCGCTTGCACACGCAGAACCATAGTCGCTTGCTCTCTTCGGCCGAGTATTGCATCGGCGAGAACCCGCTGCCCTTGTGGGAGCCGTCGCACAACGGCTGGCGCGCGCTCTTGCCGCAACGGCACCACCAGTACGTCCCACCCGCCTCGACGTCGATCGCAATCGGTTGCATGCGCCCATGCTAACAGCCGCCGCGATGACTGTCCCCGGGATTGCCGGATCGCGGCGACGCAGAGCCATCCAATTGAATTTGCTGCCTTTTTCCACAAAATCTGGCGACGATCCTTTACAGCGGCGGCGGATCGACGCATAGTAGGAGTGCTGTTCAAGGGCAAACCCGCCGAAAGGCGGGGACGCAAAGCCACCGGTCTTAGGGGCGTCCACGGGGACGCCTGACGATAGCGGGGTCGCCAGTGTCAATCAGCGCGAATCAATCGCACCGACGCCGGTGCTTTGGCGCCCCCGGACAGCGGATTTTCGTTCCGCCACTAGTGTGAATCTTCCGGGGGGAAGCAACGATGGCACTCAAAGGGACGCGCTCTCGCAGCGCGGATCAATCCGGTCGGCACCGCCGTGCGCGGCTGATCGTGCGCGCCAAGCGTCACGAGGATATCGCGGCGATCCTCGGCAAGCCCAAATCCTATCCCTCGCCGGTCCGCCCGGTCGGTGCGGACTACTCGCTGACGCGTTGCGCGGGCAGCGACGGCGGCACCACGATCAACACGAACAGCCTCGACCGGATCCTCGAAATCGACGACGGCTGTGTGCGTGCGCAGGCGGGCGTGCGCATCGGCACGCTGGTGCGCGCGCTCGCCGAGCGCGGACTGGAACTGCCCCTGACGCCGGAGATCGGCAACATCTCGCTCGGCGCGCTCGCGGTCACGGCGCTGCCTCAGCCCTCGTACCAGGAGGGCCTCGCGCAAATGGCCTCCTGCGTCACGGAGATGAAGCTGATCACGCCGCAAGGCCGGCAAATCACGGTAACCGAGCGGGATCGCGATCTGCTGCGCGTGCTGCGCTCGAGCCACGGGCTCCTCGGCGTCGTCCACGAGGTGGTGCTGCGCGTCGAAACGCTGAAGCCCGTGAAGATCGACTACCGCAACCACTCGCTCGCCGAGTTCGCGCAGCGCTACGCGGGCATCGTCGCGCAACCCGGGGCGCTGCGCTTTCACGTCGCGCCGTTCTCCGATCGCGTGACCGTCGAGCGGCGCACCCCGGATCACGACGCGAGCGTCAGCCGCTCCGGGATCTGGCAAATCCGCAATTCGGTGATGCGCAACGTACTGCCCGCGTTCGGCGCGTCGGTCGGCAGCGTGCTCGCGGCGCCGGGTCTGCGCAGCGCGGTGCTCACCGGCGTGCACCGCGCGCTCAATGCGACGCAGGGCCGGGGTTCGCGCGGTGTGGTGCTGCACGCGCACGAATGGATGCGTGAACTGCCGGCCGAGGCCTGGAAGGCGCGTCACACCTTCAGCCTCTGGGCGTTTCCACAGGCGCACTTCCCGCAGCTCTTGGCGAGCTACTTCGCGTTCTGCCGCGAGTACTACAAGCAATACCACTACCGCTGCCACCTGGTCGCCGGCGCGAGCCGCCTGCACCGCGATCGCAATTCCCTGTTCAGTCCGAGCCACGCGGGCGACATGGTGACGATCGAGCCCTCCTCCCCCGGCGACCAGGGATTCGAGGACTTCCTGATCGACTTCAACGAGTTCGCCTCGGCGGCGGGCGGTGTGCCGACATTCAATCAGACGCGCGCACTGAAGCCGGAGCACGTCGCGAAGGCCTTCGGCGAGCGCGCGAGGCTGTTCACGGCGCTGCGTCGCCGGACCGATCCGCTGAATCGTCTGCGCAACAGCTACTTCGCGCAACTCCTCGACTGAACCCGCGGTGCGCGGATCAAGCTTTGTCCTGCAGGTGTGCCTCGAGGAACCACAGGTACTTGTCGAGGTCGCGGGAAATCCCGGTGAACAAGTCCGCGGTGTCGGCGTCGCCGAGCTTCGCGGTATCGTCGATCGCCGCGCGCACCGCCTTGCCGAATGCGGCGATCTGCGTCGACAAATAATAGAGATGGTCCTTGCCGGCCGTGATGCTCAGAGGATAGTTCTTCAGCTTGCTGCGCTTCGCGGCGACGGCGACGGTGCCCTCCGCGGTTCCGCCGAGCGTGGTCGCACGTTCGGCAATCTCGTCGATCTGACCCAGGACCACGTCCGAAACCTTGTCGAACAGCTCATGTAGCGCGATGAAGTTCGGCCCCTTGACGTTCCAGTGAGCCTGTTTGATCTGACTCTGCAGGTCGATCGCCTCGGCGAGCGACTCGTTCAGAATGGCGATCACATTGCGCCGCGTCTTCTCAGACAGATCGATCTTCGTTTTGTACATGCCGGGCTCCTTCGGTTTGCCACGCGGGTTCGCCGCTCATTCTGCACGAATCACCCGCGGTTGATAAACAGATCCGCGGCGGGGCACCGCGGCAAGGGTGGATCACAATTCGACGGCGCGCGAACGCACGCGGATCGCGGCGGCGGTGAGCGCGACGCCGACCGCGACGCCGATCCATGTGGCCCGGCTCGCCATGAAGCGGACCGGATCGAGCAGCCGCCAGACGCTGATCGGCGTCGTGGCCGCCGCCCCGCCCGGCAGGCCGAACAGGGCGAAGAGCGAACCCTGGAGATTGCGCAAAGCGCTGCCGGGGTAGCCGGTGAACAGACGATCCGCGAACACGCGCGCCAGTCGGTCGGTGCCGAAAAACGCCCGCTCGGCCCAAATCGCCGCGAGCGGCGGCAGGATCGACCAGAGCGTCGCCGCGCGCCTCGCCCAGGCCGACACCAGCAGCAACCACCCGGCGAGCGGCAAGAACCAAACGGCCATCGTCGCAATCAGGTAGAGCCACAGGGCCTGAAGTTGCAGCCATTGACCCGGATTCCACAGTGCGCCCCCGATCCAGGAGCGAGCGCGCACGGACACGATGAAGGCGATCACCACGGTGGTCAGGTCGGCGGCCGCGAAGTACACCAGCGGAATCACGAGCAAGGCGGTCAGGAGCTTCGAGAGCACGGTCGCGGCATCCGAGATCGGCAGGGATTTCCAGAACAGGATGCTGCGATCCCGGCGTTCTGCGTACAGACAGTCGAGCAGGTACCAAGCCGAGTAGGCCGACATCACGAGCAAGAACACGACGCCCGAAGCGAACAGCAGCACACCGCCGAGCGCCCCTTGCTGTGGCGCGGCGTTCATCAGTGTCACGTCCACGTGGCCAAACAGCGCGGCGAGAACCATCACCGCGCCGATCGCGCTCGGCACGATCCAGATCGCGCGGTTCTCCCAGAGCTCGCGACGAATCAGCCACAGGTACTCGTTCACGCAGCACGACCGGCGAGCTTGGCGACGAACAGGTCCGCGACGCTCGGCACGCTCACGTCGCCGCACTCGGCGAGCGCGGCGCGGTCGGCGTTCTCGAAGTACAGCATGGTCCTGCCGAGGGCACGGCGCTCGTGGAACGGGCCCAGCGCCCGGGCGTCCGGCAGGCGGTCGGCGCCGACGGCTACCGCCGCGTAGCGTGACGCAATCTCCTCGAGCGAGGCGTCGAGGACGATGCGTCCCTGGTCGAGGAACAGCAGGTCGGTCAGCAGGTTCTCGATCTCCTCCACCTGGTGGGTCGTGACCAGGATCGTGCGCGACTCGTCCATGTAGTCCGTGACCAGCGCGTCGTAGAAATTGCGCCGCGCCAGCAGGTCGAGACCGAGCGTCGGTTCGTCGAGCACGAGCAGCCTCGCGTCGATCGCCATCGTCAAGGCCAGATGCACCTGCGTCTTCATGCCCCTCGACAGGTCGCGAATTCGCCGCTTGGGCGCGATCCGCGACTTCTCGAGCAGCGCGCGCGCTCGCTCGCGCCGGAACCGCGGGTGCACCCCGGCGACGAAGTCGATCGCCTGGTCGACATGCAGCCAGCCGGGGAGCACGGCGACGTCGGCGATGAAGGACGCCTCGTTGAGCAACGCGGCGCGCTCGTGGAACGGCTCGCGACCGAGCACGCGCAGATGGCCTTCGTATGGCGCAAGCCCGAGCACGGCGCGCAGGACCGTGGTCTTGCCGGCGCCGTTCGGGCCGATCAGACCGACGATGCGCCCGGGCTGTATGGTGAAGCTTGCGTGATCCACGGCGAGCTGGGCGCCGTAACGCTTGGTCAGATCCCGCGCCTCGATGATCGATGTCATGGGCTTCTAGGACCTGCCGTTCGCTTCGTCGCGGTCGTGCGGTGTCGCGGCCGGCGGCATGGGCGCGGGCCCGTCCGTCGGCAGCTGCGCGAGCGAGAAGCCGAGGCGCTGGATGGTCGTGAGGACGCGCGGCCATTCCTCCTCGAGGAAGCGCCGGCGTTCGCCGGCGAGCAGGGCGGCGCGCGCACCGGGGCTGACGTACATGCCGCGGCCGCGGCGCTTTTCGACGAGCCGTTCATCGACGAGCTGCTGGTACCCCTTGAGCACGGTGAGCGGATTGAGCCGATGGTCGGCGGCGACGACCCGGACCGACGGCAGCGGGTCACCCTCGCGCAAGGATCCCTCCAAAATCAGCGCCACCATTCGATCGCGCAGCTGGCGATAGATCGGTTGTCGGTCATGCCACTCGGGGTCGACCGAACCGCTCATCCGCATGCACGGCTGGCGAATGCCACGATCGAAGGTTCGTTCACAGTAGTGAAATACTACACTAATACACGGATACACAATAGAGGGGCATTGTCGCGCAAGTGCACCCGCCGCGGGCCTGCGATCTTTAGCAGCGAACCCAAGCCCGACGCCGCAAGCGGGGGGCGCGCCGAATCGCGACCATCAGCGCCGTTTGGGCTACCATTCCGCTCTTTGCGCCCGGAGCGTTCGCATGAAGAAACCCGTCACCGTCACGATCACCGGCGCGGCCGGTAACATCGGCTACGCCCTCGCCTTTCGTGTCGCGTCCGGCCAGATGCTCGGGGCCGACCAGCCGATCATGCTGAATCTCTTGGAGATTCCACCCGCGATCGGCGCCGCGCGCGGCGTGGTCATGGAGCTCGGCGACTGCGCATTCCCGACGTTGCACTCGGTCGGCGCGGCGGATGACCCGAAAGTCGCCTTTCGCGACTGCGACTACGCGATGCTGGTCGGCGCCCGGCCGCGCGGTCCCGGCATGGAGCGCAAGGATCTGTTGCTGGAGAACGCCAAGATCTTCCGCGCCCAGGGCCAGGCGCTCGATGCAGTCGCCAGCCGCAACGTACGCGTGCTCGTCGTCGGTAATCCGGCGAACACGAACTCGCTGATCGCCCAACGCAACGCACCGTCCCTGCCGGCCGGGAACTTCACCGCGATGACCCGCCTCGATCACAATCGAGGCATCGCGCTGCTCGCCGAGAAGGCCGGCACAGCGGTCGGGCAGGTGAAGAAATTCACGATCTGGGGCAATCACTCGGCGACGCAGTATCCGGATCTGCATCACGCGACCGTCGGCGGCAAGCCGTCCTTGGCCGTGGTCGAGCAGAGCTGGTTTCGCGACACGTTCATCCCGACCGTGCAGCAGCGCGGCGCCGCGATCATCAAGGCACGCGGCAGTTCCTCAGCCGCCTCGGCCGCATCGGCCGCGATCGATCACATGCGCGACTGGGTACACGGCACGCCGGCCGGCGACTGGGTCAGCATGGCCGTGCCGGCGGACGGCAGCTATGGCATCCCGGAAGGGGTGATCTACTCGGTTCCGGTCACCTGCCAGGGCGGCGCCTACCGGATCGTGCAGGGCCTCGACATCGACGAATTCAGCCGCGACAAGCTGCTCGCCAGCCACCGCGAGCTTTGCGAGGAGCGCGACGGCGTCAAGGACCTGATATGAGGCCGCGCCGCGCGCCGGGCTGAGCACCGGGGCGCCCCGTCGCTTGCTATCATCGGCAATCGCCATGTACACGAGCTACTTCGGCCTTAGCGAAAAACCGTTCGCGATCACGCCGGACCCGCGCTACCTGTACATGAGCGGCCGGCACGCGGAGGCCCTGGCGCACCTGCTGTACGGCATCAACGAAGCCGGCGGGTTCGTGCAGCTCACCGGCGAGGTCGGCACGGGCAAGACGACCGTCGTGCGCACGCTGCTCGCGCGCATGCCGCCGCACGTGGACGTCGCCCTGATCTTGAACCCACGGGTGACGCCGGCCGAATTCCTGCAGAGCATCTGCGAGGAACTGGGCGTCGCGGTCGAGGATGCCGACCGCCACAGCGTGAAGCATCTCGTCGACGTGTTGCACCGGCGGCTGCTGTCGGCGCATGCGGCAGGTCGGCGCGTGATCCTGATCGTCGATGAAGCACAGAATCTCTCGCCCGAGGTTCTCGAGCACGTGCGGCTGCTGACGAATCTGGAGACCGCCACGCAGAAGCTGCTGCAGATCCTGCTGATCGGCCAGCCGGAGCTGCGCGAAATGCTCGATCGCACCGAGCTGCGCCAGCTCGCCCAGCGCGTCACCGGCCGTTATCACCTCAATCCCCTGAACCGCGACGAGACGCGCAACTACGTGCGCCACCGGCTGCGTGTCGCCGGCGCCTCGGGCGAGATCTTCACTCCCGGCGCGCTCGCGGAGGTGCATCGTCTCTCCTCGGGGATTCCCCGGGTGATAAACGTGTGCTGCGACCGGGCGTTGCTCGGCGCATATACCCGGGAGAACCCGAAGATCACCGCCGCCCTGGTGCGCCGCGCAGCCGGTGAGGTCTACGGCCGGCGGTTCGCCGCAGCTTGGATCGGCTGGTTCGCGGCGGCGGTCGCCGGGCTCGGCGTCGCCGGCGTGCTGTTCGCGGCCTGGCACATGTGGGGCGCTGAACCATCGCGGTTGCAAACGACATCCACGGCTCGGCCCGCCGGCGTCATGGCGCCTATGCCGCCCGCGCGGACGGCGGCACGGACCGCGACAGCGGTCGCCGGCACACCGACCGCGTCGCCATCCTCGGCCCACGCCGGCGCCGCATCGAGGACACCGCGGATCGCCTCGATCGGCGCCTTGCTCGCGACGATGCCGCCGGACGGCCGGGACGGCGCCTGGCGGCGCTTGCTCGCCATGTGGGGTGTGCGGCTGGCAGCCGGCGGGAATCCTTGCGCACAAGCCGCGCGCGCGGGACTTGCCTGCCTCGGCCAAAGCGGCTCGTGGGCCGCGGTGCGCGCACTCGATCGTCCGGCGATCCTGGCCTTGACCGACGGCGGCGGCCACGTGCACCACGTGCTGCTCACCGGCCTCGGCAACCGATACGCGACGATCGCGATCGACGGGGCGCCGCAAACGGTCTCGCTCGACGATTTGTCGAAGGACTGGTTCGGCGATTTCACCGTCATCTGGAAGCCGAAATCCACGCCTGTGCGTGAGCTCGCCGAAGGCATGCATGGCAACGCCGTTCGCTGGCTGCGGCGCAGCCTGAACGCGCTGCGCGGCACGGCCGACGACCCGGCGAACGCCGGCGTGTACGATCAGGATCTGAAGCTGGCCGTCGAGGACTTCCAACGCGCGCACCGGCTCACCGTCGACGGCATCGCGGGCGCCCAGACCCAGGTCGTCCTCGACGCCGCGCTCGGCGAGCCGAACACGCCTCTGCTGACGCCGGTCGCCAAGCGCGGCGGCTAGCAGCGAGGAGCGCGCGGTGTCCTTCATACTCGATGCACTGAAGAAATCGGAGGCCGCGCGGCAACGCGAGGTCATCCCGGGCCTGATCGAGCCGGTTCTCGGCCGGCCCAGCGCCCGACCGACGCTGCTGGCGGTCGCGCTGCTCGCCCTCCTCGGAATCAATTTGATCGTCGTCGCCGTGATTCTGCTGCGCCGGCCCGGGCGGAGCGCCGCTACGCCCGCGGTTATTGCCGCGAAGATCGCGGCCGCGAATGCCCCTGACTCGGCAGGCAGGGTGGTCGGCAGCGCGCCCGCCAACGCGGCCGGCAGCGCGGCGGGCACTGCGGCCGGCAGCGCGGCAGGCACTGCGCAAGCGGCGTCCCGCGTCGCGCCGAACGGTGAAGTGCCGCTATTCGCCCCGGAAGTGCCGGTCACATCGGCCGACAACCCGATCGTCGAAGCGGCGCGCGCGCGGCTCGCCGCGGACCGATCGGCGCGGTCCGCGCCACCCGCGCCGACGGCCGGCTCGGCCGCGAGCCCAGCCGACGAGCAGAGCCTGCCGACCCTCGCGCAGATGGATTTCAGCGGCAAAGACGCGTTGCCGCCGCTCCATCTGGACGTACACGTCTATGCGGCGAATCCGGCGCAGCGGTTCGTGTTCATCAACGGCCGCAAATACACGGAAGGGTCGACGATGCCGCAGGGACCAACCGTCGTGCGCATCCGCCCGGATGGCGTCGAACTCGAATATCGCGGTCAGCGCTTCCTGTTGCCGCGCGGCTGAGCGATGGTGGCTAGCGCCGATGGGTCCCGTTAACATGTGGCGAGCGCGCCGTGGCGGCGTGCGGGAGTCGGCTTGCATTGATCCGCAGATCGTTCATCGGCATCGCCTGCGCCGGCCTGGCGTCGATCGCCGCGATCGCGGTAGCGGCTGCCGCGGTCATCGACGGCAACATCACCTTCCCGGGAAGCGACGAGCCGGCGGTGACCGTCTACGTGTACGCGCTCGGCAACTCGCGTCTGCGCACCGAACACCTCCGCAGCGACCAGCGCGCCTTCCGGCTGGTCGTGCCGCCGGCCCGCTACGTCGTGTTCGCCGCGCCGAGCGAGGCCGGGGCGCCGGATGTGTATGGCGCCTACACGCATTGCAGCGGCGCACTGCCGCAGGCATTGCCCGCCTGCAGTGACCATCGTTTGCGCACCGTGGTCATCGACCCGAAAACACGCCGCGCCGACGTTGCGCTCGACGATTGGTATCTGAGCGACGCGCTTGCCGACGCTCTCGATCGGATCCGCGGCATCGCGGCGACGCCGGGCCCGCAACCGGAGGGCGCACCGCGGTTTTCCGAATATCCGACGGCGCCGAACGCTGCGGGCGGCGCCGCGCCGCCAAAGCCGCATCTGCGCTCGTTGGCGTTGACGGCCGCAGATCGCGCGACATTGCGGGACGTCGCCGCCGCGGGGCCGAATTTTGCGGGCACGCTCACGGCGGCGGTGGCAAATTGCGGCGCGCATTGCCTGCACGTACTCCTGCTAGACTGGTGCGCCGGCAAGGTGATCGAGGCGCCGCAGCTTGCCGCGGTCGACGACGATCTGCCCTGCCGGACGCGCGAAGCCGTGCTGTTCCGGCGCGACAGCCGGCTGTTCAGCGTGACCCGGATGCGCGGCGGCTTGATCGCCACGCAGTATTTCCTGTGGGATCCGACCAGCGCGTCGCTCTCCCTGCTCGCGGTATATCCGCGCAAGGAAAGCGAGTTTTGCGCGATCGATCCGTCTTGAAGAAAAACAGCCGACGATGAGGCGATGCGAAAGATATTCACATTGACGATGCGCGGGCTGGTCACGGTGCTGCCGGTCGCACTGACGGTATACGTGATCTGGTGGGCGATCCACTCGCTCGAGCACATGCTGCAGCGCCTGCTGATCGGGCTCGACATCGTGAGTCCCGCGCATTACTGGCCCGGCCTGGGGCTGCTCGCCGGGTTCCTGATGCTGCTGCTCGTGGGTGGGCTCGTGAACGCCTACGCGGGTCGCCTGGTCCTGAAGTACTGGGACGACTTTCTGGGGCGAATCCCGTTCGTCAAGACGCTCTACGGCGGCTTTCGCGACGTCGTGAGCCTGCTGCCGTCCGGCAGCGGCGACAAACGGGATCTACAGCGGGTCGTCCTGGCGCGCTTCGGCGAGGTGCGCGCGATCGGCTTCGTGACTCGCGAGGACGTGCCGGCGGCGCTCGAGGCGCACGGCGGGCACGGCTGGGTGACGGTCTACTTTCCGATGAGCTATGCGTTCGGCGGCTACACGGTCTACCTGCCGCGCAACCTCGTGGAGCCGCTCGACATCTCGGTCGAGGACGCAATGCGCCTCGCGATCACCGCCGGATTGACCGCCGCCGGATCGCGCCCGGGCCGCGCATGAGCCGGACGCGCCGATCGTGAGGGCGCCGCGCGAGCGTTGCTCATCGATGCGCGTTCTGGGAATCGTCCTCGCCGCGACGCTCGCCGGCGCATCGGCGTTCGCCGCGCCGGCGAAACCCGCTGCGGCCGGCTGGCGGCCCCGCTGGAGCGCGGCCGCCGTCGCCGCGCTGACCGCTCGCGGCGGCGACGACTCGCTGGCGATGGCCGCGCTGCTCGATCGGGGCGCCGATGCGCTCGCGCTCGCGGGTCGCGCCGCACAACTCGCGCCCGACGACTCGGCGATCGTCTGGATCAACCTGCGCGTCTGCGCGCTCACGCCGGGTTGCGACATTCGCGGCGACGCAACCGAGCTGCGCTGGCTCGACCCGGACAACAGCGCCGCGTGGCTGCCGACGCTCGCAGCAGCGCTGCACGACCAGGATTCCGTGGAGACGGATCGCGTTCTGGCGCACATGGCGCGTGGCACGGACGTGGACTTTTACTGGAATCCCATCGTCGTCAGGATGTTCGACGCCTTGCGGGCGGTCGCCGACCGGGTCCCCGGACGCGCGATCGACTCGGACGCCGCGACGCTCGCGGCGATCGAGCGCCTGGCGGCCGCGCAGATAGTCCCGCCGCTTGCGCCGCTGACCGATGCCTGCCGCCGCGCGAAAGCCGGCACGCCTCGGCGCCTGTCCTGCGGGACGATCGCGCAGCTGCTGCAGCGCGCCGACACGGTCAGTGCGCAGTACGCGGGATTCGCGGTCGCGCGACGCTTCGCGCCGTTCGAAAGCCGGGAGTACTACGCTCTCGGCGAGCGCCGCCGGGTGCTCGAGTGGCGCGTCGCCACCGCCGCGAGATTCGACAAACCGCTCCTGCCCTGGCTCAAGAGCGCGCATGCGCGCTGGCGCATCGCGCGGATGCGCAAGCTCGCACGCCAGGAGGACGTGATCCTCGCGGTGCTGCGCAGTCACGGCATGCCGATCGATCCGCCGCCGCCGCCACCGCCGCCGACCCCACCGCCGGCCCCGCCCGAGCCGCTGCACATGCGGCCGCGCTGAGTCCTTGAATCCGCGGTCGGGCGGCGCGCGCCCGCCCAGCAATCGCGCTGATGCTCATCGACCATGCCGACCGCCTGCATGAAGGCATGGCAAATCGTCGGGCCGACGAAGCGGAAGCCACGCGCCTTCAACTCCTTGCTCATCGCATCGCCGTGCGGGGTCGTGACCGCGACCTCGCCGAGACGCCGCGGGCGGCGCCGCAGCACCCGTCCGCCGGTGAATCGCCACAGGCACTCGTCGAGCGATTCGCCCGCGTCGCGCAGGCGCAGGCAGGCCCTCGCGTTGTCGATGAATGCCTCGATTTTCAGTCGATTGCGCACGATGCCGGGATCGCGCAGCAAGCGGGCGCGATCGCGCACACCGTAGCGGGCGATCCGCCCGGCGTCGAAGCGATCGAACGCCCGGCGATAGTTCTCGCGCTTGCGCAGGATCGTCAGCCAGGAGAGGCCCGCCTGCGCCCCCTCGAGGCAGAGCATCTCGAACAGCCGCGTCTCCTCATGGACCGGCCGGCCCCATTCCGCGTCATGATAGGCGAGGTACAGCGGATCGTCGGTGCACCAGGCGCAACGGCGCCGGCCGTCCGCATGGCGGCGCGCGGTTCGATCGCGCCAATCGGCATCGCGTGACATCGATCCACTCCGGCCTCACCCGGCGCCAGTATGCCAGCGGTGCCGCGCGTCCCCAAAACCCGCGCGGGCACACGCCGGGGCGCGGCGGCAAATTCCAGTGGCCTGGGCTGCCGGGGCGTGCGCCCTGCGCACCGGGGACGGTTCAGGACGAGGCGGTCGCAGCGGCCGTCTCGGCCGGCGCGGCCCAGGCGCTGACGCTCGCCTCGAACACCGCGAGTTCATCGAGCAGTCCCTCGATAGGCAGCGCTCTCGCAACGGCAAACCCCTGCGCGTAATCGACCCCCAGCTCGCTGATCCGCGAGCGCAGCGCGTCGGTCTCGACGTGTTCGGCGACGGTGCGCATGCACATCACGGTTGCCAGCTGCGCGATCGCCTTGACCATCGAGGCCGGGCCGGAACCGTCGAGCGCCGCGCGCACGATGCTGCCGTCGATCTTCAAGGTATCGACGGCGAGATCCTTCAGCAGCGCGAGCGAACCGGAACCGGCGCCGAAGCCATCGAGCGCGAAGCGGCAGCCGCGCTCGCGCAACGTGTCGATGCAGCGCCGCGTCGCATCGGCGTGCGCGACCGCCGTGGGCTCGGCGATCTCAAAGCCCAGCGCGCCGAGCGGCACGCGCTCGGCGGCGAGCTGCTGCGCGACGTAGGCGCAAAAGGCCTCGTCCTGCAAGGACTCAGCGGCGAGATTGATCGAGAAGCACGCGTGTTCGCCGCCGACCGCCGCCGCATGGCGGCCGAGCAGGACGCACACGCGGCGCACGACCCAGCGGTCGATCGCCGGCAGCAGGCCCTGTTCGCGGGCGACCGGCAGGAATTTGCCGGGCGCCAGCATCTCGCCGCGCTCGCCGGGCAGACGCAGCAGCAGCTCGAAGCGCGGTCCGCCGTAATTGCCGCGCAGCGGCAGGATCGGCTGTGCAAGCAGGCACAATTCGTCGGCAGCGAGCGCGCGGCGCAGCAGGATGGCCGTCGCGGCACCGACGGCGTCCGCGGCCGCCGGCGCGTGGCCGGCGCCCGCGGGGTCACACGGAGTTTCGACGCGATTGCCTCCGCGAGCCTTGGCGCTCTTGCAGGCGCTCTCGGCCGCGACGAGCGCGTGCGCCAGCGCGTGGTCGGATGCGCCGAGCGAGGCGACGCCGATGCTGACCGAAACCTGCGGCACACCGGCGCCCCCGACGACGGCGACCGCCGCGCGCACGCGTTCGGCGTTCGCGACTGCGCCCTGCCGGTTGGTGTTCGGCATCAGGGCCGCGAAGCGGTCGCCGGACAGCCGTGCGCACAGAGCATCCGCCGGCAGGGTGCCGACGAGGCGCTCGGCGACCGCGGCAATCGCCGCATCGCCGACGTGCATGCCGAACGCTTCGTTCACGCCTTGCAGACGATCGACGTCGACATACAGCACACTGTGCGCCGTGAGCGGCGCGCCGCCGCCGACGACCGGCCGCGCACAGCGTTCGAACGCCTCACGGGTCAACAGTCCCGTGGCCGCGTCGTGGCCCGCTTCGATCGCCGCGGACAGGCGCTTGGCGACGGACTCGGCGGCATCGATCGCCGCTTGCGCGAAATCCTCGACTCTCGGCGGATTGAACAGTGCCAGGACGCCGATGACCCGCCCCGAGCGATGGCGAACCGCGGTGGCGAGAATCTTGTAGGGCGCCGCCTCGGCGCTCGCGGTCCGGGCAATGCGGTTGACGACGATGGTGCGCTGTTGCAGCTGCAACCACGCGAGCAGGTGCTGCTCGGCGCGCTGCAGGGCCGCCGGCACGAGCATTTGACCGCTGCGGGTCCGCGAGCGCGAGATCCGCCTCTCCGGCACGCAAAGCGCGGCGAAGGTGGCTTGCGCGCGTCGCATCGCGACGTCCAGCCAGCGATCGAACTCGTCCTGCGCATCACTCTCGGTGTCCCCGTCTGCATCGGCGTTCGCTCGGGCGAGGTCGCGTTCGCCCCGGTCGGCCGGATCGCCGGCATTCACCACCGCCGGCTCGCGCTGCGCGAGCGCCGCGCGCAGGGACAATTCACTGCGCCAACAGGCGAGCAGCGGCGCGAGCAAGCGCAGCACGTACTTCAGGGGTCGCGGCTCGGCCCCCGAGGCGCCGGGTGTCAGCGCAATCAGCACGACCCCGTAGATCTCGCGTTCGTTGCGCGGCAGCGCGAACGCGTACACCGCGTGATCCTCGTCGAGGAGCTGCATGGCGGCGGGAAAGTCGCCGGCCGCGGGCGCATTGCGGATCGCCGCATCGGCAATCGTGCGGCAGTCGGCGAGGCTCCAGTCCGGCGTCGCCCATAGCCGCCGGCCGGCCTCGTCCTGCAGACATAGGCCGCGCATACTCGGCAGCAGAACCTTCAGCAGCCGCGCGTACAGGCCGCAACTCGCGTCGGCGGCAATCGGGCTGTCCGGCACTGAGGCAAGCGTGGATTCGGGCACAGACGTCTTCCTGACTTAAAGTGGCAAGTTCCCGGTACCTCGATGGGAATTTGCCCGCATCCGGCCGTGCGATCGTTGATCGGAGTCGCAACTTCGTCAGTCCGAAGCCACCCCCCGCCGGCCGGCGCGCGCCAGCCGGCCGATCAACCAGGCGCCGCCCGGCAAGCGGACGAGCAGCATCACGCGCGCCCAGAACCGGCGCGCCGGCGCCTCAAAATGCGCAAGCGGCAAGTCCGCATACAGTGCGCCGAGCGGTTCGTGCAGCAAAGCCACCGCGACGGCGAACGACACGGTGCGATCGGCGCCCTCCATTGCGATAGTTGCGCCATCGGCCGTCCAGGCAACCGTCAGAGCGCCCGCGGCAGCCGGCGAGCCACGCGCGAGGTCGACGTCGCCGGCTCCGCAAAGGTACAGACTCCAGGCGGGCGTCGCGCGCGCGCGCAGACACGAAACAGCGCCGGGCAACGCCTCCGTATCGTACGGTCCTCGCAGGGTGCGCGGCGGCGACGGCGTCATACGGCCGTCCTCGGCGGCTGTGGCGCATCGCCCGTACTCGATGCCGCGCACTGTGCGCGCCGGTCCGGCGACGGTATCATGCCGGCGCGATTTTCCATGGCCATGAACTTTGATTCCACCGAACAGGTTGCAACCGATGCGCCGCCATCTCATACCCTGCCTGATCCTGCTGTTTGCCGCAACGGGCGCCCTCGGCGAGCCGAGGCGCGCGCCGCGGGTCGATCGCGTGATCGAGGCCGGCCACTTGCCCTACGGCTCGGTCAGTTTCATCGTCGCGGACGTCGACAGCGGCGCGGTGATTCTCGCGCGCAACCCCGCCACCCCGCGCGGGCCTGGCTCGGTGATGAAGCTGCTGACGACGTTTGCCGCGCTCGACACGCTCGGACCGGCGTTCACCTGGCGCACGCGCGCCTTCGCCGACGCGCCGATCGTGCGCGGCGTGCTTCGCGGCAATCTGTACCTGAAGGGCGGCGGCGACCCGTACATGACGATCGAGCGCTGGTGGCGCTTCGCCGCGGAGCTGCGCGCAACGGGCCTGAAGACGATCCGCGGCAACGTCGTGATCGACGACCGCGCATTCTCATTGCCGAGCGAGGATCCCGCCGCGTTCGACGGCCACCCGAACCGGCCGTACAACGTGATTCCCGACGCCATGATGGTGAATTTCCAATCGGTCGATTATCGCGTCGCGCCGAATCCGGCCGCGCACCGGGTCGACGTCGCGGCGATTCCGCGGCCGATCAACTTGACGATCGACGATGATGTGCGCCTGGTCGGCGGCCGCTGCGCCGGGGCCGGCGATCGCGTCGCCTACACGGTCGACTCGCCGCTGCGCGACCACGTGGTATTCAGCGGCACGATGTCGCTGCACTGCGGACCGGAAGTCTTCACGCGCGCCGTGATGCGCGCGCCGCAGTTCGCCTACGGGACGTTCGTGCAGCTGTGGCGCGAACTCGGCGGCCGCGTGGTCGGCGGCTATCAAGACGGCGGCACGCCCCCGGGCGCCCGTGTGCTGGTCGATTTCGCCTCGATGCCCCTCAGCGAGGTGGTGCGGCTGACCGACAAGTTCAGCAACAACGTGATGGCGCGAACCATCATGCTGACGCTCGGCGAGCGGCGCTACGGAGCGCCGGCGACGCTCGACAAGGGCATCACCGTGCTCGAGGCGTGGAGCCACGAACACCGGATTCCGCTCGCCGGCACCGTCATCGTCAACGGCTCCGGCCTGTCGCGCAAGACGCGTGTGTCGGCCGAAACCGTGGCCGCTTTGCTGCGCGTGGCGTACCACAGCCGCTACGCCCCGGAGTTCCTCGCGTCGCTGCCGATCGCCGGGGTGGACGGCACGCTGCGCCGGGAAATGACGGAGACCGTGCCCGGTACGGTGCGCCTCAAGACAGGCCACATCGACGACGTCAGCGCGGTCGCGGGCTACGTGCGCACGCGGCGCGGCCGCACGTACGTGCTGGTCTCCTTCGTCAACGATCCGCGCGTCGCGACCGGCGCGGCCGAACGCGTGCACCGGGCGCTCGTCGACTGGATCCTCGCACACGGGTGAGCGGCGCGAAGCTGCGCTCGAGCTCCCAGAGAAGCGGACGCACCGATTTGCGGACCCAGACGCCGCAACCCAGGTAGCGGAAGCGCCTGGAGAGGCGCCGCCGGTACCAGTCGGCGCTGCGCAGATGCACGTCGCCGTCGGTCAGGCTCTGGTCACAGTTGTCACGCCAATCCCCGACGGTCAACGCGCAGACATAGAGCGCCGCGTGCGCCAGGCGGCCGAGATTCGCGATCGCGCGCGCCGCCGCGCGATCGTCCAGATACTGCAGCACGTCGTGGCAGACGATGAGATCGTAGCGACGCCGCGGCGCGAAGTCGACGACCGAGCCCTTGACCCAGCCGTAACGCGCGCAGAGGAAATCGCTGCATTCGAGTCCGGTGTACGCTGCGCGCGGCCAGATTTTCGCGCAAGGCGCACGCAAGTTGCCGATGCCGCAACCGGCATCGAGAATACTCGCCACCGGCATCCGGCACTGACGCAGCAGTGCCGCGACCAGTGTCGCCTTGTCACGCATTTCCCGCGGCGTCATCACTCGCGTGCCGCGATTGAAATAGAATCGCCGGAAGTACGCCGCGTCGAAGCATGGCGCTGCGCCGTTCGGCGGCCGGGTGGACGATCCGCGCATGCCGAGGATCTTGCCTGCGGCCGCGCGGCGCGGCAAGATGATTCGCTGGGCCGTCGGATTCGCCCGCGTGGCGGGTCTCGACGCCATCGCGGATTAAGGATGCGCGCGCCGCGTGCGCGCGGACAGCGAACGAATTTTCCCAGGGAGACTTTCATGGCCAAGCGGCACTTTTTTCCTGCGCTATTGCTCGGCGCCGCACTCTTGCCGGCGATCGCTTGGGCCAAGCCGTCCGCGGCGGCTCCGGCTGCGGCTGCGGCTGCGGCTGCGGCTGCGGCTGCGGCTGCGGCGCAGACGAACCCGGCCGGGAAATTCTGGGCGACCCCGCATACGGTCGCGTCGCGCGGCCAGATCAACGTCGACGGCAAGCGCATCGAGTACACCGCGAAGGCCGGCACGCTGATCCTGCGCGACAAACAGGGCAAGGCGACCGGCGAGATGTTCTACGTCGCGTATTTCAAGAAGGGCGGCGATGCGGCGAGGCGGCCGATCGCGTTCCTCTACAATGGGGGTCCCGGCGGCTCCTCGGCGCCGTTGCACATCGGCGCGTTCGGCCCGATGCGCGTCTTTACGGACAGTCACAGTCACACGCCGCCGGCACCGTATCGGCTGGTCGACAACCGCTACAGCCTGCTGGACGTGAGCGATCTGGTGTTCATCGACGCCATGGGCACCGGCTTCAGCCGCATTCTCGACAAACAAGCGGGCGGCGTCGGCACGCCGAAGATGTTCTACGGCGTCGATCCCGACGGCCAGGCGTTCGCCCAATTCATCACCAAATTCCTCTCGAAGTACGGCCGCTGGAACTCACCGAAGTATCTGCTCGGTGAAAGCTACGGCACGACGCGCTCGGCGGTGCTCGCCAACATCCTCGAGCAACAGGACAACATCGATCTGAACGGCGTGATCCTGTTGTCGACGATCCTCAATTTCGACACCGGCGTCGACCAGCCGAATCTCAACCCCGGCGTCAATCTGCCTTATGCCCTCGCACTGCCGAGCTATGCCGCGGTCGCCTGGTATCACAAGGCGATCCCGCATCGCGCGCCGACGCTGCATCCCTGGCTCGAAGGGGTTCAGGCCTGGGCGATGGGGCCGTACCTGCAGGCGCTGAACCGCGGCGGCGCGCTGCCGCGTGCCGCCGAGGAGAAGATCGCCGCCCAGATGGCGCTGTATACCGGACTTTCGCCGAGCTACCTGCTGCAGGCCGACCTGCGGGTGACCGGGCTCGAGTTCGAGCAGACGCTGCTTCTGCCGCACGGCGAGAGCACCGGCCGGCTCGATGCGCGTTTCTCCGGACCGACGATGGATCCGCTCGCGCAGTACGTCGGCTACGATGCGGAGATCGCCGCCATCGGCTCAGCGTATACCTCGGCGCTGAACGACTACCTGCGCGGGACCTTGCATTTCGGCGGCGACCACCCGTACAAATTCCTGTCGATGAGCGTCAATGGCGCCTGGGACTTGCGGCATGCACCGCCCGGCCAGAGCACCCCGAACTACGGCACCACCAACGTGATGCCCGACCTTGCGGCCGCGATGACCACGAATCCGGACCTGAAGGTCATGGTGAACGCCGGTTACTTCGATCTTGCCACGCCTTACTACGCGGCCCTATATCAGATGCGCCAATTGCCGATGCAGGCGAAGTTGCAGAAGAACATCCAGATGTTCTTCTACCACACGGGACACATGATCTACGTTCGGCAGAGCGCGCTCGCGCACCTGCACGCCAACATCGCGACGTTCATCCGCGCGACCGACCAGGGAACGACGGCGCAGCGACGGCGGTAGCGCGCCCGCTCAGGGCGCCCCGGCGGCGCACCGCGACGCAGTCGCTGCGTACTGCAGCGCGTGCAGCGCGGCGAGGCACGGCGCGTCGGCCGGCGCATCGAGGGCTGCAAGCCCGCGCTCGACGGATCCGGCGCGCCGCCGCAAGGTCGCGGCGACGCGACGGGGCGTGCCGAGATCGCTCCAACCGCAAGGGGGCACGGCTCGCACCCGCAGCGAGGATTCCGCGCCGTCGAGCAGGTGACGCGAGAAATCCAGGGATTGCAGGGTCGCGTACCACGCCGCGAGCGCCGGGCTGCCCTGCGGCGGGTAAGCGTCGCGCTGCAACACATCGCGCAGATGGGCGACGATCTGCGGCACTTTGCGCTCGAACAGCCGCAGCAGGCCGGCCACCGTCGCGGTCAGGATGAAGGAATTCCACAACGCCCCGTGGCGCACCAATGCTTCGGCCAAGGGGGCGGCAGGCTTCTCGATGAAGCGCGACACGCCGCGCAACCCGCAATCGCAGTCGCCGCCGCTGTCGTCGGGAACGATATAGCCGAGCTCGACGTCCGCTTCGTCCGGACGGATCCCGAGCAGCACGATCCGGCCGTCCGCGCGCCGTACCTGGCCCACGGCGGCGCGCAGCGCATCGGCGAGAATCCGCTCGTCGCGCACGTGGTGATCGGACGGCAACAGCACGACCGCGGCGTCCGGGTCGCGTGCCGCGAGGTGCAACAGCGGCAGCAGGATACCGTTGGCCGTACCTCGATTCGCCGGTTGCACGAACACACTCTTCGCCGGCAGATCCGCCAGTTCCGAGCACCACCAGCGCGCATGTTGCGCGGCGACGACCGTACACACGCGCTCGCGCGGCGACACCGCCGCGGCCCGCCGCAAAGCATCGCGCAGCAACGTCGAACCGCCGAAGAGCGAACAATATTGCTTCGGCGTCGAGATGCCCGCGGCATCCGTGGTGAGACTTTGCAGACGTTTGCCGTCGCCCGCCGCGAGAACGATCGACCACGGATCGGCGCAGTGTGTCATGAGCAATTCCCTCCGGGCGAGCAAGCCGTCGGGCGGCGGACGGATGCGCGAGGAGTGCAATCACCCGCTGCGGCACGAACGACGAGGAACGTATGGTCCTTCGATGGGCGGATGCCGGCCGAAGTTCCTGAAAGTTCGATGACGTTTTTGTGGCAGGCGCGATGACACGCGGCGACGGCGCATGGGATCGCGCACCACGGACCCGGCAGGCGGCGCTAGCGACCGGAGTCGACGATCAGATAATGCCGGTCGGCGGTCCGCGGATCGTAATAGACGGCGGTCAGTTGGCCGCTGCCGGGATCGACGAAGCGTTCACCGGTGTCCTGCCACGCAGGATCCGGCCGGCCCTCGAGCAATGGCTTGTAGCGCCAGCGCTCGATCGCGAGGCCGACCACCAACAGCAGCCCGCCCACCAGCAACTGGGGCAGCAGGAACCGGGGGATGCCGGTCAAGGCGACGAATGCCGCACCGGCGAGCAACAGGCCGCCGAGTACATATAATGAAAGCGGTAGCAGGCGGCGAGTCACGCCGGCGGATCGAGCACGACGGCGGTGCCGTAGGCGACGATCTCGCTCATGGTCTGGCCGATCTCGGCCGAATCGAAGCGCATCATCACCACGGCATTCGCGCCCATCGCCCTCGCGTTGCTCACGAGACGGTCGAGCGCATGCCGGCGCGCCTCCTCGAGCATCTGGGTGTATTCGTGGATCTCGCCACCGACCAAGGAGCGCAGCCCCGCCATCACGTTGCCGCCGATGCCGCGGCTTCGCACGACGACGCCGAAAACCTGGCCTTTGACCTGCACCACTTGATGACCGGGAACGTTTTCCGTCGTGACTACGAGCATGGGGATTCCTCGAAGTTCTGGTTGCGCGCGGCGCCGGCCGACGCGGCCGGCGAAGGCCGTTGGATTGTCGGCGCGTGCGCGCACTCGGTCAAGATGGCCGCCCAAGGCGGCCGGTCGAGGTGGTCGCGGCTGTCGTCTGCCGGCGACAGGGAACCGGAGCCATCGGCCGCTGGTCCACTGTAGTCAACGTCAATGCGCAACAAGGATCCTGTGATGAACAAAGCCCACCTCGCGCTCGCCATCCCCCTGCTCGTCGTCTCGAGCGTCGCGGCGGCGTATGAACCGGCGATCGGCGCCGGCGACCTCTCGCCGTACGTCGGCGCGAGCCTGGGCCTGGTACGCTACAACGAGAGCGGCCTCGGTACCATCAGTCCGAGCCTGTTCATCGCGCGAATCGGCCTGCCGATCACGCCGTACTTCGCCGTGGAGGGCCGGTTGGGAACCGGCGTCGCGAGCGACAACAACGCCGGCGCCGCCGTCAGCGTCGACAAGATCGGCGGCGCCTACCTCAAGGGCTCGCTGCCGATCCTGCCGACGTTCGCGCTTTACGGCGTCGCCGGGATCGGCACCTTGGGCGTGAATCGCAATTTCGGCGATGGCCGTGCGACCAACACCGGCCTGTCGTATGGCGTCGGCGGCGACGTGGCGCTGCCCGAATCCCTGGGACTCAACTTCGAGTGGACGCATTTCCCAGGAGGCACTGACGCCGGCTACTCGTACAACTCGGACGTGCTGACCGCGGGCGTGACTTGGCGATTCTAGGCGGGCATCGGCGCACAGGCGGCGCGGCTCTCTTCGGCGCAGCCGGGCCGCCGGGCGCCGCCGTTCATTCGACCGTCAGGCTCTTGGCGAGATTGCGCGGCTGATCGACGTCCGTGCCCTTCAGGATGGCCACGTGATACGCGAGCAGTTGCAACGGTATCGTGAACGCGATCGGCGCCTGGATCGGCGTCGCACGGACCGGCATCTCGATCACCGTGATGCCGTCCTCACTGTGCATCCCGGTGGTGGGGTCCGCGAACACGTACAGCTTGCCGCCGCGCGCCCGCACCTCCTGCAGGTTCGACTTGAGCTTCTCGAGCAACTCGTTGTTCGGTGCGATGGCGACGACCGGCATGTCCTCGTCCACCAGCGCGAGCGGCCCGTGTTTCAGCTCCGCGGCGGCGTACGCTTCGGCGTGGATATAGGAGATTTCCTTGAGCTTCAGCGCACCTTCCATCGCAACCGCGTGCAGCGCACCGCGGCCGACGAAGAGGGCGTGGTGTTTGTCGGCGAACCTCTCCGCGAGGCGCCGCACTTCGCCGTCGAGTTCGAGAGTCCGTTCGACGAGGGTCGGCAGGTGGCAGAGTTGCGCGACGAACGCGCCTTCGTCGAACTGCGCGGCGCGCCGCTGCGTGGCCAGGGCCGCAACCAGCATGCCGAGCGCGGCGAGTTGGGTCGTGAACGCCTTGGTCGACGCGACGCCGATCTCCGGACCCGCGCGCGTGAGCAGCACCAGCTGCGACTCGCGGACCATCGAGCTCTCGGCGACGTTGCAGATCGTCAGGGTCGAGAGGTACCCGGCGGACCGCGCGGCGCGCAGCGCGGCGAGCGTATCGGCGGTCTCGCCCGACTGGGAGATGGCGACGAACAGTGTATCCGGGATCACGACCGGGTCGCGATAGCGGTACTCGCTCGCGTACTCGATCCGCGCGGGGATCCGGCAGAACTGTTCGATCAGGTAGCAGGCGGCCAGGCCCGCGTGGTAGCTCGTGCCGCAGGCGGCGAAGTGCACGGCGCGCGTCCGGGCGAATGCTTGCTGCGCACCGGGACCGAACGCGGCTTCGAGGAGTCGGCCGCCGGCGACGCGGCCCTCGAGCGTCTGCGAGATCGCGCGCGGCTGCTCGTGAATCTCCTTCTGCATGTAATGGCGGTACCGTCCGCGCTCGACGGCGTCGGCCGAGAGCTCGCTTTCGCGGATCTCGCGCAGCACGCGCTTGCCGTCGGCGCCGGTCACGTCGACCGACCGGCGGCGTATCTCGGCGATATCGCCCTCCTCGAGGAACATGAAACGGCGCGTGACCGGCAGCAACGCGGCCACGTCGGAGGCGACGAAGTTCTCGTCGATGCCGAGGCCGATCACGACCGGGCATCCCTGCCGGGCGACGACCACGCGGTCCGGATCCGACTCGGCGATCACGGCGAGCGCGTAAGCTCCCGCCAATTCGGCGACGGTCTTGCGCACCGCTCCGTACAAGTCCCCGGAGTCGCCGAGGTGGTGGTGAATCCGGTGCGCGATCACCTCGGTATCGGTGTCGGAGTCGAACGTGTAGCCGAGTTCCCGCAGCGTCGCGCGCAAACTTTCGTGGTTCTCGATGATCCCGTTGTGGACGATCGCCACACCGCCGCGCGAGACGTGTGGATGCGCGTTGCGTGTCGACGGCACGCCGTGGGTCGCCCAACGGGTGTGAGCGATGCCGACGAAGCCCGCAACCGGCGCCGCGTCGAGCGCCTCCTGCAGAGCCTTGACCTTGCCGACCGTGCGCACGCGCGCCAGCTGGTTGGTCTGGGTCAACACCGCGAGTCCGGCGGAATCATAGCCGCGGTACTCGAGACGGCGCAGGCCCTCGAGCAGGATCGGCACGACATTGCGCTCTGCGACGACTCCGACGATTCCGCACATGGACTGATGACACCCTGGATCGAGCGAGTTGAATCGCCCGCTCATTGTGCCCGAAGATCCCGGGGAATTCCCCTGTCACGGCTCCGCGAATGTGCAGCGGCGCCCATTTGCGCGCAGCGGACGGCGCCCTCGCCCGCGAATCGGCGCTCGCCGGGCTATGTCTTCGGCTTCGCCGCGGGGGATTTGGCGAACGCGTCGGCTATCTTTGCCGATTTGGCGTCGGCGGGATATTTGCCGGGGCGTTTCCAGCCGTCCACCGTCGTCTGCGTCGCGCGCGTCAGGGTGAGCCGGTCCGCCGGCGTGCTGGCGCTGATCGTCGAGCCCGCGCCGATGGTCGCGCCGGAACCGATCGCGACCGGTGCGACCAGCATGCTGCCCGAGCCGATGAACGCGCCGTCGCCGATTTCGGTCGGCCATTTGTTGGCGCCGTCGTAATTGCAGGTAATCGTGCCGGCGCCGACGTTGACCTGCGCGCCGATGCGTGCGTCGCCGAGGTAGCTGAGGTGATTTGCCTTGCTCGCTTCGCCGAGTTCGCTGTTCTTCACCTCGACGAAGTTGCCGACGTGCACGCGCGGATGCAGCTTCGTGCCGGGCCGCAGGCGGGCGTACGGCCCGATGCGGCAGTCTTCGCCGAGTTCGGCCTCCTCGATGACGCAATTCGCGTGGATTTGCGTGTCGGTGCCGATCGTCGCGTCGCGCACCACGCAGTTCGGCCCGATCCTCACCCGGTCGCCGAGCACGACACTGCCGAGGAACACGACGTTCACGTCGATGAACACGTCGCGCCCGACGACGACGACGCCGCGCACGTCCAACCTTGCGGGGTCGGCAAGCGTCGCGCCGGCGAGCAGCAGTTCGCGCGCGCGCGCGCGCCGATACTCCGTCTCGACCGCGGCCAGCTGGCACTTGTCGTTGACGCCCTGCGCCTCGGCCGCATCGGCGGCGTACACCGCTTCGACCGCGGTGTCGTGAGCGACGGCGAGGCCGACGACGTCGGTGAGGTAGAGCTCGCCTTGGGCGTTGTCGGCGCGCACCTCGGCGAGCCACGCGCGTAGTCGCTGCGCGGGCGCTGCGAGCAGGCCGGTGTGGATCTCGGTGATCCGCCGCTGCTCGGGACTCGCGTCGCGTTCCTCGACGATGCCGGTCACGCGGCCACCCTGATCCCGCCGGATCCGGCCATAGCCGGTGGGATCCTCGAGCCGCGCCGTGAGGAGCGCGAGCCGGCCGCCCCGCGCGATCTCGACGAGGCGCGAGAGCGTCGCCGCCCGCACCAACGGCACGTCCCCGTAGAGGATGAGCACGATGTGGTCGTCGGGGATCGCGGGCAGCGCCTGTTGCACCGCGTGACCCGTGCCACGTTGCTCGGCCTGGTGCACCCACCGCAGGTCGGCCGCCGGCAGCGCGGCCCGTACCGTCTCGCCCCGATGGCCGTACACGATGTGGATGGTCGCCGGGTCGAGGTCGCGGGCAGCCTCGAGCACGTGCGCGATCAACGGTCGGCCGGCGAGCGGCTGCAGTACCTTCGGCAAATCCGAGTGCATCCGCCGGCCTTGCCCCGCCGCCAAAATGATCACGGAAGTCGCCATCGGTTCGGGCCGGCCGGGGAGGCGCTGCCTCAACGGCTCTTGCGCAGGCGCTCGATCATGCGCAGCTGCGCGACCGCGCGGGCGAGCTCCGCCTGCGCCTCGGCGAGCTCGATCTGATCGGTCTTGCCGGCGGCGGCATCGAGGGCGCGCTGCCGGGCCTGCAGCGCCGCCGCTTCGTCGAGGTCGTGCGCCCGGATCGCCGTGTCCGCGAGCACCGTGACGACATGCGGTTGGATCTCCAGGGTGCCGCCACCGACGAAGAACGTCTGCTCCTCGCCGGCTGCGGTCTGGACGCGAATCTCGCCCGGCTTGAGTTTGGTGAGCAACGGTGCGTGGCGGGGGGCGATGCCGATGTCGCCCTCGGCGGCCGGCGCGAACACCATGCTCGCTTCGCCCGCGAAGATCTGCCCCTCGGCGCTGACGATATCGAGATGAATGGTATTCGCCATGCTGTCCCCGCCGACGCCTACAGCGTCTTCGCCTTTTCGACGGCCTCTTCGATGGTACCGACCATGTAGAACGCCTGCTCGGACAAATGATCGTACTCGCCGTCGATGATCGCCTTGAAGCCGCGAATCGTATCGGCGAGCGGGACGATCTTGCCGTCCTGGCCGGTGAAGACCTTGGCGACGTTGAACGGCTGCGAGAGAAAGCGCTGGATTTTTCGCGCCCGATAGACCGACAGCTTATCCTCCTCGGACAATTCGTCCATGCCGAGAATCGCGATGATGTCCTGCAGCTCCTTGTAGCGCTGCAGGATCGCCTGCACGCCGCGCGCCGTATTGTAGTGCTCTTCGCCGACCACCAGCGGATCGAGCTGCCGGCTGGTCGAATCCAGCGGGTCGACCGCCGGATAGATCCCGAGCGAGGCGATTTGCCGCGACAGTACCACCGTGGCATCCAGGTGGGCGAAGGTCGTCGCCGGCGACGGATCCGTCAAATCGTCGGCCGGGACGTAAACCGCCTGAATGGAGGTGATCGACCCGCTCTTGGTCGAGGTGATCCGTTCCTGCAGCACGCCCATTTCCTCGGCGAGGGTCGGCTGATAGCCGACGGCGGAGGGCATGCGGCCGAGCAGCGCGGAGACTTCCGTACCCGCCAAGGTGTAGCGGTAGATGTTGTCGACGAAGAACAGCACGTCGCGGCCCTTGCCGCTCGCCTGGCGCTCGTCGCGAAAATATTCGGCCATGGTGAGGCCGGTCAGCGCGACCCGCAGACGATTGCCCGGCGGCTCGTTCATCTGGCCGTAGACCATGGCGACCTTGGAATTGGCGAGATTGTCCTGGTCGATGACGCCGGATTCGATCATTTCGTGATAGAAGTCGTTGCCCTCGCGGGTGCGCTCGCCGACGCCTGCGAACACCGACAGGCCGCTGTACTGCTTGGCGATGTTGTTGATCAACTCGAGCATGTTCACCGTCTTGCCGACACCGGCGCCGCCGAACAGCCCGACCTTGCCGCCCTTGGCGAAAGGCACGAGCAGATCGATGACCTTGATGCCGGTGACCAGCAGATCCTGACCGCCCGCCTGTTCGTCATAGGCCGGCGCAGGACGGTGAATCGGCAGGTGCTCGGCGGCCTCGACCGGCCCGCGCTCATCCTGCGGCTTGCCGAGCACGTCCATGATGCGCCCCAGCGTCGCCGCGCCCACCGGCACCGAGATGCCCGCGCCGGTCGCGGCGACGGTGAGGCCGCGACGCAGCCCCTCCGACGGTCCCATCGCGATCGTGCGCACGATGCCGTCGCCGAGTTGCTGCTGGACTTCGAGCGTCAATTCCACGTCGTCGAGCTTCAGAGCCTCGTAGATTTTCGGCACATGATCGCGCGGAAATTCCACGTCGATGACGGCGCCGATGATTTGCACGATTTTGCCGCTGGACATTCTCGATGATCCTCTGTGCCTTAGACCGCGGCCGCGCCGCCGACGATTTCCGAAAGTTCTTTGGTGATGGCCGCCTGGCGCGCCTTGTTGTAGATCAGTTGCAGTTCGTCGATGAGATTGCCGGCGTTGTCCGATGCGCTCTTCATGGCGACCATGCGCGCCGCCATCTCGCAGGCGACATTTTCCACCGCTCCTTGAAAAACCTGCGATTCGATGTAGCGCATCAGCAGCGCGTCCAGGACTTCGATTGCGTCGGGCTCGTAGATGTAATCCCAGCGCCGCTGGAGCTGGTCCTCGTCGACCGTGCGGATGGGCAGGAGCTGCGAAACCGTGCTCTTCTGCGTCATCGTGTTGACGAATACGTTATGCACGAGCAGCAGCTCGTCGAGCTTCGTCGCGGCGTAAAAGTCGAGCATCACCTTGACCGCGCCGATCAGGTCGGTGATGCGCGGCCGGTCGCCCAAATGGGTCGTGGAGGCGGCGATCTGCACGCCGGACAGACGGCGAAAGAATTGCAGCGCCTTGGAGCCGACCACGCACAGCTGCACCGTCGCGCCGCGCGCCTGGGCCGAGCGGATCGCGCCGATGGTCGCCTTGAACAAATTCAAATTGAGCGAACCGCACAGGCCGCGGTCGGTGCTGATGACGATGATGCCGACCGACTTGACCGGACGTTCGAGCGTGAACGCGTGCTTGTAATCGAGGTTGACCTGGCGCAAATGACCGACGATCTGCCGGATCTTCTGCGCATAGGGTCGCGTCGCCCGCATGCGATCCTGCGCCTTGCGCATCTTGCTCGCCGCCACCATTTCCATAGCCTTGGTGATCTTCTGAGTATTCTTGATACTCGCGATCTTGCCGCGGATTTCTTTTGCACCTGCCATCGCTCTCGCCTAGAGGCTCGTGAAGAATTCGTCGCAGCACTTCTTCAGCGCGGCTTCGACGTCCTTCGACAGATCCGGTTTGGCGTTGATGCCGGCGAGCAGCTCGGCGTACGAGCTGCGGGCGAAGACCTGCAAATCCGCCTCCGTGCTCACGACCTTGCGCCGATCGATCTTGTCAAAGTAGCCGTTGTTCGCCGCGTACAGCGACAAGGCCATTTCCGCGACCGACATCGGCGCGTATTGCTTCTGCTTCATCAGCTCGGTGACGCGCTGCCCGCGCTCGAGTTGCCTGCGGGTCGCCTCGTCGAGATCCGATGCGAACTGCGAGAACGCGGCGAGTTCGCGGTATTGGGCGAGCGCCAGTCGCACGCCGCCGCCGAGCTTCTTGATGATGTTGGTCTGTGCGGCGCCGCCGACGCGGGACACGGAGATGCCGGCGTTGATCGCCGGGCGCATGCCGGCGTTGAACAGATCGGTCTCGAGGAAGATCTGGCCGTCGGTGATCGAAATGACGTTCGTCGGCACGAACGCAGTGACGTCGCCCGCCTGGGTTTCGATGATGGGCAGCCCGGTGAGCGAACCGGTCCTGCCCTTGACCCGGCCGTTCGTGGCCCTTTCGACGTACTCCTCGTTCACGCGCGCGGAGCGCTCGAGCAAGCGGGAGTGCAGATAAAACACGTCGCCGGGATAGGCCTCGCGACCCGGCGGCCGACGCAGCAGCAGCGAGATTTGCCGGTACGCGACCGCCTGTTTGGACAGGTCGTCGTAGACGATCAGCGCATCCTCGCCGTTGTCCATGAAATATTCGCCCATCGCGCAACCACCGTAGGGCGCAAGGTACTGCATGGCCGCCGGCATCGAGGCGGAGGCGGCGACGACGATCGTGTGCGCCATGGCGCCGTGTTCTTCGAGCTTGCGCACGACGTTGGCGATCGAACTTTGTTTTTGGCCGATGGCGACGTAGACGCATTTAACGCCCGCGCCCTTTTGATTGATGATGGTGTCGATGGCGACGGCGGTTTTGCCGGTCTGCCGGTCGCCGATGATCAGTTCGCGTTGACCGCGGCCGATCGGCACCATGGAGTCGATCGCCTTCAGGCCGGTCTGCACCGGTTGCGAGACGCTCTTGCGGAAAATGACTCCGGGCGCGACGCGCTCGAGCGGCGCCCGCTGGGCGGTGGCGATCGGTCCGTTGCCGTCGAGCGGCGTGCCCAGGGCGTCGACGACGCGGCCGAGCAGTTCGGGACCGACCGGCACCTCGAGGATGCGGCCCGTGGTCTTGACGGTGGAGCCCTCGCAGATTTGCTTGTAGTCGCCGAGAACGACCGAACCGACGGAGTCCTGTTCGAGATTCAACGCCAGGCCGAATGTGTTGCCGTCGAACTCGAGCATTTCGCCGTAACGCGCTGCCTCGAGTCCATGGATGCGCACGATGCCGTCGGCCACGCTGACGACCGTGCCGACGTTGCTAACCTCCGTCGCCACGTCGAATTTCTCGATCCGAGCCTTTATCAGGTCGCTGATTTCCGATGCCTTGATGGACATTTCAACCCTCTTGCTGCGAGCGGCGGTGGCTCGCGACTAATTCGTCAGTTCCGTTGTCAGTCTCTGCAGTCGGCCCCGCAACGAGCCGTCGAGGACCAGATCCCCGGCGCGCACGATCGCACCGCCGAGCAGCGCCGGTGAGACCGAATGGTGCACGTGCACGGCTCGGCGCAGGCGCGCGCCCAACGCGGCCGCAAGCCGCTCGCGCTGCGCATCGCTCAATGCGGCGGCGGCGAGCACCTCGACTTCGATGGTGTTTTCCGCGCTCGCGCGCAGATCCGAGTAATGGTGCGCGATCTCGCCGAGCAGCAGCAGACGCTTGTTCTGCGCGAGCAGGCGCAGGAAATTGTGCAAGCCGCCTTCGATTGCGGTGCCGGCGACGTCGGTGATCAGCGCCACGAGATTCGCGCCGGCCCAGCGCGGACTGTTGATCAGCGCCGCCACCCGCGGGTCGGCGACGATCGCCGCAGCCCGTGCGAGTCCGGTCGACCATTGCCCTATGGCACCGTGTTCGCGCGCGTACTCGAACGCGGCTCTCGCATAGGGCCGCGCGATGGTCGCGCGCTCAGCCACGTACGACCTCGGAGGCGAGTTCTTCGAGCAGCTGCGCGTGCGCCCGCGGGTCGATCTCGCGCTCAAGCAGGCGCGACGCCCCCTCGACCACCAGCCGGCCGACGTCGCGCCGCAGGTCCTCGCGCGCGCGCGTCACGTCACGCGCCACTTCGTCGCGAGCATGCAGCAGGAGGCGGTTGGCCTCCTTCGATGCCGTTTCCTTGGCTTCTTCGACGATCTCGCTGGATCGCTTGCCGGCCTGTTCTACGATCTGTGCGGCGCGTTCGCGCGCTTCGCGCACGATGTCCTTCGCGCGCGCCTGTGCCTCGTCCAGGTCCTTTTGACTGCGGTTTGCGGCGGCCAGGCCGGCGGCGATGTTCTTCTGCCGGACTTCGATGGCCGTCATGATGCCCGGCCAAAACAGCTTCATCACGAGCCACGCGACGACGAAGAACACGAGTCCTTGGATGATCAGGGTTACTGACAGGTTCATTGCTTGCTCCCTTATCCGGCGCCGGTTCTCGGGCGATTGCGTCCCGGCCTACTTCGCGCCCAGGGCGCTCAGGAACGGGTTGGAGTAGAGCAGCAGGAAGCCGACTGCCACGCCGATAATCGGCACGGCATCGAGCAAGCCGGCGACGATGAACAGCTTGATCTGCAGCATGTTCGTCAGCTCCGGCTGGCGCGCGGCGCTTTCAAGAAACTTGCCGCCGAGCAGGCCGAAGCCGATCGCGGCGCCCAGGCCGCCTAGGCCGATGACGAGGCCCGCTGCAATCACGGTCGCGCTCATGAGCTGAGCGATTTGGGTCACATTTTGCATATTGTCTCCGTCGGTCTTTATTTGAAGGCTTGAGGGGCGGGCGAGTCTAGTGGCGCTCGGCTGCGATGCCCACGTAGACGATGGTCAGTACCATGAAGATGAACGCCTGCAGGGTGATGATCAGGTAGTGAAAGGCCGTCCAAAGGAATCCCGCGATGAATTGGCCGACGCCGAGGACGTAGGTCGAAAGGTGGCTCATTGCGGCGCCGAGTGTGAAGCAGGCGATAAGCAAAAATATGAGCTCCCCGGCGTACATGTTGCCGAACAATCGCATCGACAACGAGAGCGGTCGTACGGCCTCTTCGATCACGCGGAAGATAAAATTGACCGGCGCCAGCAGCACCTGGGCAATCTTGCCGTGCGCGTGAAACGGCGCCGTGAACCACTCGCGGACGAAAAGACCCGGGCCTTTATGCGTGATGCCGACGTATTGCACCAACAGGAACACGCCGATCGCCATGCCGGCGGTCGTGTTCAGGTCAGAGGTCGCGACGACGCGCAAGTGCTCGATGCCGAACGCCCTGGCGCCGGCCGGCAGCAGGTCGACCGGCAGGATGTCCATGAAATTCTCTAAAAGCACCACTAGAAAAATCGTAATTGCGAGCGGCGCGATGAACAGATTGTCGCCGTGAAACGTGTCCTTGACCATGTCATCGACGAATTCGACCAGCATTTCGACGGCGGCTTGAAACTTGCCGGGCACGCCGCTGGTGGCGCGGCGTGCGGCCCACCAGAGCGCGAAGATCGTCAGCAGGGAGATGAGCAGATTGGCGATCACGCTGTCGACATTGACCGCCCAAAAGCCGCCCGGCCCGAAGCTCAACGTCAGGTGTGTGAGGTGATGACGTATATACTCCGTCATCCCGCCGGTCGCGTTGTCGTCAACCATCACTCATTGCTCAGACGCATCCCCAAACGCAATCGTCGCGGCGCGTCACCGCCGCGGACGCAGTGCAAGCCAATTCGCCGCGAGCGCCACGACCATGCCGGCAAGCAACGGCGCAGCCGCGAGCTTGAGCCAGGCGAACGAGGCGTACAAAGCAAAACCGTACCATACCCACTTCAGCGCGATCGCGGTGTACATCGCGGTAGCCAGCGCCTGCGCGCCGGCGACGCCCGGCCGGAACATGCGCCAGCCGAAGAGCGCGCTGCCGAAGGCCACGATCGAACCACCGGCCAACGCGGCCACGGCCGCCCGAGGCCCTTCTAAGAAGCGCAATGACAGGGCGAGCGCCAGCGTGCCGGCCGCCTGAATCAGCACGATCCGGACGACTAGCCGCTTGCTTCTCGCCTGGACGTCGCTATCCACTTTTGGAAACAGGGCCGACTGCGTAAGGTGGCGCCAAATTGCACGCTTGGGGTACCTCCGCCGCTGCCGCCGGAGCATGCCGCGGCGGCGCATTATAGGGATGCCGTTCCCGCGTAGCAAGGCGGCGGTCCGAGCGGCGCTGGCTACGCCGTTCGCTACTGGATGTGCGCGAGAATGCCGTCGAGTTCGTCGAGACTGCCGTAGTTGACGATCAACCGGCCCTTGCCCGAGGCGTTGTGCTGAAACAACACCTTGGCGCCGAGCTTGTCGGCGAGATCGATCTCGAGGCGCCGGATGTCGGGATCGGTCGCGAGTGCCGGCGTGCGCTCGCCGGCGGGCGGCGCGTTCAGCCGGCGCACGAGCGCTTCTGTCTCGCGCACCGATAGGGATTTTTTGGCGACCAGTCCGGCGACCTCGACCTGTTGGCGGCGCGAACCAAGTGCGAGCAACGCACGGGCGTGGCCCATCTCGATACTCCGCTGTTCGACGAGGGCCATGACCTCCTCGGGCAGATCGAGCAGCCGCAACAGGTTGCTGACGGCCGCCCGCGACCGTCCGACCGCCTCGGCGACCTGCTGATGGGTCAGGGCGAACTCCTCGATCAGGCGCGACAGCGCCCGCGCTTCCTCGAGCGGATTCAGGTCCTCGCGCTGGATGTTCTCGATCAACGACATCGCCACCGCCGCCTCGTCCGGCACGTCGCGCACGATCGCCGGGATATCCTCGAGGCCGGCGAGTTGCGCCGCCCGCCAGCGCCGCTCGCCGGCGATGATCTCGTAGCGTTGCGTCTCGGCCGCGTGCGTCTGTGGGAGCGGGCGCACGACGATCGGCTGCACGACGCCCTGGGCCTTGATCGAGTCGGCGAGCTCGCCGAGTGTGTCGCTGCGCATGTCGCCGCGCGGTTGATACTTGCCACGCTGCAGCAGGTCGAGCGGCAGCCTCGTCAAGCGCTCGCCGGGCGGCGCGACCGGGGCGAACGGATCGGGCGGCGTGCGCTTCGCGAGCAAGGGACTGAGTGCCGCGAGGCCGCGGCCCAGGGACGGCTTTTTGCCGGACATCTTGTGAGGACCCTCAGGCCTGCAGCGGCCGAACCAGCACGATTATACGGGGCCGGGCTTGCCTTCGTCGCGCCGGATCATTTCGCCGGCGAGCGCAAGGTAGGCGAGCGCACCGCGCGATTCTTTGTCGTGCAGTAGTGCCGGTTTGCCGAAGCTCGGCGCCTCGGCGAGGCGCACGTTGCGCGGAATCATCGTCCGGAACACCTTGTCGCCGAAGTGTTCGATCAACTGCGCCGACACTTCGCTCGCCAGGTTGTTGCGCGGGTCGTACATGGTACGCAGCAGGCCCTCGATCTGCAGCTCGGGATTGATGCTGCCGCGTACCTGTTCGATGGTCTGCACCAGCGAGCTCAACCCCTCGAGTGCGTAATACTCGCATTGCATCGGCACCATGACCGAATCGGCCGCGACCAAGGCATTGAGGGTCAGCATGTTCAAGGACGGCGGGCAGTCGATCAGTACCGCCTCGAAGTCCTCGCGCACCGCTTTCAAGGCATTGCGCAGCTTGAACTCCCGGCCCGCGATCATGGTCAGCAGGCGCACCTCGGCCGCCGTCAGATCCTGATTCGCCGGCATCAGCATGAATCCGGCGTGTTCGACCGGCAGCAGCGCCTCGACCGCCGTGCAATCGCCGAGCAGCACGTCGCAGCTGGTGCGCGACAAGCTGTGCTTGTCGACGCCGCAGCCCATCGTCGCATTGCCCTGCGGATCCAGGTCGATCAGCAAGACGCGGCGCTTGGTCGCGGCGAGCGAGGCGGCGAGATTGACGGCGGTCGTGGTCTTGCCGACGCCGCCTTTCTGATTCGCGATCGCGATGACTCGCCTCATTTTGCGCTCGATCTCGGCAGGGCCCGACAGATTTCCACAAGATGCCTCTCCTCGTCCAGCCCCGGCACGTGCAAGGTGTGCACGGCAAGTACGCGAAAGCCGTCGGGCAGCGCGCCGATCTCGCGCTGCGGACGGCGCCCCTTCATCGCGAGCAGACGCCCGTTCGCCGCGCACAGGTGGCCGGCGTAGGCGACCAGATCGGCGAGCGCGGCGAGCGCGCGCGCGACGACCACGTCGAAGCCGCGCGCGCAGCGGTGGTGCTCGGCGCGCTGATGGATGACCTCGACGTTGTCGAGACCCAGCCGCAGGGCGGTGCGGGCGACGTAACGGGCCTTCTTGCCGGTCGCCTCGATCAGCGTGAAGCGCCGCTCGGGGGAGGCGATCGCGAGGGGCAGGCCCGGGAAGCCGGCGCCGGTGCCGACATCCACGATCCGCTCGCCGCGCAGGAAGGGCAGAACGCTCAGGCTGTCGAGCAGGTGCTTGCGCAGCATCCCCGGCCGATCGCGAATCGCGGTCAGATTGAACTGGGAATTCGCCACCGCCAGCTCGTCGAGCAGGCGCAGCAGCGCGTCGGTCTGCGCGCCGCTCAAGCTCACGCCGAGTTCGCGCGCGCCGTCGGCGAGCGCCATGCGCTCCTCGTCCGGCGTCGGCGGCTCACGCATTGTGGACGATCAGCGCGGTGAATTCGTGGACCGGCATCGCCACGAATGCCGGCCGATCGGTCACGCGCCGCAGGATCGTCGCAGTCCGGCGCGCGCCGAAATGCGCGTCGAGACTCGCTGCGAATCGCTCCAACGCGGCGCGCGGATCGGGCGGCGGCGCCGCAGCGCCGGCGGCGAACGGCGCGCTGCGCCGCGCGGGCGTCGCGAGCGCAGGTCCACCGTCGGCCGCGATCGCGAGCAGCGCGAGGCGCAGGCCCCGGCTGGTCGAATCGGCGGCGGCCCAGCCGGCACGGGCGGCGATGGGGGGGGCGCGCGGATGCGCCGGCAGCGGGCCGCCGTCGAGCCAGGCGAGGGTCGCGGCGGTCGCGACCTGCGCGATGCTGCCGCCGAGCAAATTCGCCGCGACCGCCGCGGAGGCGACCCGAACCGCGAGCTTCGCCGCGGCCGCGGCGCCCGGATAATCGGCCTCGCGCTCGAGCGCCGACTGGATGCAGCGCGCCCGATCGATCGCGCAGAGCAACTCGGCGACGCGCGGCGGCGCCTCGGCCCGATCGTGGGCGCGGCGCGAGCGGTAATCGAGCACCGCGAACAGCGCGCCGAAATTCTCGCCGGCCGGATCGGCCGGGCCGGTCCAGCAGGCCGCGGCGCCGATGCAGAACGCAGCCGCAACCGGGTCGAGTTCATGACTGGTTCCGGGGATGCGGGCGCCACGGGCCATCGTCGCGCCGGGCACGATCGGCCCGAGCAGGCGGGCGCAGTCGGCATCGGCGAGCGCGGCGAGTGCGCGTGCGAGCGCATCGAGCAGCGCGCCGTACGCGCCATCATCCGCGGCCGGGGCGCCGCCGGGCGCCCGCGCCGCGAACTCGGCGACGTCCTGGTTCGCTAGTGCAGCGTGCGCGACAGCCATGCGTCGAGTCCCGCCGCGTTCAACGCCGCGTCGAAGTCGAGCAGTGCGTGGCGGCGCGCCGGGTCCGCCGGGAAACCGTGCGCATCGAGGCGGCGCGACCAATGTTCGAATATTCGCGCGCCGATCGCCTCGCGGTGCGACGCGCCGGCGCGCGCGATCGCGGCCATCGCCTCGACGTCGGCCTTCAGGTCGGCGCCGAGCCGCTGGATATCGCCGACCCGGCTGTAGTGCGTGAGATAGACCGCGCTCGGCCGCAGGTCGAGCAGGCGGTCGATCGAGGCGAGCAGCTGCTGCGGGTCGAACTGAGTCGGCGTCGTCGTCGCGATGATGAAGGCGCCGGCGGCCGTGTCGAACTCCCGGTAGCTGACGCCGAACGTGTCGCCGCTGAACACCTCGCGCGTGTCCGGGTCGACGGCGGCGAGGTGATGCAGGGCGTGCCCGGGCGTGTGCAACAGATCGAAACGGCGCCGGCCGATCGCGATCCGCCGGCCGTCCTCGGCGGCCTCGATCCGCTCGGCGGGCACCGCCACCACGCCGCCGTAGACGCGATCGTAGTATTGCGCACCGTAGACTGCGCGGGTCGCGGCGACGAGACGCGAGGGATCGATGAGGTGGCCCATGCCGCGTGGATGCACGATGACCTTGGCGCGCGGCAGCGCCGCTGCGAGCCGGCCGACGCCGCCCGCGTGATCGAGATGGACGTGCGTGACGAGGATATACTCGACCGCCGCCGGATCCAGATCGAGGTCGGCGAGCGCCGCGGTGAGGCGCGGCACCGCCGCCGGCGTACCGGTGTCGACGAAGGCGGCATGGCCCTGATCGACGATCAGGTGGCTTGCATCCATCAGCGGCCGTTCAAGGTACGTGTCGATCGCGTACAGGCCGTCGCCGACCTGGGTGACATCGGTGTTCATGCGCTCCCGGGGTCGGTGGTCGCTGTCGCTGGTTGAACTCGCGGCGGGAATCGTTGTCCCTCGGACGTGCATTATCCTCGCCGCATGCGAACTTAGGAACGATGCGAACGCAAATAGTCTGGTCATTGCCCGCTGCAATCCTCTGCTTTGGGCTGGCCACCGGCGCGCCCGCCGCACCGGCGGCGCAGTTCCGATCGCCCATGAGCGTTGCGGGCGTGCCGCCCGCCGCTGCGAGGTTCGCCGCACGGATCGCCGCCCGGCTCGCCGCCCGCGGCGCGACCCCGCT